>ENA-OQCS01000396-OQCS01000396.1-human-gut-metagenome-genome-assembly--contig:-NODE-396-length-24226-cov-3.809287_pt1 | contig 24226 bp, 28 predicted proteins | sample MGYA00242757_ERZ504575 | MGnify/ENA primary metagenome ERZ504575 (study PRJEB26092, sample SAMD00036297) | human gut metagenome | host: Homo sapiens | study: EMG produced TPA metagenomics assembly of... | reverse complement strand
GCACAACTGGAGTAGGGATTCCCATTGGTTTGTCTTTACATCCCGTCGCGGTGACGGTCTCTATACCCGTCTTTATCTTGCTTGCATCGATGACAAGGGCAATGTTAGCAAGCCGTTCCTTTTGCCAACAGCGCAATCCGAAGAAGTACTACGACGAGCTTAAATATTCTATTGACAAAGTGAAGATACCTTGTTAAAATGTAGACATAAGTTAACAGGAGATTACGAGGAGGATTGTTACTGGTAGTGCAGGCTAAACCAACTTATTGAATTTCACAGAAGGGAAGTTTATAAGTGAGGTTTATTTTTGTGAATGCGCAACAGGAAGTCTTTTCGTTAGAGAAGTATGAGGTAAGTTGTGCAGATTACAATTGTAAATAATAACATTGTAATTTCAGAGGACAAGAATCATAAAGAAGTTGTACTGATGGGAAAGGGCCTTGGCTTTCAAAAGCACAAGGGAGATGAGATTAAGTTGAGTCAGATTGAGAAGACTTATGTCATGAAAGATCATGGTATGACACAGCGTTTTCAGGAGATGTTAACTGATATTCCGATCGAGAGAGTGAAGATTTGTAATAAGATCATTCAGTATGCGAAGGATACATTACAGAAGAATATTAATGATAATATATATGTTTCACTTACAGACCACATCAATTTTGCGATTGAGAGAGTTGAGATGGGAGTACCATTCCAGAATCCATTTTTATGGGAGATCAAGAAGTTTTATTATCAGGAATATCTGATCGGGAAAGTAGCGATCGGTATGATAGAGAAAGAACTGAAGGTTACGCTTCCACAGGATGAAGCGGCGTTCATTGCATTGCATATTGTGAATGCGGAACTTGATCTGGACATGACAGAGATGGTTTCTATGACGAAGCTTGTGAATGATATTTTGAAGATCGTGGATAAACATTTTGGAGAGCAGATTGATAAGGAGTCTGTTTTCTATGAGAGATTTATCACGCATCTGAAGTTCTTTGCACAAAGAGTTTATATTGGCAAAGAAGTGAAAAGTGATGATACAGAATTTCAGGAGATCATAAGGAATAAGTATCACGAATGTATTGAATGCGTAGATGAGATTAAAGACTACGTGAAGAAGACTTGCAATCATGATATTACAGATGAAGAACTTATGTATTTAACCGTACATATCAAGCGAGTTACGACAAGATAAAAGTTTATATTGTTGATCAGGATTGTTACTGGTAATGCAGGCTAAACTTGATTTGAATCATGGATTTTCCAGAGAGTCCAGGTTTCTTTGTGAAGTATTTTTGCAGGGGAATTTGATGGTGGAGATTTACAGGTTTGAATCAGGTTTTTTATTTATAAGAATTTTCTTATAATATATATAATTAATTAGCTTATGAAAATATAGAAAAGGAGGAATAAAAATGGTAGGAATTATTCTTGCTACACATGGTGATTTCGCCAAGGGTATCTTACAGTCCGGTCCATGATTTTTGGTGACCAGCCAATGTTGCGGCTTGTACATTACAGCCAAGTATGGGACCAGAAGACATCAAAAAACAGATGGAAGATGCCATTGCCGGATTCGAAAACCAGGATGAAGTGCTGATTATGGTTGATTTATGGGGTGGAACTCCATTTAATCAGGCTAACGGATTAATTGCCGGACATGAGGATAAATGGGCAATCGTTGCTGGATTAAATCTTCCAATGTTGATCGATGCATACGCATCTCGTATGATGATGGACACAGCACATGAAGTTGCAGCTCAGATTTCCGGAAGTGGAAAAGAAGGTGTGAGAATCTATCCAGAATCTCTAGAACCTAAGAAAGAAGAAGCTGCACCAGCTGCTGTGGCAGCACCTCAGGGAGCAATCCCAGAAGGAACAGTACTTGGAGACGGTCACATCAAGATCGGTCTTACTCGTATCGACACACGTTTATTACATGGACAGGTGGCTACAACATGGACAAAGATGGTAAATCCAGACCGTATCATTGTTGTATCTGATGCCGTATCAAAAGATGATCTTCGTAAGAGAATGATCATTGAGGCAGCACCTCCAGGAGTAAAAGCACACGTTATCCCAATCTGGAAGATGATCGAAGTATCAAAAGATCCAAGATTTGGTGAGACAAAAGCAATGCTTCTGTTTGAAACACCTCAGGATGTATTAAAAGCAATCGAAGGTGGAGTTGACATCAAAGAGGTTAACTTAGGATCACTTGCACATTCAACAGGTAAAGTAGTAGTAACAAAAGCTGTTGCGATGGGTAAAGAAGATGTAGAAACTTTCGAGAAACTGATCGACAAAGGTGTTACATTTAATGTACGTAAAGTACCAAGCGATTCTCCAGAAAACATGGGTGAAATGCTTAAGAAAGCGAAAGCAGAACTTAAATAATCAATTTAGAAAAATATATAGGAGGAATTATCATGTCAGTTATTTCAATGGTATTAGTTGTTATCGTTGCATTCCTGGCTGGTATGGAAGGTGTTTTGGATGAATTCCAGTTCCATCAGCATTAGTAGCTTGTACATTAATCGGACTTGTAACCGGACAGCTTGTTCCTTGCATCATCCTTGGAGGTAGTCTTCAGATGATCGCTTTAGGATGGGCTAACATCGGTGCAGCCGTTGCCCCAGATGCTGCATTAGCAGCCGTTGCATCTGCAATCATTCTTGTTCAGGGTGGACAGGGAAGAGCTGGTGTTGATACTGCCATCGCAGTAGCAATCCCATTAGCAGTAGCAGGATTATTCTTAACAATGATCGTTCGTACACTTTCCGTTATCTGTGTTCATCAGATGGATGCAGCTGCTGCAAAAGGTAGCTTCAAAGGTGTAGAAGCATGGCATATCATTGCAGTTTGTTTACAGGGTATCCGTATCGCGATCCCAGCAGCAGCATTACTTGCAATTCCATCATCTGCCGTAGCTGCAGCATTAAATAGTATGCCAGCATGGTTAACAGATGGTATGTCCATCGGTGGTGGTATGGTCGTAGCCGTAGGTTACGCAATGGTTATCAACATGATGGCTACAAAAGAAGTATGGCCTTTCTTCGCAATTGGTTTCTGTCTGGCTGCTGTTTCAGACTTAACACTGATCGCATTAGGTGTTATCGCTGTATCTATGGCACTGATCTACCTGAAACTGTCTGAGAATGCAGGATCTGGTAACGGTGGAAGCAATACTGGTGACCCATTAGGCGATATTTTAAATGATTATTGATTAAGAAGGAGGTAAGAAAAATGGCAGAGAAAAAAGTTCAATTAAGTAAAAAGATAGATTGTCTGTAGCATTACGTTCTACTTTCCTTCAGGGTTCTTGGAACTATGAACGTATGCAGAATGGTGGTTGGTGTTTCGCAATGATCCCAGCTATCAAGAAATTATATACAACAAAAGAAGATCAGATCGCAGCATTAAAACGTCATCTGGAATTCTTCAATACACATCCATATGTTGCATCTCCAGTTATCGGTGTTACACTGGCTCTGGAAGAAGATAAAGCAAATGGTGCACCTGTAGAAGACAGTGCGATCCAAGGTGTTAAGTCGGAATGATGGGACCTTTAGCTGGTGTTGGTGATCCAGTATTCTGGTTCACAGCAAGACCTATCCTTGGAGCTTTAGGAGCTTCCCTTGCAATGGGTGGAAGTATCCTTGGACCAATCTTATTCTTCGTATTATGGAATGTAATTCGTTGGGCATTCATGTGGTATACACAGGAATTTGGTTACAATGTAGGAACAAAGATCACAGAAGACTTATCAGGTGGATTACTTCAGAAGTAACAAAAGGAGCATCTATCCTTGGTATGTTCGTCCTTGGTGCCTTGATCGAACGTTGGGTAAGTATCAACTTTACACCTGTAGTATCTAAGGTTACATTAAGTAAAGGAGCTTACATCGATTGGGCTAAACTTCCAGCAGGAGCAGAAGGAATCAAAACAGCATTAACACAGCAGGCATCCGGTATGGCACTTGATCCAACAAAAGTTACAACTCTTCAGGATAACTTAAACTCATTGATTCCTGGATTTGTACCATTACTGCTAACACTGTTATGCATGTGGTTATTAAAGAAAAACGTTTCTCCAATCATCATCATCATCGCATTATTTATTATTGGTATTGGTGGACACGTTATCGGATTATTATAAGAGATGATCTAGCACATATACAAAAGGCCCGGAAGTCCGGGCTTTTTGCTTATATAAGAAGAATATAAAAAATATATCGGTAAGAATGAACGAAAAGTCATCTTGTATAAGCAAAGAAAATTGTATAGAATAAATAAAGAAGAACCTACAGAATCGGAGGAAAGCTTATGGCACAATCAATTAATACAAGAGTTGATGTTGTTGTGGAAGCAACATCGTATCAGGGACTTACAAACTATGGAAAGATCATGGTTGGAGACAAAGGATTTGAATTCTTTAATACAAGAAATGTCAATGATTATATTCAGATTCCATGGGAAGAAGTTGATTATGTGATCGCATCTGTGATGTTTAAAGGAAAGAAAATCCCACGTTATGCGATCCAGACAAAGAAAAATGGAACATTTTCATTTTCATCAAAAGAACCTAAGAAAGTGTTGCGTGCGATCAACCAGTATATACCATCCGAACGTCTGGTGCGTTCTTTAAGCTTTTTTGATGTGTTGAAACGTAATTTTATGCCATCAAAGAAGAATGCGAAGATTAAAAATAAATGTAATTTTTGGAGTTACAAGGTAAAGAAGGAGAAGATGGCTATGGGACATATTTTAAGAATGAATCCAGTTTTTAAAGAAATGATCTGGGGTGGAACAAAATTAAAAGATATTTATGGATATGAGATTCCGAGTGATCACACAGGAGAGTGTTGGGCAATTTCTGCACATAAGAATGGAGATTGTACGATCGCAGATGGAGAATATAAAGGAAAAACATTATCCTGGTTATTTGAAAACCACAGAGAATTATTTGGAAATATCGAAGGAGACCAGTTCCCATTACTTGTAAAGATCATTGACGCGAAAAATGACCTGTCTGTACAGGTGCATCCAGACGATGTGTATGCGAAGGAACATGAGAATTCTTTAGGAAAGACAGAATGTTGGTTTGTTCTTCAAGCGGATGAAGAAACAAAGATGGTCATGGGACACCATGCAAAGACAAAAGATGAATTCGTCAAAGCGATCGAGAATGATGATTATGACAATCTGTTAAATTCATTCAAGATCAAAGCAGGAGATTTCTTCTATATTCCATCTGGAACATTACATGCGATCTGCAGCGGATCGCTGATCTATGAAGCACAACAGTCTTCTGATATTACATATCGTGTTTATGATTATCATAGAAAAGATGCGGATGGAAATGAAAGGCAGCTTCATGTACAGCAATCTATTGATGTGACAAATGTACCAGCAGATATTGATCAGAACAAAGAATTTCCGCAGACAATTCTTGAGAATGGTACAAAGACAAGATATGTTGACAGTGAATTTTTTAAAGTGGATCGTTATCAGTTGAATGGAAAAAATGTGATCAAGAATGACGAACCATTTATGATGGTAAGCATCATAGAGGGAACAGGAATTTTTGAAGGAAATGAAGTAAAGAAAGGTGATCATTTTGTAATCTGTTCCGATCAGAAAGAAGTTACTTTTGATGGAGATATGGAAGTCATGATTTCCACATTATGATCATGACCATAATAGATAAAGAAGGATTATAAGAATATATAGAATAAGGAAGTTTTATATGAAGGAAACAGGAAAGGTATTTGGCGTCTTGCAAAGAGTCGGACGTGCATTTATGCTTCCGATCGCTGTTTTGCCAGTTGCAGGTCTTTTGCTTGGAATTGGACGATCTTTGACAAATGAAACAATGCTTCGGGCCTATCATCTGATGAAGATCATGGGTCCGGGGACTATTTTGTATGGAGTAATTAAAGTTGGAAGCGATTGTGGAAGTATTATATTTGACAATCTTCCGTTGATATTTGCAATGGGAGTTTCAATTGGGATGGCAAAGGCAGAGAAAGCGGTAGCAGCATTATCAGGGGCATTGTCTTTTTTCGTTATGCACGAAGCTATTTCATCGATGTTATCATTGTATGGTGATACATATACAATGCATGCGGGAGCAACGGATCAGATTCTTGGAATAACATCACTGCAGTTAGGTGTATTTGGAGGAATTCTTGTCGGACTTGGTGTCGGGTATCTTCATAACCGTTTTTATAAAATAAAACTTCCAGAAGTTTTATCGTTTTTTGGCGGGACAAGGGCAGTGCCGGTTATTTGTACCATTGTATATGTTGGAGTTGGAATATTAATGTTCTTTATCTGGCCTCCGATCCAGAATCTGATGTATTCCATTGGAGGAATTGTGAGAGCTTCAGGCTATTTAGGGACGTTTATTTATGGAGTGATGGAACGTGCATTGATCCCATTTGGACTTCATCATGTATTTTATCTCCCGTTCTGGCAGACATCGCTAGGTGGAACGATGGAAGTTGCTGGGAAAATGATCGATGGGGCACAAAATATCTTTTTTGCTCAATTAGCAGATCCAGCAACAACACATTTTAATGTGGAAGCAACAAGATTTATGGCAGGGAAGTTCCCATTGATGATCTTTGGATTGCCAGGAGCGGCATTTGCAATTTACCGTTGTGCCAGACCTGAACATAGAAAAGTTGTCGGTGGACTTATGATTTCAGCAGCATTAACATCAATGCTCACAGGAATTACGGAACCGTTGGAATTTACATTTTTATTTATTGCACCTGGATTATATGGAATACATTGTGTTTTTGCAGGACTTGCATATATGATGATGCATGTATTGAAGATTACAGTTGGATTAACATTTTCTGGAGGACTTATCGATCTGTTCTTTTTTGGAATCATGCAAGGACAAGAAAAACAAACTGGATGATGGTCATTCCACTGGGAATTGTTTATTTCATAGTGTATTATTCCTTATTCCATTTTCTGATCTTGAAATTGATATCAAAACACCAGGAAGGGAAGAAGAACCAGCACAAGAATATGAAGAAGAGCCAGAATATGAATACAGAGAAGATTTTTCAGAAGAATTATTAGCAAAGATCGCAGCGGGACTTGGAGGCAAAAAGAATATCGGTGATATTGACTGTTGTGTTACAAGACTTCGATGTGGACTGAAAGATATAAGTCTGGTGGATGATGCCATGATCAAAGAAACAGGATCAAGGGGAATTTTGAAACGAGGAAACAGCATTCAGATCATTTATGGTCCATATGTAACGGTGCTAAAATCAGAACTGGAAGATTATTTAAGGACAAGACGAGCAAAGAAAGAAATCAAACAATTACTAAAAGAAAATACACATTCCAAAGATAAAATGCAACAGGAAAGTATCGCCTGTCCGATCAAAGGATGTGTGATCGAACTAGAAGAAGTTGGAGATGAGGCATTTTCTGGTGGAATGTTAGGGGAAGGCTTTGCAGTTAAACCAGAAGAAGGAAAACTATATGCACCAGTAGATGGGATCATCGCAGCAGTGTTTAGGACAAAACATGCCCTTGCTATGGAATCCAAAGATGGAGCAGAAGTTTTGATACATCTTGGGCTTGATACAGTAAAGCGAGGTGGAAAAGGCTTCTATATGAAAGTAGAAGCTGGTCAGAAAGTAAAAAAAGGAGAGCTCATCTGTGAGTTCGACTTAGAAGATATGAGAGTAGATGGATATGTTATGACGACTCCGGTAGTTATCAGTAATAATGCGGAATACGCAAGTATTTCATTGAAACATATTGGAGAGTGTAACGTAGGGGAAGAAATACTGACCCTTTATAAATAGGTAACTATAAAATTAAATATAGATACAATTCTTAAACTTAAAAAAGAAAAGAATGTATTTATGATCGATATCAGATCATAAGATGCATTCTTTCTTTTTACTTGCAGACAAAAAACTACCGTAGTAAAATAAATTCAATATGCTAACGAAAGAGAAGGTTTGAAAAGTATGAAAAAAGAACAGATCAAAGGATCATTATCATTATTTTTAGCTGCGATCATATGGGGCGCTGCATTTGTTGCACAAAGTGTTGGAATGGATTATGTTGGACCATTTACATTTAATTGTGTTCGTACATTGATCGGAGGCATTGTATTGATTCCGTGTATTGCGTTTCTAAACAGAGGAAAAGTAAGGAAGAAAACAAACTTCACGGAGAAAAAGAGATTGCTATTAGGCGGAATCTGTTGCGGAGTTGCATTAGCTACAGGAAGCACCTTGCAGCAATTTGGAATCATGTATACAACTGTAGGAAAAGCAGGATTTATTACAGCATTTTATATTATCATTGTTCCAATTTTGGGATTATTTTTAGGAAAAAAGTGCGGATTATCCGTCTGGATCAGCGTTGTGATCGCACTTGCAGGACTTTATTTTTTATGCATTACGGACGGATTTTCGATTGGAAAAGGGGATATCTATGTATTTTTAGGTGCAATTGCATTTTCGATTCATATTTTAGTGATCGATTATTTTACACAATTTAATGATGGAGTGAAAATGTCATGTATTCAGTTTTTTATCTGCGGGATTCTTTGTTTTGTTCCAATGATGCTTTTTGAACATCCGGAGATTAGCATGATCTTACTTGCATGGAAACCAATCTTATATGCAGGAGTGATGTCATGTGGAGTTGCTTATACATTACAGATCGTGGGGCAGAAGAATATGAATCCTACGGTAGCATCGTTGATCCTTAGTCTGGAATCTGTGACTTCTGTGATCGCTGGATTTTTGGTTCTGCATCAGAATTTGAGCCATAGAGAGTTGATAGGGTGTGGGTTGATGTTTATAGCGATCGTATTGGCACAACTTCCACAGAAAATTTAATTGACAAATGCCATAAGAATGTTATAGAATAATAACGTTAAAGGCATTGATGGTGCACAGTAAGAAACCAAAAGTTTCCGAATTTCACACCGTAGCTGTATCTTTGAATGTGATGCAATGTCATTTAAGCATCAGTAGGAGATAACGGAGTCTGCCCGTTACGCAGAGACTTAAGTGCTTATGGTAATTAAGAAGAAGTTTAACGATACCATAGGAATTAGGGTGGTACCGCGAGTATATATTAAGAACTCGTCCCTTTGCGGACGGGTTCTTTTTCTTTTGCCTGAATACAGAAGAAAAAGTAACCTGATCCGAGAATATAGAAAAGATCAATAAAGGAGAACTAAGCAGATGAAAGAGAGATTAGAGGCAATCAAGAAAGCTGCCTTGGAGAAAATCGAGCAAGCAGATGCAATGGATAGTTTAAATGATATCCGTGTATCTGTACTGGGTAAAAAAGGTGAATTAACTCAGGTATTAAAAGGAATGAAGGACGTAGCCAAAGAAGAACGTCCGATCGTTGGACAGATGGTCAATGATACCAGAGCAGTCATCGAAGAAGCATTAGAAAAAGAGATGACATTATTAAAGAAAAAAGTTCGTGAAGAAAAGATGAAATGTGAAGTCATCGACGTTACATTACCTGGAAAAACTCATGAAAAAGGACATCGTCATCCAAACCAGATCGCGCTGGAAGATTTAGAGAGAGTATTTATCGGTATGGGATACGAAGTCGTAGAAGGACCAGAAGTAGAATACGATAAATACAACTTTGAAATGTTAAATATCCCTGCAAACCATCCTGCAAAAGATGAACAGGATACATTCTATATCAACAAAGATATCGTGTTAAGAACACAGACATCTCCTGTACAGGCTCGTATCATGGAAACAGGACAGATGCCAATCCGTATGATCGCACCTGGACGTGTATTCCGTTCTGATGAAGTTGACGCAACACATTCTCCATCTTTCCATCAGGTAGAAGGATTGGTTGTAGATAAAGGAATCACATTTGCAGACTTAAAAGGAACATTAGAACAGTTTGCAAAAGAATTCTTCGGACCAGATACAAAAGTAAAATTCCGTCCACATCATTTCCCATTTACAGAGCCAAGTGCGGAAGTAGACGTGACATGTTTCAAATGTGGTGGAAAAGGATGTCGTATGTGTAAAGGAAGCGGATGGATCGAGATCTTAGGATGTGGAATGGTTCACCCACACGTGCTTGAAATGTGCGGAATCGACCCAGAAGTATATTCAGGATTTGCATTTGGAATCGGTTTAGAGCGTGTCGCATTATTAAAATACGAGATCGACGATATGCGTCTGTTATACGAAAACGATAAGAGATTCTTATCACAGTTCTAAGAGAAACGATAAGAATATTTCGAATAGAGAAGATAGAATAAAGGAGAATAAAAGTAATGGATACACCAATTTCATGGATCAAAGCTTATGTGCCTGATCTTGATTGCACACCACAGGAATATGCAGATAAAATGACATTATCTGGTTCCAACATGGAAAGTGTCACATATTTAGATAAAAACTTAGAAAAGATCGTAGTCGGAAAGATCGAGAAGATCGAAAAACATCCAGACGCAGACAAACTGATCATCTGTCAGGTGAATGTTGGAGATGAAACAGTTCAGATCGTAACAGGAGCACCAAACGTATCAGAAGGAGACTTAGTACCAGTTGTCTTAGACGGTGGACGAGTTGCCGGAGGACATGACGGTGGAAAGAACCCAGAAGACGGAATTAAGATTAAAAAAGGAAAACTTCGTGGAGTAGAATCTTTTGGTATGATGTGTTCTATTGAAGAACTTGGAAGTTCCAGAGACATGTACCCAGAAGCACCGGAATATGGAATCTACATTTTCAATAAAGACGTAAAACCAGGAGATGATGCAGTTGAAGCTTTAGGACTTCGCGATGCAGTTGTCGAATTCGAGATCACATCAAACCGTGTAGACTGCTTCAGCATGATCGGTATGGCAAGAGAAGCAGCCGCTACATTTAAGAAAGACTTCTTCCCACCAGTTGTCACAAAAACTGGAAATGATGAAGATGTCAATGATTACATCAAAGTAAGAGTCGAAGACGAGAATCTTTGCCCAAGATACACAGCAAGAGTTGTAAAAAATATCAAATTAGCACCATCACCAGAATGGATGCAGAGAAGATTAGCTGCGATGGGAATCCGCCCGATCAATAACCTAGTTGACATCACAAACTACGTGATGGAAGAATTCGGACAGCCAATGCATGCATACGATCTTGATACGATCGCAAACAAAGAGATCGTCGTACGCCGTGCAAAAGCAGGAGATAAATTCACTACATTAGATGGTGAAGAAAGAACAATGGATGAAAATGTCTTAATGATCTGTGATGGAGAAAAAGAAATTGGTATCGCAGGTATCATGGGTGGAGAAAACTCTATGGTAACAGATGATATCAAGACATTATTATTTGAAGCAGCATGCTTTGATGGAACCAATATCCGACTTTCTTCTAAGAGAATCGGTTTAAGAACCGATGCATCTGGTAAATTCGAAAAAGGATTAGACCCAGAAAATGCAATGGCAGCGATGGATCGTGCATGCCAGCTGATCGAAGAATTAGGAGCAGGAGAAGTTGTTGGAGGAGCCGTTGATGTTTATCCAAATCCAGTCAAACAGATCCGCCTTCCATTAGAAGTAGACAAGATGAATGCCCTTCTTGGAACAAATGTATCCAAAGAAGAAGTCTTAGAATATTTCGGAAGAATCGACCTTGGATATGATGAAGCAACAAATGAAGTCATCGTACCATCCTTCCGTCAGGATCTTCACCGTATGGCAGACCTTGCAGAAGAAGTTGCAAGATTCTACGGATATGATAACATCCCAGTTACATTACCAAACGGAGAATCCACAGCCGGTAAGAAACCATTCAAGATCCGTGTTGAAGATGTCTGCAGAAATGTAGCAGAACAGAACGGATTCTGTGGTGGAATGACATATTCCTTCGAAAGTCCAAAAGTATTCGATAAATTATTATTAGATGAAAATGCAAAAGAACGTCAGGCAATCGAGATTTCAAACCCATTAGGAGAAGACTTCAGTATCATGAGACAGTTTCCTTAAACGGAATGTTAACATCTCTGTCTACAAACTTAGCACACAGAAATAAAAATGTAAGATTATATGAATTTGGAAATATCTACATTCCAAAATCATTACCATTAACAGAATTACCAGATGAAAGAATGCAGATGACACTTGGAATGTACGGAGAATGTGATTTCTTCACATTAAAAGGTGTTGTAGAAGATATGCTTGATTCCTTAGGATTAGGTGGAAGATCTGAATATGCACCAACAGGTGAACATCCATTCTTACACCCAGGAAGAGCAGCAGATGTGACGATCGATGGAGAAAAAATCGCCTACATCGGACAGATTCATCCAGAAGTTATGGATAACTATAACATGAAAGGTGAAGTCTATGTAGCGTCATTGACATGCCAACATTAGTACCGAAAGCAACCTTCGACCGCAAATACGAAGGAGTAGCCAAATTCCCAGCAATGAAACGTGACTTAAGTATGGTTATGAAGAAAGACATCTTCGTTGGACAGCTTGAGAAGATCTTCAAAGATAAAGGTGGAAAACTTCTCGAATCCTACGAATTATTCGATGTCTACGAAGGAGACCAGATTGAAAAAGGATATAAATCCGTAGCATACTCCTTAACATTCAGAGCAAAAGACCGTACGTTAGAAGACGCAGAAGTATCTAAGATCGTTGAGAAGATTCTTGATGAATTGAAGAAATTAGGCGTTGAATTACGTGCTTAATTGTGATTGAAAATAAAATAAAGTGAGAATTAAAAATCCTCTGGCAGATAATAGTGTCAGGGGATTTTTGTTTATCAGAAAGAAGCAATATGTAAAGGTGTTGAAAAAATTATTGTTTTTCAATAATTTTTATGCTACAATAATCTTGAAATTATCGAAAAACAATAATTGGAGGTAGATAGGATGAAATCAAACATAAATAAACTAATCCTGATCGAAGTCATCGCAGGAATCCTTTTTGCATTCATAGCAAGCAAAATCCTGCATATGACAGCAGCACTACAGATCATGTACTTACCATTTGAACTCATAGGAAAAGGGCTAAGATTTCTATCCCTAAGTTCAGCAATAGGAAATGTCATCGCGATCATCATATACGCAGCCATTTCAATGATACCAGCAATCTATATCATCTATCAGAGAAAAAGAGGAAGAACACAGAAAGAAGACATATTACTTGTTGCATTCACAGGGCTATTATTTTATTCCCTGTATATGTTCATCAATCCAGGACTCATGTATCAGAAAATGCCAGACATTTTTTCAATGGACCAAAGCAGTTTGATTGTAATGAAAATTATTTACGCATTCATCATTTACAGCGTCCTGATCATGTGGTTGATCATGAAAGCGATCCGTTTTCTTGGAGATGACAGCCAGAAGAATTGGAAAAGCCGTTTGTATTTTGGGATGAAAGGACTGATTGCTGCACTAGTCAGTTATTACACGCTTTTGATCACATATGCAAAGACATTTGAACTGCTTCATAAGAGCGAAAATAAACTGCAAAATGTATCTTCGATAGTATGGTTTAAATCAGTATTACAGTTATTACCAATCATTATGGCAATCCTGCTATTTATCAACATCATTCATGTAGTAAAAGCAATCGAAGATCATAAGGAAGAGCAGCAGATGATGACAGTGGCAAGACTCGCAAGTGTCGCAAAGGTTACCGCAGTGGTTACAGTCATATCAGATTTTATCCTGAATTTTTATCAGTTTTTATTAGGAGCAACCTTACAGAATGTAAATGTTACGTTTGCACCAGATGTATCCATGGAACCATTGATCATAGCATTTGGAGCATTGATCTTCCATGAATACTTCAAGCGGACTAAACAGTTAAAAGAAGAAAATGACCAGTTTATATAGAAGGAATGATAGTTATGGCAATTAAAATACATTTGGATGACATCTTAAAAGAACGAAACATGACATCCAAAGAATTATGTAAAAAAGTCCATATTACAGAAGCAAACCTGTCAATCTTAAGAAGTGGCAAGGCAAAGGGAGTGCGTTTCTCAACGATCAATAAGATCTGTTATTATCTTGAGTGCGATGTCGGGGATATCTTGAAATTTGACGGGAGATTGGAGGAAGAAGATGAGTAGGGGAATCAGAAAAACAGGAGTATTGGCAATGGTTGTGATGCTGGCAGCAACTCTATCAGGATGCGCCTTGCAAAAAAAAGACGAGGATGAAACAGTAAAGAAAACATTATATGGTGCTTATGCAGTTGTAGGAAAGAGTCTGGATGATCCAGACATTCCAGATCCAGAGATGGAAGGAACAACCGTTTGGGCAGAAAGATAAAAAAGGATTTGTTCATTTTAAAAAAGATCAAGGGATATTTCTTTTTCATAAATACGATCAGAAAGAAAATACGATCAGCATGGATGGTGATCCACAGTTGACTCATTTTTCAGGCGGCTCTAATATGAAAGATGGCGAGATCCAAAAAGATAAATGGCAAAAGACAGGCCAGTCATGTAAGGCAACAATTTATGTTCAGGAAACAAAAGGAATCACAAAAGTGCAGATTGGAAGTGTATATAAAAGAGCAGATGGTACATTTTATCTGGAACCTTCAGGAAGGTCTTCTGTGCAGGATCTTTGTAAAACAGGAGGGTTTGGAATCAGCCAATCTTTTTCTGTGGATACAGAAGAAGGAAAGATGACATACCGTGTGGACTTTAAAGCAGACCGTGCAGTCAAAAAGATTCAGATCATCGAAATGAACAAAGATGATGTCAAGATCAAAAAACAGCCTATATTTCACCTGAAATAAAACAATACCAGATGCAAAAAGATACAGCATATGTTATTATAAATGAACAGCTGATCGGTATGAAAGGTCAAACGATCAACAGACAGAAGATACATTCAGCAAAGAAGAATTTCACATATAAATGGAAGCAGCTTGGAGATGATGGAGTATTGACACCGACAGACTTGAAGTTTAAAAAGTAAAATCAGGAGGATAAAATTGAAAGATGAAAGATAAAAGAGAATCATTAACAGCAGGTGGGGATTTATCCTCGCCTGCATTGGTTCGGCAGTTGGCATGGGAAATATATGGATGTTTCCGACAAGGGTATCTTTGTATGGGGGAGGTTCTTTTTTGATCCCGTATTTTATCTTTGTCGTTGTGATCGCATCTACTGGTGTGATCGGAGAGATGAGTTTTGGACGTGCGGCAAGGTCTGGACCGATTGATGCATTTGGGATGGTCTGTGAGAAGAAAGGAAAGAGAAAAGTTGGGGAAGGGTTAGGAATGATCAGTTCTTGGTTCTCTTGCGATGGCGATCGGATATACAGTTGTGATGGGGTGGATCTTAAAATATGCTGTTGGAACTTTCACAGGGGCAACACTTGCACCAAAGACGATCGAAGAATTTGGCGGACGTTTGGAACAATGGCATCTGCATTTGGAAATAACATCTGGCAGATTTTAGCTTTGATCTTATGCATGTGTATTTTAATCTTTGGTGTAGGAGCAGGGATCGAGAAAGCCAATAAGATTTTAATGCCAATTTTCTTTACACTGTTTGTGATCCTTGGAATCTACGTGGCATTCCAACCAGGGGCAGCAGCGGGATATCAATATATTTTCAGAGTCGATAAGGCGGCCATCTTAGATCCAAAGACATGGATCTTTGCACTAGGACAGGCCTTCTTTTCCTTATCCGTCGCAGGAAATGGAACATTGATCTATGGATCGTATTTATCCGATGAAGAAGACATCCCATCATCTGCGGCAAGAGTTGCATTTTTTGATACGGTTGCTGCGATGCTTGCAGCACTCGTGATCATCCCAGCTATGGCAACAACTGGAGCAACACTGGATCAAGGAGGACCGGGGCTGTTATTTATCTATCTTCCAAACCTGATCAGCTCCATGCCAGGAAGTACGATCATCGCGATCATCTTTTTCGTTGCAGTGCTTTTTGCGGGAATGACATCACTGATCAATCTCTACGAAGCACCGATCGCAACCGTACAGGAAAAGCTTCACGTAGGAAGAAAGACCGCCTGCGTGATTATCGCAGTGATTGGCGTGATCGTCTCCTTATTGATCCAGGGCATCGTATCTGACTGGATGGATATCCTATCTATTTACATCTGCCCACTAGGAGCAGGACTCGCAGGAATCATGTTCTTCTGGATCGCCGGAAAGAAATATGTAGAAACACAGGTAAACAAAGGAAGAGAAACAAAATTTACAAAGATGTATTGTCCAATCTGCAAATATATTTATGTACCGATCTGTATTTTGGTATTGGTGCTTGGGATTGCGTTAGGCGGAATTGGGTAATGAATGAAGGATCGTAGTTAAGGTATATCTTGGCTGCGATTTTTCTTATATGAAAGCAAACAAATTAAGTTCCAAGAAATCATACGAAATTGCAAGGAAAGGATATTTACATTTAAGAAGATTTTTGTTATGATATAACTATCAAAGTAGAAGTATTATTGAATGCGATATGACTATAAATATAGAATAAATAACAAAGATAAAGGGGATTTAGCTATGGAATTAAAAGAATTAACAAGTGCAGAACAGGTTGTGATGAAATGTATCTGGGATTATGGAAAGGATATGCCATTACAGCAGTTGATTGAAAATCTAAAGCAAGATTACGGAAAAGATTATAAAAGAACAACGATCCGTACATTTGTCCTTCATTTAGAAGAGAAAGGATATGTGACAACATATCAGATTGGGAAATATTCTTATATTAATTATCTGATCGAAGAGCAGGATTATAAAGAACAGGAATTGGAAAAGACAAAGAATTTCTGGTACAAAGAATCTGGATTTGATCTGGTGAAGACATTATATAAAGGAAAATTAAATGAGGGGAAACTAAAGAAACTCAAAAAGTTGTTAGAAGAAATCGATGATTGACAGGAGAAGATATGATAGACATAAGAGAGATATTGGTTAGGATATTTAGTGCGATATTTTTATCCATGTGCACTGGAAGCTGTATGTTTGTTTTCTGGATGGCACTAAGAAGTTTTTTGCAGATAAGATTCGTCCAAAAGTCTATGATTTGATATTAAAGATCATTCTAATTGCTTACTATGTTCCGGCAGGATATCTGTTGGTAAATATTTTTTTGATAATGGGTATGTATTTGATTTTACAGGTACTATCATCAAGGCTTTTTATGCTATATCGTTGTTCTGGCTGGCTGGAGCAATTGCAACAGTTCTGAAGTTTGGAGAACGAACTTTTCGAATTAGAAGAGAAAAAGAAAGATGCTTTCCATGCAAGATGTATGTGCAAAAGATCTTTGAAGATTGTAAAAGAGAGCTTGGAATTCGCAGATCAATAGAAGTATTACAAGGATATCGCATTCAGATTCCAATGACAGCAGGAATATTAAAACCATGTGTGTTTTTACCTGTGGAAGATATGGAAGAAGAACAATTAAAAACGTGTATTTACCATGAACTCACACATTATAAGAAGCACGATATATTTTGGAATTATATAGCATGTCTGATGGTATGTATTCACTGGTATTGCCCATGGATCAGAACTGTATTTCGTAAGAACGATGAATGGAGCGAGGTGATCTGTGATCTATCAGCGATTGGTTATGTAGGATCAGCGAAGCGTTATTTTACAACGATTTTTGAGATGAGTCAGAAAAGTCAGGGAATCAAAGCATATCGGGCAGCATGTCTGTTTGAAAGCCGAGATAGTTTAGAACAAAGAATCTACTATGCAATGATGTATCGAAAACAAAAGAAGATAAAATATGCTGCGGTGATTGCAATGACCGTGATATTTTGTGGAATGAGTGTAACCAGTATTTTGGCTGCAAGTAAGGGATATCAAAAGGCGTATACAAAATGGGTACAAGAAACGGAAGTAGAAATAGAAGAACCAGATGATGAGGAAGAGGAGAGAATATCGTATGAAGAAAAAACGGGAGTTTGGGAAATGATAAGAGTGAAACGATAAAGAAGATAAATTTTAAAAAGATGGATGCGATGACATTGGAGACTTATGTAAAGGCAGGAAAAAGGCTTCGATATAAAGGATTAACTCCGAAACGAAATGAAAATATAGAAATTTTTATAACAAGTCAAAAAAATTTTAAGGGGATAAAAGTTGGGATTATTGATTCACAGAATAGGATTAGATACATACAGGACAGAGGGAGAGATTTAGTTGAACATAGATTTAAGATAGAAAAAGAGGGGAAATATGATGTGTTTATTGAAATGGAGGATAAGAAAGATGTAAAAATTGTTGGAATGATTAATATTGATGATGATTAAAGAGATGGAGGAATAGGAGGAGAAAACGATGATAAAATATATAAAAATAATGGTAACAGTATTTACACTTTTAATTAGTTGTTCAGTGACAAATATATTTGCAAGTGATACGAATGATGTTATAGAAGAAAAGATAGATATATCAGAAAATATTATTGATGAAGTTGGAGAGGAAGACTTTGAACTGTTGTCTAATTCGATAACAGTTAATTGGACAGTGAAAAATGGAGTTAGAAAGAAAACTAAAGAATTTTATAAAAAGAAAGGAAGTAGTATCAATATTAGGTTACAGATAGCTCCAAAAACAAAAAGTGTCAAAGTAGGATATTTAGATGCAGATAAAGTAAAACATTATAAAACTGTTAAAGCAGAAATCAATCACAATTTTATAATACAAAAACAGGATATATAGAGGTGTTTGTTGAAAATAGTAGTGGAAAAACTGTAACGGCAAGTGGAACTTATACTAAGTAATATTTTATTTATAAATGTATTTTATAAGAGGTGATGCAATATGAACAATTAAAAAATCCATGTAATACGAATGGCTGCCACCTACCTATCTGTAATATATACAGATAGCTGTATCACATGGATACAATAATGATAGCAGAAAATGAGGGAAAATAAAAGAATGAAAGGAAAAAGTTTATGAAATTAAAACAATTTGTATGTAAAGCAGCAAGTATTGCAATGTGTGCTATGATTATTGGAACAACTGTAGTTTCAGTGAATGTTAAGGCAGATACGAAAGCAACAGAAAGTACAGTAGCACTAGATACACATGATGACGATGGTGTTGCGGGTATTTTGGAACAAGATGATTTTGATACACTAGAAGAATATCAGAAATATTTAGAGACACACCCAAAAGTACAGACACGGCAAAGTCGTGTATCAGCGAATAAAAATGTAAAAGCAGCAGCTACTTTAAGATATAAAATTAAAGGATTAACAAATACAGCTGCAATTCAAAAAACATATATTGGATCTACATATATTTATGTGATTCAGAGAATTGGCTCAGACTCACGTTTATCAAGATGTTTGATTAATGGGTCAACAGCTACATATCAAGATCATATGACATTAAAAAACTTTGGTCATGGACAGACTTTGGAATGGTTTGAACATAATTCTAAAGCATATTTCTGGGTTACATGTAAAGCAAATGAAGCGTATAAATTAAATGGGGAACTCAAATTGGAAGAATACAATATAAAGCTAAAGGAAGTGTAGATTATACAGAAATCCCAAGATTTTCTCATATGAGTTATGCAAATAAAAGTGGGACATCGATTGGAGAAGTGAAACGTGTAGATGCAGCATTGTCTAGTGATAGGAAAAAAGTATTTTTCTGGGTAATGGATAATACAGGAGAAATTCAATATAGTTTTTATAATGCGGAAAAATTAAATGCTGAATTGGATAAAAAAGAATCTGAAGAATCTAAATTTGTTCCATGTACATCAAGTGCAGTAAAATCAGCTTGTTATGGATCGTTTAGACAATCTGGAAGTAATCGTGTATTACCGAATGATTCATGTCAGGGATTAGAATTTTCTGATGGAGATTCTATTTATATTATTGGAGGTGCTGCCGGACAAAAACCGGGAATAGCAAAGTTAACAGGAAGTGGATCAAGTTATAAATATTCTTGCCTTGTTACAGCTACACATAATAATTTGGAGGTAATGCGGAATCTGAAGGAATTCAATTAAAGGGAGATTACGTATATTTCGGGATTAGTGATAAACAAAGTAGCGATAAAGCCTGTATTTATTCTATTCCAAAAAGTGCGTTTAATTTAAGTCTGGCTATGTTAAAATATATAATATAAACATTAATAAATTAAAATTATAAGGAGGTAGCAAGATGGTAAGAAAACGTATGGTATCAACAGTCATGAGCTTAATGATGGCAGCAGCAGTACTGACGACAGTTCCAGTGACTAACAATGTAAAGGCAGCAGATAAAGAGATAACAAGTGGGGATTATACTTATGTGAAAGAAAGCAATGGAAAGACTTCCTATGCAGTGCTTACAAGCTATAGAGGAAGTGAGACAAATCTTGTCATTCCAGAAGAACTGGATGGATTTAAAGGTAAAAGCAATTTCACAGGGATTTGAAAAAAATCTGAAAATAAAAAGTATTATATTATCAAAAAATATTGCACCAGCAAAAGAAACACACAGAGATTTGGAAGTGCTAAATGAAATTGAAACATTGGAAGAGATTCGTGTAGCAAAAGATAATCTGTCTTATCAGGCACAAGATGGAGTTTTATATAGCAAAGATAAGAAACAATTGTTTAGCTATCCAAAATCTAAAAAGTCCGAAACATATAACATGCCTGCTTCTGTAAAAAAAGTAGAAGAATTCAATGCCCTAATAAATCTTAAATATTTAAAGAATCTTACATTATCAAAGAATTTATCAGTAACACCAAGCTGTAATGACAGTAGTATTGAATCTGTAACAATTCCGGGCCAGATAGGCGGTATTGATGAAAGCAGTTTTGAAAATTGCAACAAATTAAATAAAGTTACAATTACAAAAGGTCTGAGATTTATTAATGATTATGCATTTTTTGAATGTAAAGCATTAAAAGAAATCAAACTGCCAGAAGGACTTCAAAGTATTGGAGTAGGAGTATTTTATAGAACAGGAATTAAACAGCTGACAATCCCTGGATCTGTTGTAAAAATTGATGTAATTGACAAGAGTATAAAATTAAGTAAACCATCTTATTTGAAGAAATTCAAAAGAGACTCAGGTGCTATTTATTACGAAGCAAGAGCCACAATCAAAGCATCTGGCAAAAAAGCTGTCACATACAAAGCATCCAGAATTACAAAGATTAAAGCAAAAACAAGCAAAGTAACGATCCAAAAAGGAAAGACAACAAAACTACAGACTAGAGTATACATTTCCAAGAAACTGAAAAAAGGATACTTAGATCCAGAGATCTTAAAATTCACAACATCCAATAAAAAAGTAGTGAAAGTATCCTCAAAAGGAACGATCAAAGGCTTGAAGAAAGGAAAAGCAACGGTCACAGTAAAACTTCGTACAACAGGAAAGACATATAAAGTGAACGTGAAAGTAAAATAGGAAACAATAAAGTAAAGATACATGGTAGAACAGGACATTCCAGCGAAAGCAGGGATGTCCTGTGTTTTCTTATGCAGCATTTCCTTGTTATTTGCAATATCAAATGGTAGAATTAGGAATATTCAAAGTGAATCAATCTGTAATATGGAATGGAAAACAAACCGATACAACAAAGGAGAAACGAAACAATCATGCCAGGATACATTTTACATTTAACTGCTGCCCAGATGTTTCTAAAGACACAAAAAGGACAGAAATTTTTAAAGACAAAACAAGATAAAAATAATTTTCTGATCGGAAATCTTCTGCCAGATACAACAAAGATCAAAGCAAGATCCCATTTCAGAGATCCAAAATATCACGATCGCATGATAGAATACCCGGAAACAAGCTGGTTTATCAAGAAATATAAGCATCTTCTATCAAACAGCAGTGTGGTCGGATATCTCTTTCATCTCTACATCGATCGAAGATTTTTCAAATACTATATGCCAAGGATCGTAGAGTTTCGAAATGCACAAGATGAGAGAGAAGAAAGAAGAGATATGGTAAAAGATGTCTTATTAAAACGGACAGGACAAAGATTATCAAAGCAGGATTTTTCTCAGAGAAATACTACTATGGGGACTACACAAAGATGAATATGTACCTTGTAAATCGTTATCAGATTCCGACAACACTTGATCCCAATATATCAAATCCTGGGATCAAAGAAGTTGATTATGAGGATGTAAAGCAGGTGTTAAAAGAATTAAAAACATATATGAAAGTACCAAAAGATGCAGTAAAGAACGTGAGAGTTTTTGACGTGGAAGATCTTCTTTTCTTTTTGGAAAACGCAGTAGGTGTATTTAAAATCTAAGTTTGGATAACATACAAATACAGGAAATTTTTTCATTATATAACAAAAAAGTTGCAAATATTACAAAAATATGACATAATACCATAGAAATAACTTTAAGGAGGACAACATGATGAAAACTGTAAAGGAAATTGTAAAGAGGGAACGTCAAAAGAGAAGAAGACGTGTGGGGATTATGATCGTATTGATCGCTTTATGTGCAACAGCAATTTTCTTTGGAACCAAAGCTTATCACAATTACAAGGAAGAGGAATTCTTCAAGAGTGTGAAAGAAAAAGAAATCAAAGTAACTCCAAAAAGCATAACGCACAAACAGACAGATATCTTTACACAAAGTTATCAAAAAGAAACGGATGATCAGTTGAAAGCATTAAAGAAAGGCAAAAATTATACTTTCAATAAGCCCTTAATCGTCTGGAATGCATATGGAACATACACAACATCTTTGTACTATTATGCAAAAATGATCGTGCATCTTATGCAGTATGTACTGTAGAAGCCAGCGAAGCAGGTGCGAGTCCATACAAACGTACATTGAAATCTGTATCTGGAAAGAAATATGTGACAACACATGAATATCAGATCAAAGGACTTGTTCCAGGAGCGAAGAATAAGATCACAATGCAATTCTTTAATGAAAATGGAAGAGCTGTCGGGAAAACACATTTCTACGTGACAGCACTGAAAGATGATGTCATTCCTGCAATTCTTAAGAAGAATACAGGGACAAGCAAAGCAAAGATGAGCGATGGCCTGTTTTGCCTGTTTGGACATGATAAAGCGGATGTGTCAAACATCTATCTGTATGATAATAATGGAGTGAGCAGGGGAAGAATGCCTTTGAACAAATATCGCACAGACCGCTTTTTATTTATCAAAGGACAGCTGGTATATTCTTATGACTATAATAAAATTGCATTTACGAATTGTATAGGAAAAGTGACAAGGACCATTGATATTGGAAATTATCAATTTCATCACGATTTCCGTTATGACAAGAAACACGATAAGATCATTTGTCTGGTAAATAATCTGGACAAAGATACGATTGAAGATACGATCGTACAGGTGGATGTAAAGACAGGAAAGACAAGTATGCTCTTTGACTGTGAAAAAATTCTGCCGTTAATGAGAAAACTGGCGATCCAGAGAAAAGGTGGTAGAAATACCTATGGAGGAACTGAACTAGACTGGATACACATTAATTCTTTTGATTTTCTTGATGATGGGAATAGTTTGGTCTTAAGCAGCAGAGAACAAAGTTCAATCCTTAAGATTAAAAATATTTACACAAAACCAGAACTAGACTATGTGATCCATCGTGGAACAATCTATAATGGGACAGATATTGCCAAATATCAGTTAAAACGAGAAGGAGACTTCGTTGCAAATGCAGGACAGCATATGATCACTGTAGAATATGACGATTCCCTTCCAGAAGGACAATATTATTTATATATGTTTAATAATAACTATGGAAAGGCAACATCTATACCAACTTTCGACTGGAGTATGTATCCGAACGTAGGAAACTTTAAAAGTGGAACTTCCTATTACTCAAAATTTCTTGTAGATGAGAAGACAAGGACTTATAAACTTGCACAGCAATTTAGTTTGCCTTATTCGGCAATCGTAAGCAGTGTGCAGCATTTAGGGGGGAATATTCCGTTTAGCAGTGGAATGAGTAAGATATTTGGAGAGTATGATAAAGATGGAAAACTGATCAAGTCCTTTGAATATGAAGCAGATAAATATTCATATCGCGTGATGAAGTATAAATTTTAAGTTGTAAGTTGGCCAACTATAGTCTTTCAGTATATGATAAAAATTAAATAAGCAACCGAAAACGCAGCGGTGGAATTTTGCTCACATTTTGAACAAATCGCTTATCCGCCCAATTTCCTACGAGAACTCGCTCTGAAGTTTTGTTTTAGACAAGTCTTTG
>ENA-OQCS01000395-OQCS01000395.1-human-gut-metagenome-genome-assembly--contig:-NODE-395-length-24250-cov-11.529951_pt1 | contig 24250 bp, 27 predicted proteins | sample MGYA00242757_ERZ504575 | MGnify/ENA primary metagenome ERZ504575 (study PRJEB26092, sample SAMD00036297) | human gut metagenome | host: Homo sapiens | study: EMG produced TPA metagenomics assembly of... | reverse complement strand
TCACCCGTCCGCCACTAGAAACAATCTAAATCTGCCGAAGCTTCAATAAAAGGTTTCCCGTTCGACTTGCATGTGTTAAGCACGCCGCCAGCGTTCATCCTGAGCCAGGATCAAACTCTCTGATAAAATGTTTGATTCGTTTACTCAAGACAACCGTTTGGCTATCTCTCGTTTTTACTGCTTTTGGTTTGTTTAAACCGTTCTTTAAATGTAAAGAAATTTTCGAGAATCGTATGTGTTTCACTGTTTAGTTATCAAGGTTTGTTGTGTCTGTCTCTCAGACAGCTCGTTCATTTTATCTCATTCTCAACTGCTTGTCAAGAACTTTTTTAATTTTTTTGAAGCATTTAGTCTTCAGAAAATCAAAGCGGAGAAGGAGGGATTTGAACCCTCGCGCCGCGTTAACGACCTACTCCCTTTCCAGGGGAGCCCCTTCGGCCAGCTTGGGTACTTCTCCAAATTGCCCTACTTACTAAGTAGTTCCGATATTTATCTCTGCCGTTCTCAGCGACAGAGATATTATATCTCGTATCTTTTATGTTGTCAAGTACTTTTTTTTACTTTTTTAAAAAAGTTTTTATTCTGTATTTGACAAACGGAGAGAGTGGGATTCGAACCCACGCGCCCTTGCGGACAAACGGTTTTCAAGACCGCCTCGTTATGACCACTTCGATATCTCTCCATATAATGTTTTTCAACATTTTTTTGTGCTGTTTTGTCAGCGCATGTTGTATTCTATCATCAAATATCTCCCTGTCAATAACAAATTTGATATTTTTTTCAAAAATTTGGAACATATAGCTTCAATTTCTGCTATATGTCCATATTTACCGGGATTTTCACCCTGTTCTGCTCTCTATTCTACTCTCTGTTTTCCTTCAAAAATGCCTCCGCAACCACCAGATCTTCCGGCGTTGTGATCTTGATATTGCGATAAGAACCTTCTGAAAAGCGGATTTTCACCCCTGTCTCATGTTCTGCTACCATGGCATCATCTGTGATTCCGGTCATTTCCTTCTGCCGAATACTGGTATATGCGCCATAGATCAGCGAGTACTGAAAGATCTGCGGAGTCTGGACGATCCATACACTGCTGCGATCCGGAGTTTCACTGACATTCCCATCCTCATCTGCGATCTTAACTGTATCCTTGGAAGGCATGCCTGTAACACTGGCACCTGTCTGTGCCGCTGCCATAAGTCCTCTTTCAATGATCCCATGATCAATAAACGGTCTGGCACCGTCATGGATCAGTACATACTCTGTGTCTTTACACGCACAAAGTCCTTCATAAACGGAATCGTACCGTTCTTTTCCGCCGGATACTACAGCAGAAACCTTTGTAAAACCATATTTTTTCACGATTTCTTCTCTGCACCAGGAAACATACTCTTCCCCTGTTACCAGGATCACATCCCTGATCAACGGACTTTCCTGGAAACAGCGCAGAGAATAACAGAGCACCGGCATCCCGTCAAGCTCTATAAACTGCTTCTGTATTTTACTGTGCATTCTCTTTCCCTGACCTGCTGCCAGAACAATAGCTGTATTTCTGCACTCTCCCATGATCAATTACCCCGGATTCTTTTATCTTTCGCCAAGCTTCAGGTTCGGAACCGCATTCAGATCCCAGCTGTGGCGTGTTCCCCTGATATATTCATAGTAAGCTGCCACTCCGATCATCGCTGCGTTATCCGTACAGAAGATCGGTGACGGACGGTAAAATTTGTATCCATGTTCTGTACACGCTTTTTCCATAGCAGTGCGAAGTGCTCCGTTGGAAGCAACACCTCCTGCAATAGCAACCTTTTTCATACCAAAATCAGCTGCTGCCTGCATGGTATGCTCTACCAGTACATCAACAATCGCCTTCTGGAAGGATGCTGCGATATCTGCACGGTTTACTTCCTCACCTTTCATTTTTGCTCCGTTTAAATAATTAAGAACTGCAGACTTCACGCCGCTGAAGCTGAAATCATATGGATTTTCACCGATTTTTGCACGTGGAAACTCAATGGCATCCGGATTTCCTTCCTTTGCCAGCCTGTCAATCTTCGGACCTCCTGGATATCCGAGCCCAATGGCACGTGCAACCTTATCAAATGCCTCACCTGCCGCATCGTCTCTGGTTCGGCCCAGGATCTCAAACTGGCCGTAGTCCTTCACAATAACAAGATGGGTGTGTCCACCGGATACAATGGCACAGAGAAACGGCGGTTCCAGATCCGGATGCTCAATATAATTGGCAGAAACATGTCCTTCTATATGATGCACGCCTACCAGTGGCAGGTTTCTTGCATAGGCAATGGCCTTGGCTTCTGCCACACCTACAAGAAGTGCACCGACAAGCCCCGGTCCATAGGTTACACCGATAGCATCAATATCATCCAGAGTGACATTTGCCTCGTCCAGCGCTTCCTGGATGACCTGGTTGATCCTTTCTATATGATTTCTGGAGGCGATCTCCGGTACAACACCTCCGTACAGTTTATGGATCTCGATCTGTGAGGAAATCACGTTTGATAAGACAATCCTTCCATTTTTTACAACGGAAGCTGCCGTTTCATCACAGGAGCTCTCAATACCAAGAATTAATGTATCTTTCATTTTTTCAGTCCTCTTCAAAATTCAGTTCCACACTCTTCCCGTCTTTTCCCGGCCATGCCTTCGGAAAGATCTCACGTACTGTATCCATGTAATCATCCGGACGTACCAGAGAAGGGCTGTAATGGGTCAGCCACATTTCCCCCACTTCCGCATCACGGGCAAGAGTGGCCGCTTCACGAAACGTCATGTGTTTGTAGCCTTTTGCCTTTTCGATCTTGTCATCTTCACCGTACATTCCCTCACAGATAAAAAGATCGGAACCTTTTGCATTACGTAAAATAGACTCTGTCGGTCTGGTATCTGTGGTATAGGTAAGCTTGATCCCTTTTCTTGGCGGACCAAGCACCATATCCGGTGTGTAGATCCTTCCTTCATCCTCCACAGTCTGTCCCTTCTGCAGCGGATTCCAGAATTTCAGCGGGATCTCATGTGCACTGGCACTGTCAGGAGAAAATTTTCCCTGGCGCAGGATCTCAAGGGTATATCCATAGCAGGTAACATTATGGTTCACCCGAAATGCAGTGATCCGGTAACCGTTCAGTTCCAGAACCTCCTCCGGTTTCGTGATCTCGATAAATTTAATTTCAAAGGGCAGCTCCGGTGCGATCACACGAAGTGCGCTTACCACACGTTCCAGTCCTCTTGGGCCTACCAGAGTCAGCGGTTCTGTGCGGTCTGCATTTCCCATAGTCAAAAGGAGTCCCGGAAGTCCGCTGATATGATCCCCATGATAATGGGTAAAACAGATCACATCAATAGGCTTGAAGCTCCAGCCCTTTTCTTTAATGGCCACCTGAGTGCCTTCCCCGCAATCGATCATCAGACTGCTGCCGTTATAACGGGTCATCAGTGCGGTAAGCCATCTGCGTGGCAGCGGCATCATTCCTCCGCAGCCAAGTAAACAAACATCTAACATATTTTTCCTCTTTTCCTGTTCTGTGGCAAAGTTTAGCATACTTATCCCGTACAGACAAGTACCTCTCCCGGGTAAGCCTATTCAGAAACTGCGGTGCGTGTCATAAGAACAGCATCCTCTGTGGGATCTGTATAGTATCCCTTTCGCAGGCCATCCCGCACAAATCCCTGACGTTCATAAAGCCGGATCGCAGTCTCATTTCCTGCCCGGACCTCCAGATGGATCATGGTGATCCCACGCTCTTCTGCCAGACGGATCATACTTCCATAAGGAAATTTCCGATTCCCTCTCTCTGACGGTCTCTGCGGACTGCCACATTGGTCACATCCCCCTCATCCAGCACCGTAAGAAGACCACAATATCCCAGGATCCGGCCCTTTTCTTCCACAACAAGAAACATCCCATTCTCTTTCATAAGAAATGTCAGAAATCCTTCTTTTGTCCAGGGGACTGAAAAAAGTTCCTCTTCGATCTCCATAACCTGATCCAGATCATCCACAAGCATTTCTCTTAAGATCATGCGTTTTCCCCTTCTGATCCTTTTTTCAGTTTCTGGGCACGCTCCCGCTCAGCCTGTGAAACACGGAGATAATCCGGTTTGTGCTCAGCCGCTGTCTCGGTTCTGCCTTCTTTATAATAAAGAACACCAAGTGCACCTACAGCACCTGCTCTCTGTCTGGAAAGATGGGCCGGTGCAAAAGAAAACGGTACAGTAAGCTTATCTGCGATGATATCTTTAAATACCGGGACTCCGTCTCCGAGGAATGTTACGGTTTCTCCCATCTCATTCAGCATGGAAAGAAGCTCCTCAATTCCCACTGCCATCTGATTCTTTACCGTCATGAGCCTGTGATCCTCGTAACGATAGATTCCCGTATAAACCTGCTTTCTTCTGGCATCCATGATCGGACAGATCAGTCCGTTTACATCATAGAGATTATAGGCCAGTGCCTCCACAGTCGGAATCCCGACCAGTGGTTTGTCAAGGGCAAGTCCAAGTCCCTTGGCTGTGGCAGAGCCAATACGGAGTCCGGTAAAAGAGCCGGTCCCTTGGCTACCGCAATAGCGTCAATCGTCTTCAGATCCAGCTCTGTCATCTTCACGATCTCATCCAGCATGGGAAGAAGAGTCTGGGAATGTGTTTTCTTATAATTAACTGTATATTCCGCTACCAGTGTATCGTCCTCCACAACGGCTACGGATGCCACGATTCCGGAACTGTCCAGTGCCAAAACTCTCATTCTGTCTTTTCTCCTCTCTCCTCAATGGTGATCTTTCTGTATTCAAATCCCTTCTCAAGATCTTTTTCAATGGTAACTTCGATCCTTTTTTCCGGCAGGATCTCCCCAATGAGTTCCGCCATTCGATCAGACAGATTCCCTGCCCGAAATAATCATCGTATCCGATCTCTTCCATTTCTTCCAGATCCCCGATACGATATACATCAAAATGATAAAATGGCAGACGTCCGTCTTCATATTCCTGGATAATGGTAAACGTAGGGCTGTTTACAGGTTCTGTAATTCCAAGACCTGCTGCCACTCCCTGTGTGAACACGGTTTTTCCAACTCCCAGATCGCCTGTCAGTGTGTAGATCTGTCCCGGCTTCGCATTCATTCCGATCGTCCTTCCGACCTCGAATGTTTCCTCAGGATCATGCGTTTCTATGACCATATTTTCCACCTTTTTCTTGCACAATTATTCTTTGCATATTATAATAGAGCGAACAGCGAAATACAATACTTTTTGAAAAGGAGTGCGAAAACTATGGCAAATCCTATCGTTACCATCACAATGGATAATGGCGATGTAATGAAAGCGGAATTATATCCGGAAGTTGCCCCGAACACAGTAAATAACTTCATCAGCCTTGTAAAAAAAGGCTTTTATGACGGCCTGATCTTCCACCGTGTCATCAACGGCTTTATGATCCAGGGCGGATGCCCGGACGGAACCGGTATGGGTGGCCCGGGATACAGCATCAAGGGTGAGTTCTCCCAGAACCGTTTCAAAAACGACCTGAAGCATACACCAGGTGTTCTCTCCATGGCAAGAGCCATGAATCCGAACTCTGCCGGAAGCCAGTTCTTTATCATGCACAAGGCTGCTCCGCATCTTGACGGAAGCTATGCTGCATTCGGTCAGATCATTGAGGGCATGGATGTTGTAAATGCTATCGCAGAGACAGACACGGACTACAGTGACCGTCCTCTTGACGAGCAGAAGATCAGCTCCATGACTGTTGATACCTTTGGTGTGGATTATCCGGAACCGGAGAAATGCTGACAGGAATAATTTTCTGAAATAAAAAAGCCCCGCGAAGAGCAGACTGTAACGCAGATCATCTGCTCTTCCCGGGGTATTTTTATACTGACATTCTCTTTTCTTTTACTTTTCGAAGGTCTTCACTTCTCCGTTTACTTTCGCAAAATACAGTTCTGCATCCTTCTCAAGTCCGGCTCTTCCGTTTGTTCCTTCTGTGATCGCCTTCTTCACCTCTTCGACCTGATCATCCGGCACAAGAAGCTTCAGGACAACCTTGTCGGTATATTCGGAATCCAGGATCGGCAAACTTCTTTCTCCTGCGATATACTGGATCTTTCCGATCCCTGTATAATCCGTCGTCACCTGAAGAGAGATCCCATGATGCTTCTCAATGACGGTACTTACCGCCAGTCCTGCCTGGACTGCACCGGAATATGCCCGCACAAGCCCTCCTGTCCCAAGAAGGACACCTCCAAAATATCTGGTCACCACAATGGCCGCATTATAGATCCCGGCTCCCAGAAGCACATCCAGCATAGGCCTTCCGGCTGTTCCGGATGGTTCTCCATCATCACTGCAGCGGGTGGCTTCCCGGTTCATCCCTACGGAATATACATAGCAGTTATGACGTGCATCCCAGTATTTTTTTTCATTTCTTCGATAAAGGCAAGGGCCTCTTCTTCTGTTTCCACAGGACGGACGGTTGCGATGAAACGGGATTTTTTTCCACAAGTTCGCCTTCGCCGCCTTCGTATATGGTTTTATAATGTTCCAGCATGGTTTACGCCTCCGTTATCTATATCCAACCCTCTGTTTCAGGCAGAATTTTCTTTATTGTATAATAATTATCTTCATTGCACAATGTATAAGATATCATGAATTGTGAAATTTTTTTAAGGCTTTATTTGACATCTCATATTTGTTATAATGAAACGGATTATAAAGGAGGAATATTATGAACTACGGAAAAAGATCCACTTCCAAGAAGCGGAATGCTCTGATCTCCCGTACTTCCATGCTGGAAAAAAGAGCACATGTTTCGTTTATCCGGGTTTTATTTACAGCTCTGATCGCAGTCTGCGTCATGGTTGTCTGCCTTGGTATCGGCTCCTTCCGGGGCGTGATCGCCGGAGCACCTGACGTCAACGATGTGGATATTTCACCTCTCGGATATGCAACCTTCCTGTATGATGACCAGGGAACACAGATCCGACAGCTTTCAGCCCCTACATCCAACCGTCTCCCGGTCTCCCTGGACCAGATCCCGGTCAGTCTGCAGCATGCAGTGGTAGCCATTGAGGATGAGCGTTTTTATGAACATAACGGTATTGATGTCCGCGGTATCGCACGTGCCGGAATGAAGGCGATCACCACCGGTAACTTTTCCGAGGGTGCCAGTACCATCACACAGCAGCTTCTGAAGAATAATGTTTTCACTGACTGGACCAACGAATCCACACAGCTGGAACGTTTCACACGTAAGTTCCAGGAGCAGTACCTTGCTGTACAGATTGAAAAAAAATATGACAAAAATGTGATTCTTGAGAATTACCTGAATACCATTAACCTGGGTGCAGGTTCCTACGGTGTACAGGCCGCTTCCAAAAAATACTTTAACAAAGACGTATGGGATCTGAATCTTTCTGAATGTGCCACCCTTGCCGGCATCACGCAGAACCCTACCAAATTCAATCCGATCACCAATCCAAAAGCAAACTCCAAGAGACGGAAGGAAGTCTTGGATCACATGCTGGATCAGAATTACATCTCACAGGATGAATATAATGCAGCACTGAATGATGACGTTTATTCCCGTATCCAGGCCGCACAGCTTGAGAACACCGAAGAAGAAAGTACCGTTTACACGTATTTCGAAGATGAGGTTACCAATCAGGTCATCAGCGACCTGATGAACATTAAAGGATATACCAAGACACAGGCTACCAATCTTCTTTACAGCGGTGGTCTGAAGATCATGACAACCCTGGATTCCAACATGCAGCAGATCCTTGATGAGGAATATGCAAACCCTGATAACTATCCGGCCAATGTTCAGTATGAACTGGATTATGCACTGACTGTACAAAGCCCGGATGGAAAACAGACAAACTACAGCAAAGAAATGCTGCAGCTGTATTTCCGTGATCAGGATCCGGAATTTGATCTTCTCTTTGATTCTCCTGAAGAAGGTCAGCAGTATGTGGATCAATACAAGGCTAACATCCTAGCAGACGGAAGCACCGTAGTATCTGAGCGTGTAAACTTTGCGCCACAGCCACAGTCTTCCATGACTGTCATTGACCAGCATACCGGTTACGTAAAAGCCTGATCGGAGGCCGTGGCGAAAAAACAGCCAGCCTGACCCTGAACCGTGCCACTGATACGACCAGACAGCCTGGTTCTACCTTTAAGATCGTTTCCACCTATGCACCTGCGTTGAACGAAAAAGGCGATACACTTGCTACAACCTTTATGGATGAGCCTTACGAATACCCGGACGGATCTCCTGTCAACAACGCCTCAAGAAGCTACGGCGGCGAGACCACCATCCGCAAAGCGATCCAGAATTCCATCAACGTTGTAGCTGTTAAATGCCTGGAACAGGTTACCCCGCTCTCGGCCTTAAATATCTGGATGATTTCGGTTTCACCACACTAGCTCACGGAACTGAGGCAGATAAAGATGCCAACGGAAATATCTGGAGTGACGCCAACCTGGCTACTGCTCTTGGCGGTATCACCAAAGGTGTCAAGAACGTGGAACTTTGTGCTGCATATGCAGCCATTGCTAATGGCGGGAACTATATCAAACCGATCTATTATACACAGATCCTTGATCATGACGGAAATGTTCTGATTGAGAACTCCTCCGTTTCCAGATCTGTGATCAAAGATAGTACCGCTTATCTTCTTACAAGCGCCATGGAAGACGTTGTAAAAAAAGGTACCGGTACCGCCTGCCAGCTGGACAATATGACTGTAGCCGGAAAAACAGGTACTACAGAGGACTACAATGACCTGTGGTTCGTAGGCTACACACCGTACTACACCTGTGCAGTATGGTCCGGCTATGACAACAACGAAAAAATTCCGGAAGATGCCCGTAACTTCCACAAAAACCTCTGGAAAAAGGTTATGACCCGTATCCACGAGGGCCTGGAGGACAGAGATTTCGATATGCCTTCCAGTGTGGAAAAAGCCAGTGTCTGCGCAGAAACCGGTCTTCTTCCCAGATCCGGATGCCCGACTATCACAGAGTATTTTGATATCTCCAGTCTTCCCACCGAATACTGTGATCAGCATTTCTACGGCAGCAGCGATTACGATGAAGAGGACAATTATTATAACGAAGATACGGACGCCGATACCGATGCAGCAGCTGAAGCGATTCCAAGCGCAGCTCCGGACAGTACTGACAGCACCGACACTGACAATACTGACAATTCCAATGACGGTTCCGATAATACCGGTGATGATACTGACAATTCCGGAACAGACGACAACACCGGTGGTGATGACGGCAGCTATGACACCGGCGAAGATCCGGTAGAATATTATGAATGATCTCCATTATAGGTATCTTTCATAAACAACATATAAAAAAAAGTGGTTTCCTGAAATATGGAAACCACTTTTTTACTTTTAATAACTTCTTACTGTCTCGCAGTTTATCAGTTCAGGCAAGTCCCACCCACCGCTTATTACTTTTCGCAATTGAAGCAGGGAACTTCCCTGGTTCGGTTAAAGTACCATCTTGGCTGCACCGTAGATTCCTGCATCATTGCCAAGTGTCGCGATCACGATAGGAGTATCCTTGCAGGATTCAAAAGCATACTCTCTGTAATATTTCCGGATACAGTCAATAAGCGGCTGTCCGGCCTTGGAAACTCCTCCGCCGATAACAATGGTCTCCGGATCTGTCACACAGCAAATAATGGCAAGAGCACCACCCAGCTGCTCTCCGACCTTTTCCATGGTTGCTACAGCTACCGGATCATTCTCCTTAAATGCGTCCAGAACTGCTTTTGCTGAAATCTCTTCGGCATCTCTGAGAACACTGTTCTCACCGGAAGCTGCAAGCTCTTTTTTTGCCATGCGGACAATTCCGGTCGCAGAAGCATACTGTTCCAGACAGCCCCTGTTTCCGCAGTTGCAGGATTCTGTTTCATGATGATCCACATTGGCATGTCCGATCTCACCGCCAGCTCCGTGATGTCCGGTCACGATCTTTCCATCAACAATGATACCACCGCCTACACCTGTTCCAAGTGTGACCATGATCACATCGGAGGAGCCTGCTGCAGCACCCTTCCATGCCTCTCCCAATGCCGCTACATTGGCGTCATTTCCAGCTTCCGCATGAAGACCTGTAAGTTCTTCCATCTCTCCCACAACGTTCTTATATCCCCAGAAGAGATTTACTGCACGTGATACTTCGCCTTTGGAGTTTACCGGTCCCGGAACACCGATCCCGACGCTTCCACCTCCTCTTTGGAGATACCCTTTTCTTCCATCTTGGCATTTACTGCTGCTGCCACATCAGGAAGGATCTGATCTCCATTGTTTTCTTTACGGGTTGGAATCTCCCATTTCTCAACAAGAGTACCATCCGTACGGAAAAGTCCGCATTTTACAGTTGTTCCACCTACATCGATTCCAAAACAATATGTTCCCATTTCTTACCCTCTCTTATTCTTCGTCATCCGGATTTTCTCTTTTTTTCGCAAGATTTGCCTGTACACGCTTGTACAGAGCCTCTGCCGCATTGTATCCCATCTTCTTCTGTCTGTGATTGACAGCCGCTGCCTCAACGATGATCGCCAGGTTACGGCCCGGACGGATCGGAAGAGAATGGCATACTACCTTATTTCCAAGGTACTCTGTATACTCCTCATGCAGTCCAAGACGATCGTATTCCTTGTCTCTGTCCCACTCCTCAAGCTTGATCACGAGATCGATAGACTGGGTATCCTTAACGCTCTCAACACCGAACAGTGTTTTTACATCGATGATACCGATACCACGAAGTTCGATAAAGTGACGTGTGATATCCGGCGCAGATCCCACCAGTGTTACGTCACTGACCTTACGGATCTCAACAACATCATCACTGACAAGACGATGACCTCTCTTGATCAGCTCCAGGCTGCCTCACTCTTACCGATACCGCTCTCACCTGTGATCAGGATTCCCTCGCCGTAAACATCAACCAGCACACCATGAATAGAAATACATGGTGCAAGCTGCACGCCGAGCCAACGGATGATCTCTGCCATAAAACTGGAAGTTGTTCTTTCTGTCACGAATGTCGGAACATTATATTTAACAGCCAGATCGATCATGTCCTGAGACGGACGAGTCATGGTACTGAAAATAACACATGGGATCTTGCTGGAAATGAAACGTTCATATTTAAAACGTCTCTCCTCCTCATTAAGCTGCATCAGATACGTATACTCTACATATCCGATGATCTGAACTCGTTCATTGGCAAAATGCTCCAGATATCCGGTAAGCTGAAGCGCAGGTCTGTTGATCTCCGCAGTCTTGATCACGATGCCTGACAGGTCGATCTCCGGAGTCAGATTATTAAGCTCCAGTTCCTGTACCATCTTTGTCAACTGTACACCCTTCATACTTTTGTCTCCTTTTCGCTGAAAGTTTGCATTCTCACTGCCGTTTTACCGAGGCGTGAGACACCTTATCTTTAATTATACACAATCACTGCTGAAACTGCAATGCAGCATCAGGATTTATGAAAAAATTCATAGACCTGACGGGCGCTTCTGGCATTCATGCTCTCTGTCTGTGCCAGTTCTTTCTCCGATGCATCCCGGATATTTTCCACAGATTTAAATTTACGCAGAAGGGCTTTCCTCCTGGTATCACCGATCCCCGGGATATCATCCAGGATAGAATGGACCTGTTCCCTGCTCCTGAGGGAACGATGGTATTCAATGGCAAACCGATGGGCTTCATCCTGGATCCTGGTGATCAGACGGAAGCCTTCGCCGGATGTGTCAATAGGAATCTCCACATTGTTGAAATACAGGCCTCTCGTCCGATGATGATCATCCTTGACCATACCGCAGACCGGGATGCTTATCCCAAGCTCATTCAACACCTTCAGAGCGATATTTACCTGCCCTCTTCCACCATCCATCAGGATCAGATCCGGAAGCCTTGCAAAGCTGTCAAATTCTCCGTTACTCTCATGAGTGAACCTTCGGGTCAGAACCTCTTCCATGCTGGCATAATCGTTGGGTCCCTGTACCCATTTGATCTTGAACTTACGGTAATCACTGCGTTTGGGACGTCCTTTTTCATAGACTACCATGGATCCCACAGACTCAAAGCCACTGATATTTGAAATATCATAGGCTTCCATGCGCACCACATTTTTCAAGCCCAGCCATTCTTCCACCTCGTGAACAGCTCCGATGGTTCGTCCTTCCTCCCGCCTGATCCGTTCTCTGTCCTTGGCAAGTACCATACGGGCATTTTCCAGGGCAAGTTCTACCAGCTTTTCCTTGGTTCCCTTTTTCGGGACCCGAATGTGTACCTTCTGCTTTCTCCTTCCTGACAGCCACTCCTCGATGATATCTGCATCTTCAATCTCACTTTGCAGCATGATCTCAGATGGGATAAATGGCGTTCCCGCATAAAACTGTTTCAGAAAGCTGGAAAGGACCTGCGCCTTTGTATCACCTTTTGCCACACGGAGATAAAAATGATCTCTGCCGATCAGCCTGCCATCCCGGATAAAAAACACCTGGACAACCGCATCCTGATCCCTGAGGTCTTCACTGTCATCCATGGCTACTGCAATGATGTCTCTGTCTTCCTGCCCGTAGCCGGTGATCTTCTGACGTTCCCCGATCTTCCGGATACTGCTGATCAGGTCCCGGTATTCCATAGCATCTTCGTAGCGCATTTCCTCCGAAGCTTTCTGCATTTTTTCCATCAGCTCACTAATGGCGTCCTGAAAATCTCCATTCAGAAATTTGATCACCTTATTGATATTCTTCCGGTATTCTTCCTGGCTGACATATCCCTGGCAGGGTGCCTTGCACTGCTTCATATGATAGTACAGACAGGGCCGGTCCTTTCCGGTATCTCTCGGAAGACTGCGGTTGCAGGAGCGTACCTGATACAGCTTCCGCACCAGTTCGATCACGTCCTTTACTGCTCCGCCGCTTGTATAGGGGCCAAAATATCTTGCCTTGTCCTTTTTCATTCTCCTGGCAAAAAGCACTCTCGGGTATGGCTCATGAACTGTCACCTTAATAAACGGATAGCTCTTGTCATCTTTGAGCATGGTATTATATTTCGGACGATGTTCCTTGATAAGATTACACTCCAGCACAAGGGCTTCCAGCTCCGAATCCGTAATAATGTACTCAAATCTGGTAATATGTGTAACCATCCGTTCAATCTTGGCACCTTTATTACGACTGCTCTGGAAATACTGGCGCACACGATTCTTAAGGCTTATGGCTTTTCCCACATAGATGATCTCGTCTTTCTCGCCATGCATGATATAAACTCCCGGTTTTGCCGGAAGCTTCTTTAATTCTTCCTCGATTATGAACATACTTTATTCTCCTGTTTTACTATTACAGTAATAAGAAAACCGGGATTTCTCCCGGTTTTCTTATGATCTGTTTTATGCCTGTGATCCCGGCTTTTCTTCTGTTTCTGCATGATCGCTATCTGTTGTCTGAGCAGATTCTTCTGTTTTCTCCGGTGCCTGCATATCCTCTGTCAGTTCCTGTCCGGATATCTCCGGTCTGACTGAACCGATTCTGTACTTTTTGCAGCCTCGTTATTTTCCGCGATCATTTCAATATCCTGTTTATTGGACACTTCTTTTTCATCCTCGGAAAGTACCAGATCATCCAGATTCTCCGGGATATCCAGGCCCTGCTGAACTGCACGGAGGATCTTCATGAACTCTTTACCTGTAATGGTTTCCTTGCGGATCAGATATTCTGCGATCTTATCCATCTCTGTTCTGTGACTTCCAAGGATCCTCTTGGCTTCCTCATAGGAATGGTGGAGAAGCTTCATCACCTCATGATCGATCTCTGTTGCGGTATCATCACCACAGTTTAAAACTGCTCTTCCGCTGAGATACTGGTTCTCCTGTGTGGCAAGTCCCATCAGTCCGAACTTCTCTGACATACCATACTGTGTGATCATGGCTCTGGCCACCTTGGTAGCCTGCTCAATATCATTGGCAGCACCTGTAGTGACTGTGTCAAAAACGATCTCCTCTGCAGCACGTCCGCCAAGATAGCCTACCAGCATAGCTTCCAGCTCTTTCTTGGTGTTGAGATATTTTTCTTCCTCAGGTACCTGCATAACGTAACCCAGTGCTCCCATGGTACGGGGTACGATGGTGATCTTCTGTACAGGCTCCGCATCCTTCTGGAGTGCATTTACCAGTGCGTGTCCGACTTCATGGTAGGATACGATCCGGCGTTCCTGTTTGCTTAAGATACGGTCTTTCTTCTCTTTTCCCACCAGAACTACCTCTACGGATTCCTCCAGGTCCTTCTGTGATACAGCTTTACGTCCCTTCTTGACTGCAAGGATCGCAGCCTCATTGATCATATTGGCAAGATCAGAGCCTACCGCACCGGAAGTTGCAAGTGCAATAGCTTCAAAATCAACGGTGTCATCCAGAAGTACGTTCTTGGCATGTACCTTCAGGATATCCACCCTTCCTTTAAGATCCGGTCTGTCAACGATCACACGTCTGTCAAAACGTCCCGGACGGAGAAGAGCCGGATCAAGAACCTCCGGTCTGTTGGTCGCAGCAAGGATCAGAAGTCCCTTGGATGTATCAAAGCCATCCATCTCCGCAAGCAGCTGGTTCAATGTCTGCTCACGCTCATCATTTCCGCCGCCATAGCGGGAATCACGGCTTTTACCAATGGCATCGATCTCATCGATAAATACGATACACGGAGCATTCTTCTTGGCTTCCTCGAAAAGGTCACGGACACGTGAGGCACCCACGCCCACAAACATCTCCACAAATTCCGAGCCGGAAAGAGAGAAGAACGGTACCTGCGCTTCACCTGCAACAGCCTTGGCAAGTAATGTCTTACCGGTTCCCGGAGGGCCTACAAGAAGTGCGCCCTTAGGCAGCTTGGCTCCGATGGCTGTGTATTTTCCGGGGTTGTGAAGAAAATCCACAACTTCCTGGAGAGATTCCTTGGCTTCATCCTGACCTGCCACATCCTTAAAGGAAACGCCCGTTTCCTGCTGCACATATGCCTTGGCTTTGCTCTTGCCTACGCCCATGCCCATGATCCCGCCGCCTTTGTTCATGCGGCGCATGGAAAACATCAGAAGTCCGAACAGAAGCAATGTCGGCAGAACCACGCTCAGGATCATTGCAACAAATTCACCAAAAACATCCGGCGGATCGGTCTCAAACTTGATTCCCTTTCCTTCCAGTCTCTTGGTAAGTGCTGTACTGTCTTCGGTCTTCGTGGTGTAATAGCTCATATCCTCGTACTTGGAATTCTTTTTCTTGGGTACGATCGTCAATGTACTGGACTGGATCGTTACTTCCTTAACCTGGTCCTTATCCACCATATCGATAAATTTATCATAGGAGATCTCACTGCTGTTATCCTTCAGCATATTGGTAAACAACGCGAAGCACACCAGTGTGACCAGGAGGCATATCAGAAAAGCCAGAATCGACTGATGATTTTTACCTGATCCCTGCCTGGGATCTTTGTTGTCAGGTCGCTTCCCGTCCTGATCATTATTCAGTTGATTATTCATTTTTTTCCTCCTCTTGTCATTTCTTTATTATAAAGAGAAAAACCATATAAATCAACTGCGAGATTACAAAAATACCATCGAAAAAACACCGCATTGGATATTGCCAGTGAACGTAAAGTTGTAGTATACTGTTCCCAGTGAATTGGAAAATTAAAGAGGAGAGGAAATCAGACAAATGAAAATAGGTTTTGATAATGACAAATATCTGAAAATGCAGTCAGAACACATCCGTGAAAGAATCGGTCAGTTCGGCAACAAGCTTTATCTTGAATTCGGCGGCAAACTGTTTGACGACTACCATGCATCCCGTGTTCTTCCGGGTTTGAACCGGACAGCAAGCTCCGCATGCTGATGCAGCTTTCTGATCAGGCGGAGATCGTTATTGTTATCAGTGCCAATGACATTGACAAGAATAAAATACGTGGCGATCTTGGGATCACCTATGACGAAGATGTACTCCGTCTTATGGATGAGTTTTCAAGCCGTGGCCTGTATGTGGGAAGCGTATGCATCACACAGTACTCCGGCCAGGAAAGTGCCGATCTCTTCAAAAAACGTCTGGAGAAACTGGGAATCCGTGTCTACAAGCTTTACCTGATCCCCGGCTATCCAAGCAACACTTCCTTTATTGTAAGTGACGAGGGTTATGGAAAGAATGATTATATTGAAACTACCAGACCTCTGGTCGTGATCACAGCACCGGGACCAGGAAGTGGAAAGATGGCAACCTGCCTTTCCCAGCTTTACCACGAATACAAACGAGGAGTAAAAGCCGGCTATGCAAAATTTGAGACCTTCCCGATCTGGAACCTTCCTCTGAAACATCCGGTAAACCTTGCCTACGAAGCTGCCACTGCAGATCTGAACGATGTCAACATGATCGACCCGTTCCATCTGGAGGCTTACGGCAAAACTACCGTCAACTACAACCGTGACGTAGAAGTTTTCCCTGTTGTACAGGCCATGTTTGAGAAGATCATGGGCAGCTGCCTTATAAATCTCCGACAGATATGGGTGTCAACATGCAGGTAACTGCATCGTTGACGATGAAGTATGCCAGGAGGCTTCCCGCCAGGAGATCATCCGCCGTTATTATAAGAGCATGAACGCTCTGGTTTCCGGCTCCGGCACAGAGAATGAGGTACGTAAGATCGAGCTTCTTCTCCAGCAGGCTCATGCAGAGATCACTGACCGTAAGGTTGTTCCGGCTGCCCTCGAAAAAGAAAAAGCAACCAATGGCCCTGCCGCCGCTATGGAACTTCCTGACGGAAAGATCGTATGCGGAAAAACCTCCGATCTTCTCGGCGCATCCGCTGCGCTTCTTCTCAATGCCCTGAAAGAGCTGGCAGGAATCGATCACGATCTTCATGTGATCTCCCCGGATGCCATCCATCCGATCCAGCAGCTGAAGACCAAATATCTGGGAAGCAGGAATCCACGTCTTCACATTGATGAGATCCTGATTGCCCTTTCCATGAGTGCCGCAACCAGCGATGCTGCACGCCTTGCCCTGGAACAGATCCCGAATCTCCGTGGATGCCAGGCTCATACTTCCGTAATGCTTTCCGATGTGGATGTGATCAGCTTCCGTAAGCTTGGTGTTGAGCTTACCTGCGAAGCCAAGGCTGAGAAAAAGAAAGAATATCAGAAAGTCTGATCTTATAAACACCAAAATCCCCTGTGCCGGATCTACGTACAAACGCCGAACCGTACAGGGGATTTTTTGAGGGAATCTATAATCAATCAACTTGCCGATATTTTCCTATTTAATTCATCCTATCTTTCTGATAGACAATACCACCTGTTGTAAATTTCACAACACTTCCGTTTTCGACCATATGAAAATAAGGTTCACCTTTCTGTTCTCCTGAAAATATTTTCTCAATTCCGTCACAATATATATTTATAATTTCCGGAGATAACGCATACTTTTTATAACAGTCTTTTTCTTTTTCGCAGACATGAGCAGGAAAAACGCTGCTTACTTTTTTTCTGATTTTCTTCAATTTTAAAAGGCTTTCATAGTATACACGCAAAGAAGCAGATGGGGCAAGCGGACTTTTTCCAGGATTCAAATGTCCCCACACTTCCCAGGTGAGCATGATATCTCCTGTAAAAAGCCATCCTTTCTTCTCCTCAAACAATGCAATACACCCCAGGGTATGACTGGGAACTTCCAGAACTTTAAGTTTTTTATCTCCCAGATCAAAGATATCCCCATCCCTGACTGTACAGATTTTTCTTGCCGGTCCGGGATTCCACATTTCAAACGAAAATCCCTCTTTTTCAGGAATTTCAAAGAACATGAGCTCAGACATTTCTCTCAGCTCCTGGTCTACGATCTGATGGGAAAAAGGTTCGTCATACCTTCCCACACATACTTCTTCAAATTGATAATTTCCTGAATTATGATCCACATGAGCATGAGTATTTACAACAATCAGAGATTTTTCTCCACAAAGTTTCAAAACTTCTTCTTTTAAATCGGTAAGTCCCAGTCCCGTATCCAGAAGAAGAGCTCTTTCTGTTCCATTTATCACATACATAACCGTCTTATCTATTTCATTGATCGCCCACAGATCTTTTTCCAACGGAATGATCCTGAATAACTGCATCTTCATTCCTCCTTTATTTTACAGCTCCCATTGTCAGTCCGCTTGTAATATATTTTTGTGCACAGATGTAAAGGATAATTGTGGGAATAATACACAAGGTAAGTCCTGCAATAAACAGATTCCACTGTGTGCTGGTAGCACTTCTGAACATGAAAAGATTTACCGTCAGCGGTCTCAGTTCACTGTCTCCAATGAGAATACTGGGAAGCAGAAAGTCATTCCAGGACCACATAAAAAACAATACACCAATGGTAACCGTTGCTGGTTTAACAAGTGGAAATACGATCTGCGTCATAATTCGAAAAACTCCACATCCATCTATTGCGGCTGCTTCTTCCAGCTCCCGAGGTACATTTTTCAAAAATCCCGTAAACGTCAGAATTCCAAACGCACAGAAGAATCCAATATCAAGAATGATAATTCCTCCAAGGGAATTGGTAAGATTGGTATTTGTAGCAAGTACAGAAATAGGAATCATAACTGCATGAAACGGCACGATCTGTCCGAAAACAAAATACAGATACAGATTCTGTGAGATTTTCCCACGAAGATGTGAGATTCCGAAAGCACCGGCAAACGATACGAACAGCCCTCCCAGCATAGCTCCCAATGTAATCACAACAGAATTTTTTAATGCAACTAAAAAATTCATGCTTTCCATGGCATTTTTAAAATTATCAAGATATAAAGACTTTGGTAATGCCAGAAAATCAGCCGCAATTTCCGGACTTGTTTTAATTGAATTCATAACGATCCACAATACCGGTAAAATAAAAATAAAGCCTAATATAAACATTGCTGCGGTACCTGCAATTTTCTTTTTCCATGTCATTATGACTGCACCTCTCTTTTTCTAGTAATATTAAGCTGAATCAAGGAAATTGCTGCTATGATCAAAAACAGGATCACCGATTTCGCACAGCCATACCCCATATTAAAAGTTCCAAATGCGTCATCATAAATATTCATGGCGATCGTCTGTGTTGTTTTTGAAGGTCCGCCGCCGGTTAAAGCGTAGTTAATATCAAATGCTTTAAATGCATTTGCAATAGATACAAACAGATTGATCGTAATCGTTGGCATCAGAAGCGGAAGCTGGATTTTTATAATACGATTCAGTCCCACACATCCGTCAATGCATGCCGCTTCCATCACATCAAGAGGAATCGACTGCAAACCTGTGATGTAAAGGATCATCAAAAATCCCAGGCCCTGCCACACGGTAACCACTGATACCGCCGCAAATGCTGCCGTTGAACTCCCGAACCAGCTAAACCCTGTTACTGCTTCCGAATGTAAAAGTTCTCCAATTATTGGCGTTACTTTCTGAAAAATAAATGTCCACGCCAGGGCGATCATAACTCCACTGATAATATTCGGAATAAAAAAGAACGCCCGGATCACTGGCTTACCGAAAATATGTGTATTCAACGCCAGAGCTATAAAAAAAGCCAGTACATTGGTCAGAACAATCGTAACCACTGCAAGTTTAAACGTCAAAAACATAGATTGTATAAAATCTCTATCATGAACCAAATCGACAAAGTTTTTTATTCCGATCCAGTTATGCGTTCCTTTGATCAGATTCCAACTGAAAAACGAATTCGGGATCGTTCCAAAAATTAACGGTCCTGCCAGCGCAAAAGTATAAATACACAGTGCCGGCAGCACAAGAAGGAAATAATATTTTTTCTGTTTTCTGTATAAAATGTCCGACATGTTTCCTACCCCCGTATATAGCAGGCGGACTTTTAAAAGTCCGCCTGTTTTCCTGTGTGTTTATTCTTCTGCAAGCTTTTTAAATCCTTCATCAAGAGCATCCAGGGTCTGATCTTCATCGGTTATTCCTGCAAAATATCCCTGAACATCATCGCCCAGAACATCGCTTGCTCCGCTTGGAAGCTGATTCCACAAAGTACTTCTGACCTTTCCTGCATCCATATACGCTTTCAGATCTTTATAATAATCCTTACTTGCAATTTCATCATCTGCTTCAATGTCCATGCAAGCCATAAAGCCGCCGTAGCTGTTGGTCACTGTTTTCAGCCAGTCCCCGCCATCTCCGATATAATCAAGCACTTCCAGGGCTTCATCCAAGTGTTCCCCGTTTGCGTTGGCCACGATCGCATCTGTTGCACATGCCACAACTTCTGCATCATCTGCGTTATCACTTACTGGAACTGCAAAAAATCCGATGGGAAGATCCTGTGTTACACTTCCTACAGAAATCGTTGCCGCATCTGAAAGAAAGATCATTGCTGCTTCCTGGTTTGCAAATGCATAAAATCCTGTGGCCGCATCCGAATCCATATAATTCTGTCCGGAATTTTCTTTCATAAGATCCATAAAATCAAAGACTCTGTCTACGCCATCCACCTTAAAGCTCCCTTCTCCCTTATTCATGGAATCCAGCCAGCTGTCGATCTTATCTTTTCCACCAAGTACTCCTCCGAATAAGGAGCAGAATTCCTGACTTACTGTCCAGTTATCTTTATAAATAGCGGTAAATGGTGTAATATTCGCAGCCTGAAGTTTTTCACAGACTGCTTTCATCTCATCAAAAGTTTCCGGCACTTTTTCAATTCCTGCTTTTTTAAAAGATCTTTATTATAAAGTACACCCCACCATTCATACATCTGTGGAAATCCCCACACTTTGCCATCATAAGTAACTGCTTCTTTTGCATTGTCATAAAGTTTGTCCACAAACTCATGATCGCTTACGTCTGCCAGCAGCCCGTTCTGTGCAAAATCATATACCTGAGAATAAGAACTTACTTCAAAAAGATCCGGCAGATCTTTTGCCGCTGTCTTTGCTCCAAGATACTGGTTATAATCTCCGGACTGCATCTCCACAGATAATTTTATATTATCATGAGTCTGATTAAACCTTCCGCTGCTTTATTGTAAATATCCGCAGCTCCGGAAGTCCACACTGCCATCTTGATCTCAACTACATCGTCTACATTTTTCAGATTACTTTTTGCGTAAACCGGCATCACTGTTCCAACAAGCCCCATTGCCATGAGCGCTGCCATTGCGCACGCTGTCACCTTTCTTCTCTTCATTTGTAAACCCTCCGTTCTTTTTTGATGAACTCATTATATTATAATTTTTAATATCAAAACAGTGCACACTTCTTGACATTATGTGTCACTTTTCATAATATGTATTGGTTTTTTTTACTCATCATTATATAATAATACCGAAAGGAGGGGTAAGAATTGTTTTCTATTACTGCAAAATTTAAAGAACACTCTATAAAATTTCGAATTCTTGTCATCGTTCTTCCAGTTGTGATTCTCAGTTATATCATTTTATTATCTTCTTTTTATATGATTTATGTAAAAGAATCCCGTAACAATATTCTTCTGGAACATGAAGAGAATACTCTGTCTATCGCAAAAAATACAGCCAGTTATTTTTCCTCACTGAACTCCAACATTGATCTGCTGCTTTACGGAACAGAAATTCAGTCTCTGATCCATTCCTATGCAGATAAAAAGCTCAGTCCGGAAGAAGTTCAGTCCCAGTGTAACACCCTTTTCTCCACATATCTTTTAGGTGCTCAGTCTAAAATTCAACGGGTTTATATTGTTCTGACCGATAATGGGATCATTTCCAATCAGACTATTTATAATTCCACCCTGGAACAACAGGAGCAAAAACTGGAGCAGCTCAGTGAGTATCTAAAACAACCAAAGGGAACTCTCTGTTATTACTATTCTCCAAAGGAACCTTATACCATCACTGCTGCCAAAAATATTTTTGACATTCAGAAACCGGAAAAGAAGATCGGTATTTTACTGACTGAGATCAATATCCGGTTTATGGAGGATATGATCACGGAGCATCAGGATTCTGAATATAGTTATTATTCCCTTTTTCAAAATAGTGACCTGGTATATACAACTTCCCCCTATGCCCCATCCGTCACAGCCAGCATGAATATGAATTATCACTCCCACAGGGGGAATAGTAATTTTTATGCCATCCGCTATTCTGTAAACGATTTCTTACAAATCGGAGGGCTTCTCAACACAACCGGCGCATTTCATTCGATCAATCGTGTATGGCGTCAGCTACTGGTTATTTCCATATTTTTTCTCTTGATACTGGTTTTCGCTGTTATTCAGATTTCAAGAACCATATCCCAGGAATTTCAGGTTTTTATCACTAAGTTAAAACAAACTTCTGTTGCCGATGAAACCGCCCTGATCCACACAGTTTCCAGCAACGAATTTTCTGAGCTGACAAAGGAATACAACCATATGCTCCTGCGCCTTCAGGAATCCGGAAAGAAGATCACGGAACAACAGATTCTTCTAAAAAACGCAGAGCTGAAAACGCTTCAGGCACAGATCAACCCACATTTTCTTTACAATACCCTGGACTGTATCTCAAGCCTGGCATCTCTTGGAAAAACAGCGCAAATCACAGATATCGTTCCAAAACTGGCTGATATCATGCGAATGAGCATCAAAGGCTCTGATCTTCTTCCTATTTCAGAAGATCTTAATTACGTAAGAGAATATTTGGATATTCAGAAAATGCGTTTCCAGGATCGGCTTCTTTTTCTGATCGAATGTAACGATCCCATGGAAGATCTGTATATCCCAAAACTGATCATACAGCCGGTCGTTGAAAACGCTATCATACATGGTATCAGTGAATCTGTGGAAAATGGCTTTCTTTCTATTCAATTATTTACTTTTAAAGACGATGTACTGATCAAAGTCTATAACACCGGCCCCCTGTTTTCTCACCAGGTAATTGAAAAGATTCACTCTGTATCACAAACTTCTTTTTCCGACCAGAAAAGCATTGGGCTTATAAATATTCAGATGCGGCTACGGTCCCAATTCGGAAATTCCTATGGACTGCTTCTTGAAAATATGGAAGACCGTACTTCTGTATGTGTTACGATCCGTATTCCACAAATACATCAAAGGGAGGACCTGACAAAATGAAAATTCTGATCGTTGATGATGAAAAGATCATCCTGGAAAAACTTAAAATGTATATTTCACAGATTTTTACAGAAAAAGAGAATATTTTTACTTCTGACAATGCAGCAAAAGCACTGGAGATCATATCCTCTCAGCAACCAGATATCATTCTTACGGATATCCGTATGCCAGGAAAAGACGGCCTGTATATTTCTTCTTTCGTGCATAATAATTTTCCAGATAAGATCGTAATACTGATTACCGGTTTTTCTGATTTCAAGTATGCACAGACAGCGATTAAAAACCATGTTTTCGATTATATCCTAAAACCAGTAGACGAAAACGTCCTGAAAGAATCCGTATTGAAAGCTATACATACTATCACCGAACGGAAAAATCAGGCGATCATGCGCAAAAAATATGAATCCTATCTAAAAGAAAATATCAGAAATCTTCAAAAAGATTTTTTTGAACGGTTACTTTTCAGGAACACCACTTCCCTTTCTTCTTCTTTTCATGAAGAAGTCACCATGCTCCGCCTGGATCATATTAAAAGCTATTACCTTTTATACTGCAAATGTTCTACAACAGTTTCAAAAGATCTGGAAAAAGAATATTACTTTACGCATATCGCCGAACATTATCTTCAGGAACAGATTCCGGGAGCTCTTATTTTTTCTTATGGAAACGCTTTGTATTCCTTATGTCCGGACATTGATGAAAAACAACTTACAAAAATAACTAATTTCATACATGGGGAACTAAAAAAGAATCACGTTCTCATGTCCGCAGCCATCAGCAGTCACTCTGAGAATCTGTCTGAAATTCCCCTGCTTCGAAGCCAGACTGTAGAAATTTTTAATACCCTGAAAAATTCCAGTCATTTTGTCATGCTCTACCGTGATCTGGAAACCAACCCCGTTGCTGTCATGTATGAAAAATCCAACTATTTTCAGGTTCTTCTCAATTCCCTGTCTTCCGGTGACAAAACAATGATTCAAAGGCATTTTGATGAGATCTCCCAGTTTTTCACCCGGCAAACTCCTGATGAGTTCAACAGTTTCATGTATAGTTTTATGACTCTTTTTCTTTCTTT
>ENA-OQCS01000394-OQCS01000394.1-human-gut-metagenome-genome-assembly--contig:-NODE-394-length-24324-cov-3.050502_pt1 | contig 24324 bp, 25 predicted proteins | sample MGYA00242757_ERZ504575 | MGnify/ENA primary metagenome ERZ504575 (study PRJEB26092, sample SAMD00036297) | human gut metagenome | host: Homo sapiens | study: EMG produced TPA metagenomics assembly of... | reverse complement strand
AAATCATCGGCACCGCTGTCTGTTCGGAAGCAACCGCTGACTTTCTGCTTTATCTTGATTTTCCTAACTCCCCGCTCACTGGCATTGTTCTCGTAAGGCACACTTGGATTGGAGAGAAAGGTAAATATGTAGTCATAGAGGTGGGCATTGTAAAACAGCAAGTCTGGGAAGAACTCCTGCTGACCTACCTCCAAACGAAACTGTCTGCCCATATAAGAGAATCCCTTTCCTAGTTCCAAAAGAAAACGTGTTACATTGTTCACCAATTCTTCCTCAATGTCATGCTCGTCATATTTCTCCCTTAAGTTAAGGAAGTCCAACTGATAAGGGTCTTTGGTTATCTGTTGCGCCAAGTCGCTTTGTACAGCAGGAAGCGTAGCCTGGAAGTTGGTGATAGCCTTGCCGTCACGCTCATAAAGGTCTGTGTCAAGCCAGTTGAGCAGAACGTCACGCCCCCAATTGTTCTCCCAATCTTTCTTACAAAGAACAAAGCCTTATCCATATTGCCCTTGCACTTATCTATGATACGACGATGGTGGTCCCAAGGAATAAGAAAAAGCAATTTGAAATCGTCCGCAAACTGCGGACGATTTTTACTTTGTGCTACAACTCGTTGAATATCTGCAATATACAAGTCCTCTATAAAATTGTCCGCAAGCTGCGGACAATTTGCCTGTAATGGTGCATAGAGCTTATAAAAGTAGCATAATGTTTTATCTTGATAATCAATCAGAAAAAAATGAATAATTGGCATATATTGCTACTATTTAGACAAATTAAAATTATTATCTGTAAAATTGCCCGACTTAGGAGGACAATTCGTTTGTTCTTTCAAGAGTAACTTGAAAGGTTTCGAGTTATTCGAAACCTTTTGGGTTACTCCCAAAAGAACTTGCCTGTCGGTGATTTGTTTCTCCGTAGTCGGACAATTAAGATGGAAAGAATATATAAAAAAAGCATAAAAAAGTTTTCTGATTTTTCTCATAGATAATTTAGATTTTATATTTTTGTGCAAAATTAGAAACAATAACAGAACATTATATAAGCTGCGGATATTCACTTTGGATGAACTTCTGAGGCTCTGAAAGACAAGGTGAAGGCGGTGGAGGCGTTGCTCGCTCGGTACAAGCAACAAGGGTGGATTGTGGCTATACGGCGCAATACCTATTGCATGAAGGATATTGCATCTGGCTTACCTGTTTGCGACAAGTATGAGATAGGAAGCCACTTGTCACCTACAGCTTGCATCAGTTATCATACAGCATTGGAATTTCATGGATTGGCTCATCAACCCTTCAATGAGGTTTTTGTGAAAAGCATGACTCGCTTCAATTCCTTTTCTTTCGACGATGTGGATTATACCTATTGCCGACAAACAAAGGAAATCATTGGTATGATGACACCCAAGGGAAATCCTTATGTGCGAGTAACGGATGTTGAGAGTACGTTGTTGGATTGCTTTGACCGCATCGACCGAGCTGGTGGTATTGAGGAATTGCTGCATTGCATGGAGGGTATCGTCTTGCTCAATGAGGAAAGGCTCATCGATTATCTCGCAAGGTACGACAAGGCATTCCTGTACCAGAAGACAGGCTATCTGTTGGAGCGAATCAAGGAACAAGCCAACATCTCAGAATCCCTCTTGGAGCTGTGCCGAGCCAAGGGAACCAAAAGCGTCAAGTGGTTGACTAACAACAAAGAGTCGGATACATTTGTAAATAAATGGCGCATGTATGTGCCGCAAGAACTAACATCAAAGGAAGAATATGAACTCATATAACAAACAAGCTCTTGACATCATCGCCAAGGAGCAAGGCTTTATTCGCGACAACCTCGAAAAGGTGATGCGATTGGTGGAGATACTCAACTATTTCCATGACAGTCCTTTGCTGTCTAAATCTGCTGTTCGAGGATAAAGAGATGGTCAATAGAATCAAATTTCATCCTATGGCTTTGTGGAAGACAAGGAGTCGTTGCATGTTTTTTCTGTAAATTTTGAAAAAAGTTATTGTTTTGCTTAGTTTTTTGCTTGGCTCAACTGTATAGATAGTGTATGAAACAGGAAAAGGACATAGAAAGAATGTTTCGTCAGCATTACGAGAAGATGTACAATCTGGCCAGAAGCATCCTCTCCGATGACGATGAAAGCAAGGATGTAGTGAGCGAAGTTTTTACCACGATTCTTGCCGATGATGTAGTCCTGATGCCTGAGAGTGAGGAAGGATTCCTGATGAGGAGCGTCCGCAACCGCTGTCTCAACCTGATAGCCCATAAGAGCGTGAAGGAAAGGGTAACGAAGCTGCTGCTGGATGATGCCGACGTGATTCTCTCGGAAAACGGAAGTGATGGAACTTTAAGAGTGGAGTAAGTTATGAAGAAGATTGTTTTTAACTTAATGTTGTTGATGATAAGCATGGGTATGTCTGCCCAACGCATTACCCGACAATATAATAATGTGTCATTCTCTGCGGCATTGAAGGATTTGAATGCTCGACAGGATAAGTATGTCATCAACTTTGTGTATGACGAGTTGAGGATTTCATGGTGACGAAGAGCATCAAAAATGAAAGTGTTCCAGATGCCATCATGAACTTGATAGGTTTTTACCCTATCGAGATGAAACAAGTGGATAATATTATCATTGTAGAATGTATCCAAAAGACTTCTAACAGAATGATGGGACGCATCGTGGACACTCATCATCAACCTGTCGATTTCGCCAATGTTTCACTTCTGAATGTCAATGACTCTTCGTTTATTACTGGTGGTGTGACCAATGAAAACGGACAATTTGTAATACCTTGCAATGCTCAAAAGGCTATTGTAAAAGTAACATGTGTAGGATATAACACTTATCGCAATATCTTTAGTACTGGCAAAATAGGTACAATAGCCTTAAGCGAAGCTACGCTAAATCTACAAAAAGTAGTCGTGAAAGGTCATCGGAAGATTTATAAGTCAGACGGAACAAAGCTTATCGTGGATGTTCAGAAATCTGTATTAAGCGATTTTGGAAGTGCCGATGATGTTGTTGCGCAATTACCAACAGTGTCAGGTAGCGATGGCAGCTATTCTGTCTTTGGACGGGGAATTGCAGATGTATATATCAACAATCGTAAGATGAGGGACAAAAGTGAGTTGAGCCGCTTGAATTCCAAGGATATTTCTACGATAGAGGTAATCAACAATCCTGGGGTAGAGTATGATGCTGACACCCACGCTGTCATTAAAATCAACTTGAAACATAAGGTTGATGGAGGATTAGGCATCAGACTTCTGTATTTGACAGCCAAGGCAGAAAAAACTCTGATTCGGAACAGGTGCAGCTCACTTACGATACCGAGAACATAAATGGATTCCTTTCTTTTACCAATTCAAGCAGTAGATATAAAACAGATCAAACCAATAAGGAACAGACTTTGGCTGATCATTCTGTCTGGAATATGGAAAGTGATATGCCTAAATGGAATTCCAATTATTATAATCAAACCATTAACGGAGGTATCAGTGCAGAATTGGCAAAAAATCATATCATTGGCGCAAGTTTGTCATACTCCAAGGAAACGGACAAGTGGGGAGACATTCTGCCAGCCAAATGGTTCATGACAATCTTCTGTTTGAAGATTTATCCTCTAACATCCATTCTCATGCAAACTATGATCAATGGATAGGAAACATCTTCTACGATGGAAAATTCTCCCAAAAATGGAAAATGACGTTGAATGCTGATTATGTTAACAGAAAAGCTGCAGATAGCCGTCTTAATCAAGAGTCTGGAAGCATGACGGATGCATGAGGTGAAAAATGAAAATGAGACTACTCACGATATCTATGCAGGGAATATGAAAATCAATTATCAAGCCAACAAAAACTTGACTTTTAACATAGGTGCTGATGCAAGTTATGTGGAAGAAGAAAAAGATTATCAGAGCCTTGAAAACGAGAAGTCAAGCGCAACGAGTCGTCTTCATGCAGAAGAAACAAAACTCGCCGCCTTTGCCGGATGCAATGTATCTATCGCCAAATTGTCTGCCCAACTGGGAATGCGATTTGAGTCATTTCGTATGCTGTATCGTGATGCCATCTCCCAAAATAGCTTGGTGGATAAGACTTATCGTCATTTTTATCCTTTCTTCTCATTGTCTTTGCCTGTAAAGAATGTCGAAATGGGATTAAGTATGACAACCAAGGTAAAACGTCCAAGCTATTACGAACTTAGAAACAGCGAAGAATATTTTAACCGTTATTCCATTGAGGCAGGTAATCCATGGCTACTTCCACAATATACGACAGATATATACTATTCGTTGCAATGGCATCAATTGCGTTTCTCAGTCGATTATCAAAGGATAAAAGATTACATCATCTCAACGAATATCATTCAGCAGGCAGCCCCATTGGTGGCAATGTCAAAGCCAGAGAATTTTCCACATTATTCTGCAGTAAATGCAAGTTTGGCTTATCATACGAATGTGGGTGTTTGGGAACCATATTTCAACCTTAACATGATGCGAACTTATATGTCACTCTACAATACGGATGGAAGCAAAATCAAGAATGACAAGCCTTATATATCAATGTCGTTCAACAGCTATTTCAACTTGCGCCACCATTGGATGCCTTACGTACTGCTAAGTTACAATTCTGATGGAAACATGAGGGAATATCTGGTTAAACAGGCATTATGGTTTAGCCTAGGAGTAACCAAGCATTTTGCTGACAATGCATGGTTGGTAAGGCTGAGTCTTAACAATATCCTCGGCACAAAAGAACGAGAGATAAGATATGCCTCAGATTACATATTCGACAAAAGCAGTTTCAAGGACGGTCGCCGCATCAGCCTCTTGGTAAGATATACATTCAAAGACAAAAAACGCTATAAGGCGAAAGTGCTGCAAGTGAAGAAATAGATAGACTATAAACTCTCTCAATACATGATTCCGCAACAAAGCGGAAAAATAAAATTCTGTGTGATGAAGTTTGCCAATATTTTTCTAATGGGTAAACTTAATCCACAGAATTTCTTTTAGAGATTCTCTAGTTAAAAAATATATATTTCTTTGTATGTCACATAAATTATTGTATTTTTGCAGACAAAAAGAGTTGTTTGACAAGCAAACGTATCCAATTTGCAGAATTTAGCACTGTTGCCAAATCATTACCTCAATTGAGGTGAAACACTCATAAATCGCTCATTTTAAGCTGTTCTGAATATTTGGGCAGATTTTCCCATAAAACACATTATGAATCTTTTGTAAGTTCAGGAGTGTAACCACACTCCTGAAAACTTACAGTCTTGTATTTATCATTGCATGTTCATTTGCTTTTGGCACTAGTTCTTAACAGTAAGATTCTGGGTCTTTACCTCTTTACTGTTTCCTCCCACCATAATCTGGAAGTCGCCAGGTTCAATCACATGCTTTAATTCAGCGTTATAGAATTTGAGCATTTCAGGAGTGATGTCGAAGCTGATTTCCCTGCTTTCTCCTGCAGCCAGATGGAGGCGCTGGAAACCTTTCAGCTCCTTGACAGGGCGAGAAATGCTGGCTACCATATCACGGATATAGAGCTGAACTATCTCGTCGGCATCACGGCTGCCCGTATTCTTTACGTTGATGGTGGCGGTAATCTTCCAGTCATCCCTATTGACTTCATGGCTGCTCAGCTTCAAATCGCCATACTCAAAAGTGGTGTAGCTCAATCCATAGCCGAATGGATAGAGAGGACCATTGCTTACATCCAGACAGTTGCTGGCAAACTTGGCAAATTTCTGATTGTCATCAGGTACTGGTCTTCCCGTATTCTGATGATTGTAGTAGAGAGGCTCCTGTCCGGTTGTCTTTGGCATGGAAGTGGTGAGCTTACCTGATGGAACCTTGTCGCCGAAGATGACATCGCAAGTGCATCTCCCCATCTCAGAACCACCAAACCATACGTTCATGATGGCAGGAATGTGTTCATTCTCCCCATGACAAACCGTAGGGCGACCGGCAAGTTGAGCAATACGACAGGTTTTCCCGTCTTTGCGAGTTCTGCCAGAAGTTCTTGCTGCACATCCGGCATTTCCAGATTAGTACGGCTTGCGCATTCACCGCTCATGTCGGCAGTTTCGCCCATGGCGCATACTATCACATCTGCTTCCTTTGCTATCTGCAGTGCCTCGTTCTTCATCTTTACCTCATTTCCCCAGGCGATAGACTTGCCCTGTTCGCCGTTCTTCTGAAGTTCCCTATCGCGCCAGATATTGCTGCCCTGTGCATATAATAAGGTGGCTTTGCCATCGAGCGCTTTCTCCATGGCTTCCTTGATAGTAGTATATTTCTCAGGAGCCTGAGCTACACTCCATGTGCCGGCAATATTGTTGCGGGTATCTGCAAGAGGACCAATCAGCGCTATCTTTCCCTGTTTCTTCAGAGGAAGAAGATTTCCTTCATTTTTCAGAAGCACGAAGGTCTCGGCTGCTACGTCGCGAACTATCTGTCGGTTTTCGGCAGAGTAGATGTCGGTCTTGTTTCGCTTGGTATTGCAGTAGCGGTAAGGATTGCTGAACAATCCCAGTTTGTATTTTGCCTCAAGGATGCGGCGGCAGGCAGTGTTGATGTCTTCCTCCGTCACCTTGCCCTCTGCACGCTTTGTGCCAGATGCTTGACGAAGGCATTGGAGCACATATCCATATCCGTACCAGCCAGGAGTGCCTGTTCTGATGCTTCTTTCAGATCCTTGGCAGTGCCGTGGTTCAGAATCTCGGCGATAGATGCATAATCGGTTACCACGAATCCCTTGAATCCCCATTGTTTTCTCAAGACATCGGTCATCATCCAGTGGTTGGCGGTGGCAGGGGTATAATCTATCAGGTTGAACGAAGACATTACGCTGCCTACGCCAGCCTTTACCACGGCTTCGTAAGGAGGCAGGTATTGGTTCATCATGCGTATGCGACTCATATCCACGGTGTTGTATTCCTTTCCGCTCTCCACGGCTCCGTAGAGGCAAAGTGCTTGAGGCACGCCATGATTCTATCGGCTCTCAATATCTCCTCTGTGCGCATGTCGGCGCCCTGGTAACCCTGTGTGAGTGCGGCACCCATCACGCCGCTCAGGTAAGGATCCTCTCCGTTACCCTCGCTGATTCGTCCCCATCGGCATCGAGTGCAATATCTACCATGGGCGAGTAAGTCCAGTTGATTCCTGCAGCACTGGCTTCCTTTGCCGATACTTCGCCTACCTTCTTCATCGCTTCTGTATCCCAGGAGCAGGAGAGGGCGAGGGGGATAGGGAATATGGTCTCGTAGCCGTGGATTACGTCCATGCCCACCAGCAGCGGAATGCCCAGACGGCTGTTCTTGATGGCGATGTCCTGGAGAGCCTTGATTTTGTCGAGTCCCTTGATGTTGAATACGCCGCCCATATTGCCTTTTGCAATGTCGCCACCCACCTGGTGTCCAGGCTCCACCGGTAGTGATGTCGCCAGCCACCATCAGGTTGAGCTGACCGATTTTCTCCTGCAGAGTCATCTTTGCCATCAGCTGGTCGATATACTCCTTCATCGGCAGGATTTTACCTTTTTGAGTTGTTGTAGCAACTTTCTTCTTGCTGGCGGGTGTATGGGCGATGGCAGGAACCATCAGCGAGCCAGCCAGCAGAATGATAGTGATATGAATGCTGTTCTCATATTTACGATGTTTTTGTTATGTATTAACTCCACTCATTTTATTTCAGTTCAAACGCCTTTTTGAGTTTCAGCTGATCGGAAGCATTTCCGACGAGTGCCTCAAACTTGCCTGCTTCTGCCTTCCAGGATGCAGCTGTTTCATCATAGAAGCTGAGTGCCTGCTTATTGATGGTGATGTTTACATCCTTGCTCTCTCCCGGCTGCAGGTAAACCTTCTGGAATCCCTTCAGCTCCTTGTAAGGGCGATCGACAGAAGCCTTTACATCATGGATATAGAGCTGGATGGTTTCTGCACCGGCACGTTTGCCAGTGTTCTTTACATTCACGGTAAAGGTGATAGAGTCATTCTGATTCATCAGATTCTTATCACTGCGAAGATTAGAGATGGCAAACTGAGTGTAGCTCAATCCATGTCCAAAGGCGAATGCTGGCTTGATGTTTTTCTTATCAGTCCAACGGTAACCTACGTAGATGCCTTCCTTATACTCCTCATCAATGATGTTGCCCTCAGTCTTGGCTCCACCTTCCTTGCGCCAGGTGCCCGGATAGGTGTTTAATGCGTGGGCACCCACTTCCTGCAATGAGTTTACCCATGTGAATGGTAATTTGCCGCTAGGATTCTTGTCGCCGGTGAGGATAGAAGCCAGAGCTTCACCGCTTTCGCTACCGATATACCATCCCTGAATGATGCCAGCCACTTTTTCTTTCCAAGGCATAGCCACAGCATTACCTGAGATATTCACATAGATGAAGTTCTTGTTGGCTTTAGCCAAAGCCTCGATGAGCTTGTCTTGAGCGTATGGCAATTCAAGCTGTTTGCGGTCGTGACCTTCGCAATCCTGATAATCACTCTTGTTCAAGCCGCCAAACATCACCACGTAATCAGCATGCTTGGCTTTTTCTACGGCTTCGGCTATCAGCTCAGCCTCGCTGCGTTTGTCATCCAGATTCTGTCCGGTAGTTACGCCATTGTAATTTCCGCTTACATCGCCTACATAACCTCGGGCAAACTCCACTTCCACATTATCTTTTTCCAGTCGAGATTTTAATCCGTCGAGTGGCGAAATCTCCCGCTGTACCTTGAGAGAAGAGCTGCCTCCACCCACGGTCATCATCTTCACGGCATTTTCTCCTACTACCAAAACACGTTGTGCTTTCTGGGTATTGATAGGAAGCACATGGTTCTTGTTCTGGAGCAGTACGATGCCTTCTTCGGCAATCTGTCTGGCTGCTGCATAGTGGCTGTCAGAACAGAGGAAACCATGAGGACGGTTCGGATTCATGGTGGTGCGATAGAAGAGGCGCAATACGCGGCGCACCTTTTCATCCAATTCCTTGGTGGTGTATTTACCTTCCTGGATACCTTTTATATATGGTACGGCAAGGTAGTAATTATCGTAGGCATTGCTGGCACCCATGGTCAATCCGTTCGTCCATGTGCCGAACTCTATGTCGAGCCCGTTCTTCACGGCTTGGTCGGTATCGTGTGCGCCTCCCCAGTCGCTTACCACTACGCCGTCATATTTCCAGTCGCCCTTCAGAATCTTGTTCAGAGTCCACTGGTTATGGCAGTTGTGTTCGTTCTTGTAGAGATTATAAGCGCCCATGATTCCCCAAGTCTTACCTTTCTCTACAGCACCTTGAAGGCTGGGAGATAGATTTCATGGAGGCACGGTCGCTCACGATGACGTTTACCTGATGACGGTATTCCTCGTCGTTATTGAGGCAATAATGTTTCACGCAGGCTGATACTCCCTTATACTGTAATCCTTGGATATAAGGTACAACCATGATGCTTGCCAGGTAAGGATCTTCACCCATATATTCGAAGTTGCGTCCGTTCAATGGGGTGCGATAGATGTTCACGCCAGGACCTAGAATCATGTCTTTTCCTCGATACAAAGCCTCTTCGCCTAATGCTTCTCCATAGATTCTGCTCATCTGTGGGTTCCAGGATGCTGCCAGGCAGGTGAGGCAGGGAAGGCTACGCAGGAGTCATTGGTTTGGCCAGCCTGCTCCCATTCGTCCCACAATACATCAGGGCGAACACCATGAGGACCGTCATCTGTCCAGAAGTCAGGAAATCCCAAACGGGGAATTCCTGCAGAAGAAAACTTACTCTGTGCATGAATGATGCGAATCTTTTCTTGCAGCGTCATTCGGGCAATGGCATCGTCGATGCGTTGCTCTACAGGTTTGGTGTTGTCGAGATATACAGGCAACTGACCAGTTTGTTGTGCGCTGGAGGTGGCTATAGCCGCCATCGACAGTGCGCAGGATAGAATGAAGTGTTTCATGTTTCTTGTGAATATTATTTCTTATGAATATTAAATTGTTAGTTATGAAAATGCATATCTGTCATTTTCGGTTGCAAAGTTACTAAATAATAAGGTATAAACCGAGTGCTTGCAAAGAAAAAGTGGAAAAATATCATTGGTGATTTTTATAAGTGCTTGATAAAAAGTGAGGTATGAAAAATAGAAATGTGGCTAAAAGTGGAAGAAAATAAAGAATGCGCAGCCGGGTGATGAGGTAACTTACAATGGCCATTATCAGAATACGGGTATCTTCCTCTTGAAGTATTTGGGCCGCCCAGATGGAGGAAAGGTACTCAACAAGACAAAGACTGCATACGATGTGCTTGGTGTACCTGAGCGTATCCAGTGGACGGAAAGCAAGAAATACTTGCCAATCCCTCAGGATGAAATAGAGGCTGCTAAGGGTACTTTAAAGCAGAATGAATATTAATAGTCTGTTCTCCTAGTAATAAGTTATGTTCGGCACTGCTGAACCTATGTTCAACACTGCTGAACTTATGTTTAACACTGCTGAACTTATGTTCAACACTGCTGAACATAGATTTCTTCGTAGTTTAAAAACTTTATTCCTAGGAATAAGTGATAATATAAAAAGAGTGTGAGTTTTCTCGGATAGAAGACTCACACTCTTTTTTTTATGTCATTACTCTGCATTCATATATTACTCTGCTTTCTGTCCCATAGACTTGATATATCCAGCTTGAGGCATGCAATTCTGAAACTTGGCATTCTCAATGTTCTGTAATAAGCCCCTTTCTAGATTTGATATTCTTGAGTGGATCTTATGCGATTATCATACAGAGCTTGAGTACGTTTTCCTCGAAGTGCTCCTTGTCTATGGCATTGTTCTTGAGTATGGAACGATAGTTATATACAGTTTGTGGTGAATAAGACAAGATGCCGGCTATCTTGGAACTTTCGGTGATGCCTAGTCTTAACAGAGCGCACACACGTAGGATAGGGGGCATTTCTCCGTTCTCTTTCAGCTGGATGTGTGCCGATTCGGTGAGTTGCTGGTTCAGCTCGCTTATAAAAGTTGGGTACAGAGACAGGAATGCCTTGTCGAATTCCGTCAAAAACTCCTTGTTTTCCTTTTCTGTACTGGTTGAGGAAGAAAGGAGGCTCAGAAGTTCCTTGCTTTGGTTGGCTTTTATCTTTCTTACAGCCAAGGTGCGCAGTTTGCTGTTTCTCTCTATATTCTTATAACATAGGTCAATATACACCTTTACCAGTCTTTCGCGCTTCTGGTTGGTATCCTTCAGTTCGTCGTTGATGAGATGCAACTGTCCATTGAGAATTTCCATTTTTGCGGATGTTGCTGAGATTTCATCTTTCTTTTGTTTCAGCAGCCTATTCTTCTTGCGGATGAACAGGCTGCTAATACCTACTCCAAGTAGGAGCAGGATAATGACCAATAGGGCGATGTTGAGCAATCTGTTGGTTGTTTTGATGTCATCTGTATAGGCATTGGTAATCAATTGTAATTTGGATGAAATCTCAATGCGTCGCAACCGGTTGTTGTATGCATAAGCATCTTCCAGGGATAGATTGATGTATTCCTGGGCTTTTTTCAGACTTCTTGTCTTATGTTTGTAGATGAAGAGTGCGATGTCCTGTAGGGCTACGTTTTCTTTTGTTGCAGAAGTGACGTCTGAGATGGCTGCAATCAGGAGGTAATGCTCCATTAGCTCTAGGTTGTTGGCTTTCTGATAGATCTCAGAAAGCGCAAAGGCGGTCATGGCATGCAGACGGCTGTTGCCCTTTTCCATGCTCAGTGCTTTTTTGTAGTATTGTATGGTCCTGTTATTGTTGGGATGATTGCTGTAATAGTATAATTCTCCCAACAGATAGTAATAGAATGCATCTTTCTTTGGAGATAGTTCTATTGCTTTCTTCAGGTATTTCACTTTCTGCTGGTTGTAATTCTTGCTGAATTCATTGTTTTCACAATAAGTTGCCCAGTTGTTGTATAGTCCGTAAAGAGTATAATAATATAGGAACTGGTAGTCATGCGAATCTTCTTGAGGTTCTATCTTCTGAAGAATTTCCTTTGCTTCTGCATAGAATCCACGTGTGATCAATAACCTGGTTTGGCTAAGCTGGAATCTTTTGTTAAATAATATATTGTTACTCTTTTGGGCAAGGATGAGGCCTTTGTTTACATAGGTCATCGCCGAGTCGTATTCGTAGGCTTTGTATTCGTTGGCGAGTTGTTCGTATAGTTTTAATTTGTCTTCGTTGCTGGTAACATACTTAGCTCCTTGCTTGATTTCGTTTAAGTTTTTCTCTTTTAACTCTACATAATGGGCACGTTGTGCCAGGGCAGCATCCAGTTGCTTGTATAACTGGTTGTTGTCTCCTTTTACGTATATCGCTGTATCATCAGGGTGATGATTATAATGATAAGATGTCTCATATTTCCTATGTTTTTAGATTCCGCTGCAAAAATAATAAAAAACATTGAGAATCTCGCATCTACTAGCCGCTTTTTTTGAGAATTCGCAAAATCTTGATATTCAGAGCCGTGAGATTGGTTCTAGATACCGACAATCTACCAAAAGCCTACTATTCGCACCAACTTATTGATTTTTGCCGTACTTTTGCGGCAACAAACAATTTTAATCATAATAAACCTATTAAATTATGGATAAAACGAACTTATCAAAGAAAGCAGGCCTCTGGTAGCAGGATGCTTGATTACTTTAAATGCTTTTGGTCAGGCAACCATTAAAGGACAGGTGTGGATGCCACAGGTGAACCCGTCATTGGTGCCAGCATTCTGGTGAAGGACACCAAGAATGGTGCGGTATCTGACTTGGATGGCGGTTACACACTTAATAATGTAAAGGATGGTGCCGTCCTGGTATTCTCTTACTTGGGTTATCGTACCCAGGAGATTCCTGTAAAGGGAAATCATGTCATCAATGTGACGCTGAAGGAAAATGATGAGGTGCTCGACGAAGTGCTTGTCGTGGGTTATGCCGTGGGCAGCAAGCGAACTGTGTCGGGTGCTGTTGATCGCATCAAGAAGGAAGATATGAACAAGGGAGTAGTAACCAGTCCTGCCGAGGCCTTGAAGGGTAAGGTAGCTGGCGTTGTCATCTCTCAGGCAGGTGGCGATCCTACCAGTTCGCCAAGCATCCGTGTTCGTGGAACCTCTTCTCTTTCAGGTGGTAACGACCCGTTGGTTATCATTGATGGCGTCTTTGCTGATATGACGATGTTCAATTCCCTGGCTCCTGGCGATATTGAGAGTCTGACCATCCTGAAGGATGCTTCTGAGATGCCCAGTATGGTTCACGTGTGCTTCCGGTGTCATCGTTGTTACTACTGCCAAGGGTAAGCTGGGTTATTCCAGCCTGAGTTACAATGGTCAGTTTGGTGTCAATACAGTTTACAAGAATCTGGATATGATGTCGGCTTCTGAATATCGTGAGACAGCCAAGTCTTTGGGACTTACCTATACCGATATGGGTGGCGATACCAATTTCCTTGAGGAGATTGAGCGCAATGTGGGTCTCACCCAGAATCATAATCTCTCTTTTTCTTCAGGTACAGATACTTCCAGTCTGCGTGCTTCTCTGGGATTCATTCTCCGTCAAGGTGCCTTGAAGAATTCTGATATGAAGAATTTCACGGTAAAATTGGATGGCACCCAGTATCTTTTCGATAAGCATCTGAAGCTGGAACTCGGAATGTTTGGCTCTCAGCGCAACAGCAATATTCAGTATGATATGCACAAGATGTTCTATTCTGCCACTGCTTACAACCCTACCTATCCTCATGTAAGAAACGACAAGGGTGAATGGATGAGGACTTGCTTGCCAATGAAATCTGGAATCCACTGGGATTGCTAGATATTGATGACTTCTACAAGGATGCCTCTGTCAATGTTCATGGAAAGGCAACTGTCAATATCATCGACGGACTCTCTGTAAGTGCCTTTGGCTCATACAACTATTGGAATCGTGATAACAAGTTCTATATTCCTAACAACATCCAGATGGGTAAGTTGAACGGTAATGGATGGGCTTATATAGCCAATACCAACCGTAAGGACTATATGGGCAACATCATGGTGAATTTCTCCAAGGATTTCGGTAAGCATCACATTGATGCCTTGGCTCTGATGGAGGGACAGAAATACACCTATGACTGGAACTCACAGGAAGCACATGGATTTGACTCCAACTACTTCAAGTTCAATAATATGAAGGCTGCTGCCAATGTGAGCTGGGGTAATCTGCAGTCTAACTATAACGAATATACCCTGAGTCTTATATGGCTCGTGTCAACTATATGTTTGCTGACAGATACATCGCTACGATCAATGTACGTACCGATGGCTCTTCCAAGTTGGGTGATGGCCAGAAGTGGGCTGGTTCCCTTCTGCTTCCTTGGCTGGGTAATCAGTAATGAGCTTGGATGAAGAAAATCAAGCAGATAGACAATTTCAAGATTCGTGCAGGATATGGCGTAACCGGTAATCAGGATGCCATCGATCCTTATACCTCTCTCGCCTGATGGAGCCTAATGGTGTAACTACCGTCAACGGCGCAACAAGTACTACTTTTGCGGTTACCTCCAACAGCAACCCTGATCTGAAGTGGGAGGTAAAGAAGACGTTTGATGCCGGTTTCGACCTGTCGATGTTCAAGCAGCGTCTCAACGTAACCTTCGACTGGTACACGTCCGAGACTTCGGATATGCTTTATACCTATACAGTGCCGGTGCCGCCTTTTACTTACGACCGTCTGTTGGCCAATATGGGTACCATGACTAATATGGGATTTGAACTGGCTGTTCGTGGTGACATCATCAAGACAAAGGACTTCACCTTCAATTCCGGTCTGAATTTCTCTTTATCAGAAGAATAAGCTGAAGAAGTTGAGCGGTACCTACAAGGGACAGCCTATGACAACGAGCGAGCATATCTCTGTTGCCACCGTAGGTGCGGCTGGTCTGGTACATAATAATGGTGTAACCTATCTCATTGAGGGACAGCCTGTAGGTGTGTTCTATCTGCCTCACTGCACAGGTATCGATGAGAATGGACAGTATATCATCGAAGACCTTGATGATAATGGTACCATTGATACGGGTGACAGTGGCGACCGCAAGGTTTGCGGACAGGCAATCCCTAAGTACTTCCTCGGTTGGGATATGGGCTTCAAGTACAAGAACTGGGATTTGAGCATGCAGTTTAATGGTGCTTTCGGTCATAAGATTTACAATGCTACATCCATGACCTTGAGCAATATGAGTAATTTCCCAACCTATAATATTCTGAGCGGTGCACAGCATCTCAACAATGGCAAGGGAATCCATGATGTTCAGATTTCAGATTACTGGTTGGAAAAGGGTGACTATATGAACTTCGAATACGCTTCTCTGGGCTACACCTTCACCAAGGATATGCTCAAGTGGAAGTTCATCAACAACATTCACCTGTCGTTGTCGGTCAACAATATCTGTACCCTCACAGGTTACAAGGGCTTGACTCCAATGATCAACTCTGCAACCATCAGTGGTGACAATCTGGGTATTGACGACAAGAACATCTATCCTCTGAGCCGTACCTATACATTGTCGCTCTCTGTGAATTTCTAGATGTTTACGCTAGTATATAATGGATTATATTATTCTTATCAAGAACTACATTATTAATATATAAAGGATTACAGTTATGAAACAATATATTATAGGTTCGATGCTTCTTTCATCGATATTACTGGCTAGTTGCTCACTGGAAGAAACTCCACGAAGCAAGTTTTCAGAGCAGGAGGCTTTCAGTACCCCTAAGCTTACCTACGTAAATACGGTGGCTAATGTATATTCTTCCATCGGAAATGGATTGTATGGAAGTGATGGTGGCTCTGTGCATACCTTCCAGGAGTTCTCTTCTGATGCCAGTATGATTCCTGGTCGTCAGGGTGACTGGGTAGATGGTGGAACCTGGCAGAATATCTTCCTCCACAACTTTGAGTCGTCTGTAAGCAAGTATAACGATGTGTGGAACAACCTGTATCGTGTCATCGGTCTTGCCAATTCTTCTATCGACCGACTCAACAAGTACCTGGGTGAACATCCGGAGTATGCTGAATATGTATATGAATTGAGAGCCCTTCGTGCTGTCTATTATTACTATGTGATGGATCTCTTCGGACAGGTGCCATTGGTTGTTTCTTCTCAGGTGAGTGCTAACGAGGTGAATCAGTCCAACCGCTCTGATGTCTTCAGGTTTGTCACTTCTGAGTTGGCTGAATGCATTCCTCATCTTTCAGACGGTAAGAGTCAGAACGAAGGTGAATATTATGGCCGTATCACCAAGGCTGTGGCATATATGTGTATGGCTAAGTGTGCCATCAATGCACCGGTCTATACCATCGATGATACCACTCCAACCAGCTACAGTGCCTTTGTAGGAACAGACAAGAGCGGCAAGGCTACTGCCAGCGAGGAGCAGGGAAAGACGGTTTCTGAAATGGGCAAAAATATAAACATTACTTTGGATGGTGAAACTCGCAATGCGTGGGAAACAGCAGTCTATTGTGCCGACCAGATTGCCAGCTTGGGTTACCGCCTGCAGCCTAGCTATGCCGACAACTTCATTGTAGCCAACCAGAATTCCGTGGAGAATATCTGGACCCGCCCGAATGATTGTGTTAACTATAAGATAGAGGATTACAACATCGTGCGCACCTGCATTATAACCATGGTGGTGCCATCGGTTACCAGGCTGGAATGGAGCCTGCTCTTCCAAGCAGCAGATGCTGGTATATGGCTATGGAACGGCTAATCCGGACCCTCGTCTGAAACTCAACTTCTATACCGACAAGGATTATATGGAGGAGACAGGAAAAGCTGTAGAGGACGGTGCCACTGACAAGCCACTGGAGTATATGCCATTGGCTGTAAAGGTGGATTTCACTGCTGTCGATGACCCTCATGCCATGAAGTGTGCTGGTGCCAGAATGAAGAAGTATGAGTTTGACAAGTCCACTACCCAGCAGTATAGCTTCAACAACGACTTGGTGATCTGGCGTTATGCCGATGCCTTGCTCCTGAAGGCTGAGGCTGAGTATCGTATGGGTAACAAGGCTGAGGCTCTCACAATTGTCAATGAGGTTCGTGGTCGTGTTGCTGCTACACCTCGTACAGAACTTACGCTCAATGACATTCTGGATGAACGTATGCTGGAACTGGCTTGGGAGGGAGTACGCCGCCAAGACCAGATCAGATTCTGTACCTTTACAGAGCCTACTGCTGACCGCTTCAAGGGTGTGAGCCACAATGCTTCTGCAGGTGATTACAATGATGATACGCAGGGCTATACCATGGTTTATCCTATCCCTTATGCCGTGCTCAACTTGAACAAGAAACTCAAGCAGAATCCAGGATATACTAAGTAGTCAATCATAAACTAAAAATGAAGAATAATATGAAAAAAATATTTTTGCTCGCAAGCCTTCTGATGGTTTTTGGCATCTCGGCAGATGCTGGAGACATTACTTCTCCTAACGGACAAATCAAGGTGAACTTCACCTTGGATGGCACTGTGCTACCTATAGTGTGACCTATCAGGGCAAGACCATCATCAAGCCTAGCCGTCTGGGTTATCAGCTCGCCAAGGGTGGTAAGGATGGCAAGGACCTGCTTGCCGATTTTAGCGTCATCGATGAGAAAACTTCCACTTTCGATGAGACTTGGACTCCTGTTTGGGGAGAGAACAAGTCTATCCGCAATCATTATAATGATATGCTGTAGAGTTGAAGCAGAATTCCACCGACAGTTATATGAACGTCCGTTTCCGTGTCTATGACGATGGAGTAGGATTGCGCTATGAGTTTCCTCAGAAAGGCAGTCTCAACTACTTCACCATCAAGGAAGAACGTACAGAATTTGCCATGACGGGCGATCATACCGCTTGGTGGATTCCTGGTGATTACGATACCCAGGAATATGAATACACCAAGACCCGCCTGTCGGGCATCCGTCCTGCCTTGCATGCTGCTGTCAGCAGCAATCTCTCACAGACAGTCTTTTCTGATACCGGTGTACAGACCTCACTCCAGTTAAAGACAGATGATGGTATCTACATCAATCTGCATGAGGCTGCTCTGGTGGATTATCCAGCCATGCACCTGAATCTGGATGACAAGACCATGACCTTTACCTCTTGGCTTACCCCTGATGCCCAAGGAATGAAGGGATACATGCAGACTCCGTTCAAGAGCCCTTGGCGTACTATGGTCATTACAGATGATGCCCGCAAGGTGCTGTCTTCCAACCTGATTCTCAATCTCAATGAGCCTTGTAAGATCAAGGATACCTCCTGGATTCACCCAGTGAAGTACGTGGGTGTATGGTGGGAGATGATTTCCGGTAAGGGAGAGTGGGCCTATACCCATGATTATCCTACCGTGAAGTTGGATGGAACCGACTATGTACATGCCAAGCCATCTGGCAAGCATTCTGCCAACAATGCCAATGTGCGCCGTTACATCGACTTTGCTGCAGCCCATGGTTTCGATGCTGTCCTGGTAGAAGGATGGAACATCGGTTGGGAAGACTGGAGTGGCTATATGAAGGAAAAAGTATTCGATTTCCTGACTCCATATCCTGATTTCGACATCAAGGCACTCAATGAGTATGCACATTCCAAGGGAGTGAAGCTCATCATGCATCATGAGACCTCTTCTTCTGTGATGAACTATGAGAAGTATATGGACAGAGCTTACCAGTTGATGAAGGATTATGGCTACGATGCTGTGAAGAGCGGTTATGTGGGCAACATCATTCCTCGTGGCGAGCATCACTACAGTCAGTTGGAAATCAATCATTATCAGCATGCCGTAACCCGTGCTGCCGATTATCACATCATGGTAAATGCCCATGAGGCTGTGCGTCCTACCGGTCTCTGCCGCACTTATCCTAACCTGATTGGCAACGAGAGTGCTCGCGGTACAGAATATCAGGCTTTCGGAGGAACCAAACCGGGACATACCGCCATCTTGCCTTTCACCCGTCTGCAGGGTGGTCCGATGGATTATACCCCTGGTATCTTTGAGATGGATTGTGCCAATGGTTCACATTGCAACTCTACCATCTGCGGTCAGTTGGCACTTTATGTTACCATGTATAGTCCATTGCAGATGGCTGCTGATTTCCCTGAGAATTACGAGAAGCACATGGATGCCTTCCAGTTTATCAAGGATGTGGCCGTAGATTGGGACAAGTCTATCTATCTGGAGGCTGAACCAATGGAGTATATCACCGCTGCCGCAAGGCAAAGGTTCTGATAACTGGTTTGTCGGTGGTGTAACGGGCATGAAGGCTCATCAATCTACCGTAAAGCTCGATTTCCTCGAGAAGGGTAAGAAGTATGTGGCTACCATCTATCAGGATGCAAAGAATGCCAACTACAAGACAAATCCTCAGGCTTATGTCATCACCAAGAAGACTGTAACCAGCAAGTCTGTCTTGAAGTTGAACTCTGTTGCAGGTGGCGGATTTGCAATTAGCATTCTCGCACAATAACACAATAAAATGCAGGATTTTGAGTTATTATGAAAGAAAGTTTTCTTGAATTAATAATTATGCTCATGAAAAGAATGAATAAAATGTTGTTGGTTGCTGCCTTGGCGGCAACCACACTTTCTGTTCATGCAGAACAGAAGAAGGGACCGGCTTGGTTGAGTGATGCACTTTTCTATCAGATTTATCCATCTTCCTATATGGATACTGATGGCAACGGTATTGGCGATCTGCCGGGTATCACTTCCAAGTTGGATTACATCAAGTCTCTGGGGGTGAACGCCCTCTGGCTCAATCCAATCTTTGAATCGGGATGGTTTGATGGTGGCTATGATGTCATCGATTTCTACAAGGTGGATCCTCGATTCGGTACCAATACCGATTTGGTTACTTTGGTAAATGAGGCCCATAAGCGTGGCATCAAGGTTTGTCTCGACCTGGTGGCAGGACATTCCAGCACCAAGTGTTCCTGGTTTAAGGAGTCTTCCGAGAAAGATCCTAACCAGCGTTACAGCGACTATTATATCTGGATGAATGATATCCCTGAGAGTGAGAAGAAAGAAATAGAAGCCCGTCATCAGGAGGCAAGTCCGGAGTCTAGTACCCGAGCAGATATGTGGAGGCTAATGCTCCTCGTGCCAAGTATTATGAGAAGAATTTCTTCGAGTGCCAGCCTGCCTTGAACTATGGTTTTGCTCATCCAGATCCAAATCATCCTTGGGAGCAAGGCGTAGATGCTCCAGGACCACAGGCTGTCCGCAGGGAAATACGTAACATTATGGCTTTCTGGTTTGATAAGGGTGTGGATGGCTTCCGTGTAGATATGGCGTCATCGCTTATCAAGAACGACCCCGACAAGAAGGAGGTTTCCAAGCTCTGGAAGGAGATGCGTGCCTGGAAGGATAAGTATTATCCAGAGACCGTCTTGATTTCTGAGTGGGCTAATCCGCAGCAAGCCATTCCTGCCGGCTTCAACATCGATTTCTACATCCATTTCGGTCTCAAGGGCTATGCCTCTCTGTTCTTCGATCGTAAGACTCCATGGGGCAAATGGGAGCAGAGCTATCAGAACTGCTATTTCGACAAGCAGGGCAAGGGTTCGCTTAAGGAATTTAGCGAGAACTATACCAAGGCTTTCAATGCCACCAAGAATCTCGGCTACATTGCTGTTCCATCTGCCAACCACGATTACCAGCGTCCTAACATCGGTACCCGCAATACGCCTGACCAGTTGAAGGTGGCGATGACCTTCTTCCTCACCATGCCAGGTATTCCGTTTATCTATTATGGTGATGAGATTGGTATGAAGTATCAGATGAATCTCCCTAACAAGGAGGGTAGCAATGAGCGTTCGGGTACCCGTACTCCGATGCAGTGGACCAAGGGCAAGAATGCCGGATTCTCTACGAGTGCACCCGATAAGCTTTACTTTCCTGTAGATACGGAAAACGGAATGTTGACCGTTGAGGCTCAGCAGGGAGATCAGAATTCTCTGTTGTCATATACCGTAAGCTGACCGCTTTGCGTCATTCAGCCAAGGCTCTTGACAATGAGGGTGATTGGAAGCTCCTGAACCAGAAGGGGCAGGAATATCCGATGGTATATGAGCGCACTTTGGGTGATGAGAAGTATGTTGTTATCGTGAATCCTGGTGTCAAGGCAGCCTCTCTCAATATCAGCTCCGTAGGTGGTAAGGCTGTTTCTGTTCTTTCCACAGGAAAGGTTGTGTATAAATCAGGAAAAAAGACTGATGTGATTAAAGCTTCAGGCATAAGTGCCGCCATATTCAAGGTGGAAAGATAGTTTATGAGAAGGAACGTTTATCTGAATGAGAAAACGTTCCTTCTCTTACTTTTTTTGCAAGCGATATCTATAAAAAAGCCTTCAATTCTTATTTTTGTTGCTTTTCTCTTTCCTTATTTCGGAGTTTTACTGTACTTTTGTACCGGAATAGGAAAAGATAAGTAAGATGAATAGACGGAAAATGAAAATTGGTTCAATGATGGCGTTGAAAGCATCATTTCTTGTAATGGTATTTTCTATGGGAGTGATTGCTCCTGCCATCGCCCAAAATAAACAGAACAGGAAGCCTCGAAAGAAGCTGAAAGAACTACTGATGATGGCAGATAGCCTGCGACTCCAGTTGCGACAGTCTGCTGATAGGGGACGTATGCTCCAATGGGGCGACTCTCTTCTCATGGCAGAATTGGGAAAGAGCAAAATGAGTGAGAAGAAAAAACAAAGGTTCATGAAGCATTATGCCAAGATTCAAAGACGATTGAGCCTATACGACCGCCAATTGTTCAGAGGAGATTCACTGCTGGCAGCCAATTATTACAAGATAAAGTATGATACTACCTACATCTCCCGTCCAAATGCCCGATGGACCATTAAACTAAGAGGCAATCTTTCGGGAGCTGATTTGGAAACTACAGCGAAGACGGATGGAACGGAAACGCATACCAAGGTGATGGCAGACTGCCGTGGAACCCTCTCTATGGCAGTGGCTTACCGGGGATTGGGACTTGGCTTGGCTGTGAACCCAGCCAAGTTGGCTGGTAAAATCAGGACTACGAGTTCAACCTCAATTCCTATAGCAACCGCTATGGCTTTGATGTGGTCTATCTCTCGTCCAAGACATTCCATGGTCATCAGGAAATGGGAGGTAGCGAGATAGATATTCATAAGGGAGAAATCTCGCAGAAGGCATTGAATCTCAATTTCTATTATGCCTTCAACTACCGCAAATTCTCCTTCCCGGCAGCTTCAGCCAGAGCTACATTCAGAAGCGAAGTGCCGGAAGTTGGATGGTAGGCGCCAGTTTTGATGGTTCCAAGACGAAGGTAAAGGGAATGACCATCCGTCTTAACGAGTTGGCGCTCGGTGCAGGCTATGGATATAATCTCGTTCCATCTTCTCATCTGCTGTTCCATCTGTCAGCCTTGCCAACTATCACGGTGTATTCGCATGACTATACCAAGATGAGGGCTGAAGCAGAAGAGGGGAGTAGTGATACAGAAATCCCAACCGTTCGTAACAGCATGAAATATCATTTTCCGTCTGCCATCATTACCGGTAGAGGTGCAGCCGTGTATTCCTGCGCAACAAGTTTGCCGGTGCCACTGCGGTTTATAATTTCTCAGTAGCAGGAGATGAGGATCACCTGCAGGTGAAGAGAAACAAATGGCGAGTAAGAATGTTTTTCGGATTCCGGTTCTAGGAACATACTATAGCAAATCTCATAGCAGTTGTTGTGTGGTAAATTTACAAAAACAGAAATGCGGCCGTATTGTGCGGACGCATTTCTGTTTTATAACATGGCTGCAACTCTGCGAATCTGCTTGAGCTTTTCAACCAAAGCATTATCTTTTCGGGCAGTATGCATATTGTATTTCATCTGCAGTTTCAGGAGAGAATCGGCAGGAATATCCAATGCAGCCTCAAACATCAGAGCTGAATTTGTGGTAACAGGACGTTTGCCATTCAGAATTTCGTTAAGTACGGAATATCCCATACCGATGCTTTCCGCAAATTTTCTTTGCGAAATGCCACGCTCCTCTAATTCATCTTTCAAAACCTCACCAGGGTGAGTTGGGTAAAAACCAAAACCTAAGTTTGACATAATCCTATATGTTTTGTTGGTTGCAAAAATAATGCAAACCGAACGCAGAACAACAAGCTTGCTTGATTGTTATGCTGAGGTGCAACTTATTTTATGCAAAGGTAATACTTAATGATAAACATTCGCTATTTTTGCGAATATTTTAGTCTTTTTTAAGGGATTGAACTTCCTTCTTCATCTTTTCTTCTTTCTATGTCAGTTTTTGACGCATCCGGATTGTACTTTTGCGGCAGAAATTACAATCACTCTATAATAATAAGGTATGAAGGCAGGAAGAAGGAGGGAGTGGAGTCCCTGAAATGTGAAATATAAGAGGAATCCATAAGATTTCTTGTTAAAAGTTTGGTGGTTCATCAGATTTTTACTAAATTTGCCATTGGATTAGTGACAGGGCAGGGTAAGTCCTCGCTTGAAGTCGCTATGATGCAGAGAAACAAGATAATCTTGTGGACACGAGCAAACTATTCAGTTCTGTAGGTTGAAATCTGGTAAATTGAAACGTAGAAAGAACGAGAGAAAGTAGGGGTTCGCACCATCTTTTTTCTCTTATGAACCATTATGGACTTGTTTGGTTCGCAGATTTTCCTTATCTTTGCCCCTTGAAAGTAAATGATTTACTGCACTCGGCAATTTGAAAGCAAGCTTTCATTGCGCTCGTTTGCATAATCTTTGCAAAATGAAGTAAACAACTAGCGGTTTCGGCAGAAAAGCAGGAGCAGTTATATATAATGAACTTAAAAACAGAATGCTTATGAGCAAGGTATTTCAAGTTAAGCCTAAGCGCCTTAAGCGCTCTAACGGTACCGTTCTCACTCCCGATATGGTAGTGACAGTAACAACCATGCAGCACACCGCCACCCCTTTTTACAATGGAGCCAAGGAGGTGCAAGAAGCCTACATGCGCATCTATGCTTTCGATTATAAGAAAGCATGCTGCAATCCGAATGATTTTGAATTTATAAAGTTGGACAATTAGTGTGTCAATTTATCTCTGAGCCACTTTAAAAAGGGGCATATTTTGAATCCAGTCTGACCAGTGTGGTCATTCAGAGTGAAACATAGCAATCGGCTCCGCTGGTGAATATCTGTCGAGAAATCGCTTTGAAAGAGCCGAAAGCTTCTCTGATAGGCCCGAAAAGGGCAAATATCGATCTTTGAAATGTTGAAATCTGGAAT
>ENA-OQCS01000393-OQCS01000393.1-human-gut-metagenome-genome-assembly--contig:-NODE-393-length-24330-cov-2.951163_pt1 | contig 24330 bp, 34 predicted proteins | sample MGYA00242757_ERZ504575 | MGnify/ENA primary metagenome ERZ504575 (study PRJEB26092, sample SAMD00036297) | human gut metagenome | host: Homo sapiens | study: EMG produced TPA metagenomics assembly of... | reverse complement strand
ACCGGAGTACACACCGCACATTGATACAGGAGATTATGTGATCGTTGTCAATGCAGCGAAAGTAAAGTAACAGGAAAGAAACTTCAGCAGAAGATCTACTACAATCACTCTGATTATGTAGGCGGAATGAGAGAGACTACGCTGGCAGAGATGATGGCTAAGAAACCTGAGAAAGTGATCGAGCTGGCTGTTAAAGGAATGCTTCCGAAAGGCCTATGGGAAGAGACATGATCAAGAAGCTTCATGTTTATGCCGGAGCAGAACATGCAAATCAGGCTCAGAAGCCGGAAGTTCTGACATTTTAGGTAAAGGTTGAAAGGAGGATATAACAGTGGCTAACGCAAAATATTACGGAACAGGAAGAAGAAAAAAATCAATCGCAAGAGTATATCTTGTACCGGGAACAGGTAAAATCACGATCAACAAAAGAGATATCGACGAGTATCTTGGTCTTGAAACATTGAAAGTTGTTGTTCGCCAGCCGCTCGTGGCAACAGGAACAGCAGATAAATTCGATGTGATTGTTAATGTATGCGGCGGTGGTTATACAGGACAGGCAGGAGCAATCCGTCATGGAATTTCAAGAGCACTCCTTGAGGCTGACGCTGATTACAGACCGGTGCTTAAGAGCGCAGGTTACTTAACTCGTGATCCGAGAATGAAAGAACGTAAGAAATACGGTCTTAAAGCAGCTCGTAGAGCTCCGCAGTTCTCCAAACGTTAATCATACGTTTCGGGACGTACAATTCAAAAAGATTTTACAAACCTCTCAGGGAATGCTCCTTGGGAGGTTTATATTTTTGAAAAATTATAGAATTATATTGATTTTTTAGGGAGAATTGCATATACTTATTATAGACAAAGAATTGTCTTAGGTGAGTTTCTACCATAAAGTGGAAACTTAAAAAAGCAGGTGAGTCTCCACCATAAAGAGAGAACCTAAAAAAGCGGTGAGTCTCCACCATAAAGAGAGAACCTGAAAAAGAGGCGAGTGAAGTCGTCTCTTTTTTTGACAGATGAGGAAAAATGAAATTTTATAATATCAAAGATGAATACATTAATTATTTGAAAAAATATGATGCAAAAGTTGTAGATAATAAAAAGGGAAAGCGGCCGTATGTGAGTGTGGTGCTTGAGATTGATGGAATAAAATATTATACACCATTTACATCGCCCAAAGAAAAGCATCGTAAAATGAAGAACACAAAAGATTTTAGGAAAATTAATCAGGGAATATATGGTGCAATCAACTTTAATAATATGATACCGGTTGTGGAATCGGCATTACTTCTTATTGATATTGATGCAATGGAAGATTCAAAATATCAGCGTTTGCTTCAAAATCAATATAAGTGTATTAAAGCTGATCGGGAACAAATTCAGTTGACAGCAAAAAGATTAAGAGATACTCTTTTTAAGAAAGATGAAGAATTGAATGGCAATGACAAGAAAATAAAGGAAAGATGTTGTGATTTGCCATTGCTGGAGGAGGTTGTGAAACATTATGGCAACCATTAGTAAAAAAGAAGTACATAAATTTTTAGATAAACACCCAGATATACCTTTCTCGGCAGCTGAATTTGAATATAGTTCATATCTTGAGTCTGAAGCTGTTGAATATGCCAATGCGATTTCAGCGAAAGCCTTTATCAGGAGGGAACTGAAGCAGATTAAGAGGAAAATTACTGGAATACGAAATAGTGCTGATGCCATGGATAAAAGAAAAAACTATGAAAAACGGGCAGGATATCTTTAGAGAAAATACGCTTTATTTTTTCTTGTACTGTGAAGAAAACTGTTGCAATTGGCTTATGAAAGAATACTCTAATATTTGGAATGAATATTTCAAATCTATGTTGTGCTTAGTAATTGGATTTCGAGGAGATGTAGAAATGCTTTCTTTTTTGACGAAAGAAACAGAACGTCTGGAAAGAATGTATCTCCAAGAAACATATGCACAAGGTCCAATACTTGCTATTCAGGAACTTGCTGTCAGATTTCTTAATTGAAGTCTATGAGGTGCTCTGAGGAGTAATGAGAAGCCCTGCGTTTGTAAACGTGTTTGCAACACCACATTCCAAGAACCCAGTAAAATCAAGTGTTCCCAGTTACCTAAACGTTAATCATACGTTTTTGGAACGTACAATTTCAAAAGAATTTACAACTCCTCAGGACTCCGGTTCTGGGGAGTTTTTAAAAATGAGTTATTATTAAGGAAAATTATAAATAAATCTTCGATTTTATTCTCGTCTTTGATATAATACATATATGGTAGCACGCTGATAACTAAGGCGCAGTGAATCATCATATTTCAAAGGAGCACGACAAGTTATGAGAATACAGGAGACGGTGAGGAAGCCGATGACGGAAGCAAAATATCTGAATGTGGATAATACAGACAGGTATCGTCCGATCATCCGGCTTTTTTATTTGAAATATGAAAAGCTGAAGTATTGGCTGTATCAGGAAGAGGTATATGAAGAATTAAAGGAAGATGCATACTTTAGAGAATATACGCCTGAGCAGTGTCAGCAGGACTTGGCGGCTTTGACTGCATGGGGGAATCTGGTAACAATTCAGGATACGAGAAAGGTTGCGACTATCGAGGAGTTTAAGAATAAAAAGTTCCGGTATCAGTTGTCTGAAGCTACGGTAGAAATTGAGCGAATGGTTATCCGGGTAGAGAATCTGTTTATTGAAAGTTCTTCGTTGGAACCTACATTATTGGAGAGACTTCGCATCAATCTGCGCAAGATTCTGAGATTACAGAAGCAGATCAGGAGCATATCTATGCATGGTGGAATGATTTGAATAATGATTTTATACGATTGAATCAGAATTATCAGGATTATATGCGGGAGTTGAACAGTGTAAAAGCGGAAGAAATGATGAAAACGACAGAGTTTCTTGTGTTCAAAGACCGTTTGATCGAGTATTTGAGAAGTTTCGTGAGGAGTCTGCAGGTCAATGCCGCATTTATAGAACAATGTCTGAAGAATACGGACAGGCAGGTTTTGAGGTGTTTGCTGGAAAAAATTATACAGTATGAATTGTTGATTCCGAGAATCGATGTGGAAGTGAAGGAAGATTTGATTGCAGATAAAGTATATGCCGTTGGCAGAGTCTGGAGGAATGGTTTACCGGAACAGACGGAAAGGATTCTGAGGCGGCAAAGGTATTTGACACAACGAATGAGATCATACGAAAGATTACAAGGTATGCGGCAAGAATCAGTGAAATGAGCAATGCGGGGGCGAATCGGCGGGAAGAGTATCATAAGGTTGCGGTGATGTTTTCAAAATGTAAGAATATTTTTGAGGCGCACAGATTGGCCGCTGTTGTATTTGGCATTGAAAAGCCGCTGCATTTAAAAGGGCTTCCGTGGCGTCAGACCGAGAGTATCAACAGCGGCGTGTTCGAGGAAGAACCGTATATCGTGACTGTGACGCCGAGGATTCGTACATATAAAGAAAAAGCAAAACGAAGCGGGATTGTTGATCGCTCGAAAGAAAAAGAAGAAATGTGGCTTGCTACGATTCAGCGATTAGAGGAAGAACGCAGGCTCTTGAAAAGTTATATTCAGGATAATCGTCTGGAGTTTGCAAAGCTTCCCGAGATAGAGCCGCATGTAAGAGATGTATTTCTGACATGGCTTTCCAAAGCATTGGAGAATAAAAGTCTTCAGGGGAAAACAGAGGATGGGCAGGTTTATCGTGTGGAAAAGTCGGATACAGAGGAAATCTGCATTTTGAAATCATCGGACGGTAATCTGCAAATGCCGGCATATGTGATTGTATTCGAGAAAAATGAGTGAAGGGAATTTAAAAAGAAGTCATGAGAGCATTGGAAATTCTGCTGGAACGGCGTTGGATTTTGAAGAGTCGGGAAAAAGAATTATATTATCAGATAAAGGATGAATTAGGAACGGTTAAGAAATTCTTGATGGAAAAGCTGGGGTATCAGGTAATCGTGAATCCTTATCTTGTAAAAGTGGAAAAGATGCCGGCGACACCGGAGAACTGGATGGGAATTCAAGAATTTACCCGGAAAATAGAATATGTTTTTTCTGTATGATTTTAATGTTTCTGGAAGAAAGAAGCCGAAGAGCAATTTGTACTTTCAGAGCTGACAGAATATATACAGGGGCAGTACAGGGAGGAGCAGATTGACTGGACAGTATATCAGTATCGAAGACATTTGATCAAGGTGATCAAGTATTGTGTGAACTGTGGAATCCTGAATTGAATGATGGAAGTGAAGAGAATTTTGCGAGGGATGATACGAGTGAAGTACTCTATGAAAATACAGGTGTCTCCAGATATTTTATGAAAAATTTCACACAGGATATTATGGGATATACGACGCCGGAAGATCAGGCGGAAAAGGAATCATTGTCTGACAGCGATACGGTCAAATTAAAGCAGAGGGAAGTTGAAATTAAAAGTCAACTAGAAGGATTAAAAAAGAATATTACAGGAAAACAGAGGCAGGAAGAGGAGAAAAAAGAAAAATATCAGGAAACAGAGCAGAAAATACAACTTCAATTTCAGAAAAATGAAATGCTTTGGGAAGAAATTGAAAACAGTCTGGAGTATATGGAAGAAGAGATGGCGGGGGTTCCTTTCGATGAATTTGCATTTATGAAGAAAGAGCTGACAGAGCAGAAAGGAGAGCAGTATTCTTTTCAGGCTCATTCAGAATTATTAAAGGATTATATGACAAAGGTCCGTCTTGGAAAAACGACGCTGGAAGAAGAAAAGGGTTGTCAGGAAAGATACAGTAGATTTTTGCAGGAATTGGATTCCTATCAGGAAGAAAAGAACAAAGCGGAACGAGAAGTCCTTCAATATGAAAATCAGTTTCATGAAGTAAAACAGGAGACAATAGAATCGGTATATCGTTGGGAAAAGGAGAATGCGGAGCTGCATCTGCAGTCAGATCTATTGCAGGAAATGGCAAGGGAAATTGAGAAGTATACAACGGAAACCGATTATTGGAATATCCGCGGATTGGCAAATGGTGAATTTGAGCGGAAAAGTCAGGAACTTTCGGGAAAAGTATTACAGCAGAGCAGAGAATTGTCCGACAGACGATTGGAGAAAGACGGAATTTGCGAAGAACTGGAACAGTGGAAGAATCAAAAGGAGCCGGAGCCGGAACGCAGTGAAGCAGTGGAAAAGAATCGACGGCTTTTGAAAGAAAAAGGAATTCCATATTTGCAGTTATATAAAGTAATTGATTTTGACGGAAAATTGGATGAAACACAGCGGCATATCTGGAAGAAGCGCTATTGCATATGGGCATACTGGATGCGCTGATTGTGCCTGAAGAATATAGAGAACAGGCGCTGGCGTTGGATGCGGGGGTATGTGACCGTTATATTTTCAGTGATGCCGCATATGTAAGAAATAACATTATGGATTTTCTGGATGTAGACAACGAAGAGGGAGATATTCTTCTGTACCAGAATGTTTCCCGTATATTAACAGCAATCGGCTGGAAGGAACAGGACGAAGAGACGATAAGTGAGTCTATAGAAAAAAACAGGACATGGATCGATAAAAGAGGAAATTATGGAATCGGAATCATAGAAGGAACGGTTACGAAAAATTATACGCCATGTTTTATAGGAGCTTATGCAAGAGAGCAGTATCGCATAAAGAAGATACAGGAACTAGAAGCAGAGTGTCGGAGGCTGGAAGATACCATTCAAATAGCGGAAGACGAAATTACACAATTAAAGCAAAGGAAAAGCTGTCTGGAAACAGAGTGGAAATCATTTCCGAAAGAACAGGATCTGAAAGTGGCAGCAAAAGAATTAGAAAAGAAAACGAATATTCTGGAAGAAATAGAGTGTAAAGTACAGATCCAGAAAGGTATTGTAGAAAAAGAACGAAAAAGTCTGGATGCAGTTCGGCTGCGGGTGCAGGAAGTATGTCAGAAGTGTTATCTGCCCCCGCGTCTGGATGTGTTTACGGAAGCAGAAGAATCCTTGACCGAGTATAAAGAAGAGTTGATGAAAGTACAGATTTCCTATGGAAATTATAGGAATGGAATTAGTTCTGCAAAGGTGCAGAAGGAATATTTGGAAGGAATTGACGCCGATTTGGATGATATCCGCTACGATTTGAATCATATGATACGAAATGAACGGGAAAAGCGGGGAAGTCTGAATTCAGTGATGGAACAGCTTGCTTTGACGGATTATGAGGAAATCAGGGAGCGATTGGAACATTGCATAGAGCGATTGGAGAAACTGCGTCAGAGATTGAGGCGAGTGTTACACAAAGCTCTCATTTGGAAACAAAAGAAAAACAATTTATAGAAAAACTGGGAGATATAGAAGTTTCAGTTGGAAAGTACAGACAGCAGAAAGACAGATTTTGCACTGCTTTTGAAATGGAATATCAGCTTGGATATGTAGAGTGTCCGTTTGCGGTAAGCGACGATGCGGAAGAACGGGCGGAGAAGATATGCAGGATGTTTATGGGGAGATTCGGAAATAAAAGGCACAGTGAGATTTTGGAGAATCTGCAAAATGTATATCATATGAATAGGGGATATCTGTTGGAATATCAGGTTACGCTGCAGTCATTATTTGAAGAACTGGATGAGGAGAGCGGAGTTTTCGACACAAGTATGAGACGAATCGATATTTCTGCTAAGTATAGAGGAATCACGATCAAGTTTAAAGAACTGATTGCCAGAATGAAAGAAGATGCAGAGGTACAGCGTCGGCTTTTGAGTGATAAGGACAGAGAGTTATTTGAAGATATTCTTGCCAATACGATCAGTAAGAAAATTCGCGGAAAAATTCAGGCCAGTAAGCGATGGGTTGAGAAAATGAACACATTGATGGAGTCTATGAAGACTTCCAGCGGACTTACGCTGAGTCTGCGTTGGAAAAATAAGCGGGCGGAGAAAGAAGAACAGCTGGATACGAGGGAACTTGTAGAACTTCTGCAAAAAGATGCCGAAATTATGCGTCCGGAAGAGGCGCAGCAGTTATCCGGACATTTTCGATCTAAGATCGAAGAGGCAAGAAAATCTGCAAATGATCTGGGAAATGTGCAGTCTTTTCATGCGATTATGAGAAATGTGCTGGATTATCGTCAATGGTTTGAGTTTCAATTGGAATGTCAAAAACAGGAGAGAAGAAAAGGGAACTGACAGACCGCGTATTCTTTACTTTTAGCGGCGGAGAAAAGGCGATGTCGATGTACGTGCCGCTATTTTCGGCAGTAGTAGCAAAATATGCAGGGCAAGACAGGATGCTCCGTATTTGATTTCCTTGGACGAGGCATTCGCGGGAGTAGATGAAATGAATATTCGGGACATGTTCGGCTGATGGTGAAGTTTGACTTTAATTTTATGATCAACTCACAGATTCTCTGGGGAGATTATGATACGGTTCCGGCTTTGGCAATCTATCAGCTTGTCCGCCGGAGAATGCGAAATATGTTACGGTTATTCGGTATGTCTGGAATGGAAATATAAAAAGTATGGTAACAGAAAAGGACTTGAGTCATGGATAAAACAGAAACAAACGATCTGTTAGAAGAATGCATGCTGTATTTCAAGGCGCGTCCGGTATATAAAAAACTATTTCTGAAAATGCGGGATAAATATGCCGGTCTTGGCCACTTTGGGGGAACGGCGATGCTTACGTCGCTGAGCAGAGAAGAGAAAAGTCAATTAGGAGGATTTTTTCAAAGGGATTATACAAGTAATAAGACAATAACAATTTCTGCGGATTTAATGAAAAAATGTTTGGAATCCAGTAAATTTGCGGGATTAACCTGGGAATTGATTCTGGAAACTTATTTTGGAGAGCCGCTGCAGGTAAAAAAGGAAATCGAACTGGCAGAGTCGAAAAGGCGAGAAGATTATTTTGCGGAGATACTGGAAAGTATTTCGGATGAAAGCGGACGAGAATGGCTGCGCAGCATATTGGAGGAAAAGAAAGAGGGATATTTGCTTATTACGCAGTTATACAAAGAAAGCCCGGAGGAATTGAGGAGCATTCTAACGTATGTAACGACAGGGATTGCAAAATTGAAAGTGTTTCAAGATAAAAAGCAGAAAGAATTGTTAGCTGTGTTTTCGGCAAATGTCACAGGAAATCCCCATTATTTTGATGAAGGGAAGACAGGGGAAAAACTACTCTTTAATTATCTTGGAGAAAGGAATTTCGATTTAAAACAAGAAGGACTTTCCAGAGCAGAGTATAAAAACAGAATCTATTATGAGGCAGGGATTTTGAAAGATGAAGTATCGAATGATGCGCTGGCATATGGGATTCACGGATGGAAACCGGACGGCGGTTTACATGAAGGCATTGAAGGTTTTCTTGAGAATAGAGAGCCTGTAAAATTGACGTTACAGACGATTGGAAGATTAGAGAAGGTCTGTGGACAGAGTAGTCAGGTATACGTTGTGGAAAATCCGGCAGTATTTTCTGTATTGATAAGGGAGTATCCGCAGCGGACTGTGATCTGCGGGAATGGGCAATTACGTCTGGCGGTACTTATTCTTATGGATAAATTTTCGTGCGACACTGTTTTTTGGTATGCGGGGGATTTTGATCCGGAGGGGCTTTTGATCGCACAGAAATTAAAGATCCGATATGGAGAGCGGCTGAAACTTTGGAAGTATGAGGCGGATTTGTATGAAACATATTTATCGGAAGTAGAACTAAGCGACAGGCGGATGAAAAAGCTGGAGCAGGTGTCTGTTCAAGAACTGCAGGAAATAAGGGAAGCGATGTATAAGAAACGAAGATCGGCATATCAGGAAAGCATGATGGAAGCGCTGAGGAAGTAATTGCCGTTTGGGATCATCTGACGCTAAAGGATTATAATATAAAATGCGATCAGGAGTGATCGAAGAAAACCAGATCTGAAAAAAGAAACGGTGAGGAAATCAAAATGTGGTATCAGAAGGATTGGTTTACAGGAAGTGATTACTATAATTTAAAAGAAAAACAGATTCATGCAGAAGAGATCGAGATTAAAAAGCCGCTCGAACAAAAATTTCATGAAAGGACAGAGATATATTATGTTAAGAGCGGTGACGCCGATATTTGGATCAACGGAGATAAATATCAAATGAAAGAGGGCGTTTTCTGCTGCCTTTACATGCATCATTTTTATAGAATCGAACAGATCAGAAAACCTTTGCGCTGCGTAAAGGTTTCTTTTCATATCGGTCTGTTTATGTTTTTGTGTTTTGAACAGCACAAAGAAAATGAAAATGAGGTGCTGATGTATGGCGTTCCCCCTTTATTTGTTTTGAATGCGCAAGAAAAACAGAGGGTTCTTCGTGTTTTAGACGACTTGTTGGCTGAAGAGCAGGAAGAAAAATTTCTGCTGTATAATATGAATATCTACCTTGCCATGCAGTTACATGCATTGTACTGCAGATACGCTATGGAGAGAAAGAAAAAAGAGGATTCCGAAAAAGACTGTGTATGGGATGTTATTCAAAGGGTGCTGTTGGATACAAGCAAAACAGTACCAATGGAAGAGTATGCCAAAGCGGCAGGGATGACAACGGTAACATTGAATCGTAAAATTGTGCGGCGGTGTGGTTATACTTTTTTTTCAGCTTCAGAAAATGGGAAAGATATTTAATGCCTGTGCCCTTCTGCATTTTCCGGATTTGAATATCCAATACATCAGTGATTATCTCGGATTTACTAATATCGAAGATTTTTACAGAGTATTTAAACGTTATATGAACGTGAGCGTCAGAGAATACCAGAAACAAAATGTAGGAAACGGTATGCAAATGCATTCGGAGGAAGAGGCACTGCAGATTTTGGTTTATCTTATACTTAATTTTCATGATCCGTTTCAGATGAAAGAAATGGAGAAAGTGTTGAAAAAGAATGCGCATTTGCTTGAAAGAAGAGCGCGGGAGGTGTTTGGACGAAGTGTTTTGGAATTGTTGGAGGAAGTAAGAATTCAGATTTCCTGCAGTTATCTTGTTGCTACAGACCGGACTGTTACACAGATCAGCAGTGACGTTGGATTTGGAAGTATTTCATCTTTTCAGCGCAGTTTTTTTAAATATATGAATCAAACGCCAAGTCAATTCAGATGTAGTATGAAAAGTAAATAATTGATAATAATTTTAAAATATCTGAATATCTATTTTCTGTACTTCGCCTTATAATGAAATCAAAATACCGGAGGTGACAGAAAGATGTTTGAACATTTATTTGCTCCAATTAAGATTCGTGGATATGGAAGCTGAAAAACAGAATTATTTTGCCGGCTATGGGAACGAGAATGGCGGCGGAAAACGGGGCAGTGACAGATAAATTGATTGCTTACCACGCTGCAAGAGCAAAAGGCGGATGCGCACTGAATATTGTAGAAGTAGCCGCCGTACATACGCCAAGTGCGCCGGCGCATTTTGTATCTATCAGTGAAGATTACTTGATTGAAGGACATAAAAAACTGACAGATGCAATCCATGAAAACGGCGGGAAAGCAGGAATTCAGCTTTGGCAGGGATCTATTGCCGCATGCATGGATCCGAAGGCGCAGATGCTGGTTGTTTCGGATATGAATTTTGGCGCTTATATGATCAAAGCCATTACAAAAGAACAGATTCAGGAAGTAATCGCATGCTATGGAAAAGCGGCTGCCAGAGCGGTAGAAGCCGGATATGACTGCTTGGAATTTCATCTGGCGCACAATTACCTTCCTCATTCATTTCTGAGTGCGGGCTTCAATCACAGGAAGATGAATATGGAGGAAGTTTTGAGAACAGATGTCGATTCCCGTTGGAAGTAATTGATGAAATTCGCAAAAATATGCCGGAAGGGATGCCGTTGTTTATCAGAATTGACGCTCAGGACGACATGTTGGAAAACGGTCTTACGATTGAAGATGTGATTCGATTTTGTAAGATTGCAAAAGAGCATGGCGTTGATGTTCTAGATGTATCCAGAGGAAATATCATTACGGCGGCGTCTATGTATGAAGTTCCGCCTATTGATGTGCCAAATGGATTTAATATTGACAATGCGGCGAGAATCCGAAAAGAGACAGGGATGTTGACTGTCGGAGTAGGAAGATCAATACGGCGGCGCTGGCAGAAGAGATCATATCTCAGGACAAAGTAGATATGGTTGTTATGGGAAGGGCGCAGCTTGCAGATCCGGAATTCGCGAATAAGGCGCACGAAGCAGAATCGGCGATATTGTACATTGCGTAGGATGTAATCAGGGCTGCTATGATGGCTTTACCGATGTTGCAAACCGTCCTCATATTACTTGTATGAGAAATCCGATGATCGGTCATGAATCAGAGTACGATTTAAGTAAAACGGAAACTCCGAAGAAGTATGGGTTGTCGGCGGAGGTGTTGCCGGAATGGAGGCTGCGAAGATCCTGCACGAAAGAGGACATGAAGTTTCGCTGTTTGAAGCTTCTGACACATTAGGAGGAGAATTTCTTCTTGCCGGAGAAGCGCCGGGCAAGGCTGAGATGAAGGCGGCGGCGTTTGAGATGGCCGAACAGGTAGAAAAACTTGTAAAGGTATATAAGAATACAAAAGTAGATGCACAAATGTTGAAGGATGCAGATGTGGACGCTGTTATTTTGGCAATCGGTTCTTCTCCGATTACGATTAAGTTAGAAGGTATGGATAAGTTGCAGCATGCATCAGCACCGGAAGTTCTCAGGCATGAAGTGTGTCCGAAAGGAAAAGTCGCTGTTATCGGAGGCGGTCTGGTAGGACTGGAAACAGCGGATACTCTTGCGACAGACGGATGTGATGTAACTGTTTTGGAAATGAAAGATGAGATCGGAAGCGATCTGGGCAGCCTTCGTAAGATTGCCGTTATGATGAAATTGCAGCAGATGCAGGTGAAAATGCTTCCAAACAGCAAAGTGTGTAAATTTACGGAAGAAGGAATTGTGCTGGAAGATGAAACTCTTGTGCCGTGTAATTGCGCGGTATTTGCTGTTGGATTTGCTTCAAATGATTCACATTTACTTGTGGAAGAATGTGAAAAAAGGCAGATTCCGTGCCGCGTGATCGGAGACGCAAAATCCGCAAGACGTGCTCTGGATGCGATCGCGGAAGGATTTGAAGCGGCAAGAACACTGTAGAAATATAGGAGGATAAAGCGTATGAGAACAATGTTTACCCCGCTTAAGATTGCGGGAATGGAAGTGAAAAACAGAACTTTTATGGCTCCGATGTCGCTGGGATATGAAAGTCAGGATGGTACTGTGAATGAGAAAATGGAAGCTTACTGGCTCAGGCGTGCGCAAGGCGGTGTGGATGTATCATCGTAGACGCTACAAGTGTTGATCCGAATGTTCCGTATCTTGGAAATACACTTTGTTTTCGGGATGAAGAAGTATCAAAAAATACAAAAGCTTTACAGACAAAGTTCATTCTTATGGCTGTAAGATCATTCCGCAGATTACGCATCCGGGTCCGGAAAGTATCAGTGCATTTTTCGGAGTAGCGCCAGTAGCCAGCAGTTCATATCCGAACTCTATGGGCAGATGACAAGAGAGCTGGCAAAAGAAGAACTTCCGGGTATTGTCGCTCTTTATGCCAAAGCGTCTAAAAATGCGAAAGAGGCTGGATTTGACGGAATCGAACTGCATTGTGCCCATGCATATATGCTGCTCGGGATCGTTCTTGTCACCTTTACGCAACAAACGTACAGATGAATACGGCGGAAGTTTGCTGAATCGCGCCCGTTTGTTGTTTGAAGTATTGGATGCGATCAAAGAAGCTTGTGGAGAAGATTTTCCGATCGTTTTAAGAATGTCCGGAAGTGAAAGAGATCCGCAGGGAAATACGTTAGAAGATATGAAACGTTTGATCCCTTACTTGGAAAAACATGGCGTTGATTGTTTTGAAATCAGCGGCGGAACACAATATGAGCGTTGTAATAAGATTATTCCGTGTCATGGAGAAGAAGAATTTACGAACTTAAAAGAAGCTCGGGCAATTAAAGAAATAACAACAAAACCGGTGATCACGGTCGGAAAAATCTTGGATGCACAGTTAGCGGAAGATGTGCTTGAAGCAAATGAAGTGGATGGAGTTGTACTTGGCCGAGCTCTTTTGGCAGATCCGGATTTTGTGGAGAAAGCAGAAGAAAAACGTTATGATGAGATTGCTCCTTGTGCAGGCTGCGGAGTTGGATGTGTAGGTGAGCAGACGAAAAGACGTCCGGCATCTTGCGTGATCAATCCACTGGCAGGAAGAGAACTGGAGTTTGAAGAAAAACCGACAGCAGAAGAAAAGAATATTTTAGTCGTCGGAGCAGGAATCGGAGGACTTGCAGCAGCAAGGATTCTTGCAAAACGCGGACATCATGTAGTCGTATTTGAGAAAGAGAAAAAAGCAGGCGGTCAGTTGAATCTGGCATGCCGCGCTCCGTTTAAACAAGAAATTTCAAAATGGATCGTATATCTTTTGCAGGAATGTGACAGATATGGTGCGGAGATTCGCTATGAGACAGAAGCAAATGCAGATGTGATCAAAGCGGAGAATCCGGATGTCGTAATTCTTGCAACAGGAGCAGAACCTATCGTACTTCCGGTAGAAGGCAAGGAAACTATGATTCAGGCAAATGACGTATTGAGCGGAAAAGTTCCGATTCTCGGCGGAAATGCAGCGATTATCGGAGGAGGAATGGTTGGAATAGAAACGGCGGAATATGTGCTTCATCATTCCAGAGGAGCGGCAAGAGCAGCTCTTATCGAGATGACAGACAGCATAGGTCAGGGAATGGTTCCGAATAATCTTGTGCCGACTATGGCTCGTCTCAGACAGGAAAATGTACAGATGATTACAGGCGCAAGAGTAAAAAAGATTGATGCGGGAACAATTATCGCAGATACAAAAAAAGGTGAGATGAAATATCCGGGATTTACACATGTGATATGCGCGGTTGGCTCAAAGGCATGGAATCCGTTGTATGAAGAAATCAAAGACACTTATGAAACATATGTGATCGGAGATGCAAAAGAAGTGGCGCAGGCGCTGGAAGCTGTGCGTGGAGCATATGAACTTGGATATCGGTTATGATATCCAACATGGGAAACGACTATCGTTTACAGCGTTTACAATATAAGTAACAGCAAGGAAGAAAGAGGTGGAAATGCAGATGAAAAAAGTGAATTTCGGAAGTACGGGAAAACAGGTTCCGGCTATTGTCATGGGATGTATGCGCATGAAAGAACTGACCGTAAAAGAAGCGGCGAAGCTGGTTGATGCGGCAATGGCAGAGGGGGTCGATTTTTTTGATCATGCGGATATTTACGGAGGGGGAGTCTGCGAAGAGCGTTTTAAAGAGGCGGCGGAAGAAGCGAAAATAAGCCGTGAAGATATGTGGATTCAAAGCAAATGCGGAATTGTGCCGGGGGTGATGTACGATTTTTCTAAAGAGCACATCATAAAATCAGCAGAAGATTCTCTGCAAAGACTCGGAACAGATTATCTGGATTCTCTTCTTCTTCACAGACCGGATGCGCTCATGGAACCAGAAGAGGTAGCGGCGGCTTTTGAGGAGCTGCATACGTCGGGGAAAGTGAGATATTTCGGCGTATCGAATCAGAATACGATGCAGATGGAGCTTCTAAGCAGATATGTGAGTGAGCCGCTTATGGCGGATCAGCTCCAGTTTGGCGCTGCTCATGCGTCCATGATCGCGAGCGGAGTGGAAGTAATATGACGACGCTGGAAGCGTTGACCGGGATGGAAGCGTATTAGATTATTGCCGGCTGCATGACATTACGATTCAGGCATGGTCGCCATTTCAGTACGGAATGATCGAAGGAGTGTTTTTAAACAGCGACAAGTTTGCGGTTCTAAACGAAAAAATCCGCGAGATTGCAGGAAAGTACGGGGTCAGCGATACAACGATCGCCACCGCGTGGATTTTAAGACATCCCGCGCACATGCAGGTTCTTTCCGGCACAATGAATCTGCAGAGGCTTAGGGAGATCTGTAAGGCATGCGAGATCACTCTTACACGGGAAGAATGGTATGCGATCTATATGGCGGCAGGTCATATGCTTCCATAAACTGCGGCTTTCTCTGGACAACGAATATGAAGTTAAAGCGTGTGTGTAAAAAGGCGAATGCAAAAATACCGGGCGTCAACTTGCTAAAATGATAGGCGCATGATATACTTCTCCTGAAAATAATTTATTTCAGGAGGAGTATTTTTTATGGACGCAGACCTGCGGGGAATTCTATTTTGTTTAACTTGCTGTTGTTGTTATTTTTCACTTTGCTGAACGCTTTTTTTGCCGGGGCGGAGATGGCGGTCGTATCGGTGAATAAGAACCGGATTCGAAGTATGGCGGATGAAGGAAATAAAAAGGCAAAAGTGATCGAAGGTTTATTTGAGGATTCGACGAAGTTTCTTTCGACGATTCAGGTTGCGATCACATTTGCGGGATTTTATTCGTCGGCATCGGCAGCGTCGGGGATTTCGCCTGTTCTGGCGCAGTCACTTGAGGCTGCAGGCGTTCCGTACAGTTCGCAGATTGCTTACAATGGGGTGACGCTTGTGCTGATGTTTTTTAACCTTGTGTTCGGCGAGCTTGTTCCGAAGAGGATCGCGCTGCAGAAAGCGGAAGCGTTTTGTATGTTTACGGTAATGCCGGTACACTATATATCGATCATACTGTCTCCGTTTATCAAACTTCTTTCCATGTCTACGAAGTTTGTGTTAAAGCTTCTTGGGATGAAAACGGAAGATGAGGAAGAAGCGGTGACGGAAGAGGAAGTGAAAGCGCTTTTAAAAATGGGAAATGAAAGCGGTACATTTGACGATGACGAAAAAGAGATGATCGATTCGGTGTTTAAGTTTGACAGAAGGACTGCAAGAGAGATCATGGTTCCGAGGCGAGAAGTGATAGCATTTGATATTGACGATCCGTTTGAGGAGATGATCGATGAGATCCTTGAGACAAGACATAATCGGATTCCGGTATATGAAGAAAACATTGATAATATTATCGGTGTGCTTCATGTAAAAGATATGATGATCGAGATGCGAAAACATCCGTTGAAGAAAGGAGATGTCAGGCAGATGCTTCGTCAACCGTTCTTTATTCCGGAAACAAAGGAAGCGGATGAACTGTTTCGGATTATGCAGGAGACACGGCATCATATGCGCTTTTGGTCGATGAGTACGGTGGCTTTTCGGGAATTGTAACGATCGAAAATCTCGTTGAAGAGATCATGGGTGATATTAACGAAGAGTATGAGGAAGTAGTTCCTGAGATAGAGTGTGTCAGAGAAGATGAATACAAGATTGACGGAGGAGTTCTCATTGATGATTTGAACGATGAACTCGGACTGAAGCTTGAAACGGAAAATTATGATACACTGTCGGGATATCTTATTGAAAAACTGGGGCATATTCCCGCAAAAGAAGATCGGGATATCATAGAAACGGATGGTCTGATATTTAAAATCGAAGAAGTGAAAGACAACCGTATCACGCAAGTCCGTCTGCGGATGAAAGACTTGAAATAAAACCTGTCTGAGTCAGACGATGGGAAAGTTTACAAGAAGACGAAAATTTGAACAGAGAGATGAAAGGAGATACAGTGTAATGAAGATGCTGTCTATTGAAGAAGAGCTGAAGAACAATTCTTATCCGGGGAGAGGGATCGTTATCGGGAAAACACAGGACGGAACGAAGGCTGTGACGGCTTACTTTATCATGGGAAGAAGTGAGAACAGCAGAAACCGTGTGTTTGTGGAAGAAGGAGAAGGAATCCGTACACAGGCGTTTGATCCGGCAAAACTGGAAGATCCGAGCCTTATTATTTATGCGCCGGTGCGTGTCCTCGGTAATAAAACGATTGTTACAAACGGAGATCAGACAGATACTATCTATGAAGGGATGGATAAGCAGATGACATTCGAGCAGTCACTTCGCTCCCGCGAGTTTGAACCTGACGGTCCGAATTATACGCCGCGTATCTCCGGAGTAATGCATATAGAAAACGGAACGTACAACTATGCAATGTCTATTTTGAAAAGTAATAACGGGAATCCGGAAAGCTGCTGCAGATATACATTTGCATATGAGAATCCGGTTGCGGGAGAGGGACATTTTATCCATACTTATATGTGTGACGGGAATCCTTTGCCGAGTTTTGAAGGAGAACCGAAATTGATCGGAATCCCGAACGATATGGACGAGTTCACCGAGACGTTATGGCACAGCCTGAATGAAGATAATAAAGTATCTCTTTTCGTGCGTTATATCGATATAGAGACAGGAAAGTATGAGACGAAAATCGTAAATAAAAATCATAAATAAAGATTACGAAATAAGGATTACGAATAAGGATCACGAATAAAGATCGCAAATAAAGATTATAAGGAGCGGATAAGAAGATGAAAGAATTAGAATTAAAATATGGATGCAACCCAAATCAGAAACCGTCCAGAATTTATATGAGTGACGGACGTGAACTGCCGATCAAAGTGCTTTGCGGACGTCCGGGGTATATTAATTTTCTTGATGCATTTAATGGATGGCAGCTTGTGTCCGAGTTGAAAAAAGCAACAGGACTTCCGGCGGCAACATCGTTTAAACACGTATCTCCGGCAGGGGCGGCAGTCGGACTTCCGCTTTCTGATACGCTTGCGAAAATTTACTGGGTAGATGATCTCGGGGAGTTGTCTCCGCTGGCCTGCGCATATGCAAGGGCGAGAGGCGCAGACAGAATGTCTTCGTTCGGAGATTTTATTTCGTTGTCTGATGTGTGTGATGTGGATACCGCAAAATTGATCAAGAGAGAAGTTTCCGACGGCGTGATCGCACCGGGATATGAACCGGAGGCTCTTGAAATATTAAAACAAAAGAAAAAAGGAAATTATAATATTATCGAGATCGATCCTGATTATGTTCCGGCAGCGCTTGAGCATAAGGAAGTATTCGGCATCACATTTGAACAGGGAAGAAATGAACTGAATATTGATAAGGACTTCTTCTCTGATGTTGTTACAGAAAACAAAGAGATACCGGAACAGGCGAAGATAGATCTTGCTATTTCCATGATCACTTTGAAATATACACAGTCAAATTCTGTATGTTATGTAAAAGACGGACAGGCGATCGGTATCGGAGCGGGGCAGCAGTCAAGAATACATTGTACACGTCTTGCCGGACAGAAGGCAGACAACTGGTGGCTGCGTCAAAGCCCGAAAGTGCTCGGACTTCAGTTTAAGGACGGTATCGGACGCGCGGACCGTGATAACGCGATCGATCTGTATATCGGCGATGAGTATATGGATCTGCTTGCGGACGGCGTGTGGGAAAATACATTTGCAGTAAAACCTGAAGTGTTTACAAGAGAAGAAAGAGAGAATGGCTTGATAAAATGACAGATGTTGCTCTTGGATCGGATGCCTTTTTCCCGTTTGGTGACAACATTGAACGCGCGCATAAGAGCGGCGTGAAATATATTGCGCAGCCGGGCGGTTCTGTAAGAGACGATAAATGTGATCGCTACATGTAATAAATACGGAATGGCAATGGCATTTACCGGAATTCGCTTATTCCATCATTAAGAAGAGGCGCTGTAACATGATTTTAGAAACGAATAGTCCTCAGGAAACGTTTTCGGCAGGGCGACAGCTTGGAGAAAAAGCATTTCCGGGGCAGGTGATTACTTTGACAGGAGATCTCGGAGTCGGAAAACTGTTTTTTACACAGGGGACTTGCCAAAGGACTTGGCATCGAAGAACCGGTAAACAGTCCGACCTTTACGATCGTGCAGGTGTATGACGAAGGAAGACTGCCGCTGTATCATTTTGATGTGTACCGGATCGGGGATATCGAAGAGATGGATGAAGTGGGATTTGAAGAATATGTTATGGGCGACGGTGTTTCGCTGATCGAATGGGCGAATCTGATCGAAGAGATTCTTCCGGAAAACCGGACGGAAGTTATCATAGAAAAAGACTTGGAAAAAGGGTTTGACTATCGGAAGATCATAATCAATGAGATGAAGTGAGGTTCGATCGGATAAGACCGGATAAGACGGTATAAAGTTTGGCGCAGTGACTGCGGTTATGAATGAAGAATGGCGGACGAATGCCGGAAGAAAGCGAAAAGGAAAGCAGGATGTAAAGCATGAGAGTTTTGGCAATAGATAGTTCGGGTCTGACAGCTACGGTTGCAATAGTAGAGGACGACACGACGATTGCGGAATTTACAATAAATTATAAAAAGACACATTCACAGACACTTCTGCCGATGATTGATGAAATGGTGAAAATGGTAGAAGCGGATTTGAACACGATTGATGCGATCGCAGTTGCGGGAGGACCGGGATCGTTTACAGGACTTCGGATCGGATCTGCAACAGCAAAAGGTTTGGGGCTTGCGTTAGGCAAGCCTTGATCCATATACCGACAGCAGATGCGATGGCATACAGTATCTACGGATGCGAGGATATTATATGTCCGATCATGGATGCAAGAAGAAATCAGGTTTATACAGGAATCTACTCTTTTGTTCCGAAAAAGGAGAGTGAAGATTCCGAACACGGACAGATGAAATATGCATTTCAGGTAATACGTGTACAGATGGCGGTTTCAGTGGAAGATTTGATACGAAGGCTGAATATCTATGGACGCAGAGTCGTATTCTTGGGCGATGGAGTACCTGTATATCGCAAGATGCTGGAAAAGGGTCTGAAAGTTCCGTATTTTTTGCGCCGTCATATTTAAACAGACAGCGTGCGGCAGTGGTAGGAGCGCTTGGTATCCGCTATTTTAAGATGGGACGTTATGAAACGGCGGCAGAACATAAACCGGATTATCTGCGCGTTTCTCAGGCGGAGCGGGAAAGAGCGGCAAAAGAAAAAAATGCGGCTCCGGAAATCCGCCGTATGGTCATGGAAGACGGAGCGGCAATCGCGGAACTGGAGTATAGTTTGTTCCGTGATGCATGGAGTGAAAAATCAATTCTTGAAACGCTGAAACAGCCGAATGCGATTTGTCTGATCGCAGAAAAAGCAGACCGCACGGCGGGATATCTTTTGGCATATACGGCTGCGGAAGAAATGGAAATTGCGCGTATAGGCGTTGTGAAAGAGATGCGGAGGCAAGGGGTTGCCCGGGAACTTTTAGGCGCGCTTGAAAAGATAGGGAAACAGTCGGGAATTGAAAAAATATTGTTGGATGTGCGGTCAGGAAACGAAGCGGCACACAAATTATATACAAGCGAAGGATTTACGGAAGACGGGATCAGAAAGCATTTTTATTCTGACCCTGATGAAGATGCGGTTTTGATGAGCAAAACAGTTAAATAAAATTAATAATGCCAAAAACCGACAAAAACGGAATCGGTTTCCGATAGAAATTTGAAAAAAATTCAGATATACTTTGGGCATAGCGGAAACGTAAATTTCTATTTACAGGAGGATAAGATATGCGCCGATATTATTTGAAAGAAAGAGAAATGATAAAAGAAACCGAGGCGATTATCTGCAATCGGTGCGGAAAAGAAATTGTTGTCAGAAACGGGGAACCCCGGGAAGGCGTATTTAGTGCAGACTGCGAATGGGGGTATTTTTCGGAGAAGGACGGAGAAAGGCATCATTTGATCTGTGCGAATCTTGTTATGATGATCTTGTGAGTTCTTTTAAAATACCCGTTGACGCAGAGTGAAAAATTAAAACAAAAAGAATGGACAGAAAAATAAATGTTAGATGTATGTTTGTTGGGATGCGGCGGGATGATGCCGCTTCCTTATCGTTATCTGACGGCGCTTATGACGCGGTTTAATGGAAGTAGTATGCTTATAGACTGCGGAGAAGGAACGCAGGTTGCGATTAAAGAAAAAGGATGGAGTTTTAAACCGATTGATGTGATTTGTTTTACACATTATCACGGAGATCATATAAGCGGTCTTCCGGGACTGCTCCTTACGATGGGAAATGCAGACCGTACAGAGCCGCTTACATTGATCGGACCAAAAGGACTTGAGCGGGTGGTGAGCTGCCTTAGAGTGATTGCGCCCGAGCTTCCGTTTCCGATCGTTTTTAAGGAGATAGAAGGCGCTGAACAGACATTCGAGATAAACGGATACAGACTGAAAGCTTTCCGTGTAAATCATAACGTACTTTGTTACGGATATACGATGGAAATTGACCGCGCCGGAAAATTCGATGCTCAGAGGGCAAAAGAACAGGGATTCCGCTTCCGTATTGGAGCCGGCTTCAAAATGGCGAGACGATTGAGACAGAGGATAAAGTCTATACCCCTGATCTTGTGCTTGGCCCTCCGCGAAAAGGGATAAAACTGACGTACACGACAGACACCCGGCCTACGGACTCGATCAAAGAAAATGCGGCCGGTTCTGATCTGTTTATTTGTGAAGGAATGTACGGAGAACAAGAAAAAGCGGCAAAAGCAGTAGAATACAAGCATATGACGTTCTATGAGGCGGCGGCACTTGCCAAGGAAGCCGAAGTAGAGGAGATGTGGCTGACGCATTACAGTCCGTCGCTGACAAAACCGCAGTATTATATGGATGAGGTGCGCCGTATTTTTCCGAGGGCAAAAGCGGGAAATGACGGCATGACTGCGGAGTTGATGTTTGAAGATTGAGAGGCGTGAAATGAAAGAGATAAGAAACATTAATATTTTGGCGATTGAAAGTTCGTGTGATGAGACTGCGGCTGCAGTTGTCCACAATGGAAGAAAAGTTCTTTCAAACATTATTTCATCGCAGATCGATCTGCACAAATTATATGGCGGAGTTGTTCCGGAAATTGCATCGCGGAAACATATTGAAAAAATCAATCAGGTGATTGAAGAAGCGCTGAAAGAGGCGGAGGTAACATTGAAAGATATTGATGCGGTCGCGGTTACGTACGGCCCGGGACTTGTAGGGGCGCTGCTTGTCGGAGTGGCAGAAGCAAAGGCGATTGCTTATGCGGCGGGGCTTCCGCTTGTCGGCGTGCATCATATAGAAGGGCATATTTCGGCAAATTATATCGAGCATCCCGAATTAGAACCGCCCTTTTTGTGCTTGTTGCATCCGGGGGGCACACTCATCTTGTATGTGTGAAAGATTACGGAAAGTATGAAATACTTGGAAGAACAAGGGATGATGCGGCAGGAGAAGCTTATGATAAAGTAGCGCGTGCGATCGGATTGGGATATCCGGGAGGACCGAAGATCGACAGAATTGCAAGAGAGGGAAACCCTGATGCAATAAAATTTCCGAAAGCAAATGTAGACGGTGCAAAATATGATTTTAGTTTCAGCGGTTTGAAGTCGGCGGTTCTCAATTATATAAACGGCTGCAAGATGAAAGGTGAAAGTTTTGATCCTGCGGATATTGCCGCATCTTTTCAGAAAGCGGTTGTGGAAGTATTGGTAGAGAAGTCTATGCAGGCGGCGGAAGATTACAGTATGCGCAAATTTGCGATCGCAGGCGGCGTTGCATCTAACACGGCGTTAAGAACGGCTATGGAAGCGGCGTGTGCAAAGCGGGGCATTCAATTCTATCATCCGTCTCCGATTTATTGCACAGATAATGCGGCAATGATAGGCGCAGCAGGATTCTATGAATATCTTGCAGGTACGCGTCATGGATGGGATCTGAATGCGGTGCCGAATTTAAAACTCGGTGAACGATAGAAAAATCAGAAAATATCAAAGATAGAGAATACCAAAGAGATGAGATGTTAAAGACGCAGAGAGTTTAAAAACAGAGAATGACAAAAGATAGAATGTTAAAGAGCAGAGAGTTTTAAAACAGAGAATGCCAAAAGATAGAATGTTAAAGACGCGGAGAGTTTTAAAACAGAGAATATCAAAAAGATAGGATGTTAGAGGCAAAGAGTGTTAAAGCCGAAGAATGTCATAGACAGAGAAGATAAAGGTGAGATTGTGGAAGCGGAAGGGGGTGGAACTATGACGAAGTATATTGTACAGCAATCGTGCTTGCGGCAGGCAGCGGAAAGAGAATGGGAACAAAAGTTCATAAGCAATATTTGCAGTTGTGTGAAAAGCCGGTACTTGCGTATTCCCTGCAGGCATTCCAACAATCCGACCTTATAGATGAGATCATTCTTGTTGTCGGAAAAGGGGAAGAAGAGTTTTGCCGCACAGAGATTGTGGAGAAATATGGCTTTTTTAAAGTACAGAAAATCATATGCGGAGGCGAACAGAGATATCATTCGGTTTGGAACGGTTTAAAAGAGACAAAGGCGGGATATGTATACATCCATGACGCGCCGCCCGTTTGTGAATGAAAATATTATTCGCAGGGGATATGAATGTGTGGTGCGGGAACATGCCTGCGCGGCAGGGATGCCTGTAAAAGATACAGTTAAAATCGTAGACGACAATAATATTGTATCCCAGACCCCGGAAAGAAAATATGTGTGGATTGTTCAGACGCCCCAGGTGTTTGATACGGAGTTGATAAAACGTGCATACCGGCTGTTGGAAAAAGAAGGAGAAAGCGCTGTAACGGATGATGCTATGGTTGTGGAAACGATGTTGGGTGAATCGGTCAAATTGTATGAGGGATCTTATGAGAATATAAAAATCACAACTCCCGAAGATTTAAAGGTGGCAGAAGCGTTTGTCGGCAAATAAGTATACTCTTCAAAAATAGAAACAGAGAGTCATAGACAAATTTTGCGCCAGACACCGGCTGTATTGCGGATTTTTCCGAGAAACAGCCGGTATTTTATATCATATAAAGTAGAAAAAACAGTTTAGCAGAAAAATACGCTCTGCAATTATGGAAAAAAGCAAAAAAATCTGTAAAATATAAAATAAGGTCTTGACATAGGAAATGTACATGTGATATCATAACGTACGTTGCACAGGGGAAGTTCAATAAGCCGATTTTCACTGTTGTAAATATGGAGAGGTATCGAAGTGGTCATAACGAGGCGGTCTTGAAAACCGTTTGTCCGAAAGGGCGCGTGGGTTCGAATCCCACCCTCTCCGTTTTTGGAGAAGTACCCAAGTTGGCTGAAGGGGCTCCCCTGGAAAGGGAGTAGGTCGTTAGTAGCGGCGCGAGGGTTCAAATCCCTCCTTCTCGCTTGATGCGCGAAAATCTTGTCGAATATTCGGTGAGAATTGCAAACCGTAGTTCGGGAAGCAGGAAAATAGCGTATCAAAATAATATCAGAAAAGTTTTTGAAAAAAGTCAAAAAGTTCTTGACAAAAACTGACACAAATGATATTATATATGAGCTGACTCGTTGAGAGAAAGCTCCACAAAAAAGAAAATGAAAAAAGTTAAAAAAGTTCTTGACAAATGATAAAGCTTTTGATAAAA
>ENA-OQCS01000392-OQCS01000392.1-human-gut-metagenome-genome-assembly--contig:-NODE-392-length-24332-cov-1.780996_pt1 | contig 24332 bp, 33 predicted proteins | sample MGYA00242757_ERZ504575 | MGnify/ENA primary metagenome ERZ504575 (study PRJEB26092, sample SAMD00036297) | human gut metagenome | host: Homo sapiens | study: EMG produced TPA metagenomics assembly of... | reverse complement strand
GCCAGCAGAAATAGAAAACGATTGTGGCGAAAGCCTGCGTATGGTTTCCGGTGATATTTCACGTTTGCGGATTTCCACATTCTCTTTCCCGCGGGCGGCGTTGTGTGCGGTCAGCAGGGCGACACAGACGGTCGTTACTTTCAAACCGCCGCCGGTAGACATGGGAGCGGCGCCTATTATCATCAGGATCAGTGTCAGCATGAGTGTTCCGGTAGTCAGCGTCCCCATATCCGCGACGCAGAATCCGGCCGTACGCGGGGTGACGGCTCCCAGGAATGCATTGGCAAGCTGTCCTCTGAACGGCAATCCGGCGAGCGTATTGTCTATTTCCAGCAGATAGTAGAAAAATGTACCGCCGGCAAGCAATACCAACGTGCTGATCATCACGATGTACGTGTTTGATATTGATAATTCTGGGGGTATGGATATAATGCTTCTGCTGTCCGATTACGATCTTGAATGTATTGACAAGCAGATGTCGTAACAGCTTCAGGTAGTTGAAAACAATCGGGAAACCTAGCCCGCCGAATACGATGAGCAGGGCGATCCAGACATGCAGGTTGTATTTTTGGGCGACCAGCGGGTCATACATGTTTCCGCTCAGCGTCGAGATCCCAGCATTGCAGAAAGCCGAAACGGCATGAAACACAGCGTAGAACACTTCTTCCTGCGTGCCTCCCGGCAGCCCTCCCTTTATATCCAGATAAATCAGGTAGGCCCCTACACCTTCGATAAACAGTGTCACGAACAGGATGTTAAGGATCACCCGGAACAGCCCGTTCACCCGGTCTTCGTTCAGCATGTCTTTCAGAACGAGCTTGCTGGTGAAAGATGAATGCCCCATGAAAGAAAGGGCAAAAAGCTGGTGAAAGTCATGACTCCTATACCGCCGATCTGGATAAGAAACATGATGATGATATGTCCTGTATGCGTGAATGTCGTTGCCACATCGACTGTCGTCAGTCCGGTCACACAGACGGAGGTGGTCGAGATGAACAGGGCATCTACGAAATGAATCCCGTGCACCGTGGCATTTGGCAACATCAGCAATCCCGAACCGACAAGGATGACGAACACGAAACTCAGCAGGAACAGGAGGGACGGCTTGATATGGCTTTGTAACAGCGTGAATGTCTGCCGCGACAAATGGATGGCGCTCAGCAACAGCAGGAGGAAATAAACGAACAGCGGTTCCGTGAGGAAACCGAGGTAGGGCAGCGACTGGTGGATGGCTTCTTTGAAGAATACTTTGCCCGATAGCACGGCAAAGAGGAAAAATAAATGCCGATATCCAGGTATAACATTTTCTCTTGTATGATCTCTTTGAATTTCAAAATATACCGAAGCGATATCCCGGTAAAGAAAGCCAGCAGGAGGTAAACCCGGCTGGTTTCCAACATATGGGTGACATGGGCCGAATATTTGAATCCGAACTGATAGACCAGGATGAAGAGGGAGGCGAGAGAGGCGACGAGTATGATTCCTTCGGCCACCATGTTCAGCAAGCCCTTCATATTCGCCCAGTACATTCGGAATGAGAACTGTAGATGTTTGATATCCATAGTACGTCTTTTTTTTAATAACAAATGTATTGAATAAATGTTAGAAGTTTCTTCCCTTTCCGGATAATCGCATTAAAGTTCAGGTTTGGTACAGTTCCTTTTTCTGTGAGTGATAATGTATGTTAAATAACGGGCTTTTTAGCCTTTTGAGTAGATATTGTTCGAATTACATTATGTCGTATGTCGTTTTAACCTTATATTTGCGGAGAATCTTTATTGGGATATTATGGAAACACAGGAAAATAAGCATGAAATGTTTTATCCGCACGTTTCGGTCGATTGCGTATTGCTTGGGGCAAACGAAGATAAACTGTGCGTGTTGCTCGTCGAAAGACAAGTTGCCGGTAGTAACGAGAAACACTACAAATTGCCGGGAAGCTTGATTTATGAGAGTGAAGATCTGGATACGGCCGCTTATCGTGTCTTGAACGAAGCGACAGGTCTGAAACGTGTAGCCTTGAAACAGTTCCGCAGTTTCGGCTCTCCTGCCCGTACCAAGAATAAAGAGGATGTGCAATGGCTGGAAAATGCTTCCAAAATGAAAATCACACGAATCGTGACGGTCGCTTATCTGGCGTTGTGTAAGTTCGGGAAGAAAATGACGATGGGGAGATGTCCGATACCCTTATCTGGGCACCTATAAATGAATTGCCACATCTGCCATTCGACCATAAGGAAATTGTTGAAGCTGCCGGCGAAGAGATACGGCGGTGGGTGGATGTCGAACCGGGTATCGTTTTCGATTATCTTCCGTCAAAGTTTACGGCCTATCAGTTGCGGCGCATTTTTCGAGATCATTTATAATAAGACGATTAGATGTACGCAACTTTTCCAATAAAAAGATGACGGCGATGGAATATGTCGTGCAGACGGATGAAGTGGAAACGGGAGTGAATCATGGGCAGCCCGCTATTACCGGTTCGATAAGGTGAAATATAACAAGTTGCATTCGAAGTTTAATAAGATATGATATAGTATGTGTTTATTAGGTTGTGATATCGGAAGTTCTTCGGTGAAGGCTTCTATTGTCGATAAAGATACGGGGTTGACGCTTGCCTCTGATTTTTATCCGAAAGAAGAGGCGGCGATCAAAGCCGTGCGTCCCGGATGGGCGGAGCAGAATCCGGATGACTGGTGGATGTATCTGAAAGAAGCGATAAAGGGTGCGATCGCGAAGGCGGGCATCAAGGAACGGAGATAGATGCGATCGGCATCTCGTACCAGATGCATGGGCTCGTATTGGTGGACAGGAAGATGCAGGTGCTGCGTCCGTCGGTGATCTGGTGCGACAGTCGTGCGGTGCCTTATGGGGATCGCGCTTTCAAGTCGATCGGCGAAAAGCAATGCCTGGCACATCTTTTGAATTCTCCCGGAAACTTTACGGCTTCCAAATTGGCATGGGTAAAAGAGTATGAACCGCAGATATTCGGACAGGTGCATAAATTCATGTTGCCTGGTGACTTTATTGCCATGCGCATGACGGGCGATATTGTCACGACTGTTTCAGGCCTTTCGGAAGGAATTTTCTGGGATTTCCGGAATAATAGCGTTTCTGAAGATCTGATGAACTATTTCGGGTTCAGCAAGGAACTGGTTCCGGATATCGTCCGACTTTCGGTGTGCAGGGGGAATTGCTCGGATCGGTCGCTTCGGAGTTGGGTTTGAAGAAGGGTACGCCGGTTACCTATCGGGCCGGTGACCAACCCAACAATGCGTTGTCGCTAAATGTCCTGAACCCGGGTGAGATAGCTGCTACGGGCGGTACGTCAGGGGTTGTGTACGGTGTGAATGGCAAGGTGAACTACGACACGCTGTCCCGAGTGAATACTTTTGCGCATGTGAACCATTCGGCAGACCAGACACGTTTAGGAGTCCTCTTATGTATCAACGGTGTGGGAATCCTCAATTCATGGGTGAAGCGGAATGTGGCTCCGGAAGGTATAAGCTATCCTGCTTTGAACGAGTTGGCGGCGACCGTTCCGATCGGTTCGGAGGGCCTCTCGATTCTGCCTTTCGGGAACGGTGCGGAGCGTATGTTACAGAACAAGCAGGTGGATTGCTCCATTCACGGCTGAATTTCAACATTCATAATAAAGCTCATATCGCTCGTGCCGCACAGGAAGGGATCGTCTTCTCTTTCAAATATGGCATGGATATCATGAATGAGATGGGGATCGATATCGGGGTGATCCGTGCCGGTAATGCCAACCTGTTCCTAAGCCCTATTTTCCGGGATGCGTTGGCTGGTGTGACAGGAACGGTGATCGAACTTACGATACGAACGGGGCTGTCGGGGCTGCCAAAGGCGCCGGTATCGGGGCCGGCATCTATGCGTCGGCGGAAGAGGCGTTTGCTTCCCTGAAAAAGATCAATGTGATAGAGCCGGACGGACTGAAAGCGGATAAATACTGCGGGGCTTTCGAGGTCTGGAAAGAACGGTTGGAGAAAGCATTGGCGTAATAAACGAAAGCATTGTATAATCAATAAAATACTTATTATCATGAATTACTTTAAAGGTGAAAAAGAATTTTTTCCGGGAATTGGAAAAATAGAATTTGAAGGACGCGAGTCAAAAAATCCGATGGCTTTTCATTATTATGATGAAAACAAGGTCGTAATGGGTAAAACTCTGAAAGACCACCTGCGTTTCGCTATGGCCTATTGGCATACATTATGTGCGGAGGGAGCCGACCAGTTCGGTGGCGGAACGAAGACATTTCCTTGGAATGCGGGCGCAGACCGTATTTCCCGTGCCAAGTATAAGATGGATGCTGCTTTCGAATTTATGACGAAATGTAACATACCTTACTATTGTTTCCACGATGTGGATGTCGTAGATGAAGCACCGACGTTGGCCGAATTTGAAAAGGACCTGCATACGATGGTCGAATATGCCAAACAACATCAGGAAGCGACGGGGAAGAAGCTGTTGTGGTCTACCGCCAATGTGTTCGGGCATAAACGTTATATGAACGGGGCGGCTACAAATCCTTATTTCCCTGCTGTGGCTTGTGCCGGCACGCAGATCAAGAACGCGATCGACGCTTGTATTGCCTTAGGTGGCGAAAACTATGTGTTCTGGGGGGGACGTGAGGTATATGAGCTTGCTGAACACCAATATGAAACGCGAAAAGGAACATCTTGCCATGATGTTGACGATGGCACGTGACTATGCCCGCAAGAACGGGTTCAAAGGAACTTTCCTGGTAGAGCCTAAACCGATGGAACCGACTAAACATCAGTATGACGTGGATACGGAAACGGTTATCGGCTTCTTGCGCTATTATGGTCTCGACAAGGATTTTGCCATTAATATCGAAGTGAACCATGCCACATTGGCCGGGCATACATTTGAGCATGAACTTCAGGCTGCCGCCGATGCCGGTATGTTGTGCAGTATCGATGCCAACCGTGGTGATTATCAGAATGGTTGGGATACGGATCAGTTCCCGGTTGACATCTACGAACTGACACAGGCTTGGCTGGTTATCCTCGAAGCAGGTGGCTTGACTACCGGAGGTACGAACTTCGATGCCAAGACACGTCGTAACTCGACCGATCTGGATGATATTTTTCTGGCTCATATCAGTGGTATGGATTCTTTTGCCCGTGCTTTGATGCTGCTGCCGATATCCTGGAACATTCTGATTACAAGAAAATGCGTGCCGAACGTTACGCTAGTTTCGACCAGGGTGACGGTAAGAAGTTTGAAGAAGGTAAACTTCTCCTCGAAGACCTGCGTACAATCGCTCTTGCCTCTGGCGAACCGAAGCAAATCAGCGGGAAGCAGGAATTGTATGAGATGATTATCAATCAGTACATTTAATAACATATAAATAATGTTTTATCCGTTACTTTTGAATCAAACCAAAAGTAACGGATAACATATTTACCTATATGAATCTCTATCGTGAAAAACAACAACTATTACATTTTTGGAATTACCCTCGTGGCGACATTGGGGGATTATTATTCGGATATGATACAGCGGTGATATCCGGGACGGTTGAATCGCTGCGTAAATTCTTTATCGAACCTTTCGGGCTACCATTGGATCAGGCAAATGCGCTTGAAGGATTCGTTGTGAGCAGCGCTCTGATCGGTTGTATCTTAGGTGCTTCTTTTGCCGGTTGGATCAGCCAGCGGTATGGACGGAAACCTACGCTTGTGTTGGCTGCCATCCTGTTTTTGTTGTCGGCAATCGGTTCGGCGTGGCCGGAGTTGTTTGTCGGGATGCCTGGTAGCGGAGATCACACGTTCATGTACCTTTTTGTGTTTTACCGGATTGTCGGAGGAGTAGGAGTCGGTTTGGCTTCTATGGTTTCCCCGATGTATATTGCTGAGATGGCCCCGGCGGAGAAACGAGGAAATCTGGTGTCATGGAACCAGTTCGCGATTATTTTCGGTATGCTTGTCGTCTATTTTGTGAATTACAGTATCGCGTTGCAGGGAGATGCCGCCTGGTTGCATACGATCGGCTGGCGTTGGATGTTCGCGTCCGAAATCGTCCCGGCTTTGCTCTTTCTGGCCCTTCTGATGTTTGTACCGGAAACGCCTCGTTATTTGGTGATGCGCGGTAAGATGGATAAGGCACTGTCTGTATTGGATCGTTTGATGGGAAAAGAAAGAGCAGCACCTGAATTGGTGGAAATAAAAGAAAGTTTCAGGAAACAGGAACCCTCCATGCGTCCCTATTTTCTGTTTATGGGGATGTGGCTGGTGTTGTTTCTGCTTTTGTATGGAGCATTGGAACTGGCTGGAAACACGAGTGCTTTGGAGATCGCTTTGATTGGTAGCTTTTTTGTATCTCTGGTCTTCCCGGTGCGTTCATTCGGCGTGCTGATCATATTTGTCGGTGTCCTTTTGTCCGGTTTCCAGCAGTTTGTCGGGATCAACGTCGTGTTGTATTATGCGCCGGAGATCTTTAAGACAATGGGGGCCGCCACTGATGCCGCCTTGTTACAACAGATCGTGGTAGGAGCCGTGAACCTCTCTTTTACCGTGCTGGCTATCTTTACGGTCGACCGGTTCGGTCGCCGTCCGTTGATGATTATCGGAGCATTGGTCATGGCCGTCTCGATGATGATCTTGGGGACGACTTTCTATACGCATTCTGTCGGTATCGGTTCGTTAGTTTGTATGTTGGTGTACACGGCTGGTTTCGCGATGTCGTGGGGGCCGGTCTGTTGGGTATTGCTGGCAGAGATTTTCCCGAATATGATCCGTTCGACTGTTATGAGTATTGCCGTTGCCGGGCAGTGGATTGCCAATTTCCTTGTCTCCTGGACTTTCCCGATGCTCGATAAGAACCAGTATCTGACCGATACGTTCAATCATGCATGGCCTACTGGGTTTATGGTGTCATGGGAGTTCTGGCTGCCTTATTTATCTGGAAATTCGTTCCCGAAACAAAGGGTAGGACACTAGAGCAGATGGAACAATATTGGAAATAAATCCGTAAGTTTGCTGTCCGAAAAGACAAGAATCGATGCGCATATTGAAAAAAATACTGATAGGAAGCCGGAACCTGTTGCTGTTCCTGTTTGTTTCCAGTTTGTTGGCTGTGGTGGCATATAAGTTCATACCTGTTTACTACACTCCGCTGATGTTCATCCGCGTCTACGAACAGGTGCGGGATAGCAAGCCCATCAAGCTGGAACACAATGGATGCCTTTGAAGCAAATTGCCCAGCCATTGGTACAGGCGGTCGTGGCTTCGGAAGACAATCTTTTTCTCGACCATGACGGTTTCGATATGATACAGATTCAGAAAGCTCGTGCCGATGCCGAAAAAGGCAAACGTGTACGAGGAGCGAGCACTATCTCGCAACAGACTGCCAAGAACGTGTTTCTCTGGCCCGGAAGGACTTATTTGCGCAAAGGCATCGAGGCTTATTTCACCGTCCTGATCGAATGGATTTGGGGGAAAGAACGTATCATGGAAGTTTATCTGAACTCGATCGAAATGGGAGACGGTATTTATGGTGCTGAAGCAGTCGCACAGGCTCATTTCAAAAAGCCGGCCTATAAACTGACAAAGGCGGAAGCGGCTTTGATCGCTGCGACCTTGCCGAATCCCCGCAAGTTCAACTCTGCAAAACCTTCTCCTTATATGCTGAAACGGCAGACGAAGATCATGTCGCTGATGGGGAAACTGCTTAAGATCGAAATGGGGTATGACAGTGGTGATCCCGATTCTGAATCCGGCAGTAGGAAGGTGCGTAGACGGAAGAAGCTCCGGGCGGAATCCGACACGACGGTCCGTCTGCCCGAAAAAAATATTTACATAAGAACGATAATCATATGAGTCATTTTATATATCACGACCTCGGACGTATCGAATATGAGAAGGCACTGGAACGCCAGACGATTGCTTTCAACGCCTTGTTGGAAGCGAAAGCACAAGGCAGGACCGGGGAAAACCGGTTGTTTTTCTGCGAACATCAGCCGGTACTGACTATTGGAAAAAGTGGTAAGGACACCAACCTACTGATCCCGGAAGAACAGCTTGTGCAGCGGGGTATCTCTTTCTACCATATCAACCGGGGAGGGGATATCACGTATCACGGTCCCGGACAAATTACCGGATATCCGGTCTTCGATCTCGATACCTGGAAGTTGGGACTCAAGCAATATATCGACAGGTTGGAAGAAACCATTATCCGCTTTTTAGCTATCTATGGCATTAAAGGGGAGCGGCTCGCGGGAGCTGCAGGTGTGTGGATTGATCCTGGTGTACCGAGAAAAGCCCGTAAGATTTGTGCGATCGGTGTGAAAAGCAGCCGTTTTGTCACCATGCACGGTTTTGCTTTGAATATAAATACCGACTTGGATTACTTCTCTTTGATCAACCCTTGCGGCTTCAAAGATAAAGGGGTTACTTCGCTTGAGAAAGAGATGGGGATGGAGCAGGATTTTGAAGAGGCCAAAGCACGTCTTCATTCACTTTTCACTGAAATGTTTCCGGAATGATGGAACCGTATGTTATTCATTTTGCCCCATTGCAGGGTTATACCGACTCGGTTTATAGGGAAGCACATGCACAAATATTCGGAGGTGTCGAAACCTATTACACTCCGTTTGTCCGTCTCGAAAAGACTGGCTTTCGCAATAAGGAGTTGCGGGATCTTGTACCGGAAGCAAATACATCCGCCTCACTTGTTCCCCAGATGATCGCAGCTTCGCCCGAAGAGTTCCGCCGGATTGCTGGTTTGTTTCGTGAATCAGGGTACCGGCGTGCTGATATTAATTTGGGTTGTCCTTTCCCGATGCAGGCACGACAACATCGGGGAGCGGGTATCCTGCCTTATCCGGATGAGGTGAAAGTGTTGTTGGAAACGATTTTGAATTCCCGGAGATACAATTCTCGGTCAAACTGCGGTTAGGTTGGGATTCTCCTGAGGAGGCGCAAGCGCTTCTTCCTTTTTTGAACGGATTGCCCCTCACACATCTCACATTGCATCCCAGGATCGGTACGCAGCAATATAAAGGAAAGACTGACCTGAGTGCCTTCTCCCGATTTTATGATTCATGCACGCTTCCGCTTTTCTATAATGGAGACATCCGGACTTTGCCGGATATTCGTTCGTTAACCGGACGTTTTCCCCGTTTGAAAGGTATCATGATAGGACGTGGTCTGCTGTCTTCTCCCTGGCTGGCAACGGAATATATATCCGATACCCCGCTTACCGCTCAGGAGAAGATAGAGAAGTTGTCTGCTTTCCATGCCTTACTGTTAGCGGGCTATTCTTTCCGTCTGGAGGGAGGCGAACACCAGGTACTCGACAAGATGAAGACCCTTTGGGATTACCTGTTGCCGGATGCAGAGAAACGGCTCCGGAAAAAAATATTGAAAAGTTCCCGGTTGGCAGATTATCAAGAGGCAGTGCGGAATTTGATTTACGACACCTCGATCACTGCCGGGCAATGATCCGAATGAACAGCCTCATTTAAAATATACGCTTTTTCCACTTGTGCTTTCATCGGTTCGCTGACCATGCAATAGTCAATACGCCAGCCCTTGTTTTTGGCACGGGCACTGAAACGATAACTCCACCAAGTATATTCCTGTTTGTCCGGGTTGAGGAGGCGGAACGTGTCGATATAGCCGGCATCTAGGAAACGAGTCATCCATTCCCTCTCTTCCGGAAGGAAGCCGCTGTTCGTCGCATTGCGTACCGGGTCATGAATATCAATCGGTTCGTGGCAGATATTGTAGTCCCCGCATAAGATCAGTTTCGGACGCGATTTTTGTAGTTCCACTACATAGTTCTGGAAATCTTCCAACCATTCCATCTTGAATGCCTGACGCTCATCGCCGCTCGTACCCGAAGGTGGTAAACGCTGATCACCGACAGATCCCCGAAATCGGCCCGGATGAAACGCCCTCGTTATCGTACTTTTCGATCCCCATCCATATTCCACATGGTCCGGTTCTCGGCGCTCAGGATTGCGACTCCGCTATAGCCTTTTTTCTGTGCACTGAAGCCATGCTTTGTAGCCGAGCGCTTCAAATGCTTCGGCTGGATATTGTTCTGGTTGTAACTTGGTCTCCTGCAGGCAAAGTACGTCGGGTTGTTCTTGTGCCAGCCATTCGGGCAATCCTTTTCCTACGGCGGCACGCAGGCCGTTTACATTGTATGTTATAATTTTCATCTCCTAATACTTATTTTAATGATAAGACAAATGTAATGTATTTTCTTCTATTGACATATTTTCGGTGAGGTAACCTCATCAAAATATCATTTCTCCTTTTTCCCGAGGAGGGAACTTTCGGCACAGTTATCAAAATGACACCTCTTTCCTATCTAAATTGAATTAATAGGGCATCCTAATCTTGCCAAAACGTAAGAACAGTATGGATCGGAATTTTCGATGAAATAGAAAAAATGGTGTAAAAAGGAGGGATTGTTGATTTTGTTCTGTTACAAGTTGTTTTGAACAACTGGAACTATCATTCTCATATCCCTGTTATAAATATAGTTTGGACATATTTAAAATTATAGTTATGGCAAAAAGAAATAAGTTAGCCGTCTTTTCAGTGGTAGCTTAGGCATGATGTTTTTTGCAGAGCAAAACAAAGCTTGTACGCGTGCGGTCTATCTGGGACCGGATGATATGATCGTGACAGGGCGGACGATGGATTGGAAAGAGGATCCGCAATCGAATATTTACCTTTTCCCTCGGGGAATGGAGAAACGGGGAGGGGTTACGGACAATACGGTGACGTGGACTTCCAAATATGGGAGTGTCGTGACTGCCGGATATGATATCGGAGTTTGTGACGGTATGAATGAGAAAGGCCTGGTGGCGAACTTGCTTTTCTTGACCGAATCCTCTTATCATCGTCCGAATGATAGTCGTCCGGTGATGGGATTGAGCATCTGGACACAATATGTCTTGGATAATTTTGCGACGGTGGACGAAGCTGTGAATGAATTGAGCCTGGAAACTTTCCGTATCGATGACCCTGATTTACCTAACGGAGCAATCGACTTTGCACCTCTCGATTTCGGATGCGACCGGGAATAGTGCCATCTTTGAATATATCAACGGCAATCTGATTATTCATGAGGGACGAGAATGCCAGATAATGACAAATTCCCCTACCTATGACAAACAGTTGACTTTGAATGATTACTGGAAAGAGATTGGCGGTCTGGTTATGCTACCCGGGACAAACCGTGCTTCTGATCGCTTTGTCCGTGCATCGTTTTATATCCAGGCATTACCGCAAACCGATAATTTCAGGCAGCTGTTGCCGGAGTTTTTAGTGTGATGCGCAATGTTTCGGTTCCTTTGGGAATCTCTATCCCCGAACAGCCTAATATTGCTTCGACTCGCTGGCGTACGGTAGCGGATCAAAAAATAAAGTGTATTATTTCGAGTCAACGCTTAGCCCGATATTTTTGGATCAATTTCAAAGACTTGGATTTTAAAACCGGAGCTCCGGTGAAGAAGTTGACGCTCACGGGTGGAGAGATTTATGCGGGTAATGCCGCCGGAAGGTTTCAGGCCGGAAAGTCACTTCACTTTCTGTTTGGGATATAGGAGGTTGTTTTGTATTTTTATGTCCGAATAAAAATGAGAGTAATATGATAGGAGCAATAGCCGGAGATATTATCGGTTCCGTATATGAGTTTGATAATATAAAGACAACGGTTTTTCCGTTCTTTACCAGGAAAAGCAATTATACGGACGACACGATTATGACGGTCGCCGTGACTGACTGGCTATTGTATGGAGGTAATCTCGTGCAAGTTATGCATCGTTATGGCAGGGAGTTTCCGTGTCCGATGGGAGGCTATGGAGCACGTTTCGGGCAATGGCTTTGTGAAACGAATCCACAGCCTTATAACAGTTGGGGGAATGGTTCGGCTATGCGGATTAGCGCAGTTGGGTGGGCTTTTGGTTCATTGGAAAAAACATTGCAAGTGGCTGAAGAAACGGCTGCTGTTTCCCATAACCATCCGGAAGGGATCAAAGGGGCTCAAGCTGTGGCTGCTGCCATCTATCTGGCTCGTACAGGAAAAAGCAAGCAAGCTATCCGGGAATACATTGAAACGACTTTTTTATATGATTTGAATTTTACCTGTGACGAGATCCGGCCGGACTATCGCTTTAACCCAAGTTGTCAGGGAACTGTCCCGGAGGCGATTGTTGCTTTTTTGGAAAGTACGGATTTTGAAACTGCAATCCGTTTGGCCATTTCTCTCGGTGGCGATTCAGACACGTTGGCCTGCATTACGGGAGGAATAGCAGAAGCCTTTTATGGAATGTCCGAAGATTGGAAAATCGAAGTGTTGAGACGGTTGCCAGAGGCTTTTGTCGAAGTTGTTGAAGAATTTTATCAAAAAATATGATTGTAGGATTTCTTTTTTTGTACATTTGCGATATTCTTTATTGATGAAAACCTATTTATACATTTGAATATGAAACGAGTTCCCTTTTTTTTACTATATCATGGCATGCCTGTTATCTATATGCATTACTGCGTGTGATAAGGAAGAGCAACTGATTGAAGATGAAATCCCGGAGATGATTAAGGCTGATCTCTCAAAAAGATATCCTTCTGTGGAAATCCTGAATTATCAGGAATATTCGAATTTTTCTCAAATAAATGTTATAGATAAAGACCAAAATGAAGCTTCGATCTGGTATGTGGATGATATTTGGAAAATGACTCACACGAAGATTGCTGATTTCAACCAGCTTTCGCTTGAAGCACAAACTGTTTTTGAAAATTCCAAGTATCGTTTTGCCCAATTTGAAAATATATACAAAACGGAGCGGGAGGGGATGGATAGAAGCCTTTATACATTACATTTCCTGTATCAGTGGAAAAATGTTAAAGATATGACACATTACGTTTGTCTGAATGATGACGGGATGTTCTTGGCTGTATATACATGGACACCGAATGACCCTACCTGGTTTGTTGATTTGCCGAAGGCTCATTTTGACTTTATCTATAAGAAATATGACGGTTCTGAAATTAGAGGATATCAGAATAATGGAGGATATTATGATTATTTTGTCCTTCATAACGACACCCTTAAATTTGTTTCTTTTAGAGGAGAGGTTGAAACTGATTATTATTTTTGGAAAGAGACAAGGTATGAAATCAGTTTAGATACGAAAGTCCCTGATAATGTGGCCAGGGTCTTGAAACGGGACAATCCCGATTTTGTTTATACAAACCTTTATTATATTGAATCTCCTGAAGGGAATGCCTATTTTTTCCAAGATAAGAATGATGACCGGGAATTAGGATACACTATTGCCGAAGATATTTCTTAGATTTATATTTCTGAAATTCTATAAGTAGAAAAGTCCCGTCTTGACAAGGTAAAAGTAAACCTTTTTCCCAGCCGCCTTGTTCTTTTCCCGAAAACATGTAAAAAACGGCGTGAAACGAGACTGTTCGACAGGCTCTTTTAATACGAAGTTTTAAAATATATGACAAAATGACATATTTTGTTTCTGGTACTTGTTTTGTAGGAATGTCTGTGGAAATTTAGAAATAAAAATAGAATTGAAAGGAGTATAACTATATGAATTTAAACAATTTTACAATTAAAGCACAGGAGGCCGTCCAGCAAGCCGTGCAACTTGCTACCCAGAATGGGCAGCAGGCGATCGAAGCCGTACATTTGCTGAAAGGTGTCATTATGACGGGTGAAAGTGTGACCAATTTCATCTTCCAGAAACTGGGTGTCAATATCCAGAATCTGAATCGTGTATTGGATGCGCAGATCAGTTCGCTACCGAAGGTATCAGGCGGAGAACCTTACCTGTCAAGTGAAGCAAATACTGTTTTGCAGAAAGCAATCGGCTATTCATCCAAAATGGGAGACCAGTATGTGTCTTTGGAGCCGATTATTTTGGCCTTGTTCACGGAAAAGAGCACTGCTTCTCAAATTCTGAAAGATGCCGGTATGACGGAGAATGAATTACGCCAAGCGATTGAAGAATTGCGGAAAGGGAATAAAGTAACCAGCCAGTCGGCCGAAGACACATATGATGCACTGGGGAAATATGCGATCAATCTGAACGAACGTGCCCGTAGCGGCAAGTTGGATCCGGTGATCGGTCGTGACGACGAAATTCGCCGTGTACTTCAGATCCTGAGTCGTCGTACGAAAAACAACCCGATTTTGATTGGTGAACCGGGTGTTGGTAAGACGGCGATTGCCGAGGGGCTTGCTCATCGTATCGTCCGGGGTGACGTACCGGAAAATTTGAAATCGAAACAGATTTTCTCTTTGGATATGGGAGCTTTGGTTGCCGGGGCCAAATATAAGGGCGAATTTGAAGAACGTTTGAAAGCTGTAGTGGGTGAAGTGACTAAATCGGATGGGGAAATCATTCTTTTTATCGATGAGATCCATACATTGGTCGGTGCCGGTAAGGGCGAAGGTGCGATGGATGCCGCCAATATCCTGAAACCTGCTTTAGCTCGTGGTGAATTGCGTTCGATCGGTGCGACGACGCTGGATGAATATCAGAAGTATTTTGAGAAGGATAAGGCGCTCGAACGTCGTTTCCAGATTGTTATGGTGGACGAACCGAACGAATTGGATGCTATTTCCATCCTGCGTGGTTTGAAGGAAAAATATGAAAACCACCATAAGGTCCGTATCAAAGATGATGCCATCATTGCAGCCGTCCAGTTGTCTACACGATACATCACTGACCGGTTCTTGCCCGATAGCGATCGACCTGATGGATGAGGCAGCAGCCGTTTGCGTTTGCAGATCGACTCTGTGCCGGAATCTCTCGACGAGGTTTCCCGCCGTATCAAGCAACTGGAAATCGAGCGTGAAGCGATCAAGCGTGAAATGATAAAGGAAAGCTGGAACAGCTCAATAAGGAAATTGCCGACCTGAAGGACGAAGAAACGAAACAGAAGGCTCAGTGGCAAAGCGAAAAAGAGCAGATCAATAAGATTCAGCAGAATAAGATTGATATCGAAAACCTGAAGTTTGAAGCCGATAAGGCCGAACGTGAAGCGACTACGGTAAGTAGCCGAAATCCGTTACGGAAAGATCAAACAAAAGGAGGAAGAGATCAGGGAAGTCCAGGAGAAACTGAAGACGATGCAAGGTGCTTCCGCCATGATCAAGGAGGAAGTGGACAGTGAAGATATCGCCGATGTGGTATCTCGTTGGACGGGAATTCCTGTCAGCAAGATGATGCAGAGTGAAAAGGAAAAATTAACTCCATCTGGAATCTGAATTGCACACGCGTGTGATCGGGCAGGAGGAGGCCATCAGTGCTATTGCTGATGCAGTGCGTCGTAGCCGTGCCGGATTACAGGACCCGAAACGACCGATCGGTTCATTTATTTTCCTCGGTACGACAGGTGTCGGTAAGACAGAGCTGGCCAAAGCGTTGGCGGAATATCTGTTCGACGACGAGAATATGATGACGCGTATCGATATGAGTGAATATCAGGAAAAGTTTAGTGCGACTCGTCTGATTGGTGCGCCTCCGGGATATGTCGGCTATGATGAAGGTGGCCAGTTGACGGAAGCGATCCGCCGTAAACCTTATTCGGTCGTCCTGTTTGATGAAATCGAAAAGGCTCATCCGGATGTATTCAATATCCTTTTGCAGGTATTGGATGATGGACGGCTGACCGACAATAAGGGACGTGTCGTCAACTTCAAGAATACGATCATTATTATGACCAGTAACATGGGATCGTCCTTGATTCGTGAAAACTTCGAGAAGATGACACCCGAAACGCACGATCAGGTAGTGGATGAAACGAAGGTCCAGGTGTTGGAATTACTGAAGAAGACAATTCGCCCAGAGTTCCTGAACCGTATCGATGACATCATCATGTTTACTCCGCTCAACGAAGAAGAGATCCGCAAGATCGTGACTGTTCAGCTGAATAGTGTGAAGAAGATGCTGGCCCAGAATGGGATTGCGCTGGAATTTACGGATGCAGCTCTGGCATTTATTTCAGACAAAGGGTTCGACCCGCAGTTTGGTGCTCGTCCTGTAAAACGTGTCATCCAGAAGTATGTCCTGAACGAACTGTCCAAAGAGTTGTTGGGCGGAAAGATCAACAAAGATCGCCCGATTACAATCGACAGCGACGGTAGCGGCCTGGTCTTTAAGAACTGACCGAAGATGGTTTGATTGATATATATTTATGTAAAAGGCTTGCTCTCAAAAGGGGGCAGGCCTTTTTTTGTTGGTTCGGATGTCCTATCTTTGCAGAAACGTTCGATACAATGCACAATCCATTACAAGTTTTGAAACATTACTGGGGCTATGACGGGTTTCGGCCGGGACAGGCTGAAGTCATAGACAGTATTCTGTCCGGGCACGACACATTGGCGCTTATGCGACAGGAGGAGGTAAATCCATTACTTTCCAGGTTCCGGCATTGGCGAATCCGGGTATTTGCCTTGTGGTCAGTCCGCTTGTCGCTTTGATGAAGGACCAGGTGAAGAACCTGCAAAAGCGAGGGATTCTGTCGGCGTTTATCAGTTCCGAAATGCCGCATTGGGAGATTTTGCAACAACTGGATAATTGTATCTTGGGAGATTATAAGTTCCTTTATATTTCTCCTGAACGTATTTCTTCCGAACTGTTTCAGGAGAAGTTGAAGACGTTGTCCCGCAAAGTGAATTTGCTGGTTGTGGATGAGGCGCACTGTATCTCTCAATGGGGAAATGATTTTCGTAGGGATTACCGTTTGATTGCGGATATCCGCGATGCCATACCGCATGTTCAGGTAATTGCCGTAACAGCTTCAGCCACGGCAGCTGTGGTTGCCGATATCTGCGAGCAGCTCCATTTTCGCAAAGGATATAGGATATTCAAGACCTCTTTCGAGCGGAAGAATCTTTCGTTTGTAGTTCGTAAGACAGACAATAAATTAAAGGAAATTTGTCATATCTTATCTGCCGTACCCGGCTCCGCGGTGATCTACAGCCGTACCCGCAAAGGAGTGGAAGAATATGCCGGAAAATTACGGGCGGCGGGCATTTCTGCTGAATATTTCCATGCTGCCTGGACCCGGTTCTGAAGACAGAGCGGCAGGCCGATTGGGTAAAAGGATTTACGCGTGTGCTGGTTGCCACTAACGCGTTCGGAATGGGGATTGATAAAGGGGACGTGCGTGTGGTGATCCACACGGAGTTTCCTGACTCGATGGAGGCTTATTACCAAGAGGCGGGACGTGCTGGTCGTGACGGGAAACGGGCCTACGCTGTCGCTTTGTTGGGACCGCAGGACATAACGGATATAAAAAGGCGTCCTTCCAATGCTTTCCCGACAATCGAATATATCAAACGGGTTTATGAAGCTTTGTGCAACCGTTTCCAGATCGCGGAAGGTGATGGGGAAGGGGTGTCGGTCTATCTCGACGAACCGGAATTTTTGAGAGATTGGCATTTCGATAAAGGTCGTTTACGTTCTTCTCTTGAAATTTTATCTTTGTCGAACTATCTTACTTTTGAACCCTATCCTAATTCACAACCTTATCTGCGGTATGACCAACCTCGTTGATGATGGATCGTTTCCTGAGTGACGATTCTCCGGCAGCCAAAGTCGCTGTTGAGGTTTTACGAAATTATGAAGGTCTTTTTTCTGCCGGAGTTTTCGTCAGTGTCGATATGCTGGCGCGAAAACCGGGCTGGAAGCTCGTGAGGTGGCGAAAGTCTTAGGGTATCTGCGGAATGTCGGCTTCTATTATGTCCCTCCTCGAAAAGAACCCCGGATCACTTTTAAGATGATCCGCGTCCCTTTGGACCGTCTTGTCATTACGACTGCATCTTATGAAAATCGTTTGGCTGCTTTCAAAATGAGAATTGAAAAGGTGGCGGAATATCTTGAGACTCACAGTTGCCGTCAGGAGTTTATTTCCGAATATTTCGGTATGGAAGGGACACGATGCGGGTGTTGTGGATAATTGCTTGCAGAAGCGGTAAAAGGTTATTCAATTTAACCCTATGCGTTACGGAGGCTAATGCATAGGGTTAGTCCTCGTAAAGCTATGCATTAGGAACCTGTTTAAGATTCGAATTGATTTTTTTGAGTACCTGTATGGATAACGAATATTTTTGTTTATGTTTGTAGCATCTATCAACCAAAAATTAAAAAGATATGAGTGACAAAGATGATTTAATTTATGATGAAGATGATTCTGTAGCATTTATCCAGAACTATCTTCCCCAGGAATTGAAAGGAAAATTCAGTAATGACGATATTAATTATATTGTGGATCTGATTTATGAATTTTATGAGTCGAAGGGTTTCCTTGATGAAAATTCCGATGACAATGCTGAAATTGATATTGATGAAGATGAATTGATCGGGTTTGTTGTAAAGAATGCGCAAAAGACGGTGTAGGCAAGTTCTCACCTGAAGACATCACTTTTATTGTACAGGGAGAACTTGAATATTGCGATTCCATCAACATGTTCGATTAATAGACTGTTGTATAGTTACAATATAGTTTATAAAAGAATAAGAAGATGAGAAATTTTAAGTTGTTATCAGTTTTACTGCTTTGTATGGCAGTCGTTTTACGAGTTGTGGAACATGGAATAATACCGCTAAAGGTACGGCTATCGGAGTCGGCGGAGGTGCGGCTGTAGGTGCCGGAGTCGGTGCTTTGGCTGGTAATACTGCATTGGGTTCGATAATCGGTGCTGCCGTGGGCGGTACTGCAGGTGCCCTAATCGGTAAAAAGATGGACAAACAGAAGAAGGAATTGGAAGCTACGTTGCCGGAAGAAACGACTGTCGAAACCATTAATAATGGCGAGGCACTGAAGGTTACGTTTGATTCGGGTATCTTGTTCGCAACCAATTCAAGCACTGTCAGTGCCGCTTCCAAGAGTGCGTTGCGTGACTTGGCTGCCAGTTTGAATGCAAATCCGGATACGGACATAAAATCATAGGACATACGGATAATACAGGAAAGTTGATTATAATCAGACGTTGTCAGAAAAACGTGCAAAGAGCGTATTCGATTATCTGATGGAAGATCAAGGTGTGAGCAGTAAGCGCATGACTTATGAAGGCAAGGGAGTACATGAACCGGTTGCCGATAACAGCACTCCTGAGGGACGTGCTTTGAACCGCCGAGTAGAAATCCTTATCCTTCCCAACTCAAAAATGGTACAGGAAGCACAGCAAGGAACTTTGCGATAAGAAATAATAGAAAGCAGAATCAAGAAAGGGATGTCCGAAAGCCGGGCATCCCTTTTTTGACGATAAACACATCTACTTAAACATAAACCGGTAATAAAACATGTTTATCTGAGAAATGTCCATATATTTGTATTGTAGTGTTTGATAACTATTGATAAATAGCAATTATCAAGTATATAAAGCCTTGCCATAGATAATATGAGTGTTAAGAATATGAATACAGATTTTACAATTAGAATTGCCCAACCTGCTGATGTCCTTGAGCTCAAAGACTTATTTCAAGATACAGTCCTCAATATAAACAGGCGTGATTATTCAAAAGCAGAAGTGGAAGATTGGGCATTGTGCGGAAACGATATCTCCCATATAAAAGAAATGATTAGAACGCATTTTTTCATTGTAGCAACTAATCAACAGTTACAGTTGTCGGCTTTGCATCCATTACCCAACAAGGTTATTTGCATTCTATGTTTGTTCATAAAGATTTTCAGGGTAAAGGTATTGCTACGATACTTCTAAATGAAATAGAACGGTATGCAACTGCAACAGGAATCATACGGATTACATCAGAAGTAAGTTTAACAGCCCGTCCATTCTTTGAACAAAGGGGGTATATAGTAACGGAAGAACAAAAACGGAGAGCAAATCAGCTTTCTCTCACCAATTTTTGGATGGCAAAGAATCTGAGCAAATGAAATAAATTCAAAAGTTTTGCAAATCGTTGGTTGAAGTATGGGCAAAATTTTATTGAAAATCAAAAACTTATTGAAGTAATAGGTGAAATGTTTGATTCTGTCTATGCCGATCAGCTTCAAATGCAGATAACTGTCAATTCATCGTCATACGCTGTGAAGTTCTATGAAAGTTTAGGCTTTTCAAAGACTTCTGAAGAACAGGAAACAGATGGATTAAAATATACCCCGATGCACTACTGTCCACTAAGAATGGACGGCCTTATCACTGGATAATACACGAGATTGCTGTGTTCATTAACAGTCGTTTATAACCGTTCTAAAATCTTCAGACAAGTTAATTAACACTCTTGAAAAGGGAGAATGCAAACCTTTTTTAGTTCATGTTGTTTAAATAGTAACTTATATATAAGTGCATAAATAATAGTATAAACTGTTTTAAACGTTGAATGAGATGAAAAGATTCTTCCTTTTTTCTTATTGGTTCTTTTACTGGCGTCTTGCAGAAGGATCCAGACATGTCAAAACTAAGCGATGATTTCGTAGTATTCACTGATCACAACAAGGATGCTAATTTCGAATCCTTTACAACTTTCTACATCCCTGATAGTGTAATGGTTATCGGTAGCAGTGAAAACCGGAATTCTGGAGTGCAACAGAAGCTGACGATATCGTCTCTACTTTGGTTAGTGGCATGGAAGGCCGTGGTTACACACGTGCATCAGATAAAGAATCTGCGGATTTGGGTTTGCAGGTTTCTTTTGTGAAAAATGTAAATTACTTTACAAACTATCATGACAATCCTTACTGGTGGTGGGGGTATCCGGGATATAACTGGTGGTATGGCTACTGGGGTAACTGGACTGGCGCATGGAATGGATGGTATTATCCGTATCCTGTTGTATACAGCTATAGCGTAGGTTCTTTATTGGTTGAACTGGTCAATTTGAAAGCTCCGCTGCCAAAATCTGCAGATGCTAAACTTCCGGTTCTATGGACTGCTTACATGACTGGCTTGCTGTCCGGTTCCGACAAGGTAAATATCGAACTTCTACTCGTGCTATCGAGCAGGCTTTTGTACAGTCACCGTACTTGAAAAAATAATTAAACGCGAATTAAAAGATAAATTGAGTCTTATGAAAAAGATATATAAATCAATAAAATTAATCGCTTTACTTGTTGCCTGTTTAGCGATACCTTCCCTGGCTGGTGCCCAGGTTGTAAAGAACATGTATTTTAATGTTGACTGGCAGATTAATTCTCCGTTCAGCCAGGATTTCTCAGACAAGACAAGTGGTTGGGGTGCACATGCGGAAGCCGGTTATTATGTAATTCCTAATTTCTCGGTAGGTGCATTTATCTCTTATCATACCAACAATAAGTATATCGATCGTCAGACATTGCCGGTAAGTTCTACATCGGCTATCACTTCCGATCAGCAGCATTCTATCTTCAGTTGCCTTTTGGTGCAGCTTTCCGTTACAACGTAGCTCCTGAAAGTCAGTTCCAGCCTTATGCTGGTGTGCAGTTAGGTGCGAGCTACAGTGAAATGTCGACTTATATGAATGTAATGAAAGTTTACGACCGTAACTGGGGTTTCTATGTATCTCCCGAAATCGGTATGAATATGTATTTTACACCTCAGAAACAGATCGGTCTGCATATCGCTGCCTACTATAATTATGCAACCAATAAAGGAGATGTCCTGAGCTATTCTATCGACGGATTGAACAACTGGGGTATCCGCTTAGGTCTAGCGTTCTGATAGACAACGTTTGTTCTTTTAAGTGTTTTATGTAGTTTAGGGAAACGGAGGGCAGTGAATGTCTTCCGTTTCTTGCTTTTATAGGATCTGTAGTTTCACCCCGAATGAAAGGCTTAAATAATCTTTTGGCTTCAAGTAGCTGTTGCCGATAGCGTTTATTATATACAAATCGCAAGTGCTCAACTCATAGAAGAAGCTGATGGATTTATGCCAGCTACTATTTGGATTCAGTTTGAGCGTGATCCGCTCCCCGATAAAGATATGGTTACGGATGCGGGTGGAGAACCAATAATATCCCGGGGGATACTTATTCGGTTGCTTGGCCCAGAAATCCCGGTCAAATAGGAAATTTACGTAGATACCGCAACAAAGAGGCTCGAAAGATACTTTTTCTCCCAGATCGATATTCCAAGGAAAATAGTTTTGTTTCAAGGTGAAAGTCACGTTCGCGTGATCATTCGCGTTGCGGGGGACGATACCCAGCAACATATCCGTTTCCCAATGATTCCGGTAATAATTCCAACCGTACCCACGGAGAGCATCGCCATGGAACCTGCGAATTGTACTTTCGTATAGCGGGGGATGACCCGTTGCCATGCGTTCTCGTACCGTTGCACTCGTTTCGTGTATTTATCCTCTTGCGCATGGAGTGTAAGGGGAAAGACACAAGTTAAGAGGAGAAGCTTAAAAATTGACCACTTCATACATATAATCGTCAGAGGTTAAGGTAAAAAGAAGATAACTTCGTTTGGCGATATTGGCGCAACCGTAGTAGATAATACCATCCTCAAACAAATCGGCTGCCGATACGCAATGGTTATGCGCATGCAAGCAGAACATTAAAGATGGTAATGTCTTGATATAAAGTTGGAACACGTCTTTCACGTTATTGTCGAACTGTTCGTTCCCGGGAGGGGCGTGCATGACTACGATCGTGCGTTTATTACGGGTACTATCCGCTATCTCATTCTTTAGGAAATTAAAATCGGGTACCGGATGGGAATAATCATACTCGATAGCGTTCGTATTGAGGCATACGAATTTCACGTCGCTCACGACAAACGAGAAGTTCTCATTCCCAAAGATTTTACGAAATACTTGGTCGCCATTACCGATCACGTCGTGATTACCGATCAATCCTACGTAAGGCACTTTTAGTTTGGACAAGATATCATCGTTCCACTCGAATTCCTTCTTTAAGCCGAACTCCGTATAATCTCCTCCATGGATAATGAAATCGATGCTATCTAATTGATTAACGTACTTGACGAAATCTTCCGTCTCGTTATAACTCCGCTGGGTATCGCCCTAAAAATAAAACGGATCGTGTCCTTCCCTTCGCAGACTTTCTCGATACGCTCGATATTGGTCGGGTTGATCTCCCGGGAAGTATCGGAATCCAGACGACCGTCATACGGATGATAGTCGATTAAGTCGCAAGCCGTGAGGAGTGTAGCGGCAGAAAGCCATATGTATTTCTTTAAAACATAGCATCTAACTTTTTTATATGCAAAGTTAGGATGCTATCAGTACCAAAAAGGTCATTTCTGAGCTTATACTGGTCTAAAATGTATATTCTATAAAGCGAATACTTGCTTTATTTCCGTGAAGTCGGATAATACGATATCGGCAGTCTCATTTCCTTTATAAGCGCTCCAACCAATACTTTTAGCCAGATTGTCTGGCATCCGATCCGGGTGGCGGGGACGATATCCTTATCATAGGAATCACCTACGACAACAATCTCGTCGGCGGGAAATCCCAGTTTATCCACTCCTAATCGGAAGATCGCCGGGTCTGGCTTACGGATACCTACGACCGCCGATTCCACGATAGCGCCGAATAAATGATCCAAACCGAAATCTTTCAACACGGATTCTATGTTCCCATAGAAGTTCGATACCAATACCAATGGGTAACGTTCCGCTAATTGCTCCAGAATGGGGCGGGCGCTATCGATTGCCTTCCGGGCGTATTCGTAACACCAATCCGCTAATTGTTCCGGTAACTCCGGGGTAATCGCCTCGGCGGATAAATGCCCGTTCTCTTTCAGCCATTGGATTTGTAAATCGCTTTTCAAGCGCAACATATCCAGAAACGTATGATGAGGCTTCACGATCGGATTCTTTCCAAGCGTTTCTTTCTCCATGTACATAGGCATCACGGAAAACCGCTTTGGATACGGGAACCTTCAAGCCTCATACGCCATCCAGATCACCTCTGCCCAGTGCATGCCGTTACTGTCTATCGTTCCGCCGTAATCAAAGAGGATTCCTTTTACTTTGTCTAAATTGAACATAATCGAATGGGGTAAAAAAACGTTATAACTGTTTGCTGAAATCTTCACAAATATGCTCATGCTTTTTGATCATATAGAGCAACATCGAGTTTAATACGGTCAGCTCGAATACGAAATACAGCCAAGGCATGTCGATGAAAAGGCTGACAAACAAAGCGATCACCCGGTATTGAATGATAGCATATTTGTATATTTCATTAATGGCAGGCTCTTTGTTCGAAAAGCCTTACGGAACCATTCCGGCGCTTGTCCGTTGTATTTCTCACGGATGATGTTCATCATGTGTTGGAATTTAGGTGTCCATGCTTCTTGACCTATCGTATAATTAATGTAGAAG
>ENA-OQCS01000391-OQCS01000391.1-human-gut-metagenome-genome-assembly--contig:-NODE-391-length-24387-cov-3.583059_pt1 | contig 24387 bp, 33 predicted proteins | sample MGYA00242757_ERZ504575 | MGnify/ENA primary metagenome ERZ504575 (study PRJEB26092, sample SAMD00036297) | human gut metagenome | host: Homo sapiens | study: EMG produced TPA metagenomics assembly of... | reverse complement strand
ACCATCACCAAGGACGTGCCGCACAGGCACTGGGCATCGCCCGGGAGCGCCAGACCAATCTGGAGGGCTGGGCAGAGCCCAAGATGGAAGCCTACATTGCCAAAAAAAAAAGAAGCTGGAAGACGAGCAGAGCAAGTAAGCTGTCCGTTTTTCGCGTACAGACCGCTGCACAGGATGGCCCTGCGCGGCGGTTTTTGTTTGCAGGTGCATCTTTTTCGCTTATAATGTATATCTTTTTACACGCGCGTATGTTATACTTAGGACTTGCATCGGACAATTTATCACAAAAAGGAAAATATAACACTCATGAATACAAATGACATCTGGCTGATTGCCGGTCTTGGCAACCCGGAAACAAAATACGACGGCACCCGCCACAATGCGGGCTATGCCGCGCTGGACTATCTGGCCGACAAGTGGGGCATTTCGGTCAGCAAAACCAAATTTGAAGGCCTGTGGGGTCAGGGCGAAGTGGACGGCCACAAGGTGGTGCTGCTCAAGCCCCTGACCTACATGAACCTTTCGGGCGACTCCATCGCCCCCACGGCGGGCTTTTTCAAGATCCCTGCCGACCACGTCATCGTTCTGTGCGACGATATCACCCAGAACCCCGGCAAGCTGCGCATCCGGCCCTCCGGCTCCGCAGGCGGACATAACGGCCTGAAGAGCATCATTGCCGCTTGGGCGGGGAGAACTTCCCCCGCATCCGCATCGGCGTGGGTGCCAAGCCCCACCCGGACTACGACCTTGCCGCGTGGGTGCTGGGCAAGTTCCCGGCAGAGGATGCCAAGGCTCTGAGCGGCCGCTACCCCGACCTTGAGGCCGCCGCAAAGCTCATCATGGACGGCAAGCTGAGTCTGGCACAGAGCAAATATAACGGGTAAGAACCCCATTTAAAACGCCCTCCGCTTGCGCTCTGGGCATTTTCAGCGGAATTTTATTTTTATTGTTTGTGTTTGTCGCGGCCTGCAGGCCGCTCCAAACACATTTTCACCGAGTGGGGCAGCACTGGCAAGCTGCATTTATGTTCTTTGATGCATTTTGAGGTCACGCCCCCTCTCGTGAAAAAGCAGCAGAGAAAAGCCCGCAGGCTTTTCTCTGCTGCAAATAAAAATAATCATTCCTCTGCCATTGCCAAAGCGAATGCGGCGGCAATTTCAAATCGTCATTCCAGTAGGAAAGGAGGTTTTTCCATGTACGAAGCCTTACTCAAGGCCACACCGGAATATCAGAAGATCGCCGCCAGCTTTGCAAAGCCTGGTCCTGCCGCGCTGTTCGGTCTGCCGCCCGCAGGCCGTGCCCTGCTGTACGCCGCGCTGCAAAAAGACCTTGGCCGGGTGCTGTGCATCGTGACCCCCGGCGAGGCCGAGGCCACCCACTTTGCGGACGACCTCAAGGCGTTGGGGCTTGCCGCTGCGGTGTTCCCGCCCCGGGACTTTATGCTGCGCCCAGTGGAGGGCGCGGGCCGCGAGTACGAGTACCGCCGCCTTTCGGTGCTGGGCTCCCTTGCAGGCGGGCGGCTGAACGCAGTCTGCGTGCCCGCCGAAGCGCTGTTGCAGTACACCGTGCCCCGGGATGAATTTTTAAAGAACACTCTTACCCTCAAACCCGGCATGGTGTACAACCGTGAGGGGCTTGTGGCCCGGCTGTTCGCCGCCGGGTATGTGCGGCGCAGTCAGGTGGACGGCCCGGGACAGTTCAGTGTGCGCGGCGATATCGTGGATATCTATGCGCCGGATATGCGCCAGCCTGCCCGCGTGGAGTACTGGGACGACGAGATCGATTCCATTTCCTCCTTCGACCTGCTCACCCAGCGGCGGGACAGCGCACTGGAAAAGATCTATCTTTCCCCTGCCCGCGAGGTGCTGTTCGGCGATACCGCCGAGACTGCCGAGGCCCTGCGTTCCGCCATCAAAAAGGCACGCGGCCGGCACCGCACCGCACTGGAAAAGGCCACGGAAGCCGACCTTGCTCAGCTGGACTCCGGCCTGATGCCGGAAGCCATGGATAAATACTACGGCCTGCGCTATCCGAGCCCGGCCACCCTGCTGGATCATCTGGACACACCGCTGTTCATTCTGGACGAGGTGGGCGCATCCGGGATGCCCAGAAGGCCACCGAGTTCCGTCGCAGCGAAGAGCTGACCGGCCTGTTGGAAGAGGGTGTGCTCTGCCCCGGGCTGGATGTACTCTACCAGACCATGGACGACCTTGCCGCTGCCGCCCAGAAGCAGAGCACCCTGCTGTGCGAGAACTTCCTGCGCGGCATGAACGAGTTCAAGCTGAAAGATCTCATCAACGCCGAGGCCTTTGCCGCCCCCAACTGGAACGGCGACCTTGTCTCCCTGCGAGAAGACCTTGACCCGCTCATTGCGCAGGGCTATGCCGTCACCCTGTTTTCCGGAACGCCCAAGGGTGCCGCCGCCCTCACCCGCGACCTTGCCGACAAGGGCTACTCCGTGAGCATGAGCCGGGATGTGCGGCCCACAAAAGGCATCGTACAGGTGCTGCCGGGCCATCTGACCGCCGGGTGCACCTTTCCGTTTGCCCATGCGGCAGTGCTGTCCAGCCGCAGGCACGGTCTGGAGGAAGAGACCTCCGCCGAGACCAAAAAGCGCAAAAAGAACAAGAACGCCCTTTCCAGCCTTTCGGACATCAAGCCCGGGGACTATGTGGTGCACCAGAGCCACGGCATCGGCATGTATGCGGGCATCCAGCGGCTGGAAGTGCAGGGTGCCACGAAAGATTACCTGAAGGTGCAGTACTCCGGCTCGGACGTGCTGTATGTACCGGTGACCCAGCTGGACCTGCTGAGCCGCTACACCGCCCCCGGCGACGAGGAAAAGGTAAAGCTGGCAAAGCTGGGCGGTGCCGAGTGGCAACGCACCCGCGCAAGGTAAAAAAAGCCACCGAGGAGATGGCGCAGGAACTGATCGAGCTCTACGCCCGCCGCCGTCAGGCACGGGCTACGCCTTCCCGCCGGACGGCGACTGGCAGCGGGACTTTGAGACCCGCTTTGACTACGACGAGACAGACGACCAGCTGAACGCCACCGCCGAGATCAAGCAGGACATGGAAAAGGGCTGGCCCATGGACCGCCTGCTGTGCGGCGACGTGGGCGTGGGCAAGACCGAAGTGGCCCTGCGCGCCGCCTTCAAGTGCGTGATGGGCGGCAAACAGTGCGCCATCCTTGCCCCCACCACCCTGCTGGCGTGGCAGCACTACAACACCATCCTCTCCCGCATGGAAGCTTTTCCCGTAAAGGTGGAGATGATGTCCCGCTTCCGCACCGCAAAACAGCAGAAGGAGACCCTCCGGGGCCTGCAGTCGGGCAGTGTGGACATCGTGGTGGGCACCCACCGGCTGCTGTCCAAGGACGTGAAGTTCCATGACCTCGGCCTTGTCATCATCGATGAGGAGCAGCGCTTCGGTGTGAAGCACAAGGAAAAGCTCAAGGAGAACTTCATCGGGGTGGACATGCTCACCCTTTCGGCTACCCCCATCCCCCGCACGCTGAACATGGCCATGAGCGGCATCCGGGACCTTTCCACCATCGAGCAGCCGCCCATCGAGCGGCAGCCCGTGGAGACCTTTGTGCTGGAATACAACGACGTGATCCTTGCCGAAGCCATGAAGAAGGAGCTTGCCCGGGGCGGCAGGTGTACTACCTGCACAACCGGGTGGACAACATCGAAGCCTGCGCCGCCCATGTGAGCAAGCTGGTGCCCGGCGCACGCATCGGCATTGCCCACGGCAAGATGACCGAGGAAGAGCTGAACCCCGTGTGGCAGCATCTGCTGAACGGCGAGATCGATATTCTGGTGTGCACCACCCTCATCGAGACCGGCATCGACGTGCGCAACTGCAACACCCTCATCATCGAGGACGCTGACCGCATGGGCCTTGCCCAGCTGTACCAGATAAGAGGCCGGGTGGGCCGCTCCGGCCGCAAGGCCTATGCCTACTTCACCTTCCGGCGGGACAAGACCCTGACCGATATCGCCCAGAAGCGGCTCTCCGCTATCCGGGAGTTCACGGCCTTCGCTCCGGCTTCCGCATCGCCATGCGGATCTGCAGATCCGGGGTGCGGGCAGTCTTCTGGGCCACAGCCAGCACGGCCACATGGAGGCCGTGGGCTACGACCTCTACGTGAAGATGCTGGGGCAGGCCATTGCCCGGGCCAAGGGCGAACCTGTCCGGCGGGACAAGAGCGAATGCCTTGTGGACCTGCGGGTGGATGCCTTCATCCCGGAGAAATATATCGCAGACGCCCGGGCCGCATTGAAGCTTATAAGCGCATTGCCGCCATCCAGACGGCAGAGGATGCCGCCGATGTGCTGGACGAGCTCATCGACCGCTACGGCGACCCGCCGCCCTCGGTGAGCGATCTGGTCAACGTGTCGCTGGTACGCGTGCAGGCCAGCGCTGTGGGCGTGACCGAAGTGACCCAGAAAAAGGACACCCTCACCCTGCAGCTGGAAAGTCTGGATCTGCCCATGATCCGGGGCCTGCTGGTGGCCTTCAACGGCCGCGTCACCGCCGGTGCAGGCAACCGGCCCTATCTCTCGGTCACGCTGCAGCCCGACGAAAAGCCGCTGGAGCTGCTGCAAAGCATCCTCAAGGCGATGGCAGAGATCCTTGCCTCCGCCGAGCAAAAATAAACATCATAGGAGCATTACCATGAAAAAGAAACTTCTCGCGCTGATCTGCGCACTTGCACTGGTGTTCAGCCTTGTGGGCTGCACCATTTCCGCCCCGGACACCGTGGGCAGCATCGGTGATTTTGAGATCACCTCCGGCATGTATCTGCTGGCACAGTACGGTGCTTACCAGCAGGCCGCCCAGCTTGCCGGCACCGATCAGGACACCACCGACGTAAAAGCTTCCTGAAAGAGACCATCACCACCGACTCTGACAGCGGCGAGACCGCAGTTGTGAGCGACTATGTGGCCCAGAAAACGCAGGAAACGTTGGAAACGCTGGCCGCTGTGGATGCCCGCTTCAAGGCGCTGGGCGGTGAGCTGACTGCAGAGCAGCTTTCCACTGCCGACCGTTATGCCCAGCAGATGATGGACCAGTACGGCGACACCTACACCGCCAACGGCATTGGTCTGGAGACCGTCAAGGCATATGAACGTCTGCAGGTGGAGCACACCGCCCTGCTGGATATGGTCTACGGCCCGGACGGCGAGACCCCGGTGGAGGACGACGAGCTGACCAGCCATCTGGACGACAGCATGTATGAGATCTGCTACATCAGCATCCCGCTGTACAATACCAGCACCTACGCCTTTGCGGACGATGACCAGAAGGCCGAGATGCTCAAGCTGGCACAGGCCGCTGCCGACAGCGTCAACGCCGCAGGCGGCGAGACGGTCTCGGATCAGGTGAGTGTCCTGCATGAGGCCGCACAGAATGCCCTGCCGGACATCTACGCTGTGCTGGACGGCGAAACTTCCGACGACAGCGCCAGCGTCCAGACCGAGCTGCTGACCGAGAGCGATGTTGCTTCGGCCTTTACGCAGGACGGTGCTGCCGATGCTCTGCGCAGCCTTTCCTACGGCGAGGCCGCTGCTGTGCAGATCAACAGCAACACCCTGCTCCTGATGGTGCGTGTGGACCCGCTGAGCGTTTCTTCGCTGGACGACCTGCGCAGCCAGATCCTGAGCGATATGAAGGGCGGCGAGCTGGACGACGCACTGGCCGCAGGCGGTGCAGAGCTGGCACACGATCTGGACAGCTCTGCCATGAACAAGCTGCCCGCCAAAAAGATCGTGAACAACAGCGCCAACAGCTGAGAGTTGCTGTAACATAAAACTCCCTCAGTCATCGCTGCGCGAGCTGAGGGAGTTTTTTCTTTCACCGCGTCACTTTTGCGAACTCTGCGGCAAGGGCAGCATTCACCGAGCGGACGGCATTGGCATCCGGCTTGATCTCGGCCCGGTCATAGGTAAACAGACCGTTCACCTCATCTTCCACATCCGTCAGCTGGGTGTACACCAGCGCCGAGAGTCCTTTTTTGAGCTGCGGCAGCACCGTGCCCAATTGCAGCTTTTTGCAGCGGGCGGTCAGGTCTGCGCGGCTCTTGACCGTGCCGTAGCCGTAGGTTTTGCCCGGTGCTTCGTGCCCCGGCATGGGCCATGCAATGCCGCCGTATTCACTCAGGGCCACGGTACGGCTTCCGGGCTTTACATGCAGCGGATAGAAATAGTTGTGGATGGAGCACACATCTCCGCCGCCCTGATCATACCAGCCGCTGGCCTCGTCCACAAGGCGGGTATCGTCCAGCGTGCGGATGGCCTGCACTGCCCCGGCCGCATCAAACTGGCCCCAGCCTTCGTTGAAGGGTACCCAGCAGCCGATGCACGGATGGCAGCGCAGGGCTTCCACGGTGGCTTGCAGCTCTTTGCGGTATGTTTCCCGGCTGGATGCTTTTCCGCGGCTCAGCAGGCCCCAGAGCGGCTCTGCGTCGGCAGGCGGCGCACAAGGGGCTGCAGCACATTGGTCAGGTAGGTGACGAACCACAGGTTGTATCTGCTGCCGCCGTTCACCATGTCCTGCCAGACCACAAGGCCCAGCCTGTCGCAGTGGTAGTACCAGCGCTGCGGCTCGATCTTGGCGTGCTTGCGCAGCAGGTTGAATCCCAGCGCTTTCACCTCGCTCAGCTCCCGCTCCACCGCTGCATCGGAAGGCGGGGTATACAGGCCCTGCGGCCAGTAGCCCTGGTCCAGCAGGCCGTTGAGCAGGATGGGCTTTCCGTTCAGGCAGAAGCGCAGCACGCCCCGCGCATCCGGCTCACAGCTCCACTTGCGCAGGGCAAAGTAGCTGTGCACGGTGTCGAACTGTTCCTCTCCTCCCTGCGTGGTGCCCACGGTCAGGTCATACAAAAACGGGGTATCCGGGCTCCACGGAAAGAAATGTTCCTCCGGGATGTTCAGCGTCACCTCGCCGTCCCGGTCCGCTTCGTCGCTGCCCCAGTCCTCGGCAATGGTCACGCCCCCGGCCCGCACCACGGCCCACAGGTTCACTGCACCTCCGGGCATGGAAGTATGGGCTTTCACGGTCACGGTGCGGGCATCGTAGTCCGGCGTGACCGTGAGCGACTGGATGTAGTTTTCCGGTACACGCTCCATCCAGACCGTCTGCCAGATGCCGCTCTGGGCCGGATAGAACATGCCGCCGGGCTTCAGGGTCTGCTTGCCCCGGGCCTGCGTGCCGCTGTCCGTGGGGTCCTGCACGGCCACCCACAGGCTGTTGCGGCCCGTATCGTTGATCTGGGCGGTGATATCCAGCGTGAAGGGCCAGTAGCCGCCCCGATGGCCGCCCACCAGATGGCCGTTCACCTGCACCGCACAGGCATCATCACCGCGCCGAAGTGCAGCAGCACCCGGCCCCCCTTCTCCCGGAGGGGGAGCAAAGGTGCAGTGGTAGTGCAGCCACTGGCCGGGCTGCAGGGTGCGGCCCACGCCGGAGGCCTTTGTTTCCGGAGAGTAGGGCACCAGAATGCTGCCGTCCCACGCAGCGGGGTATTCTGCTGTCTGAGTAATGGCGTACTTCCACAGGCCGTTCAGGTTCTCATAGCTGTCCCGGCGCATAGCCGGGCGAGGATATTCCGGGAGTGGGTGCATGGTTTCACCGCCTTTGATTTGTTGGTTTCATTCTAGCACAGGCGGGTGGCTTGTATAGACTAAGCAACGACGATTTAAAATTGTCTCCGCGTTCGCTTTGGACGAGTTGTGGCACCCAGCGTCTGCTGGCCACGGCCCCACGCGATTACGCTCTGCACCGGAAGCATTTTCCACATACAAAAAGGCTGCTGCACCAAATGGCGCAGCAGCCTTTGCTTTTGCAATGATAAAACAGAAAACCAGAAGTCAGAGCTTACTCTTCGTCCTCATCCTCGTCATCCTCTTCGTCATCATCGTCCTCTTTCGGCTTATAGAAGATGCCGCTCAGGAGAATGCTGATGAAGTACAGCAGCACCATGGGGCCGGCACCATGCACTGAGACACGATATCCGGCGGGGTGACAACGGCCGCGATAAAGAAGATGATCACGATGGCAACGCCGCGCACCTGCTTGAGCAGCTGCGGGTTGATAATGCCCATCTTGGACAGGATGATGGTGATCAGAGGCATCTCAAACACGCAGCCAAAAATGATGAACATGGTCAAGCAGAGGTTGACATAGCTCTCGATACTGGTGGTGGTCTGGATGTACTCGGCACCCTCGATGCCGGTGCTGAGGAAACGCAGCATGAAGGGCATCATGAGCTTGTAGGCGAACAGCACGCCCACGCAGAACAGGATAAGGCCCAGCAGCATGACCAGCTTGAAGAAGGTGCTCTCGCTCCGTTTCAGGCCCGGCTTTGCAAATGCATAGATGTGTAGAACGCCACCGGCACAGTGACCACCACGCCTGCCAGAATGGAGACGCGGAAATACTGCATCAGCTTTTCCTGCGGGGCAATGGAAACAAACTCGTAATAGTCGCGGCCCATGGCAGTGAGCAGATCGATCAGACGGTCGGCGTATGCCAGCGAGACCACAACACCCACCACGAACACCACCGCGCAGATGATCAGCCTGTTCCGCAGTTCTTTCAGATGGCCGGTCAGCGTCATGCTGCCGTCCTCTGCCATGACTTCGGCTTTTTTCTTTTTGCGCTTAACGTTCGTAGCCACAATTACTCCTCGTCTTCGTCCTTCTTGGAAACCTGCTTCTCGGTCTTCTCCTCGGAATCATCGGAGCCTTCCTCGTCCTCCATGCCCTTCTTGAAGCCGTTGATGGTCTTGCCGAACATCTTGCCCAGCTTCGGCAGGTTCTTGGGTCCAAAGATCAGCAGAGCGACGACCAGGATGATCAGCAGTTCGTTAGTACCAATACGCATAATAAAATCTCCTTTTTACTTTGCCGCGCCGCGTGGCGGGCTTATTGCATGTATCAGGCAACCGCGGGCGCGGGTGCATCCAGTAAGTAATCAGTCCTTCGGCAGAACATCATTCTGACGAGGGTCTTCCTCCACCGGCTCGGCCGCAGGAGCAGCCTCGGCAGCTTCCTGTGCGGGAGCCGCTTCTGGCAGCAGGCTCGGCCTTTTCCTCTGCGGGTGCAGCGGCAGGCTCAGCCTTTTCAACCGGGGCGGCGGGTTCTTCGGCCTTCTCGGCAGGTGCAGTGGTCTCCTCAGCGGGAGCGCTCTCCTCTGCCTTGGCGGCAGATGCAGCGTCCTCTTCCAGCTCTTCCACCGGCTCCTCGGTCAACTCGGTCACTTCCTCGGCGGCTTCTGCTTGGCAGCTTCCTCCTTGCTGGTCTTGCCGATACCGGTAAAGCTCTTGGTCACATCCTTGACGCTGTTGTCGATATCCTTCTTGATATCGGTCAGCGGGGCAACGGCTTCCTTCAGGGGAGCCTGGATCTCATTCAGCGGCTCCACAACGTTCTTCTGGATCTCCTCAGAAGCAGCGCCGGTGTACTTTTTCAGTTCACGCAGCATCTTGCCGATCTTCTTTGCGTAGACGGGCAGCTGATCCGGGCCGATGAACACGAACGCCACGATCACGATGACGACAAGTTCCCAAAAACCAATTTTCATACTAACTCGTTTCCTTTCCTGTGCGGCGGGACGTTTTCCGGGGCCGACGCACCTGCATTGCAATGCGTGCCGCGAACCGTTCTTTGCCCTGTTCTTCGTCCGCTTCCGTGGGAGTTCGGCGCTCTTTGCGCTGTGTTGCCCTACTTATACCGAAAAGTGGTGAACTCATTCTGAACAATATATGAATTTTTCATGAACGAGTGCGTATTCAGGGTATTTTTGTAAACAAATAATATTTTACACTTGCTTTATTACGTTTTGGATAGGATACAACAACGCAGTCTTTTGCAAAAAAGGGGACACCGCACAAAACGGTGTCCCTGAAGCGTCCTTTGCGGGGATCAGTGGCCGCAGCTCTCGCAGTGGTCGCAGTCCTCTTCGAGCTTACCCACGATGGTTCCGGATCGATGCCCTGACGGCGGTAGTAGTCGGACAGAGCAGCCTTGACGGCCTGCTCGGCCAGAACAGAGCAGTGCACCTTGATGGGAGGCAGACCTTCCAGAGCTTCCACAACGGCCTTGTTGGTCAGCTTGAGCGCCTCGTCGATGGTCTTGCCCTTGATGAGGTCGGTGGCCATGCTGCTGGTGGCGATGGCGGCACCGCAGCCGAAGGTGAGGAACTTGACATCCACGATCACGTTGTTCTCGATCTTCAGGTACATGCGCATGATATCGCCGCACTTGGGGTTGCCCACTTCGCCCACGCCGTTTGCTCGGGGATCTCACCCACATTGTGCGGATTTGCAAAATGCTCCATGACCTTTGCGCTATACATGCTTGCCATAATTACTGCTCTCCCTTCAGGCTGAACTGGCGGGCCGTGTTCTGGCCCTGCAGCCACATACAACTCATAGCACGGCGGCGGGGGATCACTTCCTCCAGCACGTCGCACAGATATTTTGCTTCTTCCATGGTGTTCTGCGGGCCAAAGGTGAACCGCATGGAGCCGTGGCCGATCTCCTCAGGCACGCCGATGCTCAGCAGGACGTGGCTGGGGTCCAGACTGTCGGAGTTGCAGGCAGAGCCGGTGGAGGCGCAGATGCCGTGCATATCCAGATCCAGCAGGATGGTCTCGCCTTCCAGACCCGGGAAGCTGATGTTCACATTGTTGGGCAGACGAGGGCTGCGGCCGCCGTTCAGGCGGGCTTCCGGGATGTTCTTGAGGACGCGGTCGATGACATAATCGCGCAGCTCGCTCTCGTGGGCCATGCGCTCATCCAGATGCGCCGTGGCGATCTCCAGTGCCTTGCCCATGGCAGCAATGCCGGCCACATTCTCGGTGCCTGCACGGTGGCGGGCCTCCTGACTGCCGCCATCGATCAGGTTCTGGGGCCATACGCCTTGCGGCAATACAGGGCACCCATGCCCTTGGGGCCGTTGAACTTGTGGGCGCTCATGGACAGCATATCCACGCCCAGCTCCTTCACATCCACGGGGATGGCACCCACAGCCTGCACCGCGTCGTGTGCATCCACACACCGTGCTTGTGAGCGACCTCGGCGATCTCTTTGATGGGCTGAATGGTGCCGATCTCGTTGTTGGCCATCATGATGCTGACCAGCGCGGTATCGGGACGGATGGCAGCTTCCACGTCCTCGGGACGGATGTAGCCCTCGGCGGTGGGCTTGATATAGGTCACTTCAAAGCCCATGCGCTCCAGTGCAGCCATGCTGTGCATGATGGCATGATGCTCAAAAGCGCTGGTGATGAGGTGCTTTTTGTTCTGGCGTGCCTTGGTGAAGGCGGTGCCCTTTACGGCCCAGTTGTCGGCCTCGGAGCCGCAGCTGGTAAAGAAGAGCTCAGCCGGACTTGCATTGATGGCCTTTGCCACCTGCGCACGACCGGTGTCCACGAATTCCTTAGCCTCATAGCCCACACTGTAATGGCTGCTGGGGTTGCCGCAGGCACCGCTCAGGGCTTTGACCATCATTTCCAGTGCCTCGGGAGCACAGGGAGTGGTGGCAGCATTATCCAGATAAACCACTTTTCCATGTTTTCCATAGGATGATCCTTTCTTATTGAACGCGTCTGCGGGAGCCTTGAATGCCCTGTGCAGATGCGGAATCCTTTCAACGGATAAGTTATACCATATCATTCCCTAGTATGTCAATATGAATACTGGATTTTCGTGATTCAGTCACCTTTTTTGCCCTTTCCGGTCAGTTTTCCCAGTACACCTTCCACTTGGGGTAGCCCCAGCGCTTATCCTCGGCAAAATCGTCCGCCAGCTTCCACGGAAAATTGCTGCCGTCAAAGTAAAGATTGCCCGCCTCGTCCACGCGGTCCAGCTTTTTGGGCAGATACGCCTCGTCGTAGTAGCTCTTGCGGCGGTCGGGCAGCACCCAGTGCAGGGTGCCGTCCTCGTCCATGCCGGATGCCCATACGCCGAACACGAAGGTTGCGGCTTCGCCGTAGCAGTGCTGCTCAAAGCGGATGGCACCATCGTAATAGAACTTGATGACCTCCAGCGTGCCGGATTCCTTTTTGCCGTCGCGGCCCAAGGTGGGGCGGTAGTCCTGCTGGTAGCGGCAGCCGCAGTGACTGCCGGCAAAATCTTTTGCGTGGAACGACATGGAGTTATCCTTCTTTCTTTTTAAAAATGCCCTTCAAAGTCGCCCTCGATCTCATAGGGCCAGCTCAGGATGCCGCCCAGATCGTACAGGCGGGTGTAGCCAAGGCTTTCCAGCTTGCGCACGGCATCGGCACTGCGGCGGCCGGTGCGGCAGTAGACCAGCCATACAGCGTTCTTATCTGGCAGCACCTCAGCCGCACGGCTCAGCACCTGACCCAGCGGCAGCAGCTTTGCGCCGGGGATGTGGCCCACGGCAAACTCGTCCGGCTCCCGGACATCTACAGCAGCCGCCTCGTGTGCATCCAGCAGACGGATGGCATCGGCAGCCGTGATCTTCTCACTCATACTCTCACTCCTTATAATATTCTCTTATCCATCCTATGATAGCAGACCTTTTTTGTTTGCACAAGAGGATACCTTTGCAAAATCCGAGCAACGTGCTATACTATAGGAAGCAATAAGGAGAGGATCGCCATGAAATTTTCGACCAAAAGCCGTTATGCCCTGCGCCTGATGGCCGAGCTGGCACGTTATGCGCCGGGCACCACCGTGAGCCTTAAGGAGATCAGTGAGCGGCAGAACCTGAGCCTGAAATATTTGGAGCAGATCGTGACCCCGCTGGCCCGTGTGGGCCTTGTAAAAAGCGAGCGCGGCAGTCAGGGCGGCTACCGCCTGACCAAAGCCCCTGCCGACTACACCGCCGGCGAGATCCTGCGCGCCATTGAGGGCAGCGTGGCACCCATTCCCTGCCTTGGCAGCGAGACCAACGAGTGCCCCATGTGGGAGCAGTGCTTCACCCTGCCTTCTGGACCGGCCTTGATGAGGTGATCAACCAGTATATCGACAGCGTAACGCTGGAACAGCTTTCCAGCCAGCTGCCTGCATCCGATAAAAAAGAAGGCTGTTGCAGCTGCGGCACGAAAAATGCCTGAATCTTGAAAGAAATGCTTGACATTCGCCTTTGCATCGGCTATAATAACAAAGCATTCAGCGAATGCCTATAGGGGTATAGCTCAGCTGGTAGAGCAGCGGTCTCCAAAACCGCGTGCCGTGAGTTCGAAACTTACTACCCCTGCCATAAACGCACAGGTTCTTCGGAACCTGTGCGTTTTGTTTTTGTACTCAAAGCAATCCGCACTCCGTCAGCCTGCTTTTGCAGTCATACAACAAAAAAACACCCCGAAGTCCTAAGGCTTCGAGGTGTCTGCTGTGGAGCTGCTATCCAGATTCGAACTGGAGACCTCATCCTTACCAAGGATGCGCTCTACCAACTGAGCTATAGCAGCAAATGGCGACCCGGATCGGGCTCGAACCGACGACCCCCAGCGTGACAGGCTGGTGCTCTAACCAACTGAGCTACCGGGCCATGATCGCTCAAGTTTCGCGCGGCGCTTACCGCCGGAACGTGCTTTATTATATCGAAAAAGCGTCCGCTTGTCAAGCATGAATTTACGAAAAACGCAAAAAAGCCTGAAAGAGCCGTTCAAAGCCCGCTCTGCCCTGTTCCGGACCCGCACAGCAGAAACGATTTACAAAAGAAAAACGCCCCGAAATCTTTCGACTTCAGGCATCTGAGCTGGAGCTGCTATCCAGATTCGAACTGGAGACCTCATCCTTACCAAGGATGCGCTCTACCAACTGAGCTATAGCAGCGCAATCACAGCTCAGTTATAATACCACAGTTTCCACCGTTTGGCAAGAGGTTTTTGCAAAAAAAAATCTGGATTTTTGCAAAAGTCGTTTTTTACGAAAAAACTCCCCCAGTCTGCTTACACAGACAGCCCCCTCGGAGATGGGGCCTTTGGCAGTACGGACAACTTTCCGGTTTTGCCAAGGGCTCCCTCTCTGAGGAAGCTGGCATCGCGCAGCGATGACTGAGGGAGTTTTACTTTATCACTCGATCAGCCGTTCAGCAGGGACAGGCACTTGCGGCTGTGCAGCTTGCGGATCGCCTTTGCCTCGATCTGGCGCACACGCTCACGGGTAACGCCAAAGTCACGGCCAACCTCTTCCAGCGTACGGGGACGGCCATCGTCCAGACCAAAGCGCAGGCGGATGACCTTCTCTTCACGAGGGGTCAGGCTCTTGAGAGCCAGATTGATCTGCTGTGCCACCATGGCGCGGTCTGCGGCCTTGCCAGGGGCTTCGGCGTTTTCGTCTGCGACGAAATCGCCCAGAGAGGAATCCTCTTCCTCACCCACGGGGCTTTCCAGACTTGCCGGCTCCTGTGCCATGCGCTGGATCTCGCGCACACGCTCCACGCTCATATCCATGGCCTTTGCCAACTCTTCCGGGGTCGGCTCGTGGCCGTTCTGGTACACCAGCTGGTTGGTGGCCTGACGCATCCGGTTGATGGTCTCCACCATGTGCACCGGAATGCGGATGGTACGGGCCTGATCCGCAATGGCACGGGTGATGGCCTGACGGATCCACCAGGTTGCATAGGTGGAGAAGCGGAAGCCGCGGTCACAGTCGAACTTCTCGGCAGCTTGATCAGGCCGATGTTGCCTCCTGGATCAGATCCAGGAATGCCAGATTGTGGCCCACATGCTTTTTGGCAATGGACACCACCAGACGCAGGTTCGCTTCGCTCAGGCTGCGGCGGGCGTTCAGGCCATCGCGGCGGGTCTTGAGCAGCTCAGCGCGCTTTTCGTCGCTCAGGGGGCCGTTCTCCACAGCTCCATAGCTTCCTCTTCGGCAGCCTTTTCCTCGGCATCCTCGCTGGGCTTCTCGTTGCCCTCCTCGTCCAGATCTTCGGTATAGCTGCGGCTGTTCTCATCCTCTTCAAACGAGAAACGGGCGCTGTTCTTTTTGATGTACTCCGGCCCGCCGTACTTCTGGCGGTCGGCCTGCAGGATGTGCGCCGCCTCGGCACCGGCATGGATGCGGCGGCTCAGCTCCACCTCCTGCTCCGCGCTCAGCAGCGGGATCTGGCCGATCTGCTTGAGGTAGTTCTTAACGGGGTCGTCCAGCAGTTCGTCCATGGCAGCCTTCAGGTCTGCAGGGTTCTCCTCGCTCTGCTCTTCCTCGTCCTCGCTGATGCCATATCATCGTTGTTGTTCTCGGCATTCTCGACCTCGGCCATGATGCTGTCCACATCCAGCGTAGGCTCTGCATCCTCTTCCAGAACCTTGATGCCGCGTTCTTCCAGAAGGGTGTAGAGCGTTTCCTCATCCATTCTGCACTGTGCAGCCAGCGCCTTGGCCTCCTTGGCCGAAATGGTGCCTTCGCCTTTCGTCAACAGTTCCTTTAAAGTCATGCCCATTTTGCTCTCTCCTTCTTGCTCCGGGGATGCTCCGCCGGGGGAAATCCTGTAATAAAGTGTTCCTGCGCATCAGATCACAAGTCCTCCGTTCACGCCGAACACCTGACCGGTGATGTAGCCCGCACCCTCGCCGGCAAGGAACACCAGCAGCTGCGCCACTTCGTCTGCGCTGCCAAGACGGCCCACAGGGGTCTCTTCGGCCAGCGCGGCTTATCCTCGGCGGTGAATGCTGCCATCATATCGGTATCAATGACCCCGGGCGCAACACAGTTCACTGTGATGCCGCTTGGGCCTTCTTCTTTGGCCAAAGCCTTGGTCAGGCCGATCAGGCCTGCCTTTGCTGCAGAGTAATGCACCTCGCAGCTGCCGCCGGTCTGGCCCCACATGCTGCTCACGGTCAGGATGCGTCCGGCCTTGCGGCGGATCATACCCGGCAGCGCCAGCTGACACAGGTGGAACGCACCGGTCAGGTTCACGTCCAGCATATGCTGCCACTCTTCCGGGGTGATGTCGGTGAACAGCTTCTGCTGGGCGATGCCCGCATTGCTCACCAGCACATCCACACGGCCCAGTGCCTGTTCTGCGGTGCGGAACGCAAGCTCGCAGCTGGCGCGGGATGCCACATCGCACTGCACGGCGGTGATGCCGGGCAGCTGTTTTTCCAGCTCTGCAGCGGCTTTGACATTGCTGTGGTACAGCACCGCCACGCGGTAGCCCGCCGCATAGAACGCCCGGGCCGCAGCGGCACCAATGCCGCGGTCGCCGCCGGAGATCAGCACACAGCGGCCACTGGCTGCTGCCTGCACGGTAGGTGCCGGTGTTTTCTCCGGCTCTTCCTGCACAGGCTCCGGCATTTCCGGCTGCGGCGCAGGCTGGGGCTTTTCCAGCACCATCACCCGGGTGGGTTCGTCCACCACGGGTGCTGCCGCCTTTGGCTTTGGCGGTACGGGCGGCTCCTGTGCAGCCTGTTCCGGCTGCGGCTCCTCACCCGACAGATTGAACGTCAGTTCAAATTCATCTTCGTACAAGAGTATAGTCCTCCTGTCGTGATCTCTGCACTGCAAAGGTATGCCGTGCAGGAGATGTCTGTGCGGCCCATCGCCGTCCGTTCAGCGTCCATTTCTTATCCGGTCAAGTCCGGTGCTCGGCGCGGCAGACAGCTGCATAAGATGGGTTTCGACAAAACACCATTAAATAATATAGCACAATTTGCCGAAAAAAGAAAGTGGAAGCCGCCTACTTTTTCACGCAGCTTCCACTTTTTTACGGTTTCTTCATATTCCATGCCGGTCATACAGGCGGTTTCCACTTCGGCCGGGCCGCAAGCCGTGCCCGCAGATCCTTGAAAAACGCCTGCAGCAGCTCCTGTGCTTCCTCTGCGCGCAGCCCCTGCTCCACCACCGGGTGGTGGTTGAAGGGCATTGCAAACAGGTCGGTCACACTGCCGCAGCAGCCCGCCTTGGTGTCTGCCGCGCCGTATACCACCCGCCGGATGCGGCTGTTGATGATGGCCCCGGCGCACATGGGGCACGGCTCCAGCGTGACGAACAGCTCGCACTCCCACAGCCGCCAGCCGCCCAGCTTTTTGCAGGCGGCATCAATGGCCAGCAGCTCTGCATGATGCAGTGCGTTTTTTCGGTCTCGCGGGTGTTGTGGCGGCAGCTACCACCTCGCCGTTGCGGGCCACCACGGCCCCCACCGGCACCTCGCCCAGTGCAGCCGCCTTGCGGGCTTCTTCCAGCGCAAGGCCCATCAGTTCAGAATCGGTCATAGGTTCCCCTTTATCCTGCTGCAAAAACCAGCAGATTATTCAATGTATGCAAAAGCATCCCCGGCCATACCCTGCCGGTGCGTTCACGAAGTGCGCCCAGCACAAGGCCGCAGCCAAGCGCCCACGCCATGCCCGCCGGGGTGCCGTGCTGCCCCGCAAACAGTACCGCCTGCAGCGCCGCGGCCTGCCATCTGCCAAGGCTGCGCCAGCTGCTGGATGGCCCCGCGGAACACCAGTTCCTCCACGACAGGTGCAGCGATGCAGTGGTGCACAAAACTCAGCGCCCGCACATCCCACGCCGGGGCAGGCAGAAATGCCAGCACTTTGCCTGCCAGCAGGTAGGCCAGTGCGCAGCCGAACGCAGCCAGCAGCGCCCTTGTTTTTGCCTTTTGCTCCATGGCCTGCCCTCCCTGCCGTGCGTTTCTCAGCGCCTATCTTATCATAAGCAGCGGCTTTTACGCAAGTATTTTGCGCTGGGACGAAGCAATTTTCGCTCAGGTAATTGACTTTTCCCTGTGGATTCTGGTATAATGTTTCCCGACGTTTTATTGCAAAGCGTCGGGAAATATAACTTGAATTTGTTTTTACCGGAAATCCGGAGGTATTTTATGATCCGTATTCTCACCGATTCTGCGTCCGACATCCTGCCCGCCGAAGCCGAGCAGCTGGGCGTGACCGTGATCCCTCTGAACGTGACGCTGGAGGATGGCAGCATCCTGCGGGATGGCATCGACATGACCCCCACCGAGTACTATGCCCATCTGGCCAGCTGCCGCAAGCTGCCCACCACCAGCCAGCCCAGCCCGGAGCTGTTCGAGAAGTTCTATCTGGAAGCCGCTGCCGCCGGGGACGAAGTGCTGGGCATCTTCCTGTCCCACGAGCTGTCCGGCACATGGCAGTGCGCAAAGCTGGCCGCAGACCTCGCCAATGTAGACAACGTGCTGTTTGTGGACAGTGCACCGTGTGTCTGGGCGAATCGCTGCTGGTGCGTCTGGCCGTGCAGCTGCGTGACGCAGGCAAGACGCTGGTGCAGATCGCCACCGATCTGGAGCACGCCAAGGAGCATCTGCATCTGGTTGCCGCAATCGACGATCTGAAGTATCTGCGCAAGGGCGGCCGTCTGCCTGCCGCTGTGGCCGTCGCGGGCGGGATGCTGGGCATCAAGCCCCTCATCACCATCAAGGACGGTAAGGTAGCCATGGCCGGTAAGGCCCGCGGCCTGCCCGGTGCCTATGTGGCCCTGTTCAAGAAGATCGAAGAGCTGGGCGGCATCAGCCCGGACTTTACCGCTGTTGCCGGTTATTCTTCCAGCCTGCGGGAAGTGCAGCCCATCGAGAACTACTTCCGTGAAAATCTGCACATGGGCGAACCGCTGGTGCGCCAGATCGGCTGCGTCATCGGCACCCACGCAGGCCCCGGTGCATTTGGTCTGGCATTCTTTGACAAAGAGCTGGTGCTGGAATAAGCGACCACCGAAAAAAGATCATCCGAGCAAAGTCGGGCAGCCTGCGGGCTGCCCGGCTTATTTTTTGCAGCGGGAAACGGGCGCAAACTCCCTCAGTCAAAACCTGACGGTTTTGCCAGCTCCCTCGGAGAGGGAGCCTCTGCGCGCCCGGCGCTCACAGCACTGCGTCCGAGATGAGCTTGCCCAGCAGCAGCACCAGCACCACCAGCATCATGGGACGGATGAAGCGCGCACCTTTTTCAGGGCGAAATGGGACCCCAGCAGGTTGCCCAGAATGTTGCTGACGGCGCAGGGGATGCCGATGTGGAACACCACCAGACCGTTCATCAGATAGGTGAACAGGCTGGCGTAGTTGCTGGCAAGATTCAGCACCTTGCCGTTGCCGTTGGCGGTGCGCAGGTCAAAGCCCATCAGGGTGGTAAAGGCAATGATGGCAAAGGTGCCGGTGCCCGGGCCCACGATGCCGTCGTACAGGCCGATGCCCAAGCCGATGCCCAGCGCCAGCAGGATCTTTTTCAGGTTCAGGGTGCCGTCGTCCCGGTTCTGGTCCGGCAGGTCGCGCTGCCACAAAATGACCACTGCCGCCACTGGCAGGATGAGGAACATCATGGTGCGCAGCAGTTCATCGCTGAGCAGCAGCACGATATGCGCCCCCAGTGCACTGCCCGCAAAGCTGCCAATGGCTGCAAGGATGCCCACCTTCAGGTTCATTGCACCGTTTTTGAAAAAGTTGGCTGTGGCAAAAGTGGTGCCGCAGGCGGCGCTGAATTTGTTGGTAGCATAGGTGTAGTGGGGCGCAGCCCGGCAAACAGATAGGCCGGCAGGCTGATAAGACCGCCGCCTCCGGCTGCCGAATCCACAAAGCCTGCAAAGCCCGTCATCAGAACGAGAAACGCCATCATCCATGGCGAGAGTGTGATCCCCATTGTTATAATTCCTTTTATTTTTCCAATTTTGTTCTTTGGGAGAACGTGCGTCTCAGGACAGTGACAGTCGTCCCTCACAGGCCAGCACCTGATCCAGGATCATCCGCGAGACGCGGGCACCGTACACCATGGCGGGGTGTTCATTGTACTCGATGATATCGTGAAAATCCTTGTTCATCAGCACGATGACATACTCGCCGTAGGGGGTGTGGACAATGCCGCCGTCGTTGCGGCAGGCGTTCATGCTGCCGCTCTTGCTGGCCACCCAGATCAGCTCCGGCGCGCCGGTCTCCTCGCAGTCGAGGTAATACTGCGGGAAGTCGTGGGTCAGCATGGTGTTGTAGTGCTGCTGGCGCAGGATGGAAAGCATCTCCGCGCTGGCTTCCCGGCTGACAAGCTCCCCTTTTGCAATGCGGGCGAACAGCGCCGCGTAGTCGCGCGGCGTGGTGGTGCCAAGCTGGCGGTAGCGGTCAAAGTGCAGCGGATTGTGCAGCACAGTATGCGCAAAGCCCAGCTCCCGGATACAGGCGTTGATGGTATCCAGTCCCAGATAGTCGATGATCATATTGGTGGCGATGTTGTCCGAGCAAATGATCATCATGGTGGCGGTGTCCTTCACCTTGAGCTTTGCGCCCACGCCCAGCGCGCGCAGCATGCCGCTGCCGTCCACGAACTGGCTCTGCTCATAGGTGATCTCTTCGGCAAGGTCTGCTTTGCCGCGCTGCGCCTGCAAATACAATGCAGCGAGAATGAACGCCTTGATGGTGGATGCTGTCTCAAATTCTTCGTCCGCGCCCACCTCCACGGTATGGCCCTGCAGGTCGTCCACAAACACGCTCATTTTGCCCTGATAGCAGTACAGCTCCGCAGCAATGCGCTTTTCCAGCGTCATGTTTTTATCCATATCGGCATATTCTCCGTTGTTATTACAGATTTTCCTCAAAAAAGCGCATGGCATTGCGTAGTAGATGCCTTCCACCTCGTCCTCGGTAAAGCCCTCTTTGCGCAGGGCATCCGCCAGCAGCGGCAGGAAGGCAGCATTTTCCAGCTGGTGAGGGCCATCGATGCCATCAAAATCGCTGCCAAGGGCAATCATCTGCGCACCGCCTACCTGCTTATAGTGGGCTGCATGCTTTGCGATCATCTCCACCGTGCTGCGGCAGTTTTCCGGGTGGGTGGGGTCGGTGTCCAGAAAGGGCGCATAGTAGTTCAGGCCCGCAATGCCGCCGCGCTCCGAAAGGGCGCGGATCATCTCATCGGTCAGGTTGCGGGTGTGGGGTGCCAGTGCGCGGCAGTTGGAGTGGCTGGCCGCAAAAGGCCGGGTGCCGTGCTCCACGATATCCCAGAAGCCCTTGTCCGAAAGGTGGCTCACATCCACGATCATGTGCATCCGTTCCATCTCGGCCAGAAATTCAAAGCCCTTCCCGGTCAGGCCCTTTTCGGTCTGGGGCACCAGCACCCCGCCGGGGTTCCGCTGCGGGCTTGCCAGCTCGTTTTCGTGGTTCCATGTCAGGGTCATCATGCGCACGCCCAGCTCATACATCCGGCGCAGCACCCTACGCTGCCCTTGCAGCAGGCGCCTTCCTCGATGGTGAGCATCCCGCTGATCTTTCCCGCCGCAGCATTCCGGCGGATGTCCGCCGCCGTGTACACCGGAGCAATTTTTTCCGGGTATGCCGCCATGATGCGCTTGAACTGGTCGATCTCTTCCAGCGCTGTCACCAGCGGGTCCGCTCCGGGCGTTTTGTCACCCAGATTGACGAATGCTGCAAAGCACTGCAGCAGATAGTCGCCTTTCTGTAATTTTTCAAGGTCGATATGCAGATCGTTCTGCGCGAAGCTCTTGGGCCGGCCCGTATGTTCGGCTTTGCGCAGCTCGCTGAGGGTATCGCAGTGCAGATCCCAGACTTTCATGATGTTTTCTCCTCTTTATTTCTCTTGCAGCAGCTGCAGCAATTCCTCTGGTTTCATGGACAGGATCGCTCCGTCTGCCGAGCCGGTAACCGTCTCGGCAAGGTCCTGCTTTGCCTGCTGCAGCTCCACGATCTTTTCTTCAATGGTGTCCTGCGCAATGAGCTTGTACACCTGCACCGGATTGCGCTGGCCGATGCGGTAGGCGCGGTCGGTGGCCTGATTCTGCGCAGCCACGTTCCACCACGGGTCGTAGTGGATGACGATATCTGCCGCCGTCAGGTTCAGGCCGGTGCCGCCCGCCCGCAGCGAGATGAGGAATACATCCGCTTCGCCGCTGTTGAACCGGCGCACAAGCTCCGCACGCACCGGCTTTGGGGTGGAGCCCTGCAGGGTAAAGTGGCTCACGCCCGCTTCGTCCAGCCGTTTTGCCAGCAGTTCCAGCATGGAGGTGAACTGGCTGAACAGCAGGATGCGGTGTCCGCCCTCCACAGCAGCCGTCACCAGCTCCATGCAGGCTTCCAGCTTGGCACTGCCGCCGTCCCAGTTGTCTGCCACAAGGCGCGGGTCGCAGCAGATCTCCCGCAGGCGCATGAGCACTGCGAACACCGCCATTTTATCCTCCGGCTTTGCAGCGCGCAGCTTTTCCCGCGCGTCCACCACAGCGGCAAGGTAGAGCTTGCGCTGCTGCTCGTCCAGCTCGATGCGGTGGAGATTCTCGGTCTTGGGGGCAGCTCTTTGAGCACCTCGGACTTCATGCGCCGCAGGATGAACGGCCCGGTGAGCTGGTTCAAACGGCGCAGTGCGTCTTTGTCGTCCTCCTGCACGATAGGCTTTTCAAACCGGGCGCAGAAGGTCTTGTAGGGCGGCAGATACCCCGGCATCAGGAAGGAGAAGATGCTCCACAATTCGCCCAAGCGGTTCTCCACCGGGGTGCCGGTAAGGGCAAACCGCACTTTGCTGTTCACCCCGCACACCGCCTTGTACTTTTGGGTAGTGTGGTTCTTGATGGCCTGCGCTTCGTCCAGAATGCAGGCGTAGAATTGCTGCCCGCTGTAAAGCTCCTCGTCCCGGCGCATCAGGTCATAGCTGGTCACCACAAGGTCGGCTTCCGCCCACTGCTTTGCCAGCTCTGCCCGGTGAGCAGCGTCGCCGTCCACAGCCACGCAGGAAAGCTGCGGCGTGAACTTCTGGCATTCCTCCTGCCAGTTGAGCACCAGCGATGCCGGGCAGACGATGAGGCTGGGCAGGCGCTGGCCGCTTTCCTTCATGGCCAGCAGGTAGCTGAGCACCTGCACGGTCTTGCCAAGGCCCATATCGTCGGCCAGAATGCCGCCCATGCCGTAGCCGTCCAGCGTGCGCAGCCAGCGGTAGCCATCCCGCTGGTACTTGCGCAGCACATTGTGCAGGCTTTCCGGCGGAGTATACTCGCTGTCCTTCACGGCGTGAAAGCTGCGGCTGATGCGGCGGAACGCATCGTCGCGGTTGAAACGCAGGCCGTTCTGGCCCGAGAGCGCCCAGTCGAGACTGGGTGCACGGTAGAGCGGCAGCTCGGCGTGGCCGCTCTTGAGCTTGGCCCCGGAAAGTTCCAGTGTATCGTTCAGTTCGTCCAGCCCTTCCAGACTGTCGTCCAGCCGCAGCAGACGGCCGTCCCGCAGGCGGTGGTAGCGCTTTTTCTGGTGCAGGGAGCGCAGCAGGTCTTTCAGCTCTGCCACCGGGAACTCGCCGGTATCCACTTCCAGATCCAGCACACTGCCGTGCACCGAAACGCCCACCGTGATGCGGGGCGGCGCGGCCTGCAGACTGCGGAAGGCATCCGTCAGGTATACTTCACCCTCGGCCAGCAGGCCGGCACGCCCTCCTCCAACATGCGGTAGATCTCGTCCTCGTCAGCGGTGCCGTACACTTCCTCTCTGCCGCCCACACCGGGCTGCAGATAAGAGGCCAGCAGCCGCTTTGCCCGGCTCTCGGCGCGCACATCCCGCAAAAGCCCTGCCGGAGACGGCACGAACGGCGTGACCTTATCCTCCCCATACAAAAACTCCGCGTGTGCTTCGATGCGGAAGCTGTCCGGTGCGTCCAGATAGAACTGCACCACCGGTTCCAGCGGGATCTGGTTCAGCAGCAGACGTTCCGGGTCCACGATGTTCAGCTTGCTGCCCAGCTCCGGCAGCACATAGCTGCAAAAGGCCGTGGCATCTGCGCTGGTAAAGAACAGGCTTTTGCCGCCCAGCGCCTGCAATGCGGGCAGGATGCGGGTGCACCCGGGCCGCTGCAGCCGCCAGAGCGTATCCTCGCTGAACAGGTAATCATAGTCAAGGCCCTGCACAGCGGAAAGTGCGGGTTCGCCTTCCACCTGCACACCGCCGCGGCGGCGCTCCACGGTCATGGTAATGACGGGCAGACCTTCCCGCAGCTCGTACCCGCCCAAAAAACCGGTATGCTCGTACAGCTGCACAAGGTCATCAAAGATCTCGCCGGTCAGGATCATGCCTCCCGCCGGGCCTTGTTCGGCCCCGCCGTACACCCGCACGGCGGCTTTGTCCATGCTCTGCCTTGCGTTCACCTGACGGCGCAGCAGCTGCAAAAGCGCACGGGACTCTTCATCAAAGGCATCCCACCGGTGCACAAAAGCCAGTGCCTTGCCGTAGCTGACGCTTTTGCCCATCTCGACGGCTTCCATCAGGTTCGGGATGCTTTTTACCACATACTGCCGCCCGCCGTCCGAGATGCGCAGCCGCAGCCATGGCTGTGCGCCGGGCACGAGGTCAGCTCCGGTTCCAGATGGCAAGCCGGTGCGCTGGGCGTCTCGTCCACGCCAAGGTTTCAAGGGCTGCTCCTTATAGGTATCCAGCAGCCTGAGGGCCTCGTGATCCGACACCGGCGTTTCG
>ENA-OQCS01000390-OQCS01000390.1-human-gut-metagenome-genome-assembly--contig:-NODE-390-length-24402-cov-2.188218_pt1 | contig 24402 bp, 36 predicted proteins | sample MGYA00242757_ERZ504575 | MGnify/ENA primary metagenome ERZ504575 (study PRJEB26092, sample SAMD00036297) | human gut metagenome | host: Homo sapiens | study: EMG produced TPA metagenomics assembly of... | reverse complement strand
ACCGGACTTGGGAGACATATTCTTTTATCTATTCAAACGACTAACTTGAGGCAGATTGATGGTATGCCGGACGTTTTGTCCGGAACCAGAGCCTGATACCCTCTTTTGTATACGAAGTATGCCACAGATGCCTTTTGCCAGCCGGTAATAGCAGAAATGTACTTTTTCCTTTACAGGGTCTGCTTTTTGTATGATGGAAACCTTAACAGCATTCGTTTCGGGCTTCATGGATAAATGAGCCAGAAACGCCATGCACAGGGTAATATAAAAATTTAGAGCATTGACTGCTTCAAGCTTCCGTACCCGGAAGTTTTCAAAATGGAACATCTGCTTTTTACAGCGGAAGTATTCCTCAATGTGCCATCTTGAGAAGTATGTCTTTGCAACCTTTATGACATCTTCTTTTGACTTGATTTCCTTATTGGTTGCCAGCATCATGGGATGCTCGGTAATGCCATAAACGAGAACCAGATAAATATCTTTTCTGGACGCAGTCACTTGTACTTTTACGTGGGAAAGATAAGCTTCGTGGCACTTTCCGCGGAATATAAGAGGTGTTTTAATTTTTCCTTTCCGCTGATTACGCAACTGTGTGGCAGAAACCCATTTTCCGTGGAAAAATAGTTTCCGTTTGGAGGTAAGGCGAATCACGTAATCCTGTTTCAAGTCATCAAGCTTTAGAAACATCTTGTTGTCATCATATCCCCTGTCCATGACGAAAGTAGCACGACCAAATATATCTGAACCGCATTTCATAGCAGAAAAGGTTATATCATTGTTGGACGTAAAGTTCTTTTCCTTTGAGGAATGAATCTTCGAGAAGATGCTGACAGGGTGTGCGTTTTTTGCCAGAACACATGCCTCCGTCACGTGATAGCCTTTTTCATAAACATTTTTAGTGGTTGTACTCTTTGAACCGTCCCTGACAGTACCAAGAGCCTCAAATTTATAACCATCAGGTTTTACAATGTCGCTGTCATCGATGTGAATAACAGGCTCATCCGGAATCCATTTACGGATCAGGGAGCGGTAAGCTTTTAAAGCTTTTGAAGATGTACCTTTGTTCAGATGTCTGGTAAGCCTTTCTACAGAATTGACCTTTTTGGAAGATTCATGAAGCTGGTCTACGATATCAGTAAGAAGACAGCTGCTGGAGGCAAGAATACCATAGGTCATGTCGGCAGTGAACTTGCGATCTGGTTTGGAAAGATGCCTGGAAATTTTTTTGGAAAAAAGTTAAAATTTCCCGTTTCATTTGGTAGGTATTTGATGTAAAATTAGCCACAGGGAATCCTCTTCTAGTATAATTAATGGTGTAGTCAATCAAGACTACTTGGTTAATAAGTTTCTATAAATCAGATAACAGAAGAAGGGATTTTTCCTTCATCAGATGTTATTAATGACTAGCATGTCTGACGGCTCCTGATAGACACCCAATAAAACATAAGGTATTATCTCTAAGGATAGGACAAAGAATGTATTCCTCCTTGGGAAGTCACTTCTGTGACTGATACCTACAAAAAAGTCAATTAGTCCATTCGACAGGGTTTTATGTTTTAGCTGGTTGGGAGCCGGTAGCAATACCCGAATGACGCGCTAGGTTGTGTACCTGCCAGATTGGAAATGGATTCCTATCCGAAAGGAGGTTATCCACATGCCAAACAATGTTATTTTTAATTTCGATGAATTATTCATCTCCGTTGGTATTGATGTCGGTGCCGACTTCTCCTGGATGTCGATTGTACTTCCTAACCAACAGTTTGTAGGAAAGCCTTACAAAATCCTACACAACAGCATGGATTCCCTTGCTTCGGCTGTCTCTAAAATAAAAGAAGCAGAAGAAATGTATTCTTTGGAAAGTCGCATTTTCCTTGAATCCACGGGAATTTATCATTACCCACTCTTCTGCTATCTTCGTGATAAGGGTTTTAACTGCTCAGTTATCAATCCTATCATCACAAAGAATAGCACAAATATCAATATACGAAAAGTACATAATGACCGTTTTGATTCTAAAAAAGCTGCTTTAGTTGGCTTAAAACCTGATTTAAAAGTTTCTCTTATGCCATCTGACCTTGCTTTGAACTGTCGCAATCTATGCCGTGAATACTACGATTTGATGGACAGCCGTAATGCTTACGTGAACAAGCTTATTGACGAACTGCGTATGGTTTTCCCTCAGTATCTTGGCATTTTTTCCAAGGTTACGATTGATACGTCTCTTATCTTGTTGGAAACTTACACATCTCCATCTGCCTTTATTAACGCAGACAAACAAGAGATTATTGATCTCATCAGGTCAACAGCTCGTTTTGGACTTACATACGCTTGTAACAAGTATAATGCCATTATTCAGGCTGCTAATGATGCAGACGAGTTCGGTTACATCCTTGACAGCAACATCAAGAGAATCCGTCTATATATTGGTTTTATCCGTAAATATGATGAAGAAATCAACAGCATTCTGGAATCCATGCATGAGCTTGCTGCCGCTAATGAGGATACCGATTTTGTGAAACAGATTCGCCTAATTGAAACATTCAAAGGGGCTGGTTTCTTGTCCGCTATGTCCCTTATGGGAGAGATTGGTGATTTTTCTGCATTTTCAAAACCAAAACAACTTTTTGCTTACTTTGGTCTTGATCCAGCTGTAAAACAGTCTGGAAAATTTGAAGGTACTAAAATCCAGATGTCGAAAAGAGGCTCTGCCATAGCAAGACGGGTTATTCACACACTGACCTTGCAAAGTATCAGTGCTTCCCGTACCGGTGAATCAAAAAATCCAGTACTCCTTGATTACTATCTCAAAAAGTGTGAATCAAAACCAAAACTAGTTGCAATGGGAGCTGTTTCACACAAGGTATGCAACATGATATTTGCAATCCTTCGAGATAGCAAACCTTTTGAAATCATTACACCGCAGGAACATATAAAAAAATACAACGCTGCTAAATGCGACGTAGCTGCGTAAAATAATACCACCTACTGAATCAATATCTTTTTTGAATGATATTTTCCCCAAGGGATAAGCACGCCCTTTTTTAAAGAAAAATATTTTTCATTTACCTATTGACATTTATTAGCTGGACTTTTTTGTTTAGTATGATTTTTTGTGGTGAATTAATTTTACATCAAAAAGAAGAAGATTCCTTATATTTTGGGTAATTTTTGAAGTTGTTTATGACAGTATCTGAAAAACGATTCGGTTGTGGATAAAACTGCGGAAACTCAAGATTGTTTTTTTATACAAAAGAGTTAATATAGTTTCAGTTATTAACAAAATATGAGGAGGTACAAAATGGGTTTTTTTGATGATTTTGGGAAAAAGATTTCTTCAGCAGGGCAGGAGCTATTGCCAAGACAAAGGAACTGGCGGATATAGCTAAAATCAATTCCAGTATTTCAGATGAGGAAAATAAGATAAAAACAGCTTATTCTGAAATTGGAAAAAAGTATTTCGAAAATCATTCTGAAGATTCGGAAGAAGATTACGAAGCGCAGATTGCAGTTATTAAAGAGGCAATGGAGAAGATCAAGGCTTATGAACAGCAGATCGTTGAAATTAAGGGTGTAGTTAAGTGCCCTAACTGTGGCGCAGAGAATTCCAAGACAGCTGCTTTCTGTGCTACCTGTGGTACTGCGCTGCCGGTACCGGTGACGGAATCTGTGGAAGCCACGGAACAGAATGTGGTGGAGAAGAAATGTCCCAATTGTGGTGAAGTAATCAACGACGGCGCAGCTTTCTGTGCAAAGTGCGGTACCAAAATAGAGGAGGAACAGTAAAATGGAGAAGACAAAATTAGGAGTTTCCGTTGGGATTTTTGGTGCATTTTTATATGTGGCAGCATTATTCGGAGGATATATAGCAATTACCCTGTTGGCAGGATATGTGCTTCTCATGGAATCCAATGAATGGCTTAAGAAGACCGCAGTGAAAGCAGTTGCAACACTGGCATGTTTCAGCTTCCTGTCTCTTTTAATTGGTCTGATTCCGGATGCTGTGGAGGTGGTTACCGGCGTTTTTCAATGTATTCTTTAATTTCTTTGGCAAAAGTATTTATCCTTCAGTAATTAATACCATTTTTAGTGTGATTTCTCAGATAATCAGCTTTCTGAAAGATTTAGTATTTGCTGCACTTATCTATAAAGCGTTAAACCAGGGAACTGTAAAGCTGCCTGTAATTGATAAGTTAATAGATAAGTACATTTAAGATACAGTCAAAATGGATATAGACCGGCCTCTGGCTGGTCTATATGTATATCCGGGAGAGTGAAAATTGAAAATGAAACAAATGAAAAAATGGCTCTTACTTAATATAGGTATGATACTTATGTTAAGTATGGCCGGCTGCGGTAAAAAACAGGATGAAGTAGTAGTGTATACAGCAGTTGACCAGGTATATGCAGATAAGATATTCGAAATGTTTGAAGAAGAGACCGGTATTACAGTAAAGGCGGTTTATGATACGGAATCCAATAAAACCACAGGATTGACCAACCGGATCATTGCAGAAGCGGAGAAACCGGTGTGTGACGTATTCTGGAATAATGAGTTTATTCAAACGATTGATCTGGAGAAAAAAGGAATGCTGCAAGCCTATGTTCCGGCAGAGGCAGATACGATTCCGGAATATTATAAAGCTGCAGACGGAACCTGGACGGCTATGGGAGGACGGGCAAGAGTATTTCTGGTCAATACGGACTTATTGACAGAACAGGAATATCCCGATAGTATTTATGATTTTGCGAATGATAAATATGAAGGAAGCCAATTAGCAATAGCATACCCTATGTTTGGAACGACCAGAACTATGGCGGCGGCAATCTATGCACAATTAGGAGAAGCACAGGCGAGAGAATATTTTCAAAGTATTGCTGACAAAGGGGTACAGGTAGTGGATGGAAACTCTGTGACCAAAGATATGGCAGCCACAGGACAGGTGGCAATCGGGTTCACAGATACGGATGATGCCAAAGAAGCAATAGAAGACGGAGCACCGGTGGTAATGGTATTCCCGGATCAGGATGAAGAAGGAATGGGCACATTGATGACACCCAGCACTGCCGCTATTATTAAGGGAGCACCGGATCAAAAAAACGCAGAAGCATTTATGGACTTTGTTCTATCTGAGAAAGTAGAGAGAAAGCTGGTAGACATGGGATTCTTTGATGTAAGCTGCAGAGATGCTGTGTCAGATAGTGGCATTAAAGGAATGATCTTAATCTCGAAGATATTTACGAGTATCTGGATATCGCAAGCAAAGATATGGAGACTATTTTTAGCAGAGCGCAATAAATAAGAGCTTCACGAGGGAGCAACGCATGAGAGATTGTAAAAGTTTTTTTAAGGGAATGAGTATACTTCCATACATCATCATGGTATGGCTCCCTCTCTTTTTTCATGGAGGGAGACTGTTGAACAGATCAGGCTGCCGGATGCCAGACAGATAGGTCTTTTGCTAAACAGCGTAAAACTCGGAGGACTTGCTGCACTCCTGACCTGTGTATTAGGAGGTCTGGCTGCCAATTACATTCATAAGGGATGGTTGTCAGACAGATGGTACAGATATTTTTTCGTTTTGCTGATGCCTGTGCCATATTATATCTATGCATTATCGTGGATGTATCTGATCAGAGTGTTATCTTTCATCGTCCCGGCATTTTAAAATATTCAGCACAAGGCTTTGGAGCCTGCCTTTTCGTGGAAACCATGACATACCTTCCTATTACCACATTATTGATTCTTTCTGCTCTTGAGATGTGCAACAGGCAGTCTGAAGAAATGGCAATGGTATATCAGAAGTCTTCTAAGGTATTGTGGAAAAATATACTCCCTGAAATTCTGCCATATATTGTGGCGGCATTTGCAGCAGTATTTATACTATCGGTAACAGATTTCTCCGTGCCGTCCATGTTTCAATATAATACCTATGTACTGGATTTATATTCTACATATGGAAGGACAGGCAGCAGTGCAAATGCGTATGCAATGTCATTTCCCCTGTTGATCCTGCTACTTTTGCCATTAGCATTTGTGCAACAGGCAATCAGAAAATTGAATAAACCGCAGAGAAGTGAAAGCTTTGTGAAATGTAAATATCCTGTGTGGTTACAAGGAATTATGAATGTTTCGTTTGGACTTCTGGTCTGTCAGGTACTGCTTCCGGTAATAACTTTTACAATTACATCCGAAGGAATGCAGAATATTTGGAAATCATTTGATATGATTTATGAGCAGGCAGGTGTGACATTGATCATAGCTTCTCTGGCAGCTCTTATAGCAGTCCTTTGTGTGATACCTGCAGCCGTTTTTCTGGCAAACTGCGAAAATGGACTGATCTGGATGATCATGTTGGGAAGTATGGCAATACCGGGATCGCTGCAGGCGATGGGATTATTAAATGTTGTCAACGGTTCCTGGGCTCATTGGCTGAGCACATCATTACTTATGCCGGCACTGGGGTGTGCAATACATTATATGCCGATTGCTCTTATCATTTTAGTGAGTACGATGAAGCGCATAGATAGAAAAAGTATTGAATTAGCGGTTTTATATGAACAAAATCGGTATGAAAAAACGCTTTTGGAACTGGGGATGCTTTTGCCGGGAATATTGAGCTCATTCCTATTAGTTTTCTTTTTGTCCTTTGGTGAAGAGGGAATCATGCTTGTGTTGATGCCGCCCGGAGCAGAGACTGTTTCGGTAAAGATATATAATTATCTGCATTATGGCGCATCGGAATATGTGTCGGGATTTTGCCTGTGGGTAACGCTGTTTCTGTTTTTGCTGGAAGTGATTCCGGTATGTTTTATAAGAAAAAGATATGGGGGACACCATGCAAAAAGCGATTGAAGTGACGAATTTATGTAAGCGGTATTCACAGGAAGTGCTTAAGAATTTTTCTCTTTCTGTAAACGAAGGAGAAATGGTGGTGCTATTGGGAGAAAGCGGATGCGGGAAAAGTACCTTTATCAGAATTCTGGCAGGACTGGAGAATGCGGATAGCGGAAGTGTCTGCCTCAATGGTATTTCCATGGATGAACGGATTCCTCCCAATAAAAGAAATATAGCATTGGTATATCAGGAGCCGGTATTGTGGAATCATATGCCGGTGTGGAAAAATATTGCGTATGGAATGGCAAAAAAAAGATAAAAAAGTTATTTATGACTGATGGATGCTTTGGAAATCGGTGGATTGGAAAAGAGATTTCCGGAAGAAATCTCCGGTGGACAGGCCAAAAGAGTTGCACTGGCCAGAGCATTGGCAGCAGATAAGGGAATCTTGCTATTAGACGAGCCCTTGTCCAATATCGATGAAAAGACAAAACTGAAAAATCTGGAGTATCTGGTCCAAAACTATAAGGACAGGAAAACGATATTGTATGTAACACACAGTAAGATGGAAGCAGATTTTCTGGGATGTCGGCAGATCAGAATGGATGTGAAGGAGTAAAATGCGGCGAAGACGTTTCCTTACATATAGTTTATATTTCCTGTTTGCTTTATTTATCCTAATGGCATTTATTATTTCCCGGAAAATTGTGGAAAAGCAGGATGAGAATGTTCCCTGGAAGGAAGATTTTACGATCCTGAGATCCGGCGAAGAAATTTCAGCACTTTATTATGATGGTGAGAATGTATGGGTAGGGTGCAACGATGGGTATATGTATATAATGCAGATACAAGAGAAGAAATAAAATATTATGGAGGGCTGAATCTTATCTATTCCGCCGGAATAACAAAAAGTTCTGACGGAACCGTGTGGATCGGACAGGAAGATGGATTGACAGGGATTCAGGAGAATGGAGACGGTGACAGACTGGAATTTAGTTATCCGGATATTCCCAAAGGCCGCGTGAATACTGTGGAATGGGATGGAGAAAGACTCTGGATCGGAACTTATCATGGCGCTGCAAGCTTAATACGAAGTCCGTCGGGATGGAAGGTAGAAAGTATATATAACTCCTCTAACGGATTATGCAGTGATTCTGTCAATGTAATAAAGAGCACGGGGCACAGCCTGTGGTTCGCATCCTATCTGGAGCATAAAAACGGAGGAATTAGTATTTGGGATAATGACGGTACTCATTTTATTACTGTCGCAGACGGACTTCCCCATGCATATGTTACCTCACTGCAATATCTCGGAGATGAGAAAATGTTAGTTGGAACCGGATACATGGATGATGGTGGACTGGCACTTGTCCAAAAGATAAACGGAGAATACAAGATCACAGCTACATTTTTCAGTGAGAACGGGGTCCCGGGAGAAAAAGTAAGGCAGCTTTTTCTGGATGAGGATGGTTATCTGTGGATCACGACGGAATATGATGGGGTACTCATCCTTAACTATGCAGAGGATGGTCTGCAGTCAGAACTTCAGGGATTGTATTTAAAAGAAGAGAATGGTTTGTCGGATAATGAAATAAAGTGTCTGATAAAGGTAAAAGATAGTTATTGGCTTGGAGGAAAGTACGGTCTTACGATCGTACCCCAAAATATTGTGGAGTAGGTAAACATTATGAAAAAGGAAAAACCGGCAGTAATAAATGAATTATCTTTAAACGAATTTATTTTAGTATTTAAGTATTTTATGAGAAAAACCAATTGTGCGCATGTCACGGGCTTTGTGAATGCACCGTTACTTTATGCAAAACCGAATGAGACAGAGCTGGAACAACTTATCAATCTGGCTATAAAGCATGGGACACTGGTTCGAAATGGCAACGAAACCACTATCAATGGGGTTGTATATACATTTATAAATGCATGGTCACAAAGTTCAAATATTGTTACGATAAAAAAGGCGTCTTATTCGGATCAGAAGGGAATATTTGTTACCAAATTGGATGGAATGTATCTTGCTATGCAGCAGGATGCGGTAAAAGACAGGGCTGTTTTAGTGGCAGATTCGGATATCGGAATTGTTTATGATTATTTAGCAGCGAAATAGAGAAAAAAGATACAAATAGCAATTTAAATTGAAGAATGCCAACAAGATTTTTTCAGAACAAGGGCGTAGTATTCATTTGGAAGTGGAACCTGTGAACCAGGTTTCTCTGCAGTGTATTGAGAATATAAGCGGTAAAAAATATGAAGCAGATGAGTTGATCCATATTGGAAAAAAACAGCTTGAAGAGATATCCTTAGATGATCATCACAGTGTAATTCATATTGAAAAATATAGCAATGATCAACTGAAGGAAGTAATCGTAAGATATATCGATAGTCATTGTCGTGCCAATAAAGAGCATGACAATAAGCCGGAAACAAAAGATGGAAAAATAGAGGATCCAGAATACTACACGCGACTGAGCTTTTTGAAATTGACAAGAAATGAAACATTTCCCAAAGGATTGTTCGGTTTCATAAAAATGATGTTTGTCAATTTTTTTCAAGAGCTTTACCAACTGGAAAAATATACTGAAAAGAGTCGGCTTATGTGTATTGATGTCTGTTCTTACACTTATATGGAATCTTTATGCATTATGTTACCTGAATGATACATTTAACATTAATATAAGAGCTGTTTTTGGAAAGGCTACGGCCTATTTGCTGGCGGGTGTTGCACAGACTTCATCCGTGACAGGAATGCCGACATTTGCCGGAACAGTTAACACGGTTACGATTACGGCATTATTGTATTACCTGTTGGCAATTGCTTTAAGAACGATCGTCGGTGACATAGTTTCCGGAAAAGTCAAAACAAATATATCACATGTATTTTCTTTTGGGAAGAACATCAAGCATTACACAGCTGCCGTTCCGAGAGGAATGAGTTATTATGTATGGACAGGTCTGGCAATAGCATCCGTTTTGAACATGGCGGTATTCAATCCGTTTACTGTTTTTTACTTGCTGTCATGATTTTGTTCTCCTGTATGAAATGCGAAGATGGTGCAATAGCCCCATTTCTGATGATATTTCATTCAAGTACCCGGTATAAAAAGGTGATGAGCGGTAAAAGCCGGGCTCCGTTATTTGGAGAATATCAACTCAGACTATTTGGTATCAGTATAGGATTGATTTTGTGTTCCATTCTTAATGCGATACTCTGGTTTGTGCTGGATTTTAATTTCTGGGTCAGATTAACAATATCGATTGTTGTTATCCTTCTGTCCTTTATCAAGCTTGGAATTATTAAGGTGAATAAACCAACCGTGGCAGCAATCTTTGTATTATCTGTCATTTCTGTACAGATAGTAATGGTTATGACGGCTTCACCATTGATTGCATTTGCTGATGATGGAGGTTGGACCGAGTCAGGCAGCACGCTGTCGGGACTTATGCAAAACTATGGTTGGCAGACTGTTCTGGGATTCTCTCTTACTTAGCAGCGGCTGTAGCTGTTGGCTGTCTGACATTTGGACTTGGTACGGCAGTCGTAGCCGCCGCAGCAGCAACCAGCTTTGGAGCGGCAGCGCTTGGAGCAACCTTCACGGAAACCGGTAGAAAGGCGGCATACGATTTTATATGGGGGAAATTATAGTCCATATGGAGGCGATTCTAACTTGCTGCGGTTTTAAACATGGGAGTTTCTCTGGTACCGGGATTTGGCGATGCGTTTGGTGTTGTCACAGGAATTAGAGATTGCTCGTATGATATCAGGGAAGGAGACTGGGGAGCACTTGCCCTGGATGGATTTGGACTTGCATTGGATACACATGGTCTTATTGGCGAGGCTGGAGATGTATTGAAGCACACAGATGATTTGGCATTTGTTGCAAAAACCTCTGGGAAAAATGCAGATGAAGTAGTAAGTGCAACAGCTAAAAAATCAAAAAGCTTTATAGATGAAGACCGGTTACAAGCGACAAAGGAAGCAATTTCTAATGTCAAAAAGGCAGATCCGATCAAGGCCAATGAAGAAGCTACAGAGGCATTGCGGCAAATGAGGGAAGATTCTGGGTATTCCGAGGAGGTTATTGATAAATATATTTCCAGATTAGAATCCGACAAACAGTATGATATTACGAAAGAGGCAAGAGATGCCTGGGGCAATGGCTGGGATAAATTAAGTTCTGACGAACAGCAGATGCTCAAAGATATTGTTAGTGATAAAGATGTAACTGCGCTCAAATTAACAGAAAATAAATTAAATGGAATAGATACAATTACTGAATACAAGCGTAGATATGACGAAGGACTGTTTGATACCGATAAATATAGCCTGGATGATATTCTTGAATTAAAATTATCAAAATCTGCAGGTACTAAGGTATATGCAGGTATAGAACATAGTGAGTTATTGCCAAGAGCAGATGAATTTATTAGCGATGATGCGATAGTTCAATATGTTAAAAGTCTTTGCCCTGATAATGAGCATTTACTAAAATGTACAAATCTGCAGGAAGTTGCTGATGAACTAAGCAGAAATCCAGTGGAATTGAAACTTGTGACATTTCAAAATGCTGAAGTAAATGGAGCAAATATTCTTAGCTTTGGAGGAAACTTTGGAGATGTTAATACAAGCTTAGAATCAGGTGGTGGCATTTTCTCGGTACCAATTAGCAAATTAAGTGAGTATGCAGATAAATATGGTGATATTTGTTCATATGAAGGTGGGGTATTTAAGATATCGGATTATGAAAGATTCGGACAGGAAGTGTTATCCGGTGTGCCATTAAATTCAGCAGATGGTGCATATATGATTACTACAAAAGTTCCATTAAACGGAACAAATATTTCCATGCCATCTGTCAATAGCTGGAGTGCTTACATGGATCAATTTGTGTCTGGCGGAAGACTATTAAGTGGTGAAGTTGAAGTGACACAAAAGCCTTTACATGATATAATCAGTGATGCTGTATCAAGTGGATCGAATGAATTGTCAGGTATAAGTGACGGTGTTGGTTACACAATATCTATTATGAGATAGGAGAAAAGCAAATGGGAACCGTATATGATAAATTAGTGGATCAGGCGGAAGCAATGGTGAATATTATCAATAAAAATATGTTGCAGGTAATAGAATGGCATATTTAGCGTTGCTTTCAGGTGTTGGCAGCTGCCGTATTGAAAGCTATCCCGGTGCCGGTCATAATTACCAGGCAGTCGTGGATGCGATTCATAATTGCTATGCAAGAGATAATACATCAGGGATTGATACGGGCTATCGAGATGGTCTGTACGCTATGATCAAGGTAGCCGGTAGTTTTTCGGCATTGCAAACCTTGATGAATATTCTATTTTACCAACTCAAGAAGGAAAAAGAGGGGAAGGCACAATTTAAGATAGATATTCAGGAGGTAATGAGTAAGGTTAATTTGCTGATTAGTGAAAATCGTGTTTCTTATGAAAAAGAATTATATTTCGTTTGATAGCTGGCTGGAAAGAAACAGTAAATTTCGCTTATGAAAACTATGGCATAAAATTAGGAAAAGAAGCTTTTGGTTGATATTGTGATACTTTCCGCTTATAATAAAAATTTGTAACAGTGTAACTTAAAAATTGAGGTTTTCAATGAATATAGTAGTAGACGGATATAATATATGTTATAAAACAACCGGTACCGGCGATAAGACAGTCGTGATCTTACAGGGCTGGGGTACGGATCTGGGAGTGTATGATTCCGTAGCCGGTGTGATTGACGGCAGCAGGTACCGTGTGATCCAGTTTGATTTCCCGGGCTTCGGCGGCAGCGATGAACCGAAGGAACCCTGGGATGTGGACGGATTTGCGGACTTTTTCTGCAGATTTATGGAAGTAATGCAGGTAAAGCAGGCCACCCTCATCGGGCATTCCTACGGCGGACGCGTGATCATCAAGCTGGCAGCCAGAGAGAGCATTCCTTTTGAGATCACGAACATTATCCTGATCGACAGTGCCGGTGTCCTGCCGGTGCGGACTACTGCACAGAAATGGAAGATCCGCAAGTACAAGATTTTGAAGAAATTCCTGAATCTGAAGCTGATCTATGCCATGTTCCCGGAGGTGATCGATGACTGGAGGACCGACAGGGATCGGCAGACTACCGCAATGCGACACCCATGATGCGTCAGTGTATGGTGAAGGCGATCAATGAGGATCTGACGGAGCTGCTTCCGAAGATCCGTCAGGAAGTACTGCTGATCTGGGGAGATCAGGATACGGCAACTCCTATCCGGGATGCACATATTATGGAAGAGAAGATACCAACTGCGGCCTGGCAGTGATCCCGGGAACCGGTCATTTTTCTTTCCTTGAGAAGCCGGCACAGTTCCGGGGAATTATGGAGGCATATCTGAAATGATCATACGTGTGCTGATAGCGGTCGTGCTTGCTGTTCCGGCATATTTTTATACCATGAGGTATAATATTCATATGTTCCAGCAGAACGGCTATAAGAATAAAGAACACCTTCACTGGCTGAAGAAGAAGTTCCGGCTGCAATGGATTCTCTATTTTGGTCTGGCACTGGGCATTGTGACCTGTGTGTTCCCATACCTTGCCCTTGAAATCTTCGAGTATCTGGTACTGCTCGTGATCATCGTGGTATATCGTGCCATGAAGCGGATGAACACGAAGAAAAAGCTGGTGTATACCGCCCGGGTCAAGAGATTGCTCGCTACGGAGCTGATCCTTACGGCTGCGGTATTCGCTCTGGTGTGTGGATTGGGCGGAATGAAGCGGATCCCGGGACTGTGCCTGATCCTGGTATCTGTGAATCTGTTTCTGGATATTGTGGCTAATGTCATCAATCATCATGGAGGCGGGGATCGAATCAGTATTATATCAATGATGCTGTGAGAAAGCTGAAAAGCGTCCCGGGACTTACCGTCATCGGTGTGACCGGCAGCTACGGCAAGACCAGCGTAAAGTTCTATTTGCAGACATTATTGCAGGAAAAATATAATGTGTTGGTGACTCCGGAGAGCTTTAATACTCCGATGGGAGTGGTGCGGACCATCCGAGGCTCCCTGAAGCCCACCACAGAGATCTTCGTCTGTGAGATGGTGCCCGCCATGTGGGCGATATCAAGGAGATCTGCGATATGGTGCATCCCGATCACGGTGTGATCACATCTATCGGACCGCAGCATTTAGAGACCTTTTTTAACATGGAGAATATTCAGAAGACGAAGTTCGAGCTGGCGGATGCCTGCCGGAAGGAGGCATGCTGTTCTTGAACGGTGACAACGATTATATTAAACGGCAGGCAGCTTCTCCCGCGTATGATCAGACCCCGGAGAAGATCTTCTATTATTCCGAGACGGAAGGGACAGGATACTGTGCCAAAGATGTGAAGGTATCCCAGTTAGGTACGGAGTTCACGGTAGTGACCCCGGACGGCGAGAGCGAGAGATTCCAGATGCGTCTCATCGGTGCCCACAATGTCATCAATGTGGTGGGGGCTATCGCAGTCGCTCATAAAATGGGCATGACGCTGCAGGAACTGAGGATCCCGGTACGCCGGATCGAGCCGGTGCCCCATCGTATGCAGATGCGGGAGCACGGTCTGGTGACGATCATCGATGATGCTTACAATTCCAACCCCGTAGGTTCCAGGGCAGCGGTCGAGACGCTGGCTATGTTTGACGGTATCCGGATCCTGATCACGCCGGGCATGGTAGAGCTGGGTGACAAGGAAGCAGAATACAATCATAAATTCGGTAACTACGCAGCGGATTGCTGCGATTACATCCTGTTAGTGGGCAGACGGCACACCGAGCCCATCAGGGAGGGCGTGTTGGAGAAGGGATTCCCGGAAGAGAAATGCCTGGTATTCGACAAGCTGGAGGAAGCTGTATCTTACGCCTATGCCATCAAAGGGCAGGGACATAAGTATATTTTATTAGAGAATGACCTGACGGATAACTATTAGACGACTCAGAAGCGATTTCGCGAAAGTGGTTCCGGATAGTTGACAGAGAGTAGTAAAATTCAGGAGGGAAAATAAATGAAGACAAGAGTAGCAATGCTGTTTGGCGGCAAGAGTGTAGAACACGAGGTATCTGTGATCTCCGGCATTCAGGCTGTCATGAGCATGGACACAGACAAATACGAAGTGATCCCGGTCTATATGACCAAGCGTAATGAAATGTACATCGGTGAGGAGATCGGCAAGATCGAATCCTATAAAAATATCGACGAACTGTTGAAAAAATCCCAGAGAGTGATCATGACCAATGAGGATGGAAAGGTATTCCTGACGCCATTCCCGGTGAAGCTGTTCGGCGGGAAGAAACCGGTAGAGATCGACGTGGCTTTCCCCGTAGTCCACGGTACCAATGTGGAGGACGGCGCTTTCCAGGGTTACCTGAAGACTATGGGCATCCCCTTCGTGGGCTGTGATGTGACCGCATCCGCCATTGGTATGGACAAATACATCATGAAAGCTGTATTAAAAGAGTGTGATGTACCGGTACTGGATGCGCAGCTGTATACTCTGTCGGATTATGCGCAGATAGAGACTCTGCTCGACAAAGTGGAAAAAGGACTGGGATATCCGGTGATCGTAAAACCGGTCAACTTAGGCTCCAGCGTAGGCATCAGTGTAGCTAAAAATCGTGTGGAACTGACCCACTCCGTCGATGATGCGTTCAAGTATGCGACCAAAGTGCTGGTGGAGCACGCCATCACCAATTTACGTGAGATCAACTGCTCGGTACTGGGAGATGAGAATGACGCTATTGCTTCCGAGTGCGAAGAACCCCTGCACACCAAAGATATCTTAAGTTATGAAGATAAATACGTCAGCAATGCCAAGGGCAGCGGCTCCAAGGGCATGGCGAGCGTATCCCGCAAAATTCCGGCAGAGCTGTCTCCGGAGAAGAGAGAGGAAGTCCGGGAGCTGGCAGTCAGATCCTTTAAAGCACTGGGCTGTAACGGTGTGTCCCGTATCGACTTTATGATCGATGAGGACAACGGTAAGCTGTATTTTAACGAGATCAATACCATCCCGGGATCTCTGGCATTTTATCTGTGGGAGCCGGTAGGAGTTCCTTACAAAGAGCTTCTGGATCGTATGATTCAGTTGTCTTTGAAGAGAGCCCGCACCGAGGAGAGACTGACCTTTACCTTTGACACCAATATCCTGAATTCCGCAAGCTTTGGCGGTTCTAAGGGTGGCAAATTGTAATAGTCGGTTTATGGATTTTATGATTATTTAATATATTTTTAGCACTCGCCACTTGCGAGTGCTAAGCAGTAGTGATAATATAATCTCTGTAAGAGGAACAAGCGACTGCAGCAGCAGACAATTGTTTGAAAAGAGATGTGAAGTGGTCAGCCGCGCAGGGAACTGTGTGGCTGATTTTACATGGAAAACGTCTTGGTTGTGTGGCTCACCGGTTGGCAGAATGGAGGGAATATGACGAAGACAACAAAAAGAGATTATTATGAAGTATTGGGTGTCAGCAAGACAGCGGACGCCGCAACGATAAAAAAAGCATACCGGAAACTGGCGAAAAAATACCATCCGGATACCAATGCAGGAGACCCTGTGGCAGAGGAGAAGCTGAAGGAAGTCAACGAGGCTTACGATGTGCTGGGGGATGAAAAAAGAAGAAACTATATGATAACTTACGGTTTTGCTGCTTTCCAGGAGGGATTAACGAGGAGGCAGCCAGACAGTATCAGGAGCAGTTTAAGAACGGAGGCGGCTTCGGCACCGATGGATTCGGCGGCTTTGGCAACGGCACGTTCCATTACAGCACCGGAGGAAGCGGTTTCGGTACCGGTGATTTCGGCAGCTTCGGCGGGATGAGGATATTTTTGACAATCTGTTCGGTCAGTATTTCAAGGGACAGAAAGGTCCGGACGGGGCAGCCGGGCGAACTACCGCAGTAAAGGTCAGGATGTGGAATCCGGCATCACCATCAGTTTTGACGAAGCAATGCATGGCTGCGACAAGACCTTTACCTTAAGAGATCCTGCTACCGGCAAGTCCGAATCCGTGCAGGTGCATATTCCGGCAGGTATCGACACCGGTAAAGTATCCGCCTGAAAGGTAAGGGCGGTGAAGGTTACTCCGGCGGTGAGAGCGGTGACCTGTATCTGAAGGTGACGGTACAGGAGAAACCGGGCTGGGAGCGTAGAGGACAGGATCTGTATACCACGGTCAATATCCCCTATACTACTGCAGCCTTGGGCGGCGAGATCCGTGTACCCACGTTGTACGGTGATGTCATGTGCAAAGTGAAGGAAGGTACGCAGTCCGGCAGCAAGATCCGTCTGAAAGGCAAGGGTGTGGTATCCATGAAGGATAAAAATGCCCATGGTGATCAGTATGTCGTGATCCAGATTCAGGTGCCTAAGAATCTGACCCCGGCAGCAAAAGAAAAATTACAGGAATACAAGAAGGTCAGTGGATTTTGATCCACTGGCCTTTTTTAATGATAAAATTTTTCAGTAAAGGAGAAAAAACTGGAAATAAGAAAAACAGGTGATTATAATATTCATTCATAAATAGAATAAACCAAAGAATTCACACAGGAGGAAATGAATTATGTTGAAATGTTTAAAAAAGATTGATAAAGCAAAAACCGGTATTTTCGCAGCAGGCGTTCTGTTCGGAACCGCAGGTATCAAAGTACTGTCCAGCAAGGATGCGAAGAAGCTGTACACCAACTGCACCGCAGCTGTTCTGCGCGCAAAAGAGTGTGTCATGAAGACTGCGACCACTATCCAGGAGAACGCAGAGGATATCTACGCAGAAGCTCAGCAGATCAACGAGGACAGAGCAGCACAGGCAGCAAAAGAGTATGATGGTGAAGCAGAAGCAGCAGAGACTGCAACAGAAGAATGATCCCTTCATGAAAGCAGGCATAAATTATGAGATTTGTGATCAAGCATGAGATAAAGGGGAGACTCAGGGTTCACATTTTACAGAGCCGCATGAGCTTTGCGCAGGCAGATACACTGCAATACTATCTGGACGGACAGAAGAATATTGTCAGTGCCAAAATTCAGGAGCGCACCCTGGATGCCACGGTAGTCTATACCGGTTCCAGGGAGGAAGCACTGAAGACACTGGAGAATTTTACGTATCAGGGTACGGAAGTGCCGGAGAACTATCTTGCTAATTCCGGCAGAGAGATGAACCGGGAATATAAGGATCAGCTGATCAATAAGTGGTAATGCATTATGGGATCAGGCTGTTTCTGCCCATGGATATCCGTTCCGTGATCACACAGTGAAGTCTTTCAAATATCTCTGGCACGGCGTGAAGACTCTGGCGAAGGGCAAGATCGAAGTACCGGTACTGGATGCCACTGCTATCGGTGTATCTGTGCTGCGTGGTGATTACAACACCGCAGCCTCTGTGATGTTCCTGTTAGGCATTGGCGAAATCCTGGAAGAGTGGACGCACAAAAAGTCTGTCGGTGATCTGGCGAGGAGCATGTCCTTAAACATTGACAAGGTATGGGTTGTGAGCGACGGACAGGAGATCCTGGTGCCGTCCACATCCATTAAGTCGGGTGATCTGGTAAGGATCCACATGGGCAATGTGATTCCTTTCGACGGTACAGTGACGGATGGAGAAGGTATGGTGAATCAGGCATCTCTGACCGGAGAATCCGTTCCGGTGAGAAAAATTCCTGGTGGAACTGTCTATGCCGGAACTGTGGTAGAAGAAGGTGAACTGACTATCTGTGTGAAAGAAAACGGCGGTTCCAGCAAATATGAGAAGATCATGACCATGATCGAGGAATCCGAGAAGCTGAAATCCTCTCTGGAGGGTAAGGCAGAGCACCTGGCAGATAAGCTGGTACCCTATACTTCTTAGGCACCGGTCTGGTATGGATGTTCACACGGAATGTGACCAAGGCATTATCCGTGCTGATGGTGGATTTCTCCTGCGCATTGAAGCTGTCTATGCCGTTAGCGGTATTGTCTGCGATCCGAGAGGCAAGCACCTACGAGATCACGGTAAAGGGCGGCAAATACTTAGAGGCTATGGCAGATGCCACGACCATCGTATTTGACAAGACTGGTACTCTGACCAAGGCACAGCCTACCGTGGCGGATGTGGTATCCTTTAACGGACAGCCCGCAGAGGAACTGCTTCGGATCGCCGCCTGCCTGGAGGAGCATTTCCCGCATTCCATGGCAAAGGCAGTGGTGCGGGAAGCAGCCCGCAAGGAGCTGGTACATGAAGAACTGCATACCAAAGTGGAATATATCGTAGCCCATGGAATCTCTTCTACTCTGGACGGCAAGAAGATCATCATCGGCAGCTACCATTCGTATTTGAGGATGAGCAGGCACAGATCCCGGAGCAGACAGGAGCTGTTCGATCAGCTGCCTGAGGAATACTCCCGCCTGTATATGGCAATTGACGGCAAGCTGGCTGCAGTGATCTGCATCGAGGATCCTCTCAGAGAAGAGGCTCCGGAGGTCATCCGACAGCTGAAGAGTCTCGGAATCCACAAGGTAGTCATGATGACAGGAGACAGCGATCGTATCGCAGGGGCAATTGCGGGTACCGTCGGTGTGGATGAGTATTATTCCGAAGTATTGCCGGAGGACAAGGCAAAGTTCGTGGAGCAGGAGAAGCAGGCAGGCCATAAGGTCATTATGATCGGTGATGGTATCAATGATTCCCCGGCATTGTCAGCGGCAGACGTAGGGATTGCTATCAGCGAGGGCGCACAGATCGCCAGAGAGATCGCCGATGTCACCATCGGTGCGGACAATCTGTATGAAGTAGCTACTCTGAAGGAATTGAGCAACTCTCTGATGGAGCGGATCCATAAAAATTATCGCATGATCGTAGGGATCAACACCGGACTGATCATTTTAGGTGTGGCAGGTATCATTCCTCCCACCACGTCCGCTCTTCTGCATAATACATCTACTGTGGATCAGCACCAAGAGCATGAAGAATCTTTTGGATAGAGAAGAAGCATAAAAAGAGAAAAAGCAAAGGCCATTGTGAGAGAAAAAGAGAACTCCTCGCAATGGCTTGTGTTTTACTTTATAGTAAGTTGGTGCTAACTGAAAAATGTAATACAAAAAAATGTAAGACAATTTGAATAGAATGTACGGTACTTTTGTAGGAATTATATGTTGCATATTTGCAGATGCTTGTATATAATGATATAGTAATTCCTAGTTGGACGCTAGAGATAGGAGGAAGTATATGTCAGAACAATTATTACAGGTGCGTAACTTGTCCGTAAGTGTAGAGGACAAGCCCATCCTTCATGGAATAGATTTAGAGGTTCGTCCCGGAGAGACCCATGTCCTCATGGACCCAACGGTGCGGGCAAATCCACACTGGGTTACACCATCATGGGAAGTCCCCGTTATGAGGTGACCGGTGGTGAGATCCTGTTCAAAGGGAAGGAATTATTAGAGGAAACTACAGACCAGAGAGCGAAGGACGGTATTTTCCTGTCTTTCCAGAATCCCCTGGAGGTACCCGGAGTATCGCTTCGGAATTTCATCCGTAATGCCGTGGAACAGAGAAGCGGTTCCCGCATCAAGCTGTGGACCTTCAAAAAGGAACTGGAGCAGGCAATGGAAGTATTGCAGATGGATCCTCCTACGGGGACCGTGATCTGAACGTGGGATTCTCCGGCGGTGAGAAGAAAAAGGCAGAGATCTTACAGTTACTTATGTTAAAACCCTCTCTGGCAATCTTAGATGAGACCGATTCCGGTCTGGATGTGGATGCGGTACGTACGGTATCCAAGGGTGTGGAAGAGTACCAGAAGGACAAAAAAGGTGCGCTGCTGATCATCACCCACAGCACCAGAATCCTGGAGTCTCTCCATGTGGACAAGACCCATGTGTTGGTGAATGGTAAGATCGTGGCATCCGGCGACGCTTCCCTGGTAGACGAGATCAACGAGCATGGTTTCGAACGTTTTCTGGAAGCATAAGGAGGTTGACGATCTGAATGAGTGAACGTGAAAAGACATACGTGGAAGACGTCAACAGAAGCATTTATGATATCCGTAATGAGGAGAAGGACGTCTATCGTATTAAAAAGGGACTGACTCCCGATATTGTGGCGGAGATTTCCGAGAAAAAGAAGGATCCCGCATGGATGGCAAATTTCAGATTACAGTCTCTGCAGATCTATAATGAGATGGAAGTTCCCTACTGGGGTCCCTCTATTGAGGGTCTGAACATGGAAGACATCGTAACCTATGTAAAACCTAATACCCATATGAGCGCCAAAATGGTCCGAAGTGCCGGAGGACATCAAGGATACCTTCGAAAAATTGGGGATCCCACAGGCGGAGCGGAAGTCCCTCGCCGGTGTGGGGGCACAATATGATTCCGACTGGTATATCACAATGTCAGAGAAGAAGTGGCAGCCCAGGGCGTAGTCTATACCGATATGGAGAGCGCTGAACGGGGAATATGCGGATATGGTACGGAAGCATTTTATGAAGCTGGTAACACCCAGAGACCACAAATTCGCAGCGCTGCACGGTGCTGTGTGGTCCGGCGGTTCCTTCGTATATGTTCCCCCGGAGTGTCCGTGACGATCCCCTTACAGTCCTATTTTCGACTGAATGCACCGGGAGCCGGACAGTTCGAGCATACCCTGATCATTGTGGACGAGGGTGCATACCTGCATTTTATCGAAGGCTGTTCCGCTCCGAAGTACAACGTGGCGAACCTCCATGCCGGCTGTGTGGAGCTGTTCGTGGGGAAAAATGCAAAACTGCGTTACTCCACCATCGAGAACTGGTCCAAGAACATGTATAACCTGAACACCAAGCGTGCATTGGTGGAAGAAGGCGGTACCATAGAATGGGTATCCGGTTCCTTCGGATCTCACGTATCCTATCTGTACCCCATGAGCGTGCTGAACGGTAAGGGAGCGAGAGCGGAATTTACCGGTATTACTTTCGCCGGAGCCGGACAGAATCTGGATACCGGTACGAAAGTGGTTCACAATGCACCGGAGACCACTTCTTATATCAACACGAAGTCTATCTCCAAGGATGGCGGGATCAGTACGTTCCGAAGCTCCGTGGTAGTGAAGAACAGTGCGGCAAAGAGTAAATCCGCCGTATCCTGTCAGTCCCTGATGCTGGACGACAAGTCCCGTTCCGATACCATCCCGGCGATGGATATCCGTACACAGGATGCCGATATCGGGCATGAGGCGAAGATCGGCAGGATCAGCGATGAGGCAGTGTTCTATCTGATGTCCCGCGGTATCTCCGAGGAGGACGCCAGAGCCATGATCGTCAGCGGCTTCGCGGACAATGTATCGAAGGAGCTGCCGTTGGAATATGCGGTAGAGATGAACAACCTGATCCGCCTGGAGATGAAAGGCAGCATCGGGTAAAGGGAGGGCAGAATATGGAAAAAGAATATAATATGACCATCAACCGACTGCCCTCTAAGACATGGAACTGGCTTCGCATGAACGAGACGCAGTTGGAGAGAATAGAGATCCCCGCGGTCGGAGAGGCAAAAGTCACTCTGCCGGAGAAGATAACGACCGCTGAAAACGAGGCTCTAAGCCTGGAATGCGGATTTGGCAGGGATTGCCTCCGGTATGGGGGAAGATATGGACGGTCTGCTTGCTAGAGCTGGAGTAAAAGCAAAACATTATGAGGTGCCCGCGGATGTGACAGAGGTGCAGCCGTTACTGCTTGATTATGCCTATGCACAGAACAGCTTACAGGCGGGAGCTGTAGCGGTAAAAGCAGGTAAAAACAGTGAGATCACCGTGATCGAGGACTTTGCTTCCGACAGGGAGGCGTCAGGTCAGGCAGCAGTATCCACCAGACTGTATCTGGAAGAAGGCGCGAAGCTCCGGTTGATCCAGGTGCAGAGACTGGGCAGTGATTTTACTTTTATGAATGATATCGGTGCCCTGTGTGAGGAGAAGGCTTCCCTGGAAGTGATCCAGCTGATCCTGGGTGGTAAAAATACGTATTTAGGATGCAAGACCACTCTGCAGGCAGAGAGAGCAGCGTGAACACGGATACCGCCTATATCGTAGACGGCGAAGGCAGACTGGATATGAATTATGTGGCTCTGCATGAGGGGAAAAAGACCCAGAGTAATATGCAGGCCGGAGGCGTATTAAGAGATCATGCCTTCAAATTATACCGCGGCACCATTGACTTCAAATGGGGTGCCAAGGGTGCGGTAGGCAATGAAAAAGAGGACGTACTGCTATTGTCCAATGATGTGGTGAACCAGACCATTCCCCTGATCCTCTGTGCGGAGGAAGATGTGAAGGCAATCACGGTGCCACCATCGGTAAGCTGGACGATGAGCTGCTGTTCTACTTAGAGAGCCGCGGCATGAACAGAGAGCAGATTTATGAGATGATGGCGATGGCGAAGGTGGATGCGGTCTGTCGCAAGATCCCCGATGCCGCCACACAGGCAAAGGTACAAAGTTCCTGGCAGAGCGTGGAAGAAGAGGAAGCGTAAAGAGTAAGATAACAGGAGGAAGTATGAGTATTTCAGTCAACGAGATCCGTAAGGATTTTCCTCTGCTGGAGAATCAGAAAGTGATCTATCTGGATACCGCAGCGACTTCACAGAAGCCGGTCTGTGTCCTGGAAGCAGAGCGGGAATTTTATGAAAATACAATGCCAATCCCTGCGCGGTTTATACGAGCTGGGAGAGGCGGCAACCGAAAAATACGAAGAAGCCAGAGAGACAGTAAGGAAGTTTTGAATGCGAAGGAAGCAGCGGAGATCATCTTCGTCCGCAATGCCACGGAAGGTTTAAACCTGGTGGCGTACAGCTTCGGCTCCCTGGTACTGAAACCGGGAGATGAGATCCTGGTGAGCATTATGGAGCACCACAGCAATCTCCTGCCCTGGCAGCAGGCGGCAGCCAGAACCGGAGCAGTGGTGAAGTATCTGGAGTGCACCGAAGACGGAAAATATACTGAGGAAGCTTTTAAGGAGGCGCTGAGCGACCGAACGAAGATCGTTGCCATGACCCAGGTATCCAATGTGCTGGGCTGCAAAAATGATATCAAGCGTTTTGCACAGCTGGCACATGAGGCAGGCGCTTATTTCGTGGCAGACGGAGCCAGAGCGTGCCCCATATGGCAGTGGACGTACAGGATCTGGATGTGGATTTTCTGGCATTTTCCGGGCATAAAATGTACGCTCCCATGGGAATCGGTGTGTTATATGCGAAGAGAGAGCTGCTAGAGCAGATGCCCCCGTTTTTATGCGGTGGAGAAATGATCGATTCCGTCAGCCGTACAGGAGCCGTGTGGGCAGAGGTGCCTCATAAGTTCGAGGCAGGTACGGTGAACGGTGCCGGTGCTTATGCCCTCGCAGAGGCTATCCGTTATGTGCAGAAGATCGGCCTTGATTTCATCGAAGAGAGAGAAGCAAAGCTGACAAAACTGCTGATGGATGGATGAAGGAGATCCCTGCGGTACACATTCTGGTTCTCAGAAGGCGGAGGATCATCACGGCATTGTGACATTTAAGCTGGACGGCGTGCATCCTCATGATGTGGCATCTGTTTT
>ENA-OQCS01000389-OQCS01000389.1-human-gut-metagenome-genome-assembly--contig:-NODE-389-length-24411-cov-4.483858_pt1 | contig 24411 bp, 32 predicted proteins | sample MGYA00242757_ERZ504575 | MGnify/ENA primary metagenome ERZ504575 (study PRJEB26092, sample SAMD00036297) | human gut metagenome | host: Homo sapiens | study: EMG produced TPA metagenomics assembly of... | reverse complement strand
CTTTAGTCGCGGGGAAATGGAGGAAATAATGAAAATAGACATCTTTTTTAGTGCGCCTAAAAAGGCGGTAAGGTTAGATGTGTATTTTCATTTTTTATTTATGTAAAAGCTAATCAAACAAAAAGAAAGGAGCTGAACTCCATAAGTAATAAAATTTACTTATTCGTTACAGCCCCTTTTTATCGCAAAAAAAACAAGTCATCTAGACTTGTGCATCTAAAAATATGTAGCCTCCATATCGGCAGTACTTAACGCAAAGGCTAAAGGGAACATCTCAAAAGCTTTCCCCACATTATTAACAGGATCACTTCCAGAAAATCCCATATGATAACGAATCGCAAACGCTTCTTCTCGTGTTATGCGCATAAATGGTTGAATCATGTATACACTTTTTCACCATGACCAAAAGGAATGTCATCTTCAAATTCAAATACATCCACTTGCTGCCACTGCCCATCGATTTTTTTGTTTCTTGTACCTTTTTTATAGACATTGATCTTACATACATCATGAAGTAAGGCGACAAGCGCAATGGTTTCATCACTATAGCTCATCTTATAAATTTCTTTTACTCTTTGTCTATCTAGATAATCCTTTAAACAATGATAGACATGCACACTATGCGTACATAGCCACCTTTAATGTTGCCATGAAAACGTGTGCTTGCAGGTGCTGTAAAAAAATCAGAGTGAGGACCTTCTAGAAATTCTAGAAAGGCACTAGAGCCTTCACGATGGATATTTTCTTTATAGATTTGAATAAATTCTTCTTTTGCGTTCATACTTTTTACCTATTTAAAAAGCCTAAGAACATGAGATCTTTCCCTGTTAAGTACAGTGGGTAATCTGTGAACAGCATTAGGATCCCCACGCGTAGCGGGTCTTCAACACAACAATTCAACATCCGATTTCCCTTATCTCGAGTGTAGGAAAAATTAATGTCCTTAGGCATTTTTATAATAGCGAACTTCATAATAGAATACAAGTCTTGACATTTTAGTATGAAATGTGCATGGTTGCAAGTGCCTTTAAAAACAAGTAGAATATAAAAGGTGAAATTATGGATGGAATTTTAATTATTGATAAACCGTATGGTATGACAAGCCATGATGTTGTAAATTGGCTTCGAAAAAAAATATAAACAAAAAAAAAATTTGGGCACACTGGAACATTAGATCCTAATGCAACAGGTGTTTTGGTGGTTCTTTGTGGAAAGTCTTGTAAGTTACTTCAGTTTTTAAGTGATACAGATAAAGAATATATTGGTCAGATTGAATTTGGAAAAAGCACTTCTACCGATGATATTTGGGGTGAAGTAGAAGCTGAAAAAAAGGTGAATTTGGATTTTTCTTTTTCAAAGGAACTGCAAAAATTTGTTGGAAAGAACCATCAATTGGTGCCAAAAACCTCAAATAAAAAAGTGAATGGTAAAAAATTAATGGATTATCAAAGAGAGGGGCTTGAAGTTCCTAAAGTCTATAGCGATATTGAAATCTATTCAATGGAAGATTTAGGGGATTATCGTTTTAGAGTGGCTTGCTCAAGTGGAACGTATGTTCGTAGTATTTGTCGAGATTTGGCTTTAAACACAAATAATTTGGGTTGTATGAAAAGCTTAAGACGAACTAAAGTGGGACGCTTTACAATTGATCAGGCACAGACTCTAGAAGATTTAGAAACACAAGAGCCTATCTTATATCCTTCAATTTATGTATTGGATCATTTGGATAAAATCAATTATCAGCCGATTGAAGACGTGTATCAGGGAAAACGTATTCGCTTAGATAATTCCAACAATGAAGTTTGTATCTTAGATGCAGGAAAGCCTATCGCGATCTATGAAAAAGAGCGTGAAGGCTTATTTAAAAGTAAAAGAGGTCTATGGTAATGGAAGTGATTCGTATTGATTATTTGAATGTTCCAAAAGATTTATTAAAAAGCTCTTGTTGTATTGGCTTCTTCGATGGTTTACATACGGGGCATCAAGCGTTGTTAGACAATTGTATTTTGAAGGCAAAAGAATTGGGCGTTCAAAGTGGATTGATTACATTTGATCCAGATCCTTGGAAAATCTTCTTTCCAGATCGCGTATGTAGACATATCACTACACTTGAAGATCGAATTCATTTGGCAAGTGCAATGGGAATTGAAGTGATGTATGTTATTACTTTTTCTAAGGATTTTGCCGCTTTAGATGTAGATGCATTTCACCTCTTGTTACAAAAGATGAATGTATGTCATATCACTTGTGGCTTTGATTTTAAATATGCTTCTAAAAATTCTGGGAATGTTCATACTTTACAAAATCAAGATTATTTCAATGTATCTGTGATTGATAGTGTGAATTCAAAAAATGAGAAGATTTCATCAAGTCGTATTGAGCCGTTGATTCAAAGTGGCAAGATCGATTTGGCCAATGAATTATTGGGATATATGTATTCGATTGAAGGAATCATTGAACATGGTTTCAAAAGGGGAAGCACCTTATTAAAATTTCCTACCGCAAATCTTGGGGCAAATGCTGATTATTTAGTTCCATCTAGTGGTGTTTATGCAGGCTTTGTTTGTGTGAATGAAATATTTTATGGAGCTATGATCAATGTAGGAAACAATCCGACTTTTGAAAATAAAAAAGTTTCGATTGAAGCACATATCTTTGATTTTGATCAAGACATTTATGATCAAAGAGTTCGTTTCTTTTTCTTAAAAAAGACGCGAAATGAAATTCGTTTTAATGGGTTTGAAGAGTTAAAGAAACAATTAGAGAGTGATATTATTACTTGTAAAAAAGTGATTTCACATGAAAAGATGTATGTTCAAAAAACAGCTGCACTTTGGGATGCGAAAGTTTTTGAGTTTAAATCACTTTTTTGATATACTAAAAGAGAAGTGAAGGTGAAATTATGGCGAAAGAATATATTGAACTAGAACCAGGTAATGAATATGGTGTTATTTCTTTAAATAAGACAGTTTTTTCAACAATTGCACAGAATGTAATTGAAGAAGATGAAAACGTTCAGATTGCCCAAGGAACAAAACCATTTAAGACGGGAATTGTCACAAAAGTGGATGATAATAAATTGACATTATCCATTCCTGTTAAAGTCAATCACAAGGCAAATGTGAGTGATGTATGTTTAAATCTACAAAACAAGATCTTTGAAAGTATTTCTTATATGACAGACTTTAAACCTGAAGCCATCGAAATTCAGGTTACTGGATTTATTTTTTAAGGAAATCTTTCAAAGGTTTCCTTTTTTTAAAATTTATGAGTGTATCTTTTGAAAATTATCTTGTGGTAGGTATTAGTTCAAGAGCTTTGTTTAATTTGGAAAAAGAAAATGAAGTTTTTGAAAAAGAAGGATTGGATGCATATCGTGAATATCAAATAGTTCATGAAAATGATGTATTAAGTCCTGGAAGTGGTTTTGGGTTAGTAAAAAACTTATTAAACATTAATAAACTAGCCAAACGAAAATTGGTTGAAGTAATCGTTATGTCTAGAAATAGTGCGGATACGTCATTACGTATAATCGATTCACTTGAGCACTATGATATGGATATTGGTCGTATGGTTTTAAGTGGTGGAGAAGACATCAGTCGTTATTTATCGGCTTTTGGTGTCGATTTATTCTTGTCATGTAATGAAAATGATGTATCGAATGCGATCCATGCTGGTTTTGCGGCCGGTATGATTTATGCCAGAGATACAAAATATAACTTTCCAGATCATCAGATTCGTATTGCCTTTGATGCAGATGCCGTATTATTTTCGGCAGAATCTGAAAAGATCTATCAGGAACATGGTTTAGAAGCTTTTACTGAAAATGAAATTTTAAATCAAGATGTGGCCTTAAAAAAAGGTCCTATGGCTTCGTTATTAAAGAGTTTATCTTGGCTTCAAAATGAAACGAAAGATTTAAATGTATTAAGAACAGCTATTGTCACAGCCCGAAACAAAGATACGGGGGTTCGTGTGATTAAGACTTTAAGAGCATGGAATATTGTCGTAGATGAAGTATTCTTTATGCAAGGTGCTAAAAAAGCAGATGTCTTAGCTTGTTTTGGCGCCAATATATTTTTTGATGATCAAGACGTGCACGCACTACCTGCAAGTGATGTAGTACCAAGTGCTCGTGTACCATATAGAGAAGGAGAAATGTAAATGAATAGACATGAACAACGTGTAGTTGCGATGCAAAGTGTGTATCAACACTTATTATTAGGAAAGGATATTCGTAAATGTGTATTTGACGTAATGAAAGGTTCAAATGACATTGATGGATATTTATACAGTTTAACAATCGGAACAATCGAAAACAAAGAAAGCATTTGAACAAAAATCAATGAATTATTACGAGACGATTGGGATTTTGATCGTTTAAGTATGTTAGAACAAGCTATTTTATTAATTTCTTTCCAGGAAATTTGGCTAACGATACGCCAAAGGCCGTTGTCATTAATGAAGCTATAACACTGGCAAAAAAATATTGCGATGACAACTCATACAAATTATTAAATGGAGTTCTTGATCAACTATGAGAAATGAAATGGTTGTAAGTATTTCAAGTGTTATTGCTCGTATTAAAAATATATTAACACAAACGATGGATCTAGACGGTATCTGGATTCAAGGTGAAATCAGCAACCTGACAAAACATAGGTCTGGTCACTATTATTTTTCTTTAAAAGATAAAAGTGGTGAAATGAGTTGTGTTATGTTTTCAAGCTATGTATCGCGATTAAATTTTAATGTACAAGAAGGCATGCGCGTTTTAGTTTCAGGAAGCATTAATGTATATGAACAAAGAGGAAGTTTACAGCTTGTCATTCGTCAAATGAAACAAGATGGTTTAGGAGATCTTTATTTAGAGTTTGAAAAGAGAAAACAAGATCTTTTAAAAGCTGGTTATTTTGATGCGAATCACAAAAAAACTAAGCCTGAATATATAGAAAATATTGGTGTAATTACAGGCGCAGGTGCTGCTGCGTTACAAGATGTATTGTCTACAATTCAAAAGCGTTGGCCGATGATGAAGGCACTTTATATCCTAGTTTAGTACAAGGTAATTTTGCGCCTAAAAGTTTGATTCAATCTTTGAAAAAGGCAGATACTTGCGGACATGATGCCTTATTGATTGTTCGTGGTGGAGGAAGTTTTGAGGACTTGTTTTGTTTTAACGATGTAGAACTTATAAAGACAATTTATAACTTAAATACGTATATTGTCAGTGGTGTAGGCCATGAAGTAGATACAACTCTATGTGATTTAGTATGCGATCATAGAAGTGTTACGCCTACAGCAGCAGCTCAATGGGTTACTTTCGATCAATATGATGTGATGAATAAGATTGTAAAAGATAAAGAATTGCTTTATCGAAATATGTCTTTGATTTTAAATGGCTATAAATCAAAATTAGAACAGTACAAGAGTCATCCGTATTTAAAAGATCCAAAAGCTTTTATTGTAGATAAACAATTAAAATTGGATGCATATCATACACAAATGGAACATGCACTTTCTTTAGAACTTCAAAAGATGAATTTAATTAAGAATTATAAGGATCAACTTGCTTTTAATATGAGTCAAATTCTTAAAGATTCCAAACAAAAACTTTCTATAATTCCTGAAAAACTTGAAGTTAGTATGCAAAATAAAATGCAAGAGAAAAGACATCTACTCATGCGTGATTGTGCTTTATTGGATGCCTATTCGCCTTTAAAAGTGCTTTCAAGAGGGTATAGTATTTCCAAAGTGGAAGATAAAGTTATTAAAAGTATCCATGATGTAAAAAGTGATGATATAATGGTAACTAGAGTGCATGACGGTGTAATAACATCTCGTATTGCATCGTGCAAGGAGGAATAAAATGGCCGCAAAGCAATTGAAATTTCAAGAAGCCATGAAACGATTAGATGAAATTGTGGCTTTACTTAATAATAATGAATTAGAACTTGAAGAGGCAATGTCATTATTTGAAGAGGGTTTAAAGTTAAGTGCTCAATGCGAGAAACAATTAAAAAAATTTGAAACGAAAATGGATCAGTTGATGGAGGTGAATCAAGATGTTGATGAATAAAGAATTTGAAGATTATCTATTGGTACGTGTACAAGAAAATGATGATAGTCGTACAAAAGATGCGATGGCCTATTCATTAATGAACGGTGGTAAAAGAGTACGTCCTATGTTGTTGTTTTCTGTACTAGAAGGCTATGGAATGGATGCTCATGTTGGATATCCTTGTGCTTGTGCCATTGAAATGATTCATACTTATTCATTAGTTCATGATGATCTTCCAGCTATGGATAATGATGATTTACGTCGCGGTAAACCAAGTTGTCATAAAGCCTATGATGAGGCAACGGCCATTCTTGCAGGGGATGGACTACTTACCAAAGCTTTTGAAGTCGTACTTGATAGTGAATGTAGTGCGAAACAAAAAGTGGCATTAGTTAAAGCACTTTCTTGGTATGCAGGTATTGATGGTATGATCTATGGTCAAACATTAGATTTGCAGGCTGAAAATGATACGAATCCAACTTTTGCCCTTTTACAAGAAATTGATCACTATAAGACAAGTAAATTATTAACTTTGCCTTTAGTATGTGGTTGTATTTTAGCGAATAAATTTGACGATATTGACCATTTTCGTAAGATTGGTCTTGTGTTAGGATTGGAATTTCAAATGCAAGACGATATTTTAGATGTTGTTGGTAGTGAAGAAGTGGTTGGAAAATCATTGAGTGATGAAGATAATCATAAAGTAACAGCTGTATCTTTATTAGGTCTTGAAGGAGCTAAAGATATGGTTAAAAGTTATGATGAAACCATTCGTAAATCATTAGATAAAGTCAGTTGTGATGTAACTTCACTAACAAAAGTATTGGATACTTTATTAAAGCGTACATATTAATATATGGAATTTCTTTGAAAAAAGAGGTATATTAATAATAGCTAAAACTAGTCTTTAGCGGACTAGTTTTTTAACGAGGGTTATAAAATGAGAAAGATTAGTCAAGTGTATGATATTGAATCACCACGTCAAATCAAGGATTTGACAATCGATGAGCTTACACAATTGTGTAGTGATATTCGAGCTTTTTTAATTGATTCAATCTCAAAAACAGGTGGTCATTTATCAAGTAACTTAGGCATTGTTGAAGTCACAGTGGCTATGCACTATGTCTTTGATTCACCTAAAGATAAAATGATTTTTGATGTTGGACATCAATGTTACACACATAAAATATTAACTGGAAGATCCACACAATTTGCGACATTACGCAAAAAAGGTGGTCTTTCAGGTTACCAAAAACGTAGTGAAAGTAAATATGATTGTTGGGAAGCTGGGCATTCTTCAACCTCTTTATCGGCTGCACTCGGCTATGCGATTGCACGCGATCTAAAACAGGAAGATTATAATGTCATTGCCCTTATTGGAGATGGTTCATTAACAGGTGGAATGGCGCTAGAGGCATTAAATGATATTGGTTCTAAACAAAAAAGATGGTCATTATATTTAATGATAATAATATGTCAATTTCTAAGAATTATAGCGGAGTTGAAAAACGTATAACGGATATTCGTGCTTCACATTTATATATTGATTTAAAACATGATGTAAAGAATAACTTAAAATCGAATAAATTAGGTAGTAATGTATTAAACACACTGTCTCATTTTAGAGACAGAATTAAAGATGAAGTGATTGATGCACCTTTATTTAAAGAGTTTAATTTAGATTATATGGGACCTGTGGATGGTCATGATATTCAAAGTTTAATTAAGGTGTTTGAAGCTGCCAAAGAACATGATGGTCCTATTGTAGTTCATGTATTAACACAAAAGGGTAAGGGTTATAAATATGCACAGCAAGATAAAGTTGGAAAATGGCATGGTGTAAGTCCTTTTGATGTGGCTACAGGTAAATCCTTAAGTCTTCTTCCACCAAATGAAATTTCTTGGTCCCAAGTTATTTCTAATACGGTCATGGATCTTGCCGAAAAAGATAAAACGATTGTTGCGATTACACCAGCATGGCGCAGGGAAGTAAGTTATTAGAATTTCAAAAACGTTTTCCAGATCGTTTCTTTGATTGTGGTATTGCAGAACAACATGCCGTAACAATGGCTTGTGCAATGGCACTAGGTGGTTTAAAACCGTTTGTCAGTATTTATTCTTCTTTCCTTCAAAGAGCTTATGATCAAGTCAATCATGATATGGCTAGAATGAATGTTGGCGTTGTGATTGGAATCGATCGTTGTGGTTTAGTTGGAGACGATGGTGAAACCCATCAAGGTGTATTTGATATTGCGATGCTTAGAAGTGTTCCAAATTTGATTTTGTCACAACCAAAAGATGCTAAAGAAGCTCAAAATATGATTTATACAGCTTTTGATTCGAAAAAACCATTCTGCATTCGTTATCCTAGAGGAAATGCGTTGTATGCCAAAAATAAATCGTATTCGTTAATTCCGATTGGTTCTTGGGAAAAAATTTGTGGTTGGAACTCCAACACAATTGTGATTACGTATGGTCCAGACGTTGATCATGTGATCAATAAGGCAAGAGAAAATAAAATGGGTTTATTGGTTGTCAATGCACGTTTCTTTAAGCCTATAGATGAAGTTATGATGAAAGATTTATTAAAGATGGATCTTTCGATTACAGTATATGAAACAGATGTTAAAATTGGAGGACTTTCAAGTGCTATATTAGAATTTATAAATACACTTGATGAAAAGATTCATATAATAGGTATTGAGGATCACTATGTATGTCATGGTTCGATTCGTTCTTTGCGTATTCAAGAAGGTATTAGCACCGAATGTTTATTTGAGGAATTAGAAAAACATGGATAAGATACGATTAGATAAAGCTTTACTTAAAACGATATCTAGCCGTGCAAAAGCACAGGATATGATTAAAGAAGAAAAAGTCAGTGTCAATGGAAAAGTAATTACGAAAGCTAGTTATTTAGTGAGTGATGAAGATGATATTGTCGTAACACATACCCAGGATGAATTTGTGTCGCGTGGTGCTTTTAAATTAAAGGGTTGTCTTGACAAATACAATGTCGATATTTCAAATCAGGTTGTACTGGATATCGGAGCAAGTACAGGTGGTTTTACAGATGTTTGTCTTCGTTATGGCGCTAAAAAAGTATATGCGCTTGATGTTGGTCATTTACAACTCGCAAAAGAATTAGACCAAGATTGTCGTGTTGTAAAAATGGAAGGGCATAACGCAAGAGAAATTGTGCCTGATTGGTTTGATGAACCCATAGATTTTATGTGTATGGATGTAAGTTTTATATCTTGTAAGACCATTTTAAAACATGTATTGCATGTATTATCCATATCTCATATTGCGATTTTGGTAAAGCCTCAATTTGAATGTGGGCCTGCTGCTTTGAATAAGCATGGTGTTCTAAAAAATTCGAAACTTGCCTTACAGATTGTAGAAGATGTAAAAGCATTTTTATTTCAATATTATAAAAGCGTTGAAGCCATGCCAAGTATCTAGAAGGAAGAAGTGGCAATCAAGAATATATGGTGTATGCTAAAGATTTAAGAATATCTTAATGTGAAGATATTCTTATTTTTTTATTTACGGATTCACAAGTGATTATAATCGTTTATTTTCCTTTGAATTTAAGTTAAAATAATAAGTAGACTTGAGGTGGTTTTGTGATTGAACAATTGTCAGTAAAAGATTATGTATTATTCGAATCTTGTATCATAGATTTTACAAATGGAATGAGTGTGATTACGGGTGAAACAGGTGCCGGTAAATCGTTATTGATTGATGCGATTGGATATTTGAGTGGGGATCGCATTAAATCCAATGTGATTCGTAATGGAAAAGATAAGGCCATATTATCTATGGTTTTAACTTCGAATGAAAAAGTGAATTCGATTTTAGAAGAAAATGGCTTTGAAGTGGATGATCAAGTGATTATTTCGCGTACAATTTTGAATCATAATAAAAGTACTGTACGGATCAATCAACAGATCACAACTCTTTCTTTTGTTCGTAAAATCGTCAATTTATTAGTGGATGTTCATTCACAAATGGATACATATCGTTTAATGGATACAAAACTTCAAATGGAATTATTGGATAGTTATGCCAAGGTAGAGGATTTAAAATCATCTGTAAAAGAGGCTTATTTTTCATATTCAAATGTTTTAAATGAATTAGAAACATTGAAAAATGAAGAATTTTCAGATTCGGAATTGGAGTTTTTAACTGCACAGCTAGATGAAATTGAAAATGCGAATATACAAGAAGATGAATTGGAGATGTTAAACGAACAGATTCATGAAGCTTCAAACTGGTTTAAAAATAAAGAAGATCTTTCTTTGTGTTTATATGAGATGGATAAGAAATGGTGCGTTGGATTCTTTGTATACGTTATATAAACAAGCTTCAAAATCGTCGATTCTAAATGCATATGAAGAAACATTTAAAAATTTATATTATTCTTTACAAAGTGTAGATGAAGAACTTAAGCATATTCGTGATACACATTCAAATGACGCTTTAGATTTGGATAGTCTTCAAAATCGCCAATATTTAATCAAGAAATTGTATCGTAAGTATGGTGGTTCCTATATGTCTTTAATGGAATCTAAAAAGAATATCATGGATAAAATTGATCGAATCATTCATCGTCAGGATGTATTTGATAAGTTGGAAAAAGAAAAAGAAGAATCCTTTGCGGCTTATATGAAATTGGCAAATGAATTGTCTGTTAAAAGAAAAGCTGTCTTTTCTTTACTTGAATCAAAGGTGATGGAGCATTGTAAAGATTTGATGTTAGAAAATGCTCGTTTTAAGATTTCTTGTACCGAAAAAAAGCCGTCTTCAAATGGTATTGATGAAATTGAATTTTTAGTGTCAATGAATCCAGGCCAGGATTTTTCAAGTTTAAGTGTATCTGCAAGTGGTGGTGAACTCTCTCGTTTGATGTTGGCATTAAAGGTTGTATTTCAGGCATCTAATGGAATTGAAACCATTATTTTTGATGAAATTGATACAGGTGTCAGTGGTAAAGTAGCTTTGGCAATGGGGGCTAAAATGAAGGCTTTATCCAATAAGTATCAAGTGTTATGTATTACGCATTTAGCAAGTGTTGCCGTAATGGCCAACACGCATTATTTAGTAAGTAAAAATCGACTTTTAATGAAACAATCACGCGTGTTCAAAAACTAGATCATGACCAAACGATTCAAGAGTTAGCTATCATGACAAGTGGTGAAGCGAGTGTAAAGGCAAAAGAATCTATGCAAGATCTATGGGTGAAGATTCATGGCTAGAGTGATTTTACATATTGATTTAAATGCTTTTTTTGCGAGTTGTGAAGAAATAAAGAATCCGGATTTAAAGGAATTTCCAGTTGCGGTAGGATCGACTTCAAAGCGCGGCGTAATTTCGACTGCCAATTATGAAGCAAGAAAATACGGTGTGCATAGTGCAATGCCAGTTTATGAGGCTTTGCGTCTTTGTCCAGACTTAATATTGATCCAAGGCGATTATGGATATTATCGTTCGATGTCCGCACAGTTTTTTGCGTATTTAAAGACATTTACCCATCAAATTGAACCTGCAAGTATTGATGAGTGTTATATGGATGTTACCGATATTATCAAACGTTATAAAAGACCTTTAGATCTTGTGTTTGAAATTCAAAATGGAGTCTATGAAAAATGTCATTTGAATTGTTCGATTGGTGTAGCACCCAATCGTTTTCTTGCGAAAATGGCGAGTGATATGCGCAAGCCCAAAGGAATCACAGTACTTAGAAAATCGGAGCTTTCAACGAAGTTGTGGCCTTTAAAAATCAACGAGATGCATGGTATTGGAAAAAAGAGTGTTCCCGTTTTAAATGAGATGGGAATCTATACGATTGGTGATTTTGCAGATGAAAAAAACGAACAAAAAATCTTACGTAAATTAGGTAAATCGAGTTATTCTCTGATTCAGAAAGCTCGTGGTAATTCAAGTGCAGCTTTGTGTTATTCAACAACGCAAAAGAGTATTTCGATCTCTAGAACCTATTCCAATGATTTATATTCCATTGATGAGGTAAGTAGTAATCTTCAAATCATTGTGAATGAATTGACGCATAAAATGCAGCGTGAAAATCAAAAAGGAAGACTTGTCACTTTAACATTAAGAGATACTGCTTTTCATAATGTGTGTCACAGTATGAATTTGAGTACATATTCAAATTCATATCCAATGATTTATGGGGCTTGTATGCAGCTATTAGAAGCTTATTTTGAACCGATTGGATATCGTTATCTTGGTGTTCATGTTGGTTCTTTAAAGGATGCCAAACAAATTGTAGAGCAGGTGGATTTGTTTGAAGTACCTCAAGAAAATACGGATTTCATATTAAATCGTTTAAATGCGAAAATGGATAGTAAATGTTTTATAAAGGCAAGTGATTTATTGAAGAAGGAGGGGTCAAATTGAGTTTAACGTTGAATTATTTTACTCATGAAGATTTAAAGTTATATCAAGATAGTGAACATTTTCGCTTTAATACGGATACGAAATTATTGGCGCAATTTGTTCGTTTAAAAAAACAAGAACGCATTCTCGATATTGGTACAAACAATGGTGCTTTGTTGGTGTACTTTGATCAGTTTAATATAAAAGAGCTAGTGGGTGTTGAAGTGTTAGAAGAAACGAGTAAGTAGCTCAAAAGAATGCGGATTGTTTTATTAAGCATCCGGTAAAAATTGTAAATCAACCAATTCAAGAATATGTAGATGATTTATTTGATGTCGTTGTTAGCAATCCTCCTTATTTTAAAATGAATGCCAATCAAAAGCCGGAACATTTAAATTTTCGTCATTTGGGAAGAATGGAAGAAAATTTAACATTGGAACAATTAGTATTTCATGCGAATCGTTTATTGAAAAGTTATGGGCGGTTTTATATGGTGCATCGTCCTAATCGTTTAAATGAGATCAATAAAGTTCTATATGAAAATAACTTTAGTATTCATAATTTGCGGTTTGCGTATGATCATCGTGATCATAAGGTAAAATCTGTATTGATTGAGGCAATCAAAGAGTCGAATTGCGATATGAATGTATTAGAACCTATATATATTTAATTTTGTGTTATAATAGTTTCATGGAATTAAAAGATGCATTCGAGGATTATCATTTATATTTGAGTGTTGTGCAACGGAAATCAAAGAAAACTGTACAATCGTATCTACATGATATCGAGGTTTACTTAGATTTTTTAAAGGATCGAAAGATTTCTAAGTGTGAAAATATTTCTGTTTTAGATATTGAGGCGTTTTTGGATTTTTATGCTGAAGATCATATTGCATCAAGTCTGAATCGCATGATTGCAAGTATTCATTCTTTTCATTTGCAGATATCGACTATGCATCCTGAAATCAAAGATGTATCTTTATTAATTCATGGGATGAAATCATCTAAGCATCTGCCTGTTTATTTAAGTGTAGATGAAGTAAAAAAAAGTTTTTTCATCTTTTCAAGACAATGAGATCGACCAATATAATAAAACAATCTTAGTTGTATTATATTCTTGTGGTTTGCGTGTTAGTGAGCTTTGTGATTTAAAGCTAAATGATGTGCATTTGACAGAGCAAATCTTAAAAGTCAAAGGCAAAGGAGATAAGGAAAGAATCATTCCGATATCTTCTTATTGTGTTTCACAGATGAAATATTATTTAGATTCCATTCGCTTAGTTTGGGATGTAAAGAATGTTTCGTATTTTTTTGTGAATCGTTTAGGCCATATTTGTACAAGGCAATATGTTCACTTGATGATTAAACAAAAAGTGAATGAATTAAATTTAAATCCAAAAATATCTGCACATAGTTTCAGGCATTCGTTTGCGACGCATTTATTAGATGGAGATGCCGATTTAAGAATTGTTCAAGAGCTTTTAGGACATTCCAATATTTCTACAACGCAAATCTATACGCATATTCAAGATAAGCGTTTAACCAGTGTTTATGATCGTTGTTTTCAAAAAATAGAAAAATCAAAGGAGGAATAGTATATGTCATGTGAAGGTTGTCCTTCTCAAGGAAAATGTGGTAAGAGCAGTGAAACATGTGGAATTCAATCCAATCCAGATAACCACATTAAAAATATTATCACTGTAATGTCTGGTAAAGGTGGTGTTGGTAAATCTACTGTTACGGTTATGTTAGCTAAGGCTATGGCTAAAAAAGGCTTAAAAGTTGGTATTATGGATGCGGATATTACGGGTCCTAGTATTCCTAGACTTTTAGCTTTGTCAAATCAACATGCGTTCGGAAATGAAAAGCAACAATTGATTCCAGTCGAATCCAAAGAAGGCATTAAAGTCATGTCTTTAAACTTTTTAGTTCAATCTGAATCGGATCCAGTCATTTGGCGTGGTCCTGTCATTGGTGGTGTTGTAAAACAATTCTATACAGATGTTGTATGGGGTGATTTAGATGTTTTATTAATTGATATGCCTCCTGGAACCGGTGATGTTGCCCTAACAATTATGCAGTCAATTCCAGTGCAGGGTGTTGTGATGGTTTCTACACCTCAGCCAATGGTGAGCATGATTGTAGAAAAGGCTTGTCACATGTGTGAAAAGATGGAAGTGAAAGTGCTTGGTATTATTGAAAATATGGCGTACTTAGAATGTCCAAATTGTCATGAAAGAATTGAATTCTATAAAAAAGAAGATGTGGAAACATTGTGTAATTCAACTTGTACAAAATTATATGGAACACTTCCAATGTTGGATTTGATTCGTGATATCAATGAGTATGATGCATATTCTAAGGATCAACAAGAAAAAGTAGATGCATATCTAAGTGATATTGCCAATGAAATCTTAGAAGATATTGCCTAATGGAGTATATACTTCATAAAAAATCCAATTGTAAAAGAATAAAAATACGTGTAGTCAAAGGAGTGGTTTGTGTAAGCGCTCCTTTAAATGTTTCTAAAAGAGAAATTGATGATTTTGTAAAAGAACAATCGGCTTGGATTGAGAATCAATTAAGTAAGTATACTCTTTCTAAAGAGAATGACTTGTTTTCTTTATTGGGTAAAAAATACAGATTACATTATATCGATCAAAGAGTTTGTTATGTTGAAGGTGATGATTTATATTTGTATCCAGATCAAACATTGATTCAAACGTTCTTGAAACAAAACGCAAAGAAATATATCGATCTTCGTTTTGAATTCTTTTGCGAACAATTGCATATACACAATATTTCTTTACAATATGGCTTTTATAAAAGTAAGTGGGGAAGTTGTACACCTAGTAAACATAAGATTTGTTTCAATGTGAATCTTATATTTATGCCTTTAGAATTTGTGGATGCGATCATTCTTCATGAATTAGCGCATTTATTTCATTTCAATCATTCAAAAGATTTCTATATTTTACTTTGTACTTGGATGCCAAATTATAGACGGGTTTTGAAGGAAAATAAAAGGAATCCAATTCCAAATTTGTATTAAAAAAGAGCTCAAGTGAGCTCTAATTTTTTATACGTTAATAGCTGCTTGCATGCTAATGCATCTTTTTCTTTAGCTAGAATTGGATCAATGAAGTCTTTGAAGAATTCTTCTGTTTGTTGAACGGAACGACCCACAAAGTTTTCTGGTTTCATGATAGAAGGATTTGTTCTTTTGTCATGCCAAATTTTGGATCTTGTGCAATACGATCAATCAAATCATTTGGTTTACCTTCTTCTTTAACCACACGACCAGCTGCCATTGAATGTTGACGAATCAATTCGTGTAACTCTTGACGATCCCCACCGGCTTTAACAGCATCCATCATAATGTTTTCTGTAGCATGAATGGTAATTCTTTTAAAAGGTTTGCCTCTACAACTTTTGGATATACAACTAAACCATCACTTACATTTAAGTAAAGATCTAACAGTCCATCTGTAGCTAAGAAGGCTTCGGCTATTGAAATACGTTTGTTTGCGGAATCATCCAATGTTCTTTCAAACCATTGTGTACTTGCCGTAATTGCAGGGTTGATGGAATCGGCAATAATGTAGTTTGCAAGTGCTGCCATTCTTTCTGAACGCATAGGGTTACGTTTGTAGGCCATTGCGCTTGAACCGATTTGTGATTTTTCAAATGGTTCTTCGATTTCTTTCATATGTTGTAATAAACGAATATCATTACTAAATTTGTGTGCACTTTGTGCGATTTGAACTAAGACTTGTAATACTTGTGTATCATATTTACGAGTATAGGTTTGTCCACTTACCGCAAAATATTGGTCGTAACCTAATTTTTCACAAATCTTTTTATCCAATGCTTTTACTTTGTCTGTATCTCCTTCAAACAATTCCATAAAGCTTGCTTGTGTTCCTGTTGTTCCTTTACATCCTAATAGTTTTTTATTGTCTAATAAGTGTTGGATTTCAACGTAGTCCATATATAAGTCTTGTGCCCATAAGCTAGCTCTTTTACCTACAGTTGTTGGTTGAGCGGGTTGGAAGTGAGTAAACGCAAGACATGGCATGTCTTTGTATTTTAATGCGAATTCTTCTAATTTTTCTAATACATTGACAATTTTCTTTTGTACAAGCTCTAAAGCTTCGTGCATGATAATCAAATCTGTGTTATCCCCAACGTAGCAGCTTGTTGCGCCTAAGTGAATGATTCCTTTTGCTTTTGGACATTGCACTCCATATGCATATACGTGTGACATTACGTCATGTCGTACTTCTTTTTCTCTAGCTTTTGCGACATCGTAGTTAATATCTAAAGCGTGTGCTTTTAATTCTTCGATTTGTTCTTCTGTGATATCTAATCCTAATTCTTTTTCAGATTCTGCAAGAGCAATCCAAAGTCTTCTCCATGTCGTAAATTTTTTGTCGTTTGAAAATAATGCCTGCATTTCCTTAGATGCATATCTCTGTGAAAGAGGAGATTGGTAATATTCGTTCATTTGTTCCACCTATTCTAGTTAGTTTCTTCCTAACATTAATATTATATGTGTTTCAATTTTTAAATTCAACTTCAATTGTTGTATAATAGAAGAGTCTGAAAAAGGAGTACTTATGAAAACATTATCTATATTATCTACAAAACTAAGTGCCTGGGGACTTCATCTTATTGGAAGAGGTGGATCTATGCCTGGATCTATTGGTTGCAAGGTGGATAAGAATATATTAACGAAATTAAAATTTAATGGACCTGTCATTTTAGTTACGGGTACCAATGGTAAAACGAGTACCGCAAATATGATTACGGACTTGTTTCAAAATGCAGGATACAATGTTATTTCGAATCGTAAAGGAGATAACTTAAAGGCGGGTATTGTGACTACATTACTTACAAATTGTAAGTTAAATGGTGAAATCAAAGCCAATGCGGTCGTGTTAGAGTGTGATGAATTAAATGTAAGACACATTCTTCCTTTTATTCCGGTTACGGACTTTGTGGTCAACAACTTCTTTCGTGATCAATTAGATCGTGCGCGTGAAATGGAACAGTTGATTGATTCGATTGAAAAGGTTTTACCAGATTATAAGGGGCGTTTGATTCTAAATGCGAATGATCCAAATGTTGTGCGTTTAAATTTAGTTGCCAAAAATGCGACTTGTTCTTATTTTGGAATGGATGAGAATAAGTATTCTGTTACAACCACAAAAGAGGCAAGTGAAGGGAAATTTTGTCCAAAGTGTGGGGCTAGACTTGAATATAGTTATTATCAATATTCGCATATTGGTAAATTCCATTGTTCAAAATGTAATTTTAAAACACCAGAAATGGATGTTTGTCTAAAAAATATTGATTTGGATCAAGAAACATTTTCGAGTGATAAAGTCAGCTTTAAATCTCCTTATGAAGGAATGTATTCGATGTATAATTGTGCGGTTGTATTAAATATTGCGAAAAATTATGGTATTTCTGTGGATTGTGTAAAATCAGTATTTAGTCATGCGCCTCAGCTGCAGGAAGAAATGAAACGTTTAAGTCAAGTGATCAAACATGTATTTTAAACTTAGTTAAAAATCCAACGGGTGCAAATGAGGTGATGAAGGTCATTGAAAAAGATGATTCAAATAAAACAATCGTAATTGTATTAAATGATCGTGAACAAGATGGTACAGATGTAAGTTGGATTTATGATACTTTCTTTGAAAAAATCATGAAGGATAGCACAAAAGAAATTATTTGTACGGGTCTACGTGCAAATGATATGGCTTTAAGAATCTATTATGGTGGTTATAAAGGGCCTTTAAGTGTGGTAGATACTTTAGATATTGCCATTAAAGCAGCTTTAGCTACAAAGCGTACTACGTATGCGATCGCAACGTATACGGCATTGCTTCCTACTCGTAATGCGATCAAAAAGGAGATGGGTCTATGAAAGTAGTTTGGATGTATCATGATATCATGGATCTTTATGGTGATAAGGGAAATATGATGGTTCTAAAGAAGCGTTGTTTAGATCGTGGTATTCCTTTTGAATTGGATACTTGTGGTATTGGTGAAGAAAAAGATTTAAGTGAATATGATTTAATATTTTTAGGTGGTGGTGCGGATAAGGAACAAATTAGTTTGATTCCTGATTTACTGTCGCGTAAAGAAAATATTAAAAAGGCAATGGATGAGAAGACGTTTGTTCTTTTAATTTGTGGTGGATATCAATTGTTTGGTCAATATTATATTGCGGCGAATAATGAAAAAATTTCTGGCTTGCAGTTCTATGATTATTACACGGATACGGGTAAAGCTGGTAGTCGTTGTATTGGAAATGTTGTGATTGATGCCGATTTGGATGGTTTAAAAACGCGTATTGTTGGTTTTGAAAATCATGGTGGTCAAACATTAAATGTAACACATCCTTTAGGTAAGGTTGTTAAGGGTTATGGTAATAGTTTTGATGCAGGCTATGAAGGTTTCTATGATGGCAAGATTTTAGGAACCTATTTACATGGTCCATTACTTCCTAAAAATCCTGAGGTTGCGGATTTTGTGATTTCAAAAGCAATACAAAAAAGAAATCCAGATTTTAAATATAGTGATTTAAAACCACTAGAAGATAAATTTGAAACAATGGCTCGTGAGGCTGTGTTTAAAAAATTAGAAATCATAAAAAAGATGTCATTAGACATCTAAAAACATAGTACATAAGGGGTTTATTATATTTTTTGACTCGAACGATAATTGCGTACTATGTTTTTTAACACTCACTCCTTTCATGGTTTTAGTATATGAGTTATATTGACATTATTTATGTCGATTATATGAGGAATAGTATGAAAAATTTAATTTTATCAATTGTTGTCATTCTTTCAACTTTGATTACGCCAGTATCTGCTTACGAATTGGATGATATTCCACAATATAATGGAACGCCTTATGTTGAGATTCATGATAATGAGCCTCAATTTAATTCGAGTGATATGAACAAGAAGAGTTTTGAATCGTATTCAATTTGGATTCTTTAGACCGGCCACAAGTCGCATATGCGAATATTTCAAAGGATTTAATGCCAAATACGAAGCGTACAAGTATTGGTACTGTAAAGCCGACTGGATGGCATACCGTTCGTTATAAGGGAATTGATGGAAAGTATTTATATAATCGTTGTCATTTGATTGGGTATCAATTGACAGGTGAGAATGCGAATCGAAAAAATTTAATGACAGGCACACGGTATTTGAATGTAGAGGGTATGCTTCCTTTTGAAAACGAGGTGTGTGATTATATAAAAAAGACCAATCATCACGTATTATATCGCGTTACACCTATATATGATAGTGATAATCTGGTTGCCAATGGTGTTCAAATGGAGGCTTATTCTGTTGAAGATAAAGGTCAGGGGATATCCTTTAATGTATATTGTTATAATGTGCAGCCAGGTATTAAAATTGATTATAAAACAGGCGATTCAAGTCGTTTGAAAGAGAGTATTATAAAGGAATATAAGGCAAGTGAAGACAATATGACGTATATTTTAAATGTAAATACGCATAAGTTTCATAAACCTACTTGTTCAAGTGTGAAAAAAATGAAGGATTCAAATAAGATTGAAACAAAAGATTCTAGAGATGTTTTGCTTCAACAGGGCTATTTGCCTTGTAAAAACTGTAATCCATAGGAGAATTAACATGAAAAAAATAATAAGTCTAATATGTATATGTGTTTTATCTTTATCTTTATTTGGTTGTTCAAAGCCAGAAAATCATGTGGATCTTACTTCAAATGTATCTTGTAAATTATTGGATGTTTTAACCGTGACAAATGAAACGGATAATTCAACATATTATTATTATTTGGCAAGTATAAAAAACAAGGGTAAGAAACCATTTAATACACAAGAGCTTTATTATACAGTTACGGATAATAACGAAAAAGATATTAGTGTCATTGATAAATATCAATCTACACCAACATATGCGATCAGCAAAGGACAAAGTACGTATATTTATGGATATATTGGTTTTCCAAATAATGACCAGAAAAACTTAGGTTTATCTTTCAATAAGAAAAAGCAATTCTTGCCTTTTAAAGCATTTGACATTCGTAAGGCGAGTGATAAAAATGTAAAGGATTCGAAAGATAAGAAATATGTGTTCTTTGAGGATGATGCATTGAAAATCAGTGTGGATGGATCAAAAGCAAAATATGTATATGAGAATAATGAAACGGTATTAAAAAATGTTAAAATTCGCTATGAAAACAAAACAGAAAGCCGTATTACAGTTCCTTATATTACGCCAAGTGCTACTTTAGAGGTATTGATTTAAGTGGCAAAGGTGAATTTTCAAGCATGGAAGATATTCAAAAAAGGATTTTTCAACGAATGGCATGGCACCTAAAACACAAAGTTTTAAGGCTAAAGTAACGGGTTATATGTTGTATTTTTAGATAGTAAACAGACAGTCAACGCAGAAATTGAATTTCATTTTGAAAATGCAGCACCTGATTTTACGGACAAAAGTACAAAGCCTTTTGTGGTCAATATGAATTCGAAGGCTTTTGGAAAATCGAACACATTTAAGATTGGACTTGAATAAGTCCTTTTCTTTTTAGTTCACATTGTTGTATAATTTTCGAGGTGATGATTATGTCAGAAATGAAAGGATTAGTTCTTGAAGGCGGAGGCTTTCGAGGTATGTATACTTGTGGTGTCATTGATGTTTTTATGGAAAATGACTTATGTTTCGATGAAGCGGTTGGAGTTAGTGCTGGTGCTGCCTTTGGCTGTAATATCAAGTCAAAACAGATTGGTAGAGCTCTTCGTTATAATAAACGTTTTTGTCAAGATTCAAGATATTCTGGTTTAAAAAGTTTTATAAAAACAGGCGATTTATACAATAAAGAATTTGCGTATGGCATTGTACCTACAATTTTAGATCCGTTTGATACAAAAACATTTAGAGAAAACCCATTAAAATTTACTGTGGTATGTACGGATATTCATACTGGAAATCCCGTTTATCATGAGATTTTGAATGGGGATGCCACAGATATTGAATGGATTCGTGCTTCTGCATCGATTCCGATTGTTTCGAAACCAGTAAACTTGATGGTTACGAATTATTAGATGGTGGTGTGAGTGATTCAATTCCTGTAAATTGGATGTTAGAAAGATCTACTAAAACAGTTGTAGTATTAACGCGTGATAAATCGTATCGTAAAGAACCAATGAAGTATATCAAACTTTTAAAGAGGGCTTTCAAAGAATATCCAAATCTTACAAAAGCTTTAGAGAATCGATATATCGTATATAATAAAACGTTAGATCAAATTGAACAATTAGAAAGGGAAGGTAGAATTTTTGTGATTCGACCTTCTAAACCGATTGCGTGTGCAATGATTGAAAAAGATCCTGACCATCTACAAGAAATTTATGATATTGGAAGACGGGATGCATTACATTATTTAGAGGACTTAAAAAAATATTTGTGAAGTGTTTCACATATTGAATTGTGATATATTTATAAAAATATTTAGGAGTGATCACAATGAACATTTTTAAAAAACCAGGACGCATTCTATTAACGACTATGATTGTATTAGCTGTGGTTTGTCCGTATCGTGTTCATATGTATAAAACAAAAATTGAAGAGATTCAATCTGGCAAACTTCAAATTGATGATATGCCGTATGCAGCATCGGATCTGCATCCATATTCAGCATATTTAATGTCTGTGCCATACATCATTATTGAAGTTGTATTAGGTTCCTTATATTATGTAAGAACTAGAGATTCATAGGACTCTGTGATTTGTCTTGAAATCAAAAAAGATGAACAACTATACGTCTCAAATCAAATCAGAGAATCTATAATTTTGATATAAGTTTAGATTTAGAGTCCAGAATATACATCAAATATCAATATTACGTATAATAAGCAGATTTATTCAATTTCTATCGAATTTCTGCTTTATTTTTAATTACTTAAATATTACATAAGATAGATTATGCGAAGTTAGTACTAAAAGAACTCTGATTTTGATGAAATTACCTGTTTTCATAAAACTAAGCGTTACGTTTACGAAAATATCTTGTTTCTAGTTTCTTAAACTAAGCGTTACGTTTAGAAAAATAATCTGTTCTCGTAATCTTAAACTAAGCGTTACGTTTACAAAAAAGATTTGTTCTATCTTCATGAAACTAAGAATTACGTTTACTTATTCGTGCTCAATAAAACATAAAAACAAAGAAACATTAAGTCTCTTTGTTCTAGGCGTTCGAAATGTAATCGCAAAAAAGCTGGGCAACGTTTCGAAGTTGATGTTGTTCAGAAAATGCTGATACCGAAAATTGCTATCAAAGATAAGCTACAATAGATTCTTTTTCTAATAGCCTATTAAGTTGCAATATTTTGATCTATTTAGCTTCTTTTTTCTTATAATACCAATAACAGAAACTAATAAAAATTATGTCTAAAATGCACATAATGATTTGCCCCGTATCATGTGTATAGATACTATATAAAATCAATACTGCAGTAATGGTGAAAAAAGAAATCATTTTCCATTTTGAATAATCCGTAAATTGTACAACAAAAAATAAGATAAATTGTACAGTGAATAATAAGTAATACATACGTATTTATTATACCTCCTTATACCTGTCTAAAATTATCATACTTAAAATCTAGAAAAGTTATTATTGTTTGAGACAACATGTCTAGAAGTTGTTTACTTTGCATCTGGATATGTGTCTTCAAATTTATCAGCATATCTATTGTGCTTTTTATACTTGAAGAACATGGCAATCAAGAAAACAACAGCTACTGCACCTAAAGCGTAAACCATCCAATCTAATGACATCATACACTATGTCCTCCTTTACACTTACATTGTACCATGCGCCTTGATGTAATCAAAAGGCTTACATACGAAAAGGTGAAAAAAACAAAGAAACATTAAGTCTCTTTGTTCTTAGGCGTTCGAGATGTAATCACAGATGTTCTTAGATGCAGGTGCTTTTGATGAAGGCCTTCTCTTTTTACGAGTTGGGTTTCCTGTGATGATGGCAACTACCTCTTTTGCAACTTCAGTTGGCTTCATACGATGGTATTCATCTTCTGCCAAGATTTGTCGTACATATCGTGCGATATCGTCTGATGTTACATCTGTGTAGATTTGATGTACTTTACCAATTACGATGTTGATCATCTTGCTTTCGTAAGCTAAGTTCTCAACATTTGTTTCTGGCATCTCGTATTTGTTCTTGTCACTTTCGGCAAGCATCAGAATCTGTTCATCTTCCATTTCTTCAACTTTTGCCTGATTGACCATGTCGATGGCTCCCTTCAGCTGACCAAAGTGTTTCTTGCTGACTGACTTGATGAACTTTTTGTTAATGATTACGATTGTACCTTTGACCGATTGTCCAGATATTCAATCATGATCCATTTGTACAGCCAGATGAGCATATTGATGATTCCACCTGTACATTCATACAGAGTATCTGAAAGCTCTTGTGCCTGTTTTTTCGTAATCGGTTTATCAACCACTGCCAAGTTAAAAGCATACTCAACAGGAAGTTGAAATACTCCTTATCGGATGTGTATGCAGAAGCGTTGATATATTCCCCTGCTCGACGAGCATTACGAAGCATTCCAAACAGCTTTTTGTAGGCTTCATCTGTACCAACTACACTCAAGGCAATCTTTGTCTTGTTGACGATACCAAGAAGACCTTCGTAGCTGTTTTCTTTGTTGCTGTTGAAGTTGATAAGCTGAATCTCATCAAGAACGATAGTTCCAATTGAGAACTTCTCAATAAGTTCACAGACTTTCAACTGTTTTTCAGCCAAGCTTCTACACTTTTTGGTAATCATCAGTTCGTATACTGGTTCAGGATAGCCTAGAGCGTTGTCGATTGCCTCTCCAATCTGTCGATACAGAGTGGCAAGTTG
>ENA-OQCS01000388-OQCS01000388.1-human-gut-metagenome-genome-assembly--contig:-NODE-388-length-24440-cov-1.720602_pt1 | contig 24440 bp, 34 predicted proteins | sample MGYA00242757_ERZ504575 | MGnify/ENA primary metagenome ERZ504575 (study PRJEB26092, sample SAMD00036297) | human gut metagenome | host: Homo sapiens | study: EMG produced TPA metagenomics assembly of... | reverse complement strand
GATCTTTTTTTTGATAGTCCTCTTTGTAGCCTTGTTTTCTCAGATAGTTCAAGCTTAAGTTTTTTACACAGGTGACCAGATAGTTTCGGGCGGAAATATTAGTTGATATAGATTTTCTTTTCTCCCAAATATTGAAAAAAATATCCTGCACAATATCTTCCCGTACATCCCGATCCTCTATGTAGCGTTTGGCAAACAGACAAAGAGCTGCATAATAGTGTTCAAACAGAGAACGATAGGCAATTTCGTCATCATTTACGGAAATATTCCACAGGAGATGATCAATATCGGGTACATTGGTGTCTTTCATTTTTAAAAGAAGAATTCTATATCTTTTGGTGTTGGCAAAAGTAATGAAATATAAGAGACATAAAAATATTTTTATTAGAAAAAGATAAAAAGCCTGTCGGGTTTGTCATCCCCGTGTGTCTATTTAGTAAAAGAGAATAGAAAATGACAGAACATACAGATGATATAAAGAAAACGATTCGAATAGCTAAAGCGATTGAGAATGACATTCGTGAATATAAATCTTTCGATGTACAGGCGGCATATCAAAAAAACAGGAAGAGACTGGATACTGGACGGAGAAAGTACCTTTTTACTTTCTATATATCGCGAATTGCAGCCATTTTGTTGTTGCCCTTAATCATATCGACAGGAGTATTATCTTATTTATATACCCGACAGTTGAAACAGGCCGATACCGTTTCTTATCTGGAAGTTTTATCTGCTCCGGGAATTGTTACCCAAGTCTTGCTGCCGGATAGTTCAAAAGTTTGGTTGAACGCAGGAAGTTCGCTTCGGTATCCTTCCCGTTTTACGGAAAAGGAGAGAAATGTCCAATTGAGTGGTGAAGGATATTTTGAGGTGCAGTCAGATAAGGAGTACCCTTTTATGTCTCTTTGGACAATGGTATAAAAGTCAAGGCACATGGTACTAAATTTAATATAAATGCATATAAAGAGGACCGGGTTGTGGAAACGACATTGGAGGCCGGGCTGGTGGATGTTATATCTGCTTCCCGTACTATATGGTTAAAACCGAACGAGCAGGTCTGTTATGATAAGGAAGATGGACATTTTACCACTAGTGTAGCCAATATTGAAGAGAAAACAGCTTGGAAAGAGGGTAAATTGGTTTTCCGTAATGCGACCCTTGAAGAAGTCGTGAAAAAACTATCCAGAAGATATAACGTCGATATCGTGTTACATCGGGAAAACCAGAAAGACTATAAGTTCAGAGCTACTTTCTCATCGGAAAGTATCACACAAATATTGGATTATCTACGTATGGCAGCTCCGATAAGTTGGTCGTTCGCAGATATGAAACAACAGCAAGATTATACTTATCCGCGCCAACGGATAGATGTTTGGCTGAAATAAAAATAAACATGTTAAATTAATGAAGAAAGGAGAAATGATTATGATATAAATATATAAAAAGAAACAAGGCAAGTATAAGCGCCAACTCATACTTGCCTAAAAAGAGAAATAACTAGTTAAGTACGACGCCAATCGTACAAAAAGTTTTAAATCCAAATACAAAGTTATGAATTTTTCAAGATCAGTAAGGGGTAATACCCCATATTATTTACTTAAATTAATGCATATTATGAGAGTAAGCTTACTTTTACTATTCATTGTGATTGCTCAGCTACATGCCGAAAATTTGTATTCGCAAAGTACGGTCATTAATTTATCACTCCGAAATGTAACGGTCGAACAAGTCTTGGACAGGATCGAGAAGGATACGGAATTCTCATTTTTGTTTACAGACAATCTGTCGATACGGACAGAATTGTCGATATGAATATCCATTCGAAAAATATTAATGAGACATTAAAGATCTTGTTTGGCGGTACGGATGTTAGCTATCGCATTGTAGACCGGCAAGTTATTTTATCAAAGAAGAAAGAGGGCACAGACGGTATAAATCAGTCAAACAGGTGACCGGTGTGATAAAAGATGCCAACGGAGAGTCTGTTATTGGAGCGAATGTCGTAGAAAAAGGAACGAATAACGGTACAATTTCTGATATTGATGGAAAATTTTCGCTCAACGTAGCACCAGGTGCTACGTTGATGATAACCTATATAGGTTATGTTTCACAGGAAATAAAAGTAGACAATCGTAACTCTTTTTCTATTGTCCTGAAAGAAGATTCGGAAATGCTGGAAGAGGTTGTTGTTGTTGGTTATGGAACGATGAAGAAGAAAGACCTGACCGGTGCGGTTGCCGCAGTCAAAGGCGATGCTTTGGCTTCCCGTAAGACCACCCAATTGTCAACGGCTTTGCAAGGAGCTGTTGCCGGAGTGACGGTGACTCGTGACAATAGTGCTCCCGGTGCAGCAGCCGGTAGTATCAAAGTGCGTGGTGTCACGACTATCGGCGATACCAGTCCATTGGTTATTATAGATGGCGTACCGGGAAGTATCAATGATGTGAACCCGAATGATGTCGAAAGTATGTCAGTATTGAAAGATGCCGCTTCTTCTTCTATTTATGGCTCTCGTGCTGCTGCAGGTGTAATCTTGATTACGACGAAGCGTGCAAAAGAAAAGGATCTTTTCGATTAACTATAATTTTGAGTATGGTTTAGAGATTCCGACAAAACAACCGGAATATATGGGTGTCAAACGTTTCTTGGAAACGACCAATGAATTGCGTTATAATGATAATAAATCGGGTGGATGGAATCAGACCTATTCTGAAGATGAAGTGAATAATTGGGAAAAATATAATCAGACAGATCCGGATAAATATCCGATGACAGATTGGGTTGGTATGATTTTAAAGGGATCAGCTCCTCGGCAGACACATACGATTAGTGTGGCTGGTGGGTCGAAAGCCGTTAAATCGAATGCGTCATTTGTTTACGATAAGGTCGATGGGTTGTATGCAGATCGTTTTTATGAACGATTTATGATTCGTGCAAACAATGATTTTACGGTGAATAAGTATTTGGGAGCAACCCTGGATTTCAACTTTAAACGGACAAAAAACCATCAGCCCTATTATTCTCCATTTTCGGATATGCGTTTGGCTCCGATGATCTATCCTGCTGTTTGGGCAAACGGAGAGTATGCTAGTGGTAAAAACGGTAATAATCCGTATGCACTTGTCAACTCTGGCGGAACCAAAGACGAATGGTACAATAAAGTAGGTGGACGTGCGGCCATTAATATTACTCCGATAGAGGGATTGAAAATTTCCGGGGTGATTGCTCCTAACTATACATTCACAAAAAATAAGGATTTTCGCAAAGCTGTTCCTTATTCCTTGGAAGATGATCCGAACACGATCGGTGGTTATATGGAAGGCTATAATACGACAAAGTTATCTGAAAAAAGAAATGATAGCTACGATGTGACGATCCAGGGCATTGCAAATTATATGAAAACATTCGGGAAGCACGATTTAAATGTGATGGCTGGTTATGAAACGTATCGTTATTTTGGTGAAAACTTAGGGGCTTCACGTGATCAGTATGAACTTAGCAATTTCCCTTATTTGGATATCGGCCCTTTGGATCTTCGTGATAATAGTGGAAGTGCCGTGCAGTTGGCTTATCAATCTTGGTTCGGTCGCGTCGCTTATAACTATGATAATCGATACTTGTTGCAGGCGAATGTGCGTTATGACGGATCTTCACGTTTCCATTCAGACTATCGTTGGGGTGTTTTCCTTCGGTTTCTGTCGGTTGGGTAATGAGTGAAGAAGCCTTTGTGAAAAATGCGGATATAGATTGGTTGTCTTTCCTGAAATTGAGAGCTTCTTACGGGACGTTAGGTAATGAACGAATCACAAATAGTGATGGTAATCCTCTTTATTATCCGTATCAGGCATTTATTAATTTCAGTGATGTATTGTTTTATCAGAATGGTGCGATAGTACCCGAATTATCAGCTGCGCAATGGGCATATGCAGTAGAAAATATTTCTTGGGAGACGACAAGTTCCGTTGATGTCGGTCTGGATGCTACATTCTTTAATAATCGTTTGCGTTTTACTGCCGATTATTATAACAAGCAGACAAAAGGACATGTTGTTGGCTTTGGAGATCCCGGATTATGTCGGATTTGACAATCCCCAGCGGAATAGCGGTAAGATGTATACCAACGGATATGACCTTGAACTTGCCTGGAATGATCAGATCGGTGATCTGACATATGGCATCTCTGCCAATTTTTTCGATTTTGTTTCTAAAATGGGAATTTGATGGTACGGAATTTTTAGGCAGCCAAGTAAAAGTGGAAGGCAGTGAATTTAATGAATGGTATGGTTATCTGAGTGACGGCCTGATGTTGACGGAAGAGGATTTGAAAGGCCCTAAGTTGAATAATAATGTACAACTCGGTGATGTGAAATATAAAGATATTTCCGGACCGGATGGTGTACCTGACGGTAAGATCTCACCGGAATATGACCGTGTCTTGCTGGGTGGTTCACTGCCGAGGTTCCAATATGGCGGATCGTTAAACTTAGGTTATAAGGGGTTTGATTTTTCTTTAGCCTTTCAAGGAGTTGGACGCCAAAATGCACGTTTATCTGATAGATGGTACAACCTTTGTTTGCAAATTGGGGAAACACGCCTGCAATTATTGATGGTAACTATTGGAGTGAAAAGAATACGGAAGCCCAGAATTCACAGGCCTTTTATCCCCGTTTGACGTATGCTAATGCAACCAATAACTATGCTATGTCGGACTATTGGATGTTTAAGGGGCGTTATTTCCGTTTGAAGAATTTGACATTCGGATATACATTGCCGACAGCTTGGACTGAGAAAGTGACGATTAAGAAGGCACGTGTATATGTCGCAGCCAATGATTTGTTCTGTATCAGCAAATATCCGAGCGGATGGGATCCGGAAATGGGAAGTTCTTCTTATCCGATCACAACATCTTTGTTGTTTGGTTTTTCTGTTAATTTTTAAAAGAGTGAAAAGATGAAACGTACATTAGTAATATTATTGGGATGCTGTTTGGGGTTGAATTCATGTTATGAATTGGATTTGAATCCATTGTCACAGGCATCTAGCGAGAATTGGTACTCCAGCGAAACGGAAATAGAAATGTCTGTCAAGGATTTTTATCGGGATGACTTTTGGCCATTAGATAATGAAGACAAAACCGATAATTTTATTTATAGAGAGACTCCGTCTGAAATACTAAAAGGAACTTTTAACGGACAGAGTGACGATGTGACAAAATTGTGGGCTAATCAGTATAAGTCCATAGCACGGGCAAATACAATATTAGCTAATATGGATAAGGCTGTAAATATGGGTATTTCAGAGGTTAAATTGAAGCAGTATGAAGGAGAAGCTTTTTTTCAAAGAGCTTCTTGTTATGCCCGGTTAGTTACTTATTTCGGAGATGTTATTTATGTGACAGAGGTCGTTGATATAGACAAAGCTTTTACGCTTGGACGGACTGCGAAATCAGAAATCGTACCAAAGATATATGAGGATTATGATAAAGCAATAGAAAATTTGCCGGAAAAATATTCTGGCTTGTCTTCGCAGCGTGCCACAAAGGGAGCGGCTTTGGCCTTGAAAGCTCGTTTTGCTTTATATATGGGAGATTGGGACATTGTCGCTGATGCAACTAAAAAGTGCATGGATTAGGTATTTATAAATTGCACAAAGACTATTCAGACCTTTTCCTGAGTACGACAAAGAACTCGGAAGAATCAATTTTCCTCTTGCCCCGCTCCATAGAATATAAAGTTACGTTAGGAACTGGACGGTTATGAATGAAGTATCAAGAAAATCCTGGTGGCTGGGGTGCATTTGCTCCTTCTTGGGATTTACTTGCCGCTATACCTGTACCGATGGCCTGCCAATTGATGAATCACCCTTGTTTGATCCGCATAATCCGTTCAAAATCGTGATCCGCGTTGTACGGCAACCATAGTGGAGTTTGGTACCCGGCATCTTGGCTTTGAATATAATCCGCATCCGGATGCCGTACAAGTAATGAATTATAACACAGGAAAGATGCAGAAAAACAATGATGCCCGTGTCAATGCCCAATTTGCTTCTTTTAATGGATTGTTATGGAAAAAAGGGATTGATGAAACATGGTTGGAAAATGGCAAGGATGTGGATCCGGATAAAATTATTATCCGTTATGCAGATGTCCTCTTGATGTATGCCGAAGCAAAAATTGAATTGGGGCAGATCGATCAGTCTGTTTTGGATGCAATCAACCAAGTTCGTGCAAGAGCCTATGGGGTGGATTATACGAATACGGCTGCTTATCCGGCAGTGACAACTACCGACCAGCAAAAATTACGTACAATCTTGCGTACGGAACGGCGGGTTGAATTTGCCAAAGAGGGATTGCGCTATATGGATTTGGTCAGATGGAAATTGGCAAGCAAAGCCTTGATACGTCCGAATTACGGTATGTTGTATCCGGTTGATTTGTTAAGAGAAAAGGTTGTAGATAAAGGGTTATGGTTCTGCCTGGTATTCCCCAAATAGACGAAGACGGTATTCCTGATTTCTCGGCTATGGAAAAAGCTGGTTGATTGCTCCGATGTCGCAGCGTATGTGGAACGACCGGCAGTATTTATGGCCGATCCCAACCAAAGAAGTCTTGATTAATGAAAATTTGGAACAGAATCCTGGATATTAATTGTATATAAATTAGTAAGGCTTCTTTTGATTCTTTGTTTAAAAGAGTAGGAAGAAGCTTTATTTTAACAATATATTATTAGAAAAAGATGAAAATGAAGATAAAAAGTTCTGTAGCTTTTGTTGCAGCATTGTCCGTGATGAGCTGTACTGCTCAAAGAGATGTAAAAAAGACTCCGGATTCCATATCCGGTATCTATCCCCGTTTAGCTTATTATAATAATGAAGGTGAATGTGGAACCGGGGCGGTGGTGCTTGGGCCGATCGTTTATGGGTAATAACATATGGGCCGCATTTACCGAATGGCTCTTCCGACAAATTGTATGAAGTGACATCAGACTACCGGCAGATCGTACGTGATGAAAGTATTGGAGGAACTCCTGCTAATCGAATGATTCACAAAGAAAGCAATCAACTCTTTATAGGTCCGTATGCAATAGATAAGACAGGGAGTGTTCGAGTGATTCCCTGGCAGACGATGCCGGGCCGTCATACCGGTAATGCACGCCATTTGACAGATCCGGCAGGTAAGATATATTATGGGACTATGGAGGAAGGCTTTTATGAGGTGGATGTGAATACATTAGAAGTAAAAGAATTATATCAGGATGGTAATAGTAAGAAAGGTATAAAGGACGACACAAATAATGTTTTACCGGGTGTACATGGAAAAGGACTTTATTCAGGCCAGGGAGTAATGCTCTTTACAAATAATGGAGAAGGAACACGGGAGGCATTGAGGAAGTTTGATGTCGAAGCTGGTGTTTTAGCAGAATGGGATGGTAAAGACTGGAAGGTTGTCCGTCGGAATCAATTTGTTGAAGTGACAGGCCCGGTGGAATCTATGGAAATGCCAATCCGGAAACAGATCCGTTGTGGGCGACTGGATGGGATTATAAATCCGTTTTGTTAGGAGTTCGTGATGCCAAGAAAGGATGGTCGTTTTATCGTTTGCCTAAAGCAAGCCACAGCTATGATGGGGCACATGGTTGGAATACGGAATGGCCGCGTATCCGAAATGTAGGAACAGAATCGCAACCTGATTATTTAATGACGATGCACGGGATGTTCTGGCATTTTCCGGGTACGTTTACTGCCGATAATTCAGCAGGAATCCGCCCGCGTTCCGCTTACTTGAAGGTAATCGGTGATTTTACCCGTTGGAACGGGCAGTTGGTTTTTGGTTGTGACGATTCTGCCAGAAGGAATTTTTGAATAAACGGAAAGCGAAAGGAAATATGGAAGGCCCCGGCCAATCCAATTCAAATTTATGGTTTACTTCTTTGACAAAACCGGATGAGTTAGGACCGGCAACAGCCGAAGGTGCGGTTTGGGCAAAAGAGAGCGTAAAAGCAAATGAAGCATCAGAGCCGTTTCTTTTCAGTGGTTGGACAAACCGTTGTGGCTGGGTGAAGAATGAAGGTAATCAACCTGTGAATTTACATTTGAGATAGATGAAGCCGGAAATAATGAATGGAAGACTTTAAAGTCTGTCACTGTTAATGCAGGAAAAGCCACTCCGTTCCTTTTCTTTCGACAGAAAGAGGAGAGTGGATTCGGGTGAAAACCGATAAGAATACGATGGCAACAGTAAGTTTCAATTATACTTCTCCTGATATCCGTTCGACATCTTCTGATTCGATCTATAAGGGTTTGACTACGGTTGACAAGACAACAACAACCGGAGGTTTATTGTATGGATTGGGTGATAATCGTCGTGCTTTAGGTTTGTTGGCGAATGTGACGGTCGATGGAAAGATTTCGGAAACCGGTTATTATGAAATGGGGGATAAATTGGAACTGATTCGTAAAGAGGATGCCAAGACAGCCGATTTGATCCGTAGTAAATTTGCAATTCCACAACAAGTAATATCGATAGAAGAAAGCTCTGTTCTGGTGGTGGACGATTTAGGTCGCCGTTGGCGCTTGCCGTTAGGAAATGAAACATATAAAAACTGACAGACCAGGGAGTGCTGCGTATTTGCCGTGAAGTTGCTACAGAACGTGATCTTTTCTCCTGTATGGGTACATTTTATGAACTTCCTGCTGAAAATGCGGATGGCTATGCTAAGATTCGTCCCTGTATCGACACATAATTACCGCATCAATGATTATGCCTCTTATCGTGGTATGCTTGTCTTAACGGGTGTGACCCCCGAAGATGGGAAAGAAATCCGCATGTTGTCATTTCCGATGGATGGAAAGCTGCTGTTGGGTGGGTGTATGACTTGTGGACTTTGGGTAAACCGGTCGGTCAAGGTGGCCCGTGGAAGGATACGGATGTAAAAACAGATGTCGCATCTGATCCTTATCTGATTGCTTTTTACGATAAAAAAGGAACTTTCTTTATCGCACCGGTCTGATAAAAATGTCGTGATAACCGTAGAAGTTGATCCGACAGGAAACGGTGACTGGATGGAGTATGCATCTTATACGGTAAAGCCGGGAGAAAAGTTCGTTCAGCAATTTCCTGAATCGTTCCAAGCGAGATGGATTCGTTTCGTATCGGATACGGACACGAAAGCGACTGCTTGTTGATGTATAAATAAAGAGTAGGAAATGAAGAAAATATTGATATTATTAATTGCTTTTTGTTATTCTTGCTTTGTTTATGCTCAAGAGCAAACGTGGAGAACAATACCTTATTTCCTGAAAGGCTATGAGGCGCAGTATGAAAAATCTCCTAAAGAAGCCGCTTTGGCTTGGTTTAAAGAAGCCCGCTTTTGGTTTATTTGTTCATTGGGGGCCTGCTTCGCTATATGGAAAAGGCGAATGGGTGATGTACAATGAGCAAATACCGGTTAAGGAATATGAACAAAAGGCACGGGAATTTAAAGGTGAAAAGTTTAATGCACAGGATTACGTTGATTTGGCATTGAAAGCAAGATGAAGTATATTACTTTCGTTGCAAAACATCATGATGGTTACACCCCATGGGATACTAAAGCGACGGATTACAATAGTATGGATTATCCTGCCCAGCGTGACTTTGTAAAAGAGTTGGCTGTCGCTTGCCGGAAAGCCGGATTGGGCCTGTTTATTTATTATTCGGTGGGTATAGATTGGCATCATCCCTACTTTTTGCCAAATACGATGTATGATCCGGCTCGTCCCCACTATAAAGAGGTTCCTGAGTCTTACAGATTCCGTAATGTGGAAGATTTTAAGCATTATCTGAATTATGCAAAAACGCAAATAATGGAATTGTGTACTCAATATGGGCCGATTGCGGTATATGGTTTGATACGGTTGGAGGAGTGTATCAGTATTCTGAACTTTTTAATATTCAGGAAATATATGATATGATTCATCAGATTCAGCCTCATGCATTAGTCGTGTTTAAAACAGGTGCGAACGGTAATGAGGATTTTATAACCGGAGAAAGAGAAATGGGATCATTGGCTCCTGTCTTTAAAAGTGTCGGATTACCTAAAAAGGTACAGGACGCTGCCGATTTTTCTTGGGAGAGCAATAATGAAAAGCCGGCTGAGTTGAACATCCCGATCCAGGCTTTAGGGTGGGCATATCATACTTCTTCGCGACAACGGCAGAAATCGGCTGAAGAGGTTATGGAGCTATTGAGATATTGCGCAGATATGAATGCTAATTTATTGTTGAACATTGGCCCTCGTCCGGATGGAACCATTCTGGAAGAGAATATTCAGACCTTGGAAAAGGTTGGCAGGCAATTGGAGAAGGATGGTTTTCCAAAATTGAATACGAAATCGTATATGGACTTCCGTATGAAAGCGAGACAGACGGTTCAGACAGAAAAAGAAAATCAGACTGCTAATTAATTTATACCAAATAAATTACCGTAAAAGGAAGTGTGTCAAAATGTACTTGTCCCCGCGCTTGACGCACTTCCTTTTTGATGATTTCTCAAATTGATATATTAGACGACTAATTATCTGTCCGCTCGAGAAGAAGGCGAATATGGATAATTAACAATTCATATTGACACCGAGAGATAATCCCAATCATGGTGCATTTTGGATGGCCATCGTCTTATGATGAAGAGCCCGAAAAATTGCCAGAGTGAAAGCGGCATGTAGAACCTGTTGGTGGATAAAACTGATTGCTGGCCGGAAGCATCCGGTTCTGCAATGTTTGCCTATGCTATGATAATGGAGGTGAAAAAAGGTTGGCTGGATGCTGCCGAGTATGGTCTGGTGCATGGAAGGTATGGAAACTTTTTCGTAAAGAGGTCTGTTTTTGGGGAGTAAGAGACAGGCTTCTTTTTTATGGTCATTCTTAAAATATAGTCGGAATTTTTTTTGTGCTTGGAATTAAATGAGTACTTTCGGGCTCATATATATAATTTTTAGAGGTAATTGTTGAATTAATAATCTTATTTTTAATATTATAACTATGATGAATGATGTACCTGTCCTTGATAAAGAAATGTCGACAACAGGAAAAAACTTATCTGATAGTATTGTGGAAAAATATGCTTTTGTATTTCAATCCTGTGATGTTAATATGAAGTTGCTGGTGGAGAATAAAGTCTCGCATTATCCTGCTTCAGATGTATTATTGAAAAAAAGCTCGTTTCCTGTATCGGAATCAGGAGATTGGATGGATCGAGGCATTGGCTGCTTTTCAGGAAAAACATGGAGATTGCCTGGCCTTGGATGGAAAGGATGCCGCTAAAGCTTTAGAGAAGGCCTTCGACCTTTGCCGGTGGATGGGAGAGGAATCGGACTATTTGCAAACAGTATACCAGAGGAGGGCGGATGAAAAAAAGAACCGAACTGTTTGACAGGATGGATCGTCTTTCTTTGAAACTGAAAGTTTGCCGTTGCTTGTCGGAAGGAAAGACGAATGAATATCTGAAGGCTGTTTTGCGTAAGTTGGAACAGAGTGGAAACATTTGGCATGTACATGACGAGATCCTAAAAATATATTATCTGCTGTCATACGATTTGACTGGTTTTTCCCAGAATCTTCCGGTACTGATCGATATCGTTTGCAGGCTGATTACCAATGGTCTGATGACAGAAGAGGAATGCAGTGATTTTTCCGGCGTATTGAAACGGAAAGCAAAGGAGATGGATGATAAGGTATCTGAATATTGGTTCTCCGATGATTGGACACGCTTCATCCTCTGATAACCGAGTCGGTCCGTTTGCATACTTTTGTCTTCTTGATCTGCGGACAATGTCGGCAAAAGGAGGATGACCTTTCACTGATTGCTGCCCGTATATGCCGTTATCTTTCCCGTATACCATCACCGTATAGTGAACTGCTGAAAAATAAGTCATATACTTTGCTCACTGGCGAGAATACATTGGGTGACCGTATCCAGTGGGAGCATCTCCAACATTTTGATGAGATAAAGATCTTGGAACGTCTCATCATGATACAGGCAGATGATAAAGCATGTCTTTTCCAGGAAGATAGTAAAAAGTGGAGGCAATGTCGAAATGAAAAAAATATGATCACCCTTGATAACGATGGGTTTACGTTGAGCATTGGTTGAATTGGGATGTAACTCGTGGAAAGGGCGTAAAGACCGGGCTACTGTGTTGAAAAACCGTTTGTTTGTCGCTTCTTTTAGCCGGTTATCTTTGAATTTTGATGCTTGTAAGAATATCCGTGATTTCCGTTCATATTGGAATCTGGTAGCGGAAGATTATCCTTTGTCGCAACCAATGTCTTCTCCGGCTTTTGTGGATACCGGATCAGATGAGAAAGAGATTGAGATACCGGAGATCGAGATGGAAGAGGAAGAGGTGGAGACAGACCATTTTCTGCGTCCGGATCAACGGGTCAAGGTCCGGATCCTGCATATCGACAAGGAAGACATGTCTCTGAAGATGGAAATTATAGATGCCCCATACCGGGGAATGAAGGCCTGTTTGCCATTCGCTTACATAAATTCATGCTATTATATCATCCCTGGTTTTATGGATATGTTTGTTGTCAACGAGATATTCCGTGCGAAAGTAAAGAGCGTGGAAGGAAGTGAAGTCAAGCTTTCCCTGATACAGGATTTCAATGAATATATGTATCCGGATTGTGTCAGGAAGAAAAATGTAATCGGGAAAGTGATCGATATTGCAGAAGGCAAAGTCTGGTGGTTGCTTTCTACCGGCATGACGGCAACAACGACTAATCCCCATAAGAAGTATAAGGCCGGTAACTTCTATAAGGTGGAATATGGAGGTTTATCGGCGGACAAATTGAAAAATACGATCAAAGTGCTGTCCCATATCCCATTTCCAGACGAAAAAGGTTTTTATAATAATGTATTGGAAAATTTGCGCAGTTTCTTTTTCTTCATGACGAAAGAAGTGCTGAAAGTCAATAAAGACAAGGAAGAGTTGCAACGTTTGAAAGAAAAAAACAATCCTTTCTTCGTTGCTTTCCAAAGCCTAAATCTTGAAGTTCCGGAGAGTGCTCTTGATGAATCGGCTCAGACTGATGAGATGCCTGAAAGTGAAAGTAAAACAGTAACTCCCGATTTATATGACGAGTCGGATAGGATAACGGTGAGCCAGTTGAAGGAACTCATTTATTGTGTAGATTCGTTGATAGGCGACAGCGAAGATATATGTGGATGCTTCAATGCTTATAATGTCCTGATATTTTTGTGCCGTTTTGTGGGAAACAAAGAATTGGCTGATTATTACGGGCTTTGTTCCGACTATATCTATTGGGTTAATTCCCTGGACTCCGAATTATTGAAAAACAGAGAGGGAGTTGAATGCCGGCAAACTTTTAAGGGATTGTCGGATCGTATGGAAGCGTTAGATATGGACCGGTACAGCTTGCGTTTGCGTAATAACAAACAGGTTATACGAGTATTACAGAACTTGGTTCGACTCCCGTCCCCTGACTTCCGTCCAGTCCGATTTGCAATCGTTTATGCAAATAAAACCGTACGGTAGCTGATTGGCACGCTATTTTAATATCATGTCCTATCTGAAAGAAAAGGATGATGACCTGCAGGAACTGATTTGCGAGAATATTAATGTTTTGCTTGGTTGTAAAGTCTGGGAGAAAAAACCTAGAGTGTACATACCCGTATTTTTCGGCCATGAAGGAGTAGAAAAAGAATTTAAGACATCTGCATTTATCCATGCCGACAAAAACGCGACAGAGGAGCAGAGCCTTGTCCTGGCTCGTGTGATTGCATCGTTCATGAATACGGAAGGGGGAACACTTTATATCGGAGTCAATGATAAGGATATCTGACCGGATTGGACCAGGAGTTAAGGTTTGCTCATAATGACAGCGATGTTTACCTTCGTTCTGTCAATCAAAATGTGATCAGGCTATTAGGTAAAAAAGAAGATCGGGATCGTTATCAGGCGTATATACGTTGCCGTTTGTATGAATATGAAGACGGACGTCTGGTTTTGGCGTTTCGAGTGGCGCCAATCAATGAGTGGTAGAGGTGAAAGGTGAAGTATATACGCGTTCTGCCAGTTCCAATCTGATCAAACCGGTTGGCAACGTGGCGGATTTTGTCAAGTTGCGCCATCGGCAAAAGCTGGATTCTGTTCCTAAGATGCCGGAGTTTCCTGCGTATTTTAGTGCAGAACGGAATGAATATATTTTTGATAAACGTTCTGTAGTCCCTGAAATGACAGCGGTTCAAGAGGTGGAAGCGGTTGCTCCGGTTTTGTCCGTAAACGAAGAAAATGTCCAGGAAAAGGCTTTGCGCATTAAAAATGCAAACACTCAAATTAATTTAGGAATCCGGACATCAGCTCTGCGTTGCAATCCTTTGCAAAAGAAGCATGACCTGGGATACACGCCCAACCATGTCTTTGTCTCCTTGTTTAAAAATGGCAAAATAGCCTATTCCGTAAGTCCCAAGATCGGAAAGTGGGGAGGAGAAGGGGGAAGTGTTATTTTCTCTTATAACCCGGAAGACAAGGAAGATTTGCTGGTTACGGTTTTTAAGAATGGCGAAGTAGGCCTGTCCAATCTGAAAAAGGGAATGTCACAACCGAATATGCTTTTTGCTTTTGCCGGTTCGATTGATGATATACTATTTATTTCTCCGGCTCGTAGTACTGATTATCTGTTATTGATTTCGGATAAGGAAGGTGAAAAGCGTTACCGCATTGTCCCACTCGATATGCTTGAAAAATCAATGTCTATACAACCCAAGAGCAATCTTGTCCTTGTACCGGAAAAAGGCATTTTTGTTTTTGCCGAGATCTTGATACCGGAACTGGTGAATAGCCTTGATGATGAGAAATCATTGCAGGATACTTCGATCAATATTGTGCCGGACGTCTGTGGGAGCATAATTCCTATATCAAGAATGTAGATAAGATCAGCAATTTGTGCAATGTCCCTTTTTAACTTGTTTCTTTTCTAAACTGAAGCCCCAGAAATATCCCTCCCGGCAGCAATATGATCCCTGCTGAGACGAGTAGGGCAACCTGGAGCGAATACATGTCATTCAGCCAACCGATAAAGGGGGCGATAGCGGCGAACATCAGGCGGATTATGAAGTTGCGGATGGAAAGCACTGTCGCCCTCATGTCGGAAAAAGTCATTTGGTTGATGTATCCTTTGAGGATGGGGGTGGCAAAACCGCGGAAAATATAAAAGACGAACAAGATGGCAAGGCCGGCGTACGTAAGGTTGAAAGCCAGGGATACATATCCGCCGACTATAAAAACGAGGATCAGGATTCCCATCTTACGCGGACCGAAGTAGTTGTCCACCCGGTCGGACCAGAGAGCGGCGAAGCCGACCGTCAGATTCAGTACCGTCCAAATAACGCCATACCAGGAAACGGGAGTTTTCAGATACATTAAAACCGGTTGTACGAACCAAGCCATCGTGAGAGTCGCTGCCCCGATTATACCTGAATACATGATATTGTAGCAAAGTTGCTTGTTCGTTACCAGTGAATATCTGATGATCCGGACAATCTCGTTTACCGGATTCTGTATTTTATTGGAACGGTTGACCTCCTTAAGCATGAATGCTGCCGGAATACCTGTAAATGCAATCACAGCCTGCGCATAAAAAGGAAGACGAAGGGAATAAGTCGCCAATAAACCACCAAAGATACCTGCCAGCGCTTCAGCGAAGTTGCCGATCATCGTGATCCGTCCTTCATATCGTAAGTATAAATTTTCTTTCTTGTATTGGGCGGTAGTATCGTATAACAGAGCGGAATCTGCACCATTTACCAATGTTTGTCCTGTCCCCAACAAGATTTCAGCGAAAAGAAAAGCCGTGAATGTCGAGGTGAACGAATAGCATAGATATCCGAAGAAGAAAAGGATACATCCTAATATCAGACATTTGCGGCGTCCCCAAACATCAGCCAGATAGCCTGAAGGGATCTCCAAGGCTACGGCTGCTATCGAATAGACACTCTTCAAGATAAACACATCCCTGTAATCCTAATCCGTGTTTTTCGTAAAAAAGCACGATGATAGGCATAACCAATGTGAACCATTTGGATAGTTTGATCAGATAAAGAGCGAGTATATTCCGTTTCATGTTTGCAAAAGTACAAAATATATGAAATATCCTTGTGGGACGTCAATTGATTTCCGTGAACTAGTTTCGATGTTTTACCCATCAGGAGTGTTCTAATTATTGTACACCATTGATCAAATAATTGGACACTTAAAAATGATTGTGCTTTTTATCTGTTTGTATTTTAGCTCGTTGACTCTTTTGGCACGCTTTTTGAATTTTAATGGACGGAATATAATAAATACGCGATATGAAAAACTTGAACATAGCATTACGTTCGCTTTTTAAGAAAGGAAGAAGTAATGGGATAAAGATTTTATCTCTGGGAGTCGGACTGGCGATGGGACTTGTCCTGATATCGAAGTGTGTTTTGAACGTTCGTTTGATAAGTTTTATCCGGATAGCGACCGTATTTATCGGTTGCACGAAAACATCATCCGGGATGGTGAATATAAGTCCTACGGGCAGGTGAGCGGAGGCGTGGCTACAGCTATGCAAGTCGAGATACCGGAGGTTGAAAAAGCAACTCGTTTGACCTATATCGGGGGTGACAAGGAGTTGTTCAAGACACAGGATGGAAACCGTTATTCCGCCCGTTATGTCGTGATGGGCGATACGAATGTTTTCGATCTGTTGCCGCGTCTATCCTGATCGGTGATCCGAAAGAGACTTTGTCCCGTCCGGGATATGTGATGATCTCGAATCGCATTGCCAAACTGTTGGGAGGTGCAGAACAGGCAGTGAACAAGGAATTTGAATTTGAATCCAGTCCAGGACAAACCTATACGATAGGAGGTGTGTTTGAAGATGTACCTGAAAATTCCCACTTGCGTTTTGAGATTGTTGCATCTTTGGAAGGTATGAGCAAGTGGAGTCGTGAAATTGGCTGGGGAATGACCGTTATCTGGGGTATGTAAAACTTTATCCCGGCACTGATCCGGAAAGCCTGACGACTGCCATTCGTGAGATGCAAGGACGGCATTGCGATCTGGAAGAGGTGAAAAAAGCGGGAATTGATTTGACTTATAGCCTGGTTCCGTTGATGGACATGCACAGTAACAGTGATGAGGTGAAGAGCATGAATTCCCTGTTGGGCTTTCTGGCTTTTGTGCTCATCTTTACGGCTGCGATGAATTATGTGCTTATCGTGATTTCCACGTTGATCAACCGAACCAAAGAGGTGGCTGTTCATAAATGTTATGGGGCTTCAGATAAGAACCTGTTCGGTATGATCATGTCGGAGACGTGTTTGCATATGCTGATTTCTTTGTTGCTTGCCGCTTTTCTGATCGTTCTGTTCCGTACGAAAACGGAAGAATTGTTAGGGGCAACGTTGGGAGCATTGTTCTCGACACAGACTATTGTGATACTGATAGGAGTTTGCATCGTGATCTTTTTCATTACCGGTTTGATCCCGACCTATATGTTCCTGCGTATTCCGGTGGCTGCCGCATTCCGTAATTTTAAAGAATCCCGCAGATACTGGAAACTTTGCCTGCTGTTCATACAGTTTTTGGCAACAGCCTATCTGGTGGCATTATTGTCGGTTATCAATAAGCAGTATGACTATATGGTAAATGTCGATCCCGGATATGCCTATGAGAAGTTGGCTTATTGCTCGACACAGGGTGTGGAAGAATCCGTCCGTAATACGGCAATCGAGGAATTGCGCAAGATACCCGAAGTTGACAAAGTTTCTGCCTGCTATGACCTGCCGATTTCAGGGATGTCGGGAAATAATGTTTCACTTCCTGGAGATGACCGCGAACTGTTTAATATTGCCGATATGTACTGGGTGAAAGATGATTCTTTTCCTTGATGGAGATTCCGGTTATTGAAGGAGAGGTGTTCCGTTCTGACGGTTCGGCTTCGAACAAAGTGATGGTCAGCCGTTCTTTTGTCGAAAAGATGGAACAGGTGGCTGGTTGGACCGGGAGTGCGATTGGCAAGAACATTATAATTACGGAACATAGCCAGAATGGAGAACCGTTTACCATCTGCGGTGTGTATGAAGATGTTTGTATTGGCAGTACCGGTAATCCGGATACACGTCCGACCGCCCTGTTCTATGATAGATATGCACCGATGATCCTGATCAAATTCCATGAGATGTCACCGGAGAATATAAAAAGGCACAAAAGGTGCTGGAAGATGTAATGCCCGACCGAAATGTTACAGTGACGGCTTATTATATGGATATGATAGACCTGTATAAGGATTCCCGCACGTTCCGCGACTCGGTTATGATCGGGGGAATCGTGACCTTGATTATTGCATTGATCGGTCTGCTGGGATATACCAGTGACGAAACGAACCGTCGTGGACGCGAAATTGCGATCCGTAAGGTGAACGGGGCGACAGCATGGAGTATCTTGAAGATGATTTCGAAAGACATTTCCTATATTGCGATTCCCGCTATCGTGATCGGTATGACTGTCGCTTATTATTCCGGTACGGGATGGTTGGAGAAATTTACGGAAAAGGCGCCCATCGGATTTTTCATCTTCCTGGCCGGAGCGATGATGGTCTATGTTTTGATCATTGCTTGTGTCCTGTACCGTGCATGGGCCGTTTCGAATTCTAATCCGGTTGATAGTTTGAAATCAGAGTAACGATAGTAGGAAAAGCAGATAAACACGATAGATATGAGAAACTTGAATATTGCCATACGCTCATTGTTCAAAAAAGGACGTCATAATGTAATGAAGATCATCTCGCTGAGTGTGGGGTTGTCTGTTGCGTTGGTCATGATTGCGAAGATCTATTTTGAACAATCTTACGATACCTTCTATCCGGATGCGGACCGGATTTACCGGATCTATGAGAATTATAGCATGAACGGGAAAGAGGAAGACTATTATCAGGTAAGCGGTGCTGTAGCTCCCGCTATGCGGAGTGAGATTCCGGGCGTGGAAGACGCTACCCGGCTTACCTATATCGGTGGAGATAATACCCTGTTCACGACACCTGACAAACAACGTTATTCCGCCCGTTATATCATGATGGCCGACAGTAATGTGTTCGATATCTTCCCTGTGCCGATCCTGTCCGGTAATCCGAAAGTGGTGTTGGCCAAACGTGGTATGCTATGATATCCGTTCGTTGGCGGAAGATGGAGGTATCGAAAGTGGAAGGCTTGACGATCATCCCCGATGAGAATCCCGGTTTGGAGGTGACGATCGGAGGTGTATTCGAGGATCTGCCCCAGAATGCCAGCTTGCGTTACGATATGTTGGTTGCCATGTCCGGCATGATCCGGAGAGTTTGAACAACTGGTTGGGTAACGACCGTTATGCCGGTTATGTGCGCCTGTCCTCGGGAGTCACGCCTGATAGCCTGACTCCGGCTATTCATGATATGACGCTCCGGCACCACGATCAGGAAGCTTTGAGAAAGTCGGGCTACGAACTGACTTATACGCTTAGGCCCTTGCTCGACTTGCATAGCAAAGCGGGAGAGGTAAAAAACATGGTTATGATGTTGGGGATTCTGGCCTTTGCCTTTTGTTCACGGCTATCATGAACTATATTCTCATTACCATTTCTTCGATCGTCAACCGGACGAAAGAAGTAGCCGTGCATAAGTCGTACGGGGCTTCGGAAACGAATATCCATAGCATGGTTTTGTCGGAAACGCTGGTACACATGGTCTGTTCGATCATGGTGAGTATTTTCCTGATTTTTCTTTGTCGGGATATCATTTATGATTTATTGGATGTTTCGGTCGAAACGTTTGTTATTATCCAAAGGGGGCTTTGGTACTACTGGGAGTTTGCGTGATTGTGTTTCTGGTGACCGGCTTGGTTCCGGGCTGTTTGTTCGCCCGTATTCCGGTGGCTGCCGTGTTCCGTAATTTCCGTGAAAGTCGCCGTGTCTGGAAGCTCTGTCTGCTTTTCCTCCAGTTTATTGCAGCGGGTTTGCTGGTGACCCTGTTATTGATTGTCGGCAGACAACATGCGTATATGGTGAACAGTGATCCGGGTTATTCGTATGACCGGCTGGCCTATTGCAGTATTTCGGCGATCGATTCCACGACTCGTTATAAGGTGCTGGATGAAGTGATGCGCCTGCCGGAAGTAGAAGCGGTGTCGACTTCCTATTCGTTGCCTTTTTGGTCGATGTCGGGCAATAATATCGCTTTACCGGAGTCGGAAAAGGAACTTTTTAATATTGCAGACCAGTATTGGGTGAGCAACGGATTCCTTGACTTAATGGAAATACCGGTGATAGAAGGCCGCTCGTTCACCGAGAATATCCCAGTTTCGGACGAAGTGATGGTGAACCGTGCTTTTGTGGAGAAGATGAAAGAATTCGTGGACTGGCCGGACGGTGCAGTCGGTAAATCCATTTATATATCGGAACATGATCGGTATGGCTCGAAGTATTATACGATTTGCGGGGTATATGAGAATTATATCATGGGTTCGCTCATCGATATGGATGCACGTCCTTCCGTCTTGTTCTACCGTCAACGTCCTTCTGCCCATTGTTGGTGAAATTCCACCGGATGACTCCTGATGCAGTCGGAAAAGTAAATGAGAGATTGAAAGAGCTGATGCCGGACCAAGAGCCGAAACTGACGGTTTATTCCGTTCAGATGGTCGACCTGTACAGCAGTTCCCGGAAGTTCCGCGACGAAGTGATGATCGGGGGATTAATAACGCTGATAATCTCCCTGATCGGATTGATCGGCTATACGAACGACGAAGTGAACCGACGCCGCAAGGAATTGGCCATCCGCAAAGTGAACGGGGCTACGATGAAGGATATTCTACGGATATTCTTGAAAGACGTCCTTCGTATCGCCCTCCCTGCGATTTTATTAGGATGCGGCATATCTTATTTTGTCGCGGAACACTGGCAACGGCAGTTTGTGGAAAAGATACCTCTTAGTGCGTGGATCTTCTTGGCAGGGGCATTGTTTGTCTGCCTGGTGGTCTTGATATGTATCGTGTACCGCATCTGGGATGTCGCGAACGAAGATCCGGTCGATAGCTTGAAATCGGAATAATCCGGGATCTCGTTTTCCCAGCGAGTGTCTAATATCTTTACACCACTGTCCAAAAATTAGACACTCGCGGAAAATATTGAAATTATTATAGGGTTGTAAATAAAATGGTTTTATGTACTTTGGCACGCTGTTTGCCTATAGATAGGCAAGAAGAAGCAATAATAAAAAAACAGATACAGTCATGATTAAAATTGAAGGATTAAGTAAGTTTTTCCGTACGGAAGAGGTGGAAACGATCGCGTTGAACGGCGTGTCGATGGAAGTGAAGGATGGTGAGTTTGTGGCAATCATGGGCCCTTCCGGCTGTGGCAAGTCCACCTTGCTGAATATCCTGGGCCTGTTGGATAACCCGACATCGGGCAACTATTACCTGGCGGACAGGGAAGTCGGACACTTGAAAGAAAAAGAACGTACGCAGGTGCGTAAAGGAAATATCGGTTTCGTGTTCCAGAGTTTCAATCTGATCGACGAACTGAATGTCTTTGAAACGTGGAGTTGCCGCTTACCTATCTCAAAGTGAAGGCAAGCGAGCGCAAGCAGATGGTCAATGACATCTTGAAGCGCATGAACATCAGCCACCGGGCCAACCACTTCCCACAGCAGCTTTCCGGAGGTCAGCAGCAGCGTGTCGCCATCGCCCGTGCCGTTGTTTCGAATCCGAAAATCATCCTCGCCGATGAGCCGACCGGTAACCTGGACTCCAAAAACGGAGCCGAAGTGATGCAGCTCTTGACCGAACTGAACAAAGAAGGAACCACCATTGTTATGGTGACACACTCCAAACACGATGCGAGCTTCGCCCACCGGGTGATCAACTGTTCGACGGAAGTATCGTGTCGTCCGTAAACGAATTCATTTAATTTTTGTTAAAATAGAACATAGACACATTCTATTGTTTTGTGATCATTATCCGGCTTGGGAAAGTCGGATATGTTCTTTGTGAGATATGAGTTTGGGGTTATGAATTATAAATGGAATACACTATGAATAATCTGTTAAATATAAAATCTTTTCTGAAATTCCTGAGCCGGAACAAGGGGTATACGGCGATCGACGTCTTCGGGCTGTCTGTTTCGCTGATGTTCGTGATCCTGATTGCGGTGTATGTGGAACGGGAATTGAATATCGACAAACAACAGGCGAATTACGACCGGATCGTTGCCATCGGCAATGAAGAGTTTTTGGAATCGGGTGTCCCGGTTTCCTATTGGCTGGAAGAGCGGTATCCGGAGATCGAGAAAGTCTGTCCGGTCATCACGGATCAAGGGAAGAGTAAACAAATTTTTTATGGAGACAAGAAGTTGACTGCCGATCTCGTATATGCGGATTCGACGTTTTTCGGCCTCTTTTCGTTCAAGATACTCGATGGCGACCGCGACCGGCTTTTGGAAGATCCTTATAGCGCGGTCGTTTCGGAAAGCTTTGCCCGTAAGGTGTTCGGCAATGACGATCGATCGGGAAGAGCTTGCGCATCAGCGACTCGACGAGTGTCATGGTTACCGGTGTCATGGAAGACATCAACCGTTCGGTGATTCCGAATGCGGACCTGTTGGTGCGTATCGAGCGGGTGACGGAGTTCAACCAATCACTGTCGAAGACGAATCCGGGTAACGCCGGCTCGTGCGTCTCGTTCCTGTTGCTGAAGCCGGGGATGGACTTGAAGGGGCGGACGGATGAGATACAGAGCTTTTTCAAAGAGCGGTATTGGATTTACCGGTATGATTTCGTGAAGGAAGCACGCGTTGTTCCACTTTCGGATATCTATTTCGGAAATACGGCGTCGCATAGCTTGAACCAAGGCGACAAGCGCTTTTCGTTGGTCTTGATGTCCGTCGGCATTCTGATCCTGATTTTCGCGATCATCAACTATATAAACCTGACGGTGGCACAGGCCGGCCAGCGGGCGAAGGAGATGGCGACACGCCGCCTCTTGGGGTCTTCGCGTGTGGAACTGTTCCTGCGGTTGATGTTGGAGGCTACTTTCCTGACAGTCGTTTCGTTTGCCATCGGGCTGATGTTTGCCAAGGCGGCACTGCCGTATGCCAATGACTTGTTGCAGGTGCGTTTGACGTTCGATGTGCTGGCGACACCGCTTTGGATAGGGGCGATCCTCCTGTTTATCGTGTTGACGGGAGCCTTGTCGGGGGTGCTTCCGGCATTGATGATCTCATCGGCCAAACCGATCGACGTGGTACGCGGGACGTTCCGATCTCTGCTGCCACATGAAGCTGGTGATCCCCGGAAAGCGGAACTGATCCGCTCCACCGGTCCGGCCATGGGACGGAAAAGCGCACCCTGGCCCAAAACCACGCCGCCGCAGGGCGGCTTTTCCTGGCCGGAGATGCCCGGTGGATATAGACACCGGGCCGCGGCCCATGGAAGGAAGGAACCTGCTTTGATCTCACTGCTGGCGCGGCTGGTTTATCAAACCGGACCCGGCCCGGGAAGAGCCGGAGACCCGCAGGGCCTATGGCGTCCTCTGCGGGATTGTGGGCATCTGCCTGAACGTGCTGCTGTTCGCCGGAAGTTTCTGGCGGGCACCCTCTCCGGTCCATCGCCATCACGGCGGACGCTTCAACAACCTGTCGGACGCCGGGTCCTCCTTCGTGACACTGGTGGGGTTTCAGCTGGCGGGGCAGAAGCCGGACTCCGAACACCCCTTCGGCCACGGCGGATGGAGTACGTCTCCGGCCTGGCGGTATCGGTCCTGATCCTGCTGATGGGCCTGGAGCTGGGGAAGACGTCCATTGAGAAGATCCTGCATCCGGAACCGGTGGACTCCAGCCCGCTGATCTTTGCGATCCTCTGCGCGTCCATTCTGGTGAAGCTGTATATGTTCCTCTACAACCGGCGGCTGGGGAAGAAGCTGGCCTCTCCCGCCATGGAGGCCACCGCCATGGACTCCCTCAGCGACAGTGTGGCCACCGCCGCGGTGCTGATCGCCACGCTGGTGGGCCGTTTCACGGGCCTGGAGATCGACGCTGGTGCGGCGTGCTGGTGGCGGCCTTTATTCTCTGGTCCGGCATCAATGCGGTGCGGGACACGCTGGACCCCCTGCTGGGCACGCCGCCCACCCATGAGTTCGTCCAGCGCATCCGGGATCTGGTGATGGCCCACAGCACCATTCTAGGCATCCACGATCTGGATCGTCCACGACTACGGCCCCGGCCGGGTGATGATCTCCCTCCACGCGGAGGTGCCGCCAACGAGGACGTGCTGGCCCTCCACGATGAGATCCGACACGTGGAGAAGGAGCTGCGGGAGAAGCTGGGTGCGACGCAGTGATCCACATGGACCGGTGGTGACGGACGACGCGTCACGAGGAGA
>ENA-OQCS01000387-OQCS01000387.1-human-gut-metagenome-genome-assembly--contig:-NODE-387-length-24481-cov-2.188840_pt1 | contig 24481 bp, 37 predicted proteins | sample MGYA00242757_ERZ504575 | MGnify/ENA primary metagenome ERZ504575 (study PRJEB26092, sample SAMD00036297) | human gut metagenome | host: Homo sapiens | study: EMG produced TPA metagenomics assembly of... | reverse complement strand
AGGCGGCCCCGTCATGACGAGAAACACTTGACCACTTTCCTTTAGAAAATCCACAGTTGTAGCTAGCATCCGAGTCCGGGGCGGCAGTCCTTTCTGCGTGGATTTTAAAGCAACTATTCATTTAACTTCAATTTAGTAAGGCAGATATATTACTGCCCCAAAATAGAATTCTTCCGTTTAGGAGGTATATTTGCTTCCAAATATACAACTTGTTAGTAGAAGCATACAAGTTGTAGAATGGGAATATAGAAATCGTATTTTCAGAGGAGGTATTACTTATGTTACAGACGAAAAACTATCAATTCTGGTTTTGCACAGGCTCGCAGGACTTGTATGGAGACGAGTGCCTTGCGAAGGTGGCGGAGCATTCCCACAAAATTGTGGATGCCCTGAATGCTTCCGGTGTGCTGCCCTACGAGGTTGTATGGAAGCCGACCCTGATCACCAACGAGCTGATCCGCCGCACCTTCAATGAAGCCAATCTGGATGAAAACTGCGCCGGCGTGATCACCTGGATGCATACCTTTTCTCCGGCGAAATCATGGATCCTGGGATTGCAGGAGTATCGCAAACCGCTTCTACATTTCCATACGCAGTTTAACGAGGAGCTGCCCTATGATACCATTGATATGGACTTCATGAATGAGAACCAGTCTGCACATGGTGACAGAGAGTACGGCCACATTGTCAGCCGTATGCGTATGGAGCGCAAGGTGGTGGTGGGCCATTGGTCAGACCCGGTGGTACAGGGCAAGCTCGCATCCTGGATGCGCACCGCGGTAGGCGTGGTGGAGAGCAGCCATATCCGTGTCATGCGTGTGGCAGATAATATGCGCAATGTAGCGGTAACCGAGGGCGACAAGGTAGAGGCACAGATCAAGTTTGGCTGGGAAGTAGATGCTTACCCCGTAAACGAGATCGCAGAGAGTGTAGATGCAGTTTCCAAATCTGATGTCAATGCTCTTGTAGATGAGTACTATGAGAAGTATAATATTTTATTAGAAGGAAGAGATCCCGGAGAGTTCAGAAAGCATGTAGCGGTGCAGGCACAGATCGAACTGGGTTTTGAACGCTTCCTGGAGGAGAAAAACTATCAGGCGATCGTGACCCATTTCGGTGATCTGGGTGCCCTGAAGCAGCTACCGGGACTGGCGATCCAGCGGCTGATGGAGAAAGGTTACGGCTTCGGTGCGGAAGGCGACTGGAAAGTAGCAGCCATGGTGCGTCTGATGAAGATCATGACCGGGGGAGTGAAGGATGCCAAGGGTACTTCCATGCTGGAGGACTATACCTATAATCTGGTCAAGGGAAAAGAGGGTATTCTGGAAGCTCATATGTTGGAAATCTGTCCTACTATTGCGGACGGTCCGATCAGCATCAAATGCCAGCCTCTGTCCATGGGAGACAGAGAGGATCCCGCCAGACTGGTATTTACTTCCAAGGAGGGACACGGCATTGCTACATCCCTGATCGATCTGGGCAATCGTTTCCGCCTGATCATCAATGATGTGAACTGTAAGAAAGTGGAGAAACCTATGCCAAAGCTGCCCGTAGCCACCAATTTCTGGACACCGGAGCCGGATATGTATACCGGAGCGGAAGCCTGGATCCTGGCAGGCGGTGCGCATCATACCGCCTTTACCTATGATCTGACAGCTGAGCAGATGGGCGACTGGGCAGCCATGATGGGTATCGAGGCTGTATATATCGACAAGGATACCAAGATCCGTGATCTGAAGAGAGACTTGATGCTGGGAGAAGTATTCTACCGCTAGGACAACGGAAGCCGGGATGGGAAAACCAGATACTTCTATCCGTAGATAAAGAAGGGTATCGTAAAAATGTTAAAAGTGTTTTTGGTGGAGGATGAATTCGTCATCCGCGAGGGAATCAAAAATAATATCGACTGGGAGACTCATGGCTATGAGTTCTGTGGGGAGGCCGGTGACGGAGAACTGGCCTATCCCATGATCCAGAGGCTGCGTCCGGATATCGTGATCACTGATATCCGGATGCCGTTTATGGATGGGCTGGAGCTCAGCAGACCTGATCCGAGAGAGCTTCCGGATATCGAGATCATCATTCTGTCCGGTTATCAGGAATTTGAATACGCGAAGGAAGCCATCAAACTGGGGGTGGCGCAGTATTTGTCCAAGCCGATTAACGGAGAGGAACTTCTGGCCGAACTGGAGGAACTCTCAGCAAAGATCGAGGAAAAACGCAGAGCTACCCAGATCCGTGAGCGCTATTTGAAGGAGATGGAGGAAAATACACTCAGAGAGCGAAAAAAACTGTTCCAGAGTCTGGTCGTTGGCGATAATACCGCAGCAGAATTACTGGAGTCAGCGGAGAGACTCGGCATCGATCTGTCGGCACCGTGGTACAATATTATTTTATTTAAGACGCAGTCACTGCGCCATGCACAGGACGAATACTCCGGCAGCCTGATCCGCATCGAAGAAGAACTGCGGTCACTGGAGGACGGAACAACGGTAGTATCATTTGACCGTAACCTGGAGGGCAAAGCATTTCTGCTAAAGGCGGAATCTGAAGAACAGTTACAGCTTCAGCAGCAGGAATATATTGAGAAGATCAAAGATATTATGGAAAAGTATGAGCACGTCCGCTATTTCGGAGGCATTGGCAGACCGGTGAACCGTCTGCGGGAGCTTCCGGCCTCCTTTGAACAGGCCAGTCATGCTTTTGCTCACAGGTATCTGGTGCAGGACAGCCGCATCCTGGATGGCGGGTATCTGGTACAGGGAACGGAAGAAGAGCACTTTGATATCAAGCAAGTCAATCCCAAACAGATCGATCGGACCAGGATCCAGGAATTCTTAAAGCAGGGAGACAGAGAAGAGGTCGTTTATTTCGTAGAAGAATTTTCCGGGATCTGAGCAACAAAGCACTGCAGTCCAATATTTTCAGGCAGTACATCACGATGGATGCCTATTTCTGCGTGGCGGATTTTCTGGAAAGCCTGTCAACAGATACGCAGGATCCGGAGACTCCGAGCCAGGATGAGAAGACGCAGCAGGACAGCGACAGTGCTATACAGTATATTATACGGATCCTGGACAAAGCGCTGGAAGCAAGAGACAGAGTAGCCAGCAGCCGCTATGACGATGTGGTGGAGCAGGTGATGAAATATATAGAGGAAAACTATGCAGAAGAGGAGCTGTCATTGAATCTGCTGGATCCCACGTGAATTTCTCACCGAATCATCTGAGCATGATCTTCAGTCAGCAGACAGGATGAGTTTCATTAAATATCTGACGGATTACCGTATGAACAAAGCAAAGGAATTATTGCGCTGCACCGGCAAACGCAGCAGTCTGATCAGTCAGGAGGTAGGGTACAAGGACCCTCATTATTTTCCTATCTGTTCAAAAAGACCCAGGGGATGACACCTACCCAGTATCGGGGCGGCATCAAATAGCCACGATCGCGGAAAGGACTTCTTATGAGAAAAAGGTTAAAAGAAATTTACGATCATTCTACGCTTGTGGCAAAGATAAGATATTCTTATCTTTGCCTTTTAGTGCCTTTTGTATTGTTTCTGATCTTCTGTTTCTATAATCTGTGGAATAACAATCGCAGATATGAGGACATGGTCAATTCCTCTGTTATGGCCAGTCAGTTCAGCCTGGATTTCCAAAAGGATTTTGATTATGAGACCTATCTCCTCATTGTGGGCAACAAGACGCTGGAGGAATCCAGTCTCCATGCCATGCTGGAGGAAGCAGATGAGATCGTGGCAGGACTGGAGGAATTAACTGAATCACAGGAGAATCGCAAGCGCCTGACCAGCGTAAAGAAATATCTGAATAACCTGGGAACCTATATTGGAAGGATCGAGGACAATATCCGTGAGGGTAACCGTTACGAAGATAATATAGAAATCTGGGAAAATGATGTACAGATCGTGACATCTCTGGTAGGAGACACGATGTCACGATACATCTATTATGAGATCCGTGGGATCCAGGAGAGCAGACAGCAGTATCAGGACTTTTTTGTGAATATGATCCGGTTTTCTGTGATCGCTTTTGCATTGATCCTGATGTTGTGTTTATTTTTATCCTATTATATTCCGCTGAGTATTACAAGACCTATCAGACGACTGACCCAGGTGACAGATCAGGTGGCGAAAGGGGATCTGACGGTACGATCGGATGTGACCGGCGGATTGGAGGCCCGGGTGCTCAGCGATTCTATGAATACCATGATCGACAAGATCAATGAACTGCTGGAGCAGGTGAAGACCGAGCAGGTGCGCCTGCGCAAGGCGGAATTTGAACTGCTGCAGTCCCAGATCAATCCTCATTTTCTATATAATACGCTGGATGCCATCGTATGGCTGGCGGAGGCCGGTGAACAGAAAAAGGTTGTGAGTATGGTAGGCAGTCTGTCCGATTTCTTCCGCATTTCATTAAATCAGGGACAGGATATTCTGGATGTCAGGGAAGAGCTTCAGCATGTGCGCAGCTATCTGGAAATCCAGCAGATGCGCTATCAGGATATTCTCCAATATGAAATCTGCGTGCCGGAAGAACTGTACTCCAGCCGGATACCCAAGATCACATTGCAGCCGCTGGTGGAAAATGCGCTGTACCACGGCATTAAGAACAAACGGGGAAAGGGTATGATCGCATTGATGGGGAAATGGAGGACAGTGACTGTACCTGCGGATCACCGACAATGGCAGGGGCATGACACCGGGAACGCCTGGGACAGGTACGGGAGGGCATCCGCAATCGAAATGCCTGTGAGACGGAAATCTACGGACTTTATAATGTAAATGAACGGATCCGTTTGAACTTCGGGGAAAGTATGGGATCACCATTACCAGTACCTATGGCGAGGGAACCTGCGTGACGGTACGGCTGCCGGAATATACTTTGTGAGAAAAATAAACCATCATCGTAAAATATTCAACCGTTTACGAGGGTGGTTCTTTTTTGCCATAAAAATTCCAACTTTTCCGAGAGGTATCTTCATGGTTTTTTGCTTTTTTTCACGATAAAATAGGATCATCAAAGAAATAGTTCTTTGAACAACAAAAAAATTGGGAGGTTACACAATGAAAAAGAAATTTTAGCAGCAGTAATGGCAGCAACCATGGTATTTAGTCTGGTAGCATGCGGCTCCTCTGATGCGGGCAGCAGCGCAGCTACCGGAAGTGCAGCTACGGACACCGCAAGCGCCGGAGCTACAAGCACGGATGCATCCGGAGATCTGATCAAGGTCGGTATCATTAACAATGACCCTAACGAGTCCGGTTATCGTACTGCAAATGATAAAGATATGAAGAATACTTTCACTGAGGCAAACGGCTACGAAGCATCCTTCGCATACAGCTTAAAGAACGACGAGCAGATCACCGCAGCACAGAAGTTCATCCAGGATGGCGTTGACTACCTGCTTCTGTCCGCAGCAGATACTGCCGGCTGGGATTCCGTATTGAAGGACGCACAGGATGCAGGTATCAGAGTTATCCTCTTCGACCGTACCATTGATGCAGATGAGAGCCTGTATGAGGCATCCATCGTATCCGATATGGCAAAGGAAGGCCAGACCGCAGTTGACTGGTTAAAGAGCCAGAACTTAAGTGAATATAACATCATTCATTTACAGGGTGTTATGGGTTCTGCAGCACAGCAGGGACGTACCGGTGCCTGGATGACGCGGCAGCAAACGACGGCTTCAATCTCGTAACACAGCAGACCGCTGAGTGGAACGCAGAGAAAGCACAGCAGATCGTACAGTCCGTGATCGATGCAGGTACTCCTTTCAACGTAATCTACGCTGAGAACGATGATATGGCTAAGGGTGCGGTAGCAGCTCTGGATAAGGCTAATATCTCCCACGGCGTAGGCAAAGACGTTATCGTTATGGGATTTGACTGCAACAAGTGGGCTCTGGAAGAGCTGAAGGCAGGCAACTGGAACTACGATGGACAGTGCAATCCTTTCCAGGCTTCCTATATTGATGAGATCATCAAAAAGCTGGAGAACGGTGAGACCATCTCCGAGAAGACCATCATCATGGACGAGAAGGGCTTCGATGCGACCACCATTACTCAGGAAGATGTAGACAACTACGGTATCTAGTCTGACGTAAATGACCAGAAGCGCGGCGCATGCTAGCTCCGCGCTTCTTTTATCAAAGATCAAAGAAGATTAAGGGGTGAAACTTTTGGACAATAACAAAGTATTGGAAATGAGAAATATTCACAAAAGCTTTCCCGGTGTACGAGCTCTGAAGGGTGTGGATTTTCATCTGAACAAAGGTGAGATCCATGCATTGATGGGAGAAAACGGTGCCGGAAAGTCAACCCTGATCAAGGTGCTGACAGGTGTCTATAGCAAGGATGAAGGACAGATCTTCATCGACGGCAAAGACAAGGCCGTGTCCATTCACTCTCCGCAGGAGGCACAGAAGCTGGGCATCAGTACTGTATATCAGGAGATCACACTCTGTCCGAATCTGTCCGTGGCAGAGAATATGTACATAGGACGTTCCAACAAAATCTATCAGAACTGGAAGAAAATGAATGAGGACGCAGATAAGATTTTACAGAATCTGGATATCCCTGCGAAAGCGTCCCAACAGCTGGCAAGCTGCTCTATCGCTGTACAGCAGATGGTGGCCATCGCCAGAGCTGTAGATATGGATTGTAAAGTACTGATCCTGGATGAGCCGACCTCCTCTCTGGATGAGCAGGAAGTAGAAAAGCTTTTCGGTCTGATGCGTGATCTGAAGGCCAGAGGCGTGGGTATTATCTTCGTAACTCATTTCCTGGATCAGGTATATGAAGTGTGTGACAAGATCACTGTCCTGCGGGATGGCGGACTGGTAGGCGAATATGCCATCAAGGACTTGCCCAGAGTACAGCTGGTATCCAAGATGCTCGGCAAGGAGCTGGATGACCTGTCCGACATCAAGGGTGAACAGAAAGCAGATCAGAAAGCGGAAAGCACAGAGCCCTATTCGAGACCAAGGATCTGTGCAGTGACGCCGGATCAAGCCTTTTGATTTCTATATCAAAAGGGTGAGGTCAACGGATTTACCGGATTGCTGGGATCCGGCCGAAGCGAATGTGTCCGTGCTATTTTCGGTGCCGACCGTATCATTGGCGGTACAGTGAAAAAGAATGGCAGACAGGTGAAGATCACTAAGCCTCTGGATGCTATGCGTCATGGCATTGGTTATCTGCCGGAGGATCGTAAGCGGGACGGTATCGTAGGTGACTTGTCCGTAAGAGAGAATATTATCCTGGCACTACAGGTGCTTCGTGGATTCTTCCGACCGATCTCCCGGGCGGAAGCTAATAAATTTGCAGACGAATACATCAAACTGTTGGATATTAAGACTGCATCCGCCGAGACTCCCATCAAGTCACTGTCCGGTGGTAATCAGCAGAAGGTAATTCTAGCCAGGTGGCTTCTGACCCATCCGGAATATCTGATCCTGGATGAGCCTACGAGAGGTATCGATGTCGGCACCAAGGTGGATATCCAGAAGCTGGTACTGAAGCTGGCAGGTGAAGGCATGAGCGTGACCTTCATTTCTTCTGAGACCGACGAGATGCTCCGTACCTGTTCCCGGCTGATAGTCATGAGAGACCGCAGGTGTAGGAGAGCTGTCCGGGGAGATCTGACCCAGACCAAGATTATGAGTACGATTGACCGGAGGTGAGAGTAAACATGAGTAAGGAAAAAACAGTGGAAAAACAGAATAAAAATTTCCTCAGCGGATTGTTCCGGCAGCAAATCTTCATTCCCATTGCAGCCCTGATCATTCTGGCAGTATTCAATCTGATCGCGGATCCCAGCTTTTTCAAGATCACACTGGGATATAACAGCGCAGGAGATCCGGTATTGTCCGGCTATCTGATGACAATCTTAGACTACGGTTCCGAACTGGCAATCCTGGCTATCGGCATGACACTGGTCACTGCCGCATCCGGCGGACAGGATATCAGTGTGGGCGCGGCCATCGCTATTGCAGGCAGTGTGATCCTGCGGGTACTGTGCGGTACCAATTCCAGACCCGATACCTTACAGGCTCCCATTATCGTAGCTTTTCTGATCGCCTGTGTGGTGGCAATGCTCTTCGGCGCATTTAACGGTGTGCTGGTAGCGTATTTCAAGATCCAGCCCATGGTAGCGACGCTGATCCTCTATACGGCAGGCCGTTCCATCGCTGCATGGATCAACAACAACGAACTTCCTATTGTAAGTGATCCGACCTTCAGTTATTTCGGCGGATTTATTCCCGGAATCCCCATTCCCACACCGTTTTCATTGCGGCAGTGTGCGTACTGGTGATCTTCCTGGTACTGAAGTTCACGACACTGGGGCTTTACACCCAGTCCGTTGGTATCAATGAATTCCTCAAAATTAAATGGACTGAATCCCACATTTATTAAGTTCCTGACCTTCGTGATCTTAGGACTGTGTGTGGCGGTAGCGGCACTGATCAAGGTAAGCCGTCTGTCCTCCATCAACTACTCTGTGATCGCAAAGGACATCGAGATGGATGCAATTCTGGCAGTAGCACTGGGCGGCAACTCCTTAAGCGGTGGTAAGTTCAACATGGCAGCGTCAATCCTGGGTGCCTATGTTATTCAGTTCCTGACCACCACCTTATACAAATTTGACGTACAGTCGGATGCGCTTCCCGCTTACAAAGCAGTGTAGTTATCCTGTTGGTGGTATTAAGCACGCCAAAGGTAAGAGAGTGGCTGTCCGCTGTTGGCAAGAAGCTGAAGCAGAGTAAGACCGTAAAGGAGGTTGGCTGAAATGGGTAAGAAGTTAAAAAATATGACAGATACCAATCTGCTGCTGACCATCACAATTGTAGTATTTTTTGCAATGTATATCGGAGCTATCGTGTTCCAGGGAAAAGGCTTTTTAAAGCCACAGACGTTTTTCAATATCCTGAACGCCAACGCAGCTCTGATCATACTTTCCTGCGGTATGAGCTTAGTCATGATCACTGGTGGAATCGATATCTCCGTCGGTGGCGTGGTAGCACTGGTCAGTATGAGCTGTGCGGTATACCTGGACTTTGGCGGAGGCAATGTATTCATTTCTATGCTGATCGCCGTTGCTATCGGCCTTGCCTTCGGTATCGTACAGGGCTTCCTGGTAGCGTACCTGGATATCCAGCTTTATCGTGACACTGGCCGGGATGTTCTTTGCCAGAGGCATGACCACCATCGTAAATACTAAGCCCTTCAATGTGGCGAATGAAAACTTCACTGCACTGAAGGAGACACGTGTGTTCGTTCCGGGGATGGGATCTGTGAACAAGTTGGGAAATTATGTAAATGCCTATGTGGAAATCGGTGTGATAGTAGCACTGATGGTAGTCATAGTGATGTTTGTCATGCTTCGCTGGACGAAGATGGGCCGCAGTTTCTATGCTGTGGGCGGCAACAACCAGAGTGCACTGATGCTGGGCATCAATGTTAAGAGAACGAAGTTCCTGTCCCATCTGCTCTGCGGACTGTTGGCAGGCATCGGTGGCTATGTATACTTCCTGCATGTAGGAAGCGGTTCGGCTTCTCATGCGACAGGCATGGAGATGAATGCCATTGCATCCTCTATCATTGGCGGTACAATGTTGACAGGCGGTGTTGGTAATATCATCGGAACCTTCTTCGGAGTATTGTCCTTAAGCACCATCCAGAACATCGTATCCAGTGCAGGTCTGGATCAGGCATGGTGGGCCGGTATCACCATTGCAGCTATGCTGTGTCTGTTCCTGGTGGTACAGAGCGTGGTGATCGCCAGAAAAAAGAAAATGCTGCAGAAATAAATAAGAGTAGTTTCCTTCTGCTGGAGGAAGGAGAAGAACGAAATGAAAAGAGCGTGGCTGATGTGCAGCCACACTCTTTTTCCGCTAGTAAAAGTAATCCACTGGATATTAAGGGGGGGAAAAGTTATGAAAAAGACGAAGGTAAAAAAACAAAAGACTCCGAAAAAACAGGGATGCACCTGTTCCTGCTGCTGATGCTGCTGGCACTGGCACCGGTAGTTCTGGCAACAGTGATCCTCAGCACCACATCCTTACATCTGACCAGAACGAATCTGGAAGGCAGTGTACAGACCACACTGCATGTAACTGCGGATAATCTGGCAAAATACTGTAAGGAAAATGAGATCACGCAATGAATGCCAGCGGTTATTACGAGTACCTGGACAGCCTGAAGGAAGAAGACCTGGAAGATGGCCATTCTGCAGATGGCATTCCAGCTACCACATCCATTAAAAATGAAAATGACTATCGTATCCGTGAAATCCCCATGGATCAGGACCTTGTGTCAGGCGGTGGGACGGATGGTTATTATGATAAAAATGTAGTGATAGATGGAAATGCTTATTATGGTTATTATATCCCGATTATGAATGACGGACGGATCACTGCGGTAGCTTTTGCGGCGGAACGGAAAAATGACATCACCGATGCTCTGTGGGAAATCAAGGTTGTATTCCTGATCTGCGCAGCGGGATAGTGCTTCTGTTTGGTGCCATCTGCTTTTTCCTGAGCAGAGCTCTGTCGAGCGAGGATGAAGGAGACTGCGCAGGGTGAATGCCCTGGCAGAAGGTGATCTGAGTGCCAAAAAGATCCCACAGTATCGTCCGTGAAATCCGTAATCTGTTACTGAATACCTCGCAGATGCAGCGGAATCTGGCGCAGGTCATCGGCGGTGTGCAGGAGGTAGCCGGAGAACTTCTAAACAGTGTACGGCAGGTCGCAGAGGGAAGCAATACTACCATGGAACAGGCGGAGCAGATCAGTCAGGCCGTGGATCAGCTGTCCGCTGCAGCAGAAGAAATGGCGGAAAATGTACAGAACATCAGTGACCGCATGGACGAGATTGGTGCGGCGGTCAACGACATCAGTGCCAGTGCCGGACAACTGCAGAAGGATTCGGAGGAGATGCAGGACAACAGTAGAAAAGCCGGAGAAGGTATGGAAAAGATCATGACCGGTAGCAGCCGTTCCGTGGAATCCGTGGATACTATTACGTCCAAGATCCATGAGACCAACGATTACATTGAAAAATCGATGAAGCGGTAGCTCTGATCTTCTCCATTTCCGGACAGACAAATCTCTTAAGTCTGAATGCCTCCATTGAGGCCGCCAGAGCCGGAGAGGCAGGAAGAGGATTTGCAGTGGTAGCGGAAGAGATCCGTAAGCTGTCGGAGCAGAGTGCCGCCGGGGCCGAACAGATCAAGGAACTGGCACAGGGATCATGGAGAAATCCGGTGAGACTGTGGAACAGGCGGATGTGGTAAAGGATATCATCCGGGAGGAACAGGATACATTATTGCAACCAGAGAGCAGTATCAGCAGTTAGAGCAAAGTATCAGACATTCTGCGGAAGAGATCCGCAAGATTGCCGGAGAGACCAGACATCTGTCACAGCAGAAAGAGGATATTCTGGGCAATATCGCAGTCTCAGTGCTATCAGTGAGGAAAATGCAGCCAACAACCAGCAGGTAAATGCAAACATTGAGGAAATCCTGACGCAGATACAGACAGTGGGCGCAAACTGTGATAAAATGAAACAGATCTCCGGGGAACTGGAGAACTCTGTGGCGTATTTTCACACAGAGAAAGAACCTGATGGAAAATGAGAGAATGACAGAGTGGTTTCCGGGTGGGAAGAATGACAGAACAGGATGACATTACAGATATGAAAAAATGCAGAACAGGAAGACGATGGATGATAGGTCTGTTGCTGGGGCTGGGAATGATACTGGCCGGATGTGGCAGCAGACGAAGTACTGCGGATGACACGGTGACATCGGAAGAGATACAGATGGATCGTATCGTTGTTGGCTTTTCCCAGCTGGGAGCGGAATCCGACTGGCGCAGTGCCAACACGGAGTCCATGAAAAGCACTTTTACAAAGGAGGCAGGGTATGATCTGATCTTTGAGGATGGGCAGCAGAAGCAGGCCAATCAGATCCGGCTATCCGCACATTTATCCAGCAGGAGGTAGATTATATCGTGCTGGCACCGGTGACGGAGACCGGTTGGGATACGGTGCTCAGAGAGGCGAAGGATGCCGGGATCCCGGTGATCATCGTGGACCGGAAGGTGGATGTGGAGGATGACAGTCTGTTTACCTGCTTTGTAGGGTCTGATTTTGAATTGGAGGGCCTGAAAATGTCAGAGTGGCTGAATTCCTTTTCTGTTAACAAGGGAATTGCCCCACAGGATATTCATATCGTAAATATTCAGGGAAACATCGGTGCTTCTGCCAGATCGGACGGACCAGGGGACTGGAACAGGGCGTGGCAAAATACGGTTGGGATCTGTTGGACCAGGTATCTGGAGAATTCACCCAGCCAAAGGCAAGGAGGTCATGGAGGCTTTTCTGAAAAAATATGACAATATCAACGTGGTCTATTGTGAGAACGATAATGAAGCCTTCGGAGCCATGGAAGCCATCCGCGCAGCGGGCAGAACCGTGGGCAGTGACCTGGCGGCAGGAGATATCATGATATTGTCCTTTGACGGTGTCAGCACGGAATCCATGGACTGTGTACTGAAGGATGAGATCACCTGTATCGGAGAATGCAATCCGCTACATGGACCAAGTAGAAGCACTGATCCGGATCCTGGAGGAGGGCAGGATCCCGGAAAAATTCTCTTATGTGGAAGAGGGACTGTATGCTCATGATGATACTGTGGTCTCTGTGACGGTAGATGATAAGATTTACCGCGTACAACAGGTGGACAGAGAACTTTGCAAAGAGAACGCATATTAAAAAATCTGAGGTAACGATCCGAATGTCACAGACATGGGATCGTTACATTTTTTTGCGGGAACTATAAAGTAATTGCAATTTAGTCCGATACATATTGTGAAACACGAATCACATTCGGGAAGGAGGAGTCGATATGCGTATTGAAGCGTATACACAGGTACAGCAGCTGTATCAGTCTCAGAAGCTAAGCAGAACACAGAAGACTAAGACAGCCACACACACGGACAGACTGCAGATCAGCAGCCAGGGCAAGGATTTCCAGACCGCTAAGGCAGCAGTGGCCGCCGCACTGACATCAGGGAAGAGTTAACGGCTCCCATTAAAGCAAGGATCCAGAACGGTACTTATGGAGTGGATAATGCAAGCTTTGCGGAGAAGCTGCTTCAGAAACAGGAAGAAATGAGGTAGTTCTTTGGCTAGTTTAATGGAAACCTGATAGATGTATTAGGCAGAGAGAGTACGGAGTACGAGGCTCTGCTTCAGTTATCACAGCGTAAGACACCGATCATAGCAGGCGGTGATCTTGCAGAATTACAGAAGATCACGGACGAGGAGCAGGAGCTTGTAAGCAGGATCCATAATCTCGACAGACAGAGAGCGGGAGTGACTGCGGACATAGCCGATGTATTGAACAGGGATGTTAAAGAGCTGAAGCTGCCCAATCTGATCACCATGTTATCTGCACGCCCTGCGGAACAGCAGGCACTGGCAGAAGCACATGACAGACTGCAGGCAGCAGTCCGGGGGCTGAAACGTATCAACGAGCAGAACAGTGAACTGTTAAACAGTGCACTGGAGATGGTGGAGTTCGAGATGAATCTCCTCCAGGCGGCGAAGACAGCACCCGAGACAGCCAATTACAATCGCGGAGCTTACAATGCAGGAGATACCATGGGCGTTATCGATCATGGCTTCGATGCTAAGCAGTAAGATACAGAGGTGAGAGTTCATGCCATTAATGGGTAGTTTATATATTGGATCGTCCGGATTACAGACAAGTCAGAATGCGCTGAATACCACAGCGCATAATCTTTCTAATGTGGACACCACAGGCTATACCAGACAACAGGTACAGCAATCTAACAGAGCTTATGTCACATTATCTACAGACCCGAAGTCTATTGCCAACAAACAGACGGTCTGGGTGTCACATATTCCCGTGTAAAACAGGTCAGAGATTATTTCCTGGACAAAACATACCGCAAGGAATCCGGACGCAGTATGTTCTATGAAGTGTCCACGGAAGTCATGGAAGAAGTAGAGAGCCAGCTGGGAGAGTTGAACGGCGAGGCTTTTCAGACGACCATGACCGATTTCTGGACTGCAGTACAGGAGCTTTCCAAGGATCCCAGCAGCTCCGTCACGCAGGGACTGATCGTACAGAGAGCATCCGAATTCGTGCAGAGAGCAAGTGCGGTATATGCTGGCTTAAGTTCCTATCAGGACAACCTGAATACACAGATCAGACAGAATGTGGATAAGATCAATAAATACGGCAATCAGCTGCTGACATTAAATGATCAGATCCGTGCCATTGAGAGCGGCGGTATTGAGCATGCCAATGACCTGCGGGATGCGAGAAATCAGATCCTCGATGAACTGGCAGAGCTGACCAATATGAGCTTTTCCGAGGACAGATACGGCAGTGTATCCGTACAGATCGAGGGTGTAGATTTCGTCAAGGACGGAACCTGCTATGAGATCGCCATGAAGATGGACGAAGCTACCGGCTTCGTGACACCGTTCTGGCCCATGAATGCTTCTTATACTACAAGGGATGACGGTACCAGAGTCTATAATATCGACGGTGCGGAAGTGTTTGATCTCTCCATCGAGATCTCATCGGATCTGGGAACTGACATCGGCGGGTTGAAGGCTATGCTTTTGGCCAGAGGTGATCACAGAGCCAACTATACCGACCTGGCAGAGGGAAAATACGACAGCGTATCCCAATCGGTCGTTATGAACATACAGGGTGAATTTGACCAGATGATCCACAATGTGGTGACGAAGATCAATGATATCCTGGCAGAGGCAGCCGGGGTACAGAGCGGAGATTTGGAGCTGGCAGACGGTACGACACTTAAAAATGCTAAATATTGCGCAGTGGATTCCGACGGCTATATGCGCATGGAAGACGGTACTCCGATCCAGTTATTTACCAAGGTGACGACAGACGGCTATCGTAAGGTGACCGGAAAAGACGGCAAGGACTACTGGTCATGAACGAGGAAAAGGCCGACAGCCTGAGAGCCTTTATACCATTGGTAATCTGCAAGTCAATTCAGCTCTCATGCAGGAACCCTCCAAGCTGGGATTCCGACTGGCGGACGGTTCGGAGGATAAGAAAACGGCGGATGCACTGAAGGCAGCGTTTACCGAAGAATCCTATACGCTGAATCCCAACGTACAGAAAAAGACTACTTTTGTAGATTATTATACGGATCTGGTATCACAGGTAGCAAACTCCGGATATGTGTTCCGGAGCATTTATGAGAACCAGGTCAACACCGTGGAAGCAACACAGAGTGCCAGGGAGCAGGTGGTCGGTGTCTCCACGGACGAGGAACTGTCCAATATGATCAAGTTCCAGAATGCGTACAACGCATCCAGTCGATATATCAATGTGATCAGCGAGATGCTGGAACATATTATTTCCACATTAGGAGTATAGGAGCGATATAGAATGCCCTCACAATTTTTTGGATTAAATATTGCATATACAGGACTGCTGGCCAGCAATGCTGCCATGAACACCACGTCCAACAATATCGCCAATGTACAGACGGAAGCTACAGCAGACAGCAGGTAACCCAGCAGGCATCCAATGCACTGCGGGTATTCCAGACCTACGGCTGTGCCGGCGCCGGTGTAGAGACACTGGCCATCGAGCGCGTCCGCGATGAGTTCTATGACGGAAGATTCTGGGACAACAATGCACAGCTGGCGAATACGATATGAAGCAGTATTACATGCAGCAGCTGGAGACGTATTTTGATGATGACGGCAAAAGCACCGGCTTCAAGACCATCTTCGATCAGCTGATGGTGACCGGTATGCAGGCTCTGTTAAAAGATCCTAACAGCGCTACCGCCAAGTCCCAGTTCGTAGGATATGCCGGAGCACTGACTGAGTATTTCAACGGCATGGCGGGCAACCTGGAAAAGGTTCAGAAAGACATTAACCAGGAGATCAAGCTGAAGGTAGATGAGATCAACTCCATCGCCGGCGAAGTCGCTACTTTAAATAAACAGATCAATACCATCGAACTGACCGGAGTGAAAGCAAACGAGCTCCGTGACCGCAGAACCCTGCTGATCGATGAATTGTCCAAGATCGTGGACGTGCAAGTTAAAGAGACACCGATCATCGATGCCAACAATGAGAACCGTGAGACCGGTGCCAACAGATATATGGTCAAGATCGCCGGAGGCCAGATGCTGGTAGACGGCAGTGATTACAACGGTCTCGAATGTGTGGCAAGAACCTCCTATGAGAAAGTAAACCAGACCGATATCGACGGTCTCTATGAAGTCTACTGGGCGGACGGGCAGAAGTTCAACCTGTACAATGCATCCATGGGCGGTGATCTGGCAGGACTGATCCAGATGCGTGACGGCAACAACGGCGAGAATTTCACCGGACAGGTGACCGCCACCGGCACGACGACCACGCAGACGGCAAGACCCATGATACCGTAACCGTAAAAGTAACCAAGGCTTATCTGCAGGATCTGAATAAATGTAATCTGTCGGATCAGGGAGGCATCCTGGATCTGGGCAATCAGGAATTCTACTATGATTCCTGGGAATATACCTGCGAATATGATGCGAACGGCAACGCCACTTACTCCTATACATTTACTTTATCGGACAGTGAGAAGAATCCCCGGGGAATTACCAATGACCGTGTAGGGAAAAAGGCAGAGATCGGTACCAACCTGTCCTATCAGGGCATCCCTTATTACATGAACCAGATGAATGAGTGGATCCGTACCTTCTCTCAGAAATTCAACGATATTCTCACCTCCGGTTACAGCGGAAACGGGGATCCCGGCGTGAAGATGTTCACCGGTAATAAAGCTACCGGCGGTGAGCAGTTCCTGCTGGATGACGCTGCAAAGCGATATGACAAGCAGGAAAAAAGGCCAGCAAAATGACGGTAAAGGTCAACGATGACAGCTACTATCGTCTGACCGCGAAGAATTTGACATTCTGGAGGCTATCGAACAGGATCCCGGACTGATGGCGAACCGTAAGGATGCCGCGGACGGCGTGGAACAGAATGACCTGCTGAACGATCTGAAGAATCTTGCCACAGATAAGACGAAGATGAGTTTCCGAGGATGTAATGCTTCTGAATTTTTACAGTGTATTCTGTCGGATGTGGCATTGAACGCTTCCAGAGCAAATACCTTTTATGCAAGCTTTAAGGATATCTCCGCTACTATCGATAATCAGAGAATCTCCATCTCCGGTGTCGATGAGGATGAAGAAGCGGTGAACCTGGTGAAATACCAGAACGGATACAATCTGGCTTCCAAGATGATCCAGACCCTGACGGAGATCTATGACAGACTGATCCTGGAGACCGGAGTCTAGTATGAAAATGGTATGGAATTCTATAGAGAGAAAGGACAAGGACCAAAATGAGAATTACGAACAAGATCATGCAGCGTAATAATCTGTCCAATATCAATACGAACAAAGTATATCAGGATAAGCTGAGCACACAGATGTCCACCCAGAAGAAGGTGAACCGCCCTTCCGATGACCCGGTGGTATCCATCCGTGCCCTGCGTCTGCGCAGTAATGTTACGGAAGTGACCCAGTATTACAGCAAGAATATCCCCGATGCGGAGAGCTGGCTGGACGTGACGGAAGATGCACTGAAGAATCTGACAGAGATCATCACAAGCATGATCAAACAGTCTACGAAAGGCTCCAATGGAGACCTGAAGGCAGAAGACCGCCAGATCATTCTCGAACAGCTGAAAGCCCTTGGAGATGAAGTCTACAGCACCGGCGATGCGACTACGCCGGACGCTATGTGTTTACCGGATATCGTACCGATACTTCCTTAAGCTTTGACAAGGAATACAACACGGAATACAATATCACCGAGCAGCTGGGCAACAGCTCCATCACTAAGCTGACCAAGGTAAATACCGGTAAACTGCTGGATATCACCGCAGCGAATTATAAAGATGCGGGCTTTGATAAGATATCAGAACAGGATGTCAAGGCCACGGAGGTATATCGTATTCAGCTGTCCTATAATGACTGTAAAAAGAACGGCACTCCCTCCATTTCTTTTCAGGAGAAACAGGCGGATGGCAGCTATCAGGAGGTAACATGCCGGATCAGAATACCCACCAGCCGGCCATTGAGGAAATTTCCTCTACCGCGGATCCCTACAGCAAGGTAGCCGGTAACCCTGATGCTATCGTGTATGTACCGGAGACCGGAGAGCTGCTCCTGGGCGAGAAACGCTACAAGACCCTGATGGATTGCAAGGATGATCCTGCCACTTCCGGTAAAAATGAGGGTGAGATTCAGGTAACCTATCAGAAGAATCACTGGGTGAAGGGAGATCTGCGGCCGGAGCATTACTTCAAGTGTGATGCCACCGTGGATGGCAAGACAATAAAATATAATGAGAAATATACACAGGATGATGAGGACAGACAGGTGATCGAATATGATGTAGGCTTCAATCAGACCATCCGTGTAAATTCCACTGCAGATGAGTGCTTCCAGCACGGAATCGGCCGTACCGTGGATGACCTGGTACAGGCGATGCAGGATGTGCTGGATTTGGAGACAGTGAAGACCAAGATCGAAGGCCTGCAGGAAAATGCTACCGGCGGCGATGCGGATATTCTGAAAAAACAGATGGAAGCCGTGGAAAAAGCACTGACTCTGTCCAAGGATAAGTGCCAGAAGCTGTTCGAGAGCAGCATTACCACCTTCCAGGATATCTCGATGATGCCAACCTGTGCATCACCAACTGCGGTACCAGAAGCAGCAAGCTGGAGCTGATCGAGAACCGTATGAAGAGCCAGAAGACTACTTTTGAGACATTAAAGAGTGAAAACGAAGATATTGATGTGACAGAGACCGTTATTAACTTAAAGAGTGCGGAGATGACCTACGAAGCAGCACTGATGGCTACCGGTAAAGTCATGCAGACCACACTTTTGAACTTTATCTAAGAGGATAGTGTAAAAAATACGGAAGTACCTGGAAGCTTGCAGGTACGGAAAGGCATAGGTATTCTATGAAGATTCAGACGAAAAATTTTGGGGAAGTAGAGATCGCGGATAACAAGATCATCACATTTGATAAAGGAATCATCGGATTCCCGGAGCTGAAGCATTTTACCATGCTGCATGATGAGGAGAAGGGCAGCAGTGCCGGTATCCGTTATCTGCAGTCCATCGAAGAACCCAGCTTTGCCATGCCGGTCATGATCCTTTGTTGGTCACCCCGGACTACGATCCCGAGGTGGATGATGAGCTGCTCACCGGTGTAGGAACACTCACCCCGGAGAACATTCTGGTCATGGTGACCGTGACCGTACCTTCCGACCTTACGAAGATGACCGTGAACCTCCAGGGACCCTTTGTCATCAATGTGGAAGAGCGTAAGGCATGTCAGATCATCCTCGAAGGCAACCAGTATCCCGTGAAATTCCCCATCTACGATATCCTGAAATCCAGAAAGGCGGGTGAGTAAGATGCTGGCATTATCCCGTAAGAAAAACGAAGCGATCATCATCAACAATGACATCGAGATCACCGTCCTGGAAGTGAAGGGCGACCAGGTCAAGATTGGCATCTCCGCTCCCAAGGAAGTGCCCATTTACCGCAAGGAAGTATACCTACAGATCCAGGAAGCCAACAGGGCTTCGGTGGATGCTGACGGTATGGAAGCACTGAAGAACCTGTTTGGGTAGGCAGAAGATAAAATAGGAAAATAGGAAATTAGGCATAGGAGGTGCAATTTTTTGCATCTCCTATTAATTTTTTCTAAGGATTTACCGATACAATCCTTAGAGAAGCAAGGTCGTGCGCCTACGGAAGGCGCTTTTATCACACGGAGGTGACCATTATGACCATAGAACCGATTTCCAGTATCATGACAGTGCAGGCACAGAATACGGCCGCTGCCAAGAATGCAGCTACAAAAGTGACCACAGAGGAAAACGCCTCTGAATACAATCCTGCCAATGTAAAGCCAATAGACAAGATCGATCAGACGACAGCAGTCGTTGAGAATGCTCAGGGCAAGGAGCAGAGCAATACCTCTGCCGATCCCAATAGGGAGCAGCAACAGCATGTGACCAATGAGCAGATCAAGAAAGCGGTAGAGAAGCTGAACAAGAACATGATGTCTCATTCCGAAGCGGTCTTCGGCATTCATGAGGCAACCAACCGCGTAACCATCAAGATCATAGATAAGGATACCAAGAAAGTGATCAAGGAGCTCCCTCCAGAGAAGACCCTGGACATGATCGCCAAAGTGTGGGAGTTAGCCGGTATCCTGGTAGATGAGAAGAGATAAGATAGGAGGATAGCAATATGGCATCATCAACAATGAGATTATCCGGACTGATCTCCGGTATGGACACAGAGAGCATTATCCAGCAGCTGGTGTCTGCGAAGCAGACCAAGGTAGACGATGCGAAAAAGGCACAGACCAAGCTGGAGTGGAAGACTACGGCATGGAAGGATCTGAACACCAAGCTGAAGAATCTGCAGTCCAAATACGTCAATAATATGCGTTTTACCAGTGCTTATATGAAGAAGACCACATCCGTCTCCGACAGCACCGCAGCCAGCATCATCACCGGTGAGAATGCCATGAACGGCGTGCAGAACCTCAAGATCACACAGCTGGCCAAGACTGCTTACATGACCGGCGGCAAGACTTCTCTGAGAACCAAAACAGATGCAGACGGGGACGATTTCAAGCTTAATGCCCTGACGAAGCTGTCCGATCTGAGTGTGGATAATAAAGGTACTGCTCTGGATCTGAGCACCGGTACCACATTAAATATCAAGAGCGGTGATACCAATGTAGAACTGGAGATCACTGCGGATACTACTATCTCTGATGTATTGACCAAATTAAAAGAAGCCGGACTGAATGCCAACTTTGATGAGACCCAGCAGAGATTCTATATCAGTGCCAAGGATTCCGGAGAAGGCAATGATTTCAGCATTACCGCATCCGATGAGACCGGCAATAACGTACTTAAGAGCCTGGGACTGGACAGTGCAAGTGCCAATAAGATCGATGCACAGAATGCGAAGATCACTCTGAATGGTACGGAGTACGAGAGCAACACCAATGTATTCTCCATCAACGGACTGACTATCACAGCCATGAAAGAGACCACTGAGAACGTCGTGGTGACCACTAAGGATGACGTAGACGGCATCTACGATATGATCAAGGGTTTCCTGAAGGATTACAATTCCATTATCAATGAGATGGATAAGCTGTATAATGCAGATTCTGCCAAAGGCTATGAGCCGCTGACCGATGACGAGAAGGATGCTATGTCCGACTCCGAGGTAGAGAAATACGAGCAGAAGATCAAGGATGCCCTGCTCCGCAGAGACAGCAATCTGTCTACCGTAAGCTCTGCCTTAAAAGAAATTATGGCAGGCAGTGTGGAAGTAAACGGCAAGAACATGTATCTCAGCGATTTTGGTATTGAGACTCTGAGCTACTTTACCGCAGCGGAGAATGAGAAGAATGCCTACCATATCAATGGAGATGCAGATGACTCCAGTACCTCCGGTAATGCAGACAAGCTTAAGAGCATGATCAGCAGTGATCCCGATACGGTCGTAAGCTTTTTCTCCGGACTGTTCAAGAATCTGTATACGAAAATGAGTGATCTGTCCAAATCGGTAGAGGGTTATCGCTCCTACGGTAATTTTTATGATGACAAAAAGATGAAATCGGATTATGATGATTATAAGACGAAGATCTCCGAACTGGAGGAGAAGCTGAACGATTACGAGGATAAATGGTATTCCAAGTTCTCCAAGATGGAGACGGCTCTTGCAAAGCTGCAGAGCAATTCCAGTGCGGTGACCGGCTTATTAGGAGGATCATGATATGGCATTACCCAGTGCGTATGCACAGTATAATAACAGCAAGGTTCTGACCGCATCTCCGGCAGAACTGACGCTTATGCTTTACGACGGAGCCATTAAGTTCTGTAACATCGCAGAGCTTTCCGTAGAGAAAAATGACATTCCCAGAGCGCATGAGAATATCCGCAAGGTGCAGAATATCATCGGATATCTGCATTCCACACTGGATATGAAATACGAAGTTTCCAAGGATTTCGATAATATTTACAGCTATCTGGAGAGACGGCTGGTGGAAGCCAATGTCAAAAAGGATAAGGAGATTCTCGAAGAGATCAACACGCATCTCCATTCGATCCGCGACAAACTGGAAAGAAGTCATGAAGCCGGTGCCAAGAAAGGAAATGACTGATGGAGAATCAGCTGACCATTTTATCGGAAAGTCTGGATAAGAAGCTGGAAGTACTGCAGAAGATCCGGGAATATAATAAGCGTCAGGAAGAAATCTTTTCTGCGGAAAAGTGGACATGAGCCTGTTCGATGATGCCGTGGAGGAGAAACAGCGCCTGATCGATGAGGTCGTCCGCCTGGATGAAGGCTTCGAGATCCTGTATGAGAAGCTGGCGAAGGAGCTGGAGGGCAACAGAGAACGCTATGCAGTCCAGATTAAGGAGTTGCAGGCCAAGGTTGCCAAGGTGACGGAGCTCAGTGTGTCCGTACAGGCACAGGAAGCCCGGAACAAGAAACTGGTCGAGAACTATTTCGCCAGGGAACGTGCCGGAATCGGCCAGAGACGTAAAAATGCCAAAAGCGCGTTTGACTACTACAAGAGCATGAGCGGCGCCGGATACGTACCGCCCCAGATGTATGATAATAAACAATAAATACAACAGACGAAGGGAAGCAGATCACTGCTTCTCTTTTTTATGACAGAATCAATGTGAAAGAATAAAAATGTGAGCCGGCTAAAATATAATCAAAGTATAGATTAGCCGAAAAATGCTTGATATTTTAAAAAAATCCGGCTAAAATATAATCATAAAAAAGATTAGCCGAAAGAGGGACTTTTATGAATTATATCAAAAGAAATCTGGAGAATGTAGTAAGACAGGTAACCAGGGAATATCCGGTACTCCTGGTAACGGGACCTAGACAGGTAGGAAAGACGACAATGCTCCAAAAACTGATGGAGGGAACGGAGCGGGGATATGTAACACTGGATGATTTGAACGAAAGAAATATTGCAAAGACCGATCCGGAACTGTTTCTGCAACTGCATAAACCACCTGTATTGATTGATGAGGTTCAATATGCACCGGAACTGTTTACTTATATCAAGATATATGTAGATAAAAACCATGAGCGGGAGCATTTTGGCTTACGGGATCACAGGTGTTCAAATTGATGCAGGGAGTACAGGAGTCACTGGCAGGAAGAGTGGCAGTACTTTCGCTTACATCCCTGTCACAGGCAGAGATATCCGGCGGGACGATGAAACCGTTTACGGTAGATCTGGAGGATTTAAGCGAGAGGCAGAAAGAGAGAGAGCAAGCTGATACAAGAGAGATCTTTGAGCGGATTTATCAAGGCTCCATGCCGGCGATCGTAAGCGGTATTAACAGTAACAGTCAGCTTTTTTACAGCAGTTATCTGTCTACTTATATTGAGCGGGATGTAAGAGAATTATCGGATGCCATAGATTCGCTTAAGTTCCTCCGGTTTATTACTGCGGTGGCAGCAAGATGTGGGCAGATGGTTAACGCGGCAGAGATTGCCAGAGATGCAGATATCAATCAGACGCAGGCGAAGGATTGGCTGACAATTCTGGAAACGCTGGGAATTATTTTTTATCTTCATCCGTATTCTAATAATTTGTTGAAGCGCCTTGTGAAAACGCCAAAACTGTATTTCTACGATACGGGTCTGGTGTGTTACCTGACGAAATGGAGCAGTGCGGAAACGTTAGAATGCGGTGCTATGAACGGGGCTATTTTGGAAAATTACGTGGTCGCGGAAATTCGGAAAACCTACCTGAATTGTGGAAAAGAGCCGTATTTGTACTATTATCGTGATAAAGATGCCAGGGAGATTGATATTGTCCTGGAACATGATGGAATATTGAATCCGATTGAGATTAAGAAAACTGCAAATCCCGGAACAGAGCTGGTAAAGGTATTTGAATTACTCGACAAGGCATCAACGCCTCGTGCGAAGGCGCAGTTATCTGCATGAAACCGGGACTTAGTGCGATTGACAGAGACAATTATATCGTACCGGTCTGGATGATCTAAAATACAGTCCCTGCCTGAATATCAGACAGGGACCTATAATTTCAAAAATGTTTTTAACGCATGAAGCAAAGCTAGCAGCGTCTTTGCAGACAGTATAGCATAAACGCGGGTTGATGTCCATTCACAAAAAAATAGATAACATCAAAAAAATAAAAGGAAAAAGAAAAAAGTATCAGATATATGGAAAAAAAAAAGTGTGAGTGAGGTAAAAAAAAGTGCGATGGATTCTGTCTTAACAAGCTTGCAATTCTATGCTAGTGTATGAATTAGGAGACCGGAAAATGAAT
>ENA-OQCS01000386-OQCS01000386.1-human-gut-metagenome-genome-assembly--contig:-NODE-386-length-24522-cov-3.547899_pt1 | contig 24522 bp, 33 predicted proteins | sample MGYA00242757_ERZ504575 | MGnify/ENA primary metagenome ERZ504575 (study PRJEB26092, sample SAMD00036297) | human gut metagenome | host: Homo sapiens | study: EMG produced TPA metagenomics assembly of... | reverse complement strand
TCAGTGAAGAAAGAAGAAATTGCAGATATTATATTAATACATATTATGACATACTAGATGGAACCTATGAGATATTAAAGAAATAACAGATGTCAGGAGAAGGATGATCATATGAGAAATATCGCATTGGTAACCGGAGCATCCTCCGGAATGGGAAAAGAATTTGTCCGTGAGATCTCGAAGAAATACAAGGGGCTTGATGAGATCTGGGTCGTTGCCAGACGAAGAGAGCGGCTAAGAGAACTAAAAAAAGAAATCATTGGAACAAGAGTGAGGATTCTTCCATTAGATCTTATGAAGGAAGAAAGCTTTGAACGTCTTAAAATGGTTCTTGCAAAAGAACAGCCAGTTGTAAGAATTTTAGTGAATGCTTCTGGATATGGAATTTCGGGGTCTTTTGAACATCAGACAGAGGAAGATGCGGCAGGAATGATCCATTTAAACTGTGAAGCATTAACAAGAATTACATATCTTGTATTGCCATATTTAAGAAGAGGATCTTTTATTTATCAGATGGCATCTTCTGCGGGATTTGCTCCGCAGCCGAATTTCACAGTTTATGCAGCAACCAAAGCATATGTGAAAAGTTTCTCTATTGCATTGCGGCAGGAGCTGTCCTATCAAGGGATCAAGGTGATCGCAGTATGTCCAGGACCAGTAAAAACGGAGTTTTTTGACCGTGCATATGAACAGGAAGAGATGAAATTTTATAAGAAATTCGTAATGGCAGATCCAAAGAAAGTTGTAAGAAAAGCAATCCGTGATGCGAGAAAAAATAAAGCAGTATCTGTTTATGGAATGACGATGAAAGTAACTAGGGTTATCTGCAAGCTTCTTCCTGGAAGATGGATCGCAAAAATCATGGGTAAATAAGGATATAAAATGAGAGAATTAAACATAACGACAAGAGAAGAAGGACAGAGATTAGATAAGATTCTTTCGAAATATTTAAATAAAGCTCCAAAGAGTTTTGTATACAAGATGCTTCGAAAGAAAAATATCAAGTTAAACGGCAAAAAAGCAACGGGAAATGAGAAATTATCTCAAGGAGATCAGGTGTGTATTTATCTTGCAGAAGATACGATCAACAAGTTCCGTGAAGAAGTTAAAGCAGGAAAGCAAAAGATCAAACTTGATGTTTTATATGAAGATGAGAATGTCATTATGGTCAATAAACCATGGGGAATTTTGTCACAGAAATCAAAACCAGAGGATATTTCCATCAATGACAGATCATCCCATATGCAGTGAACCAAGGTTGATCAGTGAAAAGGAATTGCAGGTAGTAAAACCATCGATTTGTAACCGATTGGACCGCAATACAACAGGAATCATCATTTGTGGGATTTCTATAGAAGGATTACAGACGATGGCAGAAATGCTAAAACATCGTGATATGGAAAAATACTATCTTTGCATCGTAAAAGGAAAACTTGAAAGAACACAAAAAGTCAGTGCTTATTTAAAGAAAGATGAAAAAACAAACAAGGTAAAGGTATCAAAACAGGAGATCGCAGGAGCAAGCCATATTGAGACAGCTTATGAGCCAGTGATATCAAATGATGAATTTACACTATTGAAAGTCGAACTGATCACAGGAAAGACCCATCAGATCCGAGCGCATCTTGCAAGTATTGGACATCCGTTGATCGGAGATTTTAAATATGGCGATAAAAAGATCAATCAGGAGATGAAACAGAGATTTGGATTAAAAGATCAGCTGCTTCATTGTACAGAGGTTGTTTTTCCGCGAGATATGAAAACATGCAGAAACCTATCTGGAAAGAAAATTCAAGCACCACTTCCGAAGCGATTTGATATGATCAAAAATGACTTGTTTGGGAGAGCATAGTCATGGCAGAAGATAAATGGAATGTAAAGGGACTTCGAGGATCGGTCCTTGAAGAGTTGATCAACTATACGAATGAAAAATACAGGCAACAGAAACTTGCTCTTGTGCAGAAAATACCGACATCGATCAAGCCAGTCAGATTTGATAAGACAAAACGTCATATTACACTTGCTTATTTTGATCAGAAAAGTACTGTTGATTATATTGGGGTTGTGCAGGGAATTCCTATTTGTTTTGATGCAAAAGAATGTGCAAAAGACATATTTCCACTTCAGAATATTCATGAACATCAGGTAGAGTTTATGAGACAATATGAAGAACAGGGTGGAATCAGTTTTTTGTTGATCTATTTTACATCAAGGCATGTTTGCTATTATATGTCATTTCAGGAGATGATGAAGTACTGGAATCGTGCAAAAGAAGGTGGAGTGAAACATTTCAAATATGAAGAATTAGATATTGGTTTTTTTGTTCCACTAAAGCAGGGAATGATCCTTCATTATCTGGAATGTCTGCAAAAAGTATTAGAGCAAAAAGATCAATAAGATTCGTGTCGAAAACATTGACGAGAAGCAAAATTTGCGTATAATATAACATTGACGAAAAAGAAAAGCTGTGGATTTTAAACCGCAGTGCAGAAAAGGATAGATTTTATGATCAGAAGCATGACAGGATTTGGACATGGGGAAGTGTCCAATGACAAGAATCAGAAGGTCACAGTGGAGATGAAATCCGTCAACCACAGATATTGTGACATCTCATTAAAACTTCCCAAGAAATTAGCCATGTTTGAGGCAAATATCCGTAATATCATGAAAGAATACGCAAGCCGTGGAAAGATTGATATTTATGTGTCTTATGAAGATTTGTCAGAGACAGCGGTAAGTCTCCATTATAATCAGGCAATGGCAGAAGAATATATGCAGGTATTTAAAAAGATGCAGGAAGATTTTAACATTGAAACCAAGATCACTGCAGAAGCCCTCGCCAAATATCCAGAGGTTGTAACAATTGAGGAAGTACAGCAAGATGAAGAAGTATGGTGGGAGTTGCTAGAAGCTGCATTAAGACAGGCTGCGGAGAAGTTTGTAGAGACAAGAACGATTGAAGGAGCAAACCTTAAGAGAGATCTTTTAGGCAAACTTGATCAGATGGCAGCAGATGTGACGTTTATTGAGGAACGTTCTCCACAGATCATTGCGGAATACAGAAGCAAATTAGAAGAAAAAGTGAAAGAATTTTTAGAAGACTCAACGATCGAAGAAAACAGGATCGCAGCAGAGGTTACATTGTATGCAGATAAGATCGCTGTTGATGAGGAAATCGTAAGATTGCAAAGTCATATCAGCTCTATGACAGATGTGTTGGAAAGCGATGAAAGCATCGGAAGAAAACTTGATTTCATGGCACAGGAGATGAACAGAGAAGCGAATACGATCTTATCCAAATCAAGTGATGTCGATCTTGCGGATCATGCAATCGAACTGAAGACAAATGTTGAGAAAGTAAGAGAGCAGATTCAGAACATAGAGTAAGATAAGAAGGGAAAGATCATGGAAAAGAGAGGTTCATTACTGGTAATCTCCGGATTTTCTGGAGTTGGAAAAGGAACGGTGGCAAAGAAACTGGTAGAAAAATATGGATATAGTTTATCAATTTCTGCAACAACAAGACAACCAAGAGAAGGTGAAGTTGATGGCAGAGAGTATTTTTTCAAGACCGTGGATGATTTTAAAAATCTGATCGATTATAATGGATTTATTGAATATGCCAGATATGTGGACAATTATTATGGAACGCCAAGAAGTTTGTGGAAGATGAACTTGCCGCAGGACATAATGTAATCTTAGAGATTGAGGTGCAGGGTGCATTTAATATTAAGAAGCAATATGAGGATGCATTGTTGATCTTTATTACAGCACCAAGTGCAGCTGCGATCAAAGAACGCTTAGTAGGCAGAGGCACAGAATCTGAGGAAGTGATCAATAAACGTTTAAATCGCGCCAAAGAAGAGTCAGAAGACATGGATAAATATGATTATATCGTGATCAATGATCAGGTAGAAGACTGCGCGGATCGAATTCATGCCATTGTGCAGGCAAAAGAATGCCTGCTTGGAAATAATCTTAAGTTTATAGAAGCAACAAAAAAAGAATTAGAACAGCTATAGGAGGAATTATTATGTTACATCCATCATATACAGAATTAATGAAGGTCATCAATGGTGACAGTGAAGAAGAGAAGTTATCTCAAGCCGTTATTCTATCGTGCTTGCAAGTGCAAAGAGAGCAAGACAGATCATCGCAGGAGATATGCCATTAGTAGAAGAAAAAGATGGTGCAAAACCATTATCTACAGCTGTTGAAGAACTTTGGGAAGAAAAAGTTAAGATTCTCGGAGATGACGAAGAAGCAGAAGAATAGAAACAGTAAGGAAAACAGGGTGCTTAGGGATTCCTAAACACCCTTATTTGTACAGATAGGGAGTTTTTTATGGACATTATTTTGTTACTTAAAACCGTATTACTTGGAATTGTTGAGGGGATTACGGAATGGTTACCGATCAGTAGTACAGGACATTTGATCTTAGCAGATGAATTTATCAAGCTGAACATGACAGCTGACTTTAAGGAGATGTTTGATGTTGTGATCCAGTTAGGTGCGATCATGCAGTCGTTGTCTTATATTTCCATAAGTTGAATCCATTTTCACCGAAGAAGAATCACGACGAGAAGATGGATACGATCATTTTATGGACAAAGGTAATTCTTGCAGTATTTCCAGCAGCAATTATTGGTATTTTGTTTGATGACTGGTTGAACGATCATTTTTATAATCCACCAGTTGTAGCAGCAATGCTGATTATCTATGGTGTTTTATTTATCATTATTGAAAACCGCAACAAACGAAGCAGAAGAAGACCAATGAATGATCTTTCCAGATTATCCTATGGAATGGCACTTGGAATCGGTGTATTTCAGATATTGGCATTAATTCCGGGTACATCTAGATCTGGTGCGACGATTCTTGGAGGAATCTTGCTTGGATGTTCTAGAACAGTAGCTGCTGAATTTTCATTTTTCTTAGGGATTCCTGTGATGTTTGGAGCAAGCTTATTAAAGATCGTGAAGTTCGGTCTTGCATTTACATCAACACAGTTGATCGTACTGATCGTAGGAATGGTTGTATCATTTCTTGTATCAATCGGAGCGATCAAATTCTTGCTTGGATATATTAAGAAGAATGACTTTAAGGCATTTGGTGTATACCGAATCATACTCGGTCTGTTAGTGATCGTGTATTTTGCATTCATCAAATAAGGAGTTTGTAAAACATGGATAAGAATTTATTTCTAAAGAATATGGAAGAGATGATCCAGATCGCAAAGACGAATGGTAATCAGATCGACCACAAAGAATTATTAGATTATTTTAGCGATTATGAATTAAATGAAGAAGCGAAAAAACTTCTGATCGCAAGTTTTGTAGAAGCTGGGATTCGCGTTCTGGGTGTTGATGAAGCACAGATCGTTGCAGAAGAAGAGGCGAAAGAAAAAGCTGACATTTCGGAAGAAGAACAGGGTGCGATCCGATTCTATGAAGAAGAATTAGAACAGATGGATCTTCCGGGAGAAGAAGAGCAAAAAGAACTGATCCATGCATGGCTTGTAGAGAAAGGAGATGGAGAAGCAGTCATTGAAAGCTTTCTTCCACAGATTCTTGAAATTGCAAGAACACATACGGGGAAAGGTGTTTTATTCGGAGATCTTGTGCAGGAAGGTAATATTGGCCTTTTGGAAGCAATGGCAATTTATCAGGGAAAAGACGCAGAAGGATTCCTTGCACATGCGAAGAGTGCAGTAGAAGATTCTATTTTAGATGCGATCGCAATGCAAAGAGGTTCTGACAGTGTTGGAGAAGCGATGGCGATCAAGGCAAATCGTCTGGATGATGCTTCTACTTTCTTATCAAAAGAGCTTGGAAGAGAACCAAAGATTGAAGAACTGGCAAAATATCTGTCCATGACAGAAGAGGAAGTCAAAGAGGTTATGAAAATATCCCTAGATGCTCTTTCAGTGATGGAAGCTGATATTAAACAGTCATAGAAGAAACAAATATCATATGGAACGCTTTGTGGAAGCAGATGGGAGGCTGATCTTATGAATATCCGAGAAAAACAAGAACAGACAGAGATGGAATTATTAAGTCCGTATGCGACACAAAGCATCCGTACAAAAGGAAGAAAAAAGCCTGAGGTGGAATGTGAGATAAGAACCTGTTTCCAAAGGGATCGGGATCGGATCGTCCATTGCAAGGCTTTTCGCCGTTTAAAAGATAAGACACAGGTATTTTTATCTCCAGTGGGCGACCATTATCGAACAAGGTTAATGCACACTTTGGAAGTATCGCAGAATGCCAGAACGATCGCAAGAGCATTAGATCTCAATGAGACATTGACAGAAGCGATCGCGCTTGGACATGACCTTGGGCATACACCGTTTGGACATGCGGGAGAACGAGTGTTAAATGAAATGAATCCAGCAGGATTTAAGCATAATGAACAAAGTGTCAGGGTTGCTCAGTGTCTGGAGAAGAATGGACAGGGATTAAATCTTACATGGGAAGTCTTAGATGGAATGAAAAATCATTCAATGCACAGCATGCCGCATACATTAGAAGGAAAAATTGTGCGGCTGGCAGACAAAATTGCATATATCAACCATGATATTGACGATTCCGTACGGGCTAAGGTTCTACGGGAAGAAGATCTTCCAAAAGAATTTACGGAAGTCCTTGGAACAACATATCGGGAACGGATCAATACGATGGTGCTTGATATTGTAAAACATAGTGAGAATCTGAATGATATTGTGATGTCAAAGGAAGTAAGAGATGCAATGATCGGTCTTCGAAAGTTTATGTTTGAGAGAGTTTATGAAGAACCAAATACGAAGAAAGAAGAAGACAAGATCAAGAATATCATTGGTCCGTTATATGAGTATTATCTGATACATGTTGAGCAATTGCCAGAATATAATAAGAAGATGATCGATAAACCAGGAGATGTACCTGTGGCAGTTTGTGACTATATTGCTGGAATGACAGACCATTTTGCAATTGAGAAATATACTGAGATTTTTTATCCCCAAATTTTATGCAAAAATAAAGGAAAATAAAAAAAGGTGTAGAATAATAATATATAGAGGGATTTTTTAAGGAGGGACAAGCGTTGATTTATGGTGAAGAAATCATAGAAGAGGTGCGAAGCCGGAACGATATTGTTGATCTGATTTCGACGTATGTACCGTTGAAGAAAAAAGGCAGTTCTTATTTCGGTTTGTGCCCGTTTCATAATGAAAAATCACCCTCTTTTTCTGTGAGCCGAGATAAACAGATGTATTACTGCTTTGGCTGCGGAGCCGGAGGTAATGTTTTTACATTTTTAATGGAATATGAGAATTTTTCTTTCCCGGAGGCATTAAAATATCTGGCAGAGAGAGCTGGAATGGAACTTCCGGAAGAGGAATTGAATGAAGAAGCCAAACGAGCGATGGATGAAAAAGCCAGGCTTCGGGAGATGAATAAACTTTCAGCCAATTATTTCTATTATCTGCTTCACAGCAAGCGGGGACAGAAAGGGCTTGCATATTTAAAAGACCGTGGGATCACAGATGCTACGATCAAACATTTTGGTCTTGGATATGCTGATATTTATAATGATGACCTGTATCGATTTTTAAAGAGTAGGGATACAGTGATGAAGATCTGAAAGATTCAGCTTTGGTGACGATCGATGAAAGACGTGGTGGAAGTGATAAGTTCTGGAACAGAGTGATGTTTCCAATCATGGATGTGAACAACCGCGTGATCGGCTTTGGAGGCAGAGTCATGGGAGATGGTTCGCCCAAATATTTAAATTCAAAAGAAACCAAATTATTTGATAAAAGCCGTAATCTTTACGGACTGAATTTTGCAAGAAGTTCAAGAAAGAAAGAGATTATCTTGTGTGAAGGATATATGGATGTTATTTCCATGCATCAAGCAGGATTTACAAATGCAGTCGCAGCACTTGGAACTGCATTTACAAGTGGTCATGGGACGCTGCTTAAGAGATATACAGAGAATGTCATTTTGTCATTTGACAGTGATGAGGCGGGGCAGCGAGCGATATTGCGAGCGATACCGATCTTGAAAGAAGCAGGACTTACGGTTCGTGTCCTTGATCTGACTCCGTATAAGGATCCTGATGAATTTATCAAAGGATTAGGAGCACAAGCACTGGAAGAACGAATCAGAAAAGCAATGAGCAGTTTTATGTTTCAGGTAAAAGTAGCCGCAGGAAGATATGATCAGGACGATCCAGAGTCGAAGACACAGTTTCAACATGAAGCGGCTAAACTGCTGGCAACGATTGAAGAACCGCTAGAACGCAAGAATTATATTGAAGCTGTTTCAAGAGAATATTATATCGGGGCAAAAGATCTGGAAGATCTTGTGAATTATTATGGGACTTCTGGATACAGCAGTGCTCAGAGACAGCAGACAACACCGCGTCAGCAGGAGAGACGTCTGCAAGTGAATGAGGCAAAAGAAGAGAAGAAGAAACAGCCGCAGAAACTGTTATTGACATGGATGGTCAATGAGCCACAGTTATTTGACAAACTAGAAGGAATCATCGGCCCCGATGATTTTTATGAACAGATTTACCATGGAGTGGCATTGTTACTCTTCAAACAATACGAAGAAGAGAAAGCAGTGATTCCAGGGAAAATATTAAATCAATATACAGATCTTGAAGACCAGAAGAAGATTGCAGAATTATTCAACACAACATTAAAGATCAGTCCATTAGCGGAAGATCGAGACAAGGCGTTGAATGATATCGTGCGAAGGGTCAAGGAAGACAGTATTGAACAACAGATGAACGCAACAAATGATATTTTGAGATGGCAGGATCTGATCAAGGAGAAAGCAAACCTTGCGAAACTGCATATTTCATTATAGGTTGGTTAAAATAGGAAGAGAAGAAAGGGACGAATTATGGAAGGTACAATGGAACAGTTCACCGAGAAACTTGCGGGTCTGGTGGAATTAGGAAAAAAAGAATAAAACTTTTTGGAGTATGCACAGATTGATTCATATTTTAAGGATATGAAACTAAATTCTGATATGATGGAAGCAATCTATGATTATCTGGAACAAAATGGAATCGATGTGCTGACTCTTGCCGCAGTTGCAGACGATGATGAAGATCTTGATGATCCAATCGAAGATGAAACAGAAATTGCTGTTCCTGATGGTGTCAGCATCGAAGATCCAGTCCGTATGTATTTAAAAGAGATTGGTAAAGTACCTCTTCTTAGTGCAGATGAAGAGATCAAACTTGCACAGAGAATGGAAGAAGGGGATGAAGCAGCGAAGAAGAAACTGGCAGAAGCCAACCTTCGTCTGGTAGTCAGCATCGCAAAACGTTATGTTGGACGTGGAATGCTCTTCCTTGACCTGATCCAGGAAGGAAATTTAGTCTTATTAAAGCCGTAGAGAAATTCGACTATCGCAAAGGATATAAATTCAGTACTTATGCGACATGGTGGATCCGTCAGGCAATCACAAGAGCGATTGCTGATCAGGCAAGAACCATCCGTATTCCAGTGCATATGGTAGAAACGATCAACAAACTGATCCGTGTATCCAGACAGCTTCTTCAGGAACTTGGAAGAGAACCTTCTCCAGAAGAAATCGCAGAGGAGATGGATATTCCAGTGGAAAGAGTTCGTGAGATCTTAAAGATCTCTCAGGAACCAGTATCATTAGAGACACCAATCGGTGAAGAAGAAGACAGCCATCTTGGAGACTTCATTCAGGATGAGAATGTACCAGTACCAGCGGATGCAGCAGCATTTACGCTGTTAAAAGAACAGTTAGATGAAGTACTTGGAACACTGACAGAGAGAGAACAGAAAGTCTTAAGATTACGTTTTGGATTGGATGACAGCAGAGCAAGAACTCTGGAAGAAGTTGGAAAAGAATTTAACGTTACAAGAGAACGTATCCGTCAGATCGAAGCAAAAGCACTGCGTAAGTTAAGACATCCAAGCCGCAGCAGAAAGTTAAAAGATTATTTAGATTAAGGTATGATTATGGAATTATCAAACAGATTAGAAACAATCGCATCTTTTGTCACAGAAGGTTATGTAGTGGCAGATATCGGGACAGATCACGGATACATACCAATCTATTTAACAAGTAATGGAAACTGCCCGAGAGCTTATGCGATGGATGTAAATAAAGAACCATTAAGCCGTGCCAAAACACATATTGAAGAAGAGAATGCAGGAGAGGTTGTATCCTGCATTCTTTCCGATGGATTACATGAACTGCCGCAAGATGATGTAGATTCTATTGTAATTGCAGGAATGGGTGGAGATCTGGTTGTCAGAATCTTAGAGCAGGACTTTGATAAATTAGCGAATGTAAAAGAACTGATCTTATCCCCACAGTCTCATTTAGAACGAGTGAGACATTTCTTAAATGATCATGGATTCCGGATTTTAGAAGAAGAATTTTTAAAAGAAGATGGAAAATACTACGTTGTGATCCGTGCAGTTCATGGAAAGCAACAGTATGACAAAGAGTGTTTTTATCGTTTTGGAGAAGAACTGATCCTCGCAAAACATCCAGTACTTCTTGAGTACTTAGATCAGGAATATGTCAAATATTCAAAAATCAAAGAAAGTCTTACAGACGATTCAAAAGAACATATCAGAAGACGAAAAGAAGAAGTGGAAGATTTACTTGGAGATATCATGGAGGCACTTTGTTATTATGAATTGTAGAGAACTGATCACATTTTTAGAAACAGAAGTTCCGTTAGAGACAGCAGAAGGCTGGGATAATCCGGGATTTCTTGTTGGAGATAAAGATAAAGAGATAAAGAAGTTTTAGTTGTATTAGATATCACAAATGAAGTTGTAGATTATGCGATTGATCAAAAGGCAGATTTTATCCTTGCACATCATCCGATCATTTTTTCAAAGATCAACAAATGCACGAGTGATGATTTCCTTCAGAAGAAATTATTAAAACTGATCCGCCACGATATATGTGCATATGGAATGCATACATGTTACGATGTCTGCAGAATGGGAGATCAAGTAGCAGATCGCTTGAATTTGAAGGAAATACAGGGACCAGTTGAGCTATCTAAAAGCCACAATGAGAAAGCGTTTGGAAAAGGAATAGGGATTGTTGCCAAGATTGAAGATGAGATCAGTGTTGGAGAATACGCAAAGAAAGTAAAAGAAGCATTTTCTTTGGAAAATGTCATGGTATTTGGCAATCTAGATACAAAGATCTCTAAACTTGCAGTTGTTCCAGGATCAGGGAGAAGTATGATCAGTGAAGCGAAAAGTACAGGAGCAGATGTATTTTTAACTGGAGATATCGGGCATCATGAAGGCTTGATGCAGTCGATATGGGAATGTGTGTGATCGATGCAGGACATTATGGATTAGAACAGGTATTTATTGATGATATGAAAGATCTGATCAGGACTCATTTCAGTGATATGAATGTGATCACATATAAGGCAGGAAGCCCTTATAAAGTTGTTTAAATAGTAGTTATATAAAAAGGAAGTGATGGCGTATGATCAAAGCCACAGTGAATCAAAGCATTTATGAAGTAAAAGAAGGAACAACACTTCTGATCTTGCGAAGCAGGTACAGCTGCCTCAGGAGCCGATCATTTTGCTTGCCTATATGGATGGAAAGTTAAGAGAATTATTTACTCCTATGACAAAAGACTGCCATGTGCGTTTTGTAACATTAAAAGAACAGGCAGGGTATATGGCATATAAACGAACTGCCACGCTTATGTTTCTGAAAGCATGCGAAGATCTGCTTGGAACTGGTGCAACGACAAAGATCGCATTAGATTATTCAATCGGAAATAGTATTTTTTGTGATTTCCTAGAAGATCGTGTGATAGATGATGCTTTTGCTCAATCCATTCAAAAACGTATGGAAGAGCTAGCCAAAGCGAATCTTCCGATCACAAAAAGATCGTTAGACACAGATCAGGCCGCAAAATATTTTGACAGAATAGGCCTTAAGGGAAAGAAAGAATTATTTCAGTTCCGCAGGGAATCAAAGACGAATATTTACTCGTTAGACGGATATGATAATTATTTTTATGGATATATGGCACCATCGACAGGATATATTCCAGCATTTTTGGTGTCTGCTTATCAGCATGGGGTAGTACTTCAGATTCCCAAAAGGAAACAGACAGAGGAAATCGTACCATTTACACCACAGCCAAAACTTTCCATGTGATGCAGCGTTCCAGAGAATGGACGAAAACGATGGGTGTTGACACGGTAGGTGCCTTAAATGATGAGATCACACATGGAAATATCAATCATCTGATCTTGTTACAAGAAGGATTGCAGGAAAAACTGCTAGCGGATATCGCGGATGAGATTGTAAGCAAGAATAAGAGAATCATCCTGATCGCAGGACCGTCATCTTCAGGGAAAACAACATTTTCCCACAGATTGTCTATTCAGCTTGAAATCGCTGGATTAACACCACACCCAGTTTCTATGGATGATTATTTCTTAGACAGGGAATTGTCTCCAAGAGATGAAAATGGAAATTATAATTTTGAGACGATCGCATCGTTGGATGTGGATCTTTTGACAAAACATATCAATCAATTGCTAGATGGAGAAGAGATTGATGTGCCAAGTTATAACTTTATTTCAGGAAAAAGGGAATATCGCGGACACAAATTAAAGATTGGAGAAAAAGATGTTCTGGTCATGGAAGGAATTCATGGATTAAATGGTACTCTTACGAATGAAATACCAGAAGATGCAAAATATAGAATCTATGTCAGTGCATTGAATCAGATCAACTTGGATGAACATAATAGAATCCCAAGTTCTGACGGAAGATTACTGCGAAGGATCGTGCGAGATGCCATGACAAGAGGAAATGATGCGAGAGAGACGATCTCCAGATGGGACTCTGTTAGAAAGGGAGAAGAAGACAATATTTCCCATATCAGGAAGAAGCAGATGTAATGTTTAATTCAGCACAGATCTACGAGATCGCAGTCTTAAAACAATATGCGGAGCCTTTGTTATTTGCGGTTCCAAAAGATTGTCCAGAGTATCAGGAAGCAAAAAGATTATTAAAATTTTTAGAATATTTTTTAAATATTCCAAGCGAAGCAATTCCAAAAACATCTCTTTTAAGAGAATTTATCGGTGGTAGTTGCTTTGAAGTGTAAGATATGATATAATAATTGGCGCTTAGTCGGACAAATGGTCGCGCGTTTCAGACGAAAGGGAAACGGTGAGGAAAGTCCGGGCTTCACAGGGCAGGATGCCGGATAACGTCCGGTAGGGGCAACCCTCAAGCTAGTGCAACAGAAATATACCGCCACATTCGTGGTAAGGGTGAAATGGTAAGGTAAGAGCTTACCGCCTGGCTGGTAACAGGCAGGGCATATGTAAACCTCATCCGAAGCAAGACCGAGATGAAACGATAGATCGGCCGATCTGTTTTCAGGTTGGGTCGCTGGAGCTTGCTGGTAACAGTAAGTCGAGATAGATGACCATTCAACGACATAACCCGGCTTATCGTCTGGCTAAGCATTATGAATAAGAATGATAGAGAAGTTGTAAGAGAAATCATAAGTAGATCTTACAACTTCTTTTTTTGATATGTAAAAAGAAGTTATAACAAATGTATTTCTTTCAGAAACCAGAAAAATCTTGAAAGAAATTGCAGATATATATATAAAAATGACGATAAAATGGACAAATCAAACTATTCGTGAAAGAACTTTCAAAATATCAAAAAAACTTGAAATTAATTTTAAAACAGATATACTAAAGATAACGAAAGCAGGAAAGGGAGGAATTAAAAATGAATCCGAAAGTTGAGAATTTAAAAGGAAAACTGATCGTATCCTGCCAGGCATTGCCAGATGAACCATTACATTCTTCTTTCATCATGGGAAGAATGGCACTTGCTGCAAAACAGGGTGGAGCATCGGGAATCCGCGCAAATACACCAGAGGATATCAAAGAGATCAAAACACAGGTAGATCTTCCGGTGATCGGAATCATCAAGAGAAATTACGATGACTGTGAGATTTATATTACACCAACGATCAAAGAGATTGACGAATTAATGGAAGCGAAACCAGAGATCATAGCATTAGATGCAACAATTTCAAGCCGACCAAAGGGACAGAAATTAGATGAGTTCTTCCATGAGATCAAAGAAAAATATCCAGATCAACTACTAATGGCAGATTGTTCTACAATCGAAGAAGCACTCCATGCAGATGAATTAGGGTTTGATTTTATCGGAACGACAATGGTTGGTTATACAAAACAAAGCAAGGATCTTAAAATCGATGAAAATGATTTTGAAATCTTAAGAACAATCCTTTCAAAAGTAAAACATCCAGTGATCGCAGAGGGAAATATCAATACACCAGCAAAGTTAAAGAGAGTTTTAGAACTAGGAGCGTTTTGTGCAGTTGTAGGTTCAGCGATCACAAGACCACAGCTCATCACAAAATCATTTGCAAATGCTATCAAATAAAAGCATTTTTAAAAGGATCATGTATGGATTATTATGTAAAATCGGTCATACCGATCATTGAATCAAATTATGAAAATTTTACAGCTCTGGAAAAAATATTGCGGATTTCTTTATGAAAAATGAAGAAAAATGGACTTTTCAGCAAAAGAGATCGCAAAACACTTGTTTGTTTCAGAAGCTTCGTTATCAAGATTTGCAAAAAAATGTGGATTTCGAGGCTATCGAGAATTTATTTATCAATATGAGGAATCATTTGAAGAGAAAAATAAAGAACTCACGGGACATACAAGAACCGTGTTAAATATGTACCAGGAGTTGTTAAATAAGACATACAGCCTGATGGACGAAGCACAGATCATAAGGATCTGTGAGAAATTAGGACAGGCAAAGAGAGTGTTCGTATGTGGGAAAGGAAGTTCCGGCCTTGCAGCGAGAGAGATGCGTCTAAGATTTATGAGAATTGGAGTAGATATCAATTCGATTCAAGATCCAGATCTGATGAGAATGCAGGCAGTATTCCAAAAGGAAGGTTGTCTTGTAATCGGGATCAGTATCAGTGGAGAGAGTGAAGATGTTTGTTATCTATTAGAAGAATCAAAAAAACGAGGAGCGGACACCATCTTGATCACAGGAAAAAATAAGGATGACTATGAGGATATCTGTGACGAATTAGTTTTGATCGCATCAAGAAAATATTTAGATCATGGAAATGTTATCTCTCCACAGTTTCCAATCCTTATTATGTTAGATCTTATATATTCTTACTATTTAGAACACGATAAAAGAAAAAAGAAACCATGCACGATGACACTGTGCGCGCATTAAAAGGAGAAAGATCATGAGAATCATCAAAACAAAATCATACGAAGAAATGAGTAAAAAAGCAGCAAACATCATTGCATCTGTAGTCACATTAAAGCCAGACTGCATGTTAGGACTTGCAACAGGATCATCACCAATCGGAACATATGATGAATTAGTAAAGAAATACGAAGCAGGAGATCTTGATTTCTCAGAAGTTACAACAGTAAACTTAGACGAGTACAAAGGATTACCAAAAGAAAATGAACAGAGCTATTACTATTCATGCATGAATACTTATTCGATAAAGTAAATATCAATCCAGAAAAAACATATCTTCCAGATGGAACAAACTTAAACAGTGAAGAGGAAGCAGCACGTTATGAAGCATTGGTACAGTCTTTAGGAACGGTTGATCTTCAGTTATTAGGATTAGGAAGAAACGGACATATTGGATTCAACGAGCCAGGGGATCATTTTGAAGATGGAACACACTGCGTAGACTTAAAAGAAAGCACGATCGAAGCAAACAAACGATTCTTCGAATCAGCAGATGATGTACCAAAACAGGCATACAGCATGGGAATCGGAACGATCATGCGTTCTAAGAAGATCTTATTAGTTGTCAGCGGAGAAGAAAAAGCACAGGCATTAAAAGACAGTATTTATGGACCAGTAACACCAGAAGTACCAGGATCTATCTTAAGATCCATCCAGATGTAACAATTATTGCAGATGAAGCAGCTATGTCATTGATCAAATAGTTGAATATGTAGAATAAAAATGAAGATTCAATCTATTAAAACAGTGTATTTTAGTGCGACAGGAAATACAAAGAACGTCGTAAAGTCAATAGGAGAAACAATTGCAAGGAATATGAATCTTTCATATAAAGAGATTGACTTTACACTTCCACAAGCTCATAAAGATAGCTATGAATTTACAAAAGAAGAACTAGTGATCTTTGGAACTCCTGTGTATGCGGGAAGAGTTCCAAACAAAGTACTTCCGATGATACAAGGATTATTTCAAGGAAATGATGCATTTGCAGTACCAGTTGTTACATTTGGGAACAGAAACTATGACAATGCATTGATTGAATTAAGAAATGAACTAGAAAACAATCATTTTCATACGATTGCAGCAGGAGCGTTCGTAGCACAGCATGCTTTTACAGATCAATTAGCAATGATGCGCCCAAGTAAGTCAGATCAGGAAGAAATCAGAGGGTTTGCTAAGCGTATCGTAACGATCATAGAAATGATACAAACATTGGGAGAAATTCCGAAACCAGTTCATGTAAAAGGAATTGAGCCAATCCCGCCATATTATACCCCACTTGGAATTGATGGCAAACCAGCGAAATTCTTAAAGGCAAAACCAAAGACAAAAAGTAATTGTGATCACTGTGATCTTTGTGTGAAAGTCTGTCCAATGGGATCGATCAATTCAGAAGATCCAAGTAAAATTGATGGAATTTGTATCAAATGTCAGGCATGTGTAAAAAAATGTCCAAAACAAGCAAAATATTTTGATGATCCGGCATTTTTATCACATGTTGAAATGTTAAAGAGAAACTATCAAAGAGCTGCTAAAAATGAAATTTTTGTGAGTGATGGCAGAGAAAATGAAATACAATAATTTTTAATCAAGTGGATGAAAACATCATTTTTCTGATATAATTAATTTATCAGCAAAATGGTGTTTTTGCTATTTTCTTTGCGGATCATAAATTGAAATTATTCTGTAAAGATTTCCTCCACTTTACAAAAGAAGCATTTTCACGCTTTTTCAAGATTTTGTGGCCATCCTTTTTATCAAATACGTTATGGGCACTTGCGACACCAATTCAAACAGGAATCTTAGGCCGCTTATCCGCAGATGCGATTGCAGCCAATTCTGTTTCTACGACGATGTTTCAGTACTTGAAGTTATAACCATCGGAGAAGCCTCAGCATCTGCTGTATTGATCGGAACAACGATCGGGGAAAACAGAGGAACTACAAAAGTAAAAGAATACAGTAAAACACTGCAAGTTATTTATCTGATCATAGGAAGTGTTCTTGGAATCAGCTTGTTTTTCCTAAGGATTCCATTGTTATCTCTCTATGATCTGACACAAAATGCATATCAAATGGCAGACCAGATTCTGATCATTTTATCCATCGTGATGGTTGGCATGTCATACCAGATGCCAACAGGAATTGGAATCATCAAAGGCGGTGGAGACGTAAAATATATGATGTATCTGAATCTGATCTCAACCTGGGCGATCGTGATGCCGCTTTCATTTTTAGGGGCATTTGTATGGAAATTGCCAGTACCGATGGTTGTGTTATTGCTGAATTCAGATCAGTTGTTTAAGTGTATACCAACGTATCTGTATGTGAAGAAGGATCAGTGGATCAAGGTTTTGGTTTGATGATCAATACCTTGCCATTTGCAGATTCAAATGATAAGATAATTGATAAAACAAAATCAATTGCAACACACTAAGGCAATGAAACTTCTATGAATAATCTAAAAATAACTGCATATACTCTTTCTTAAAGGAGAGTATGTGACATTGAAGAAGAAAATAGAAATCGCAGCCATCCTATGTTCTATCGGCATCTGCAGCTTTGGACAAAATGTCTTCGCAGGAGAATTCCTAAGATTACCAGCCCAAACCAATGCCAAAGTAGAACAAGTGGTGCAGACAAGACTTTTGGAAGAACAAAGAGCGTACCTTATGCAGGCACAGCTTATGACGAAAGTCAATTTAGAACAACAGATTAAAGACAAACCCGTCTATATTCCAAAAACAAAGCATGTAGTCACCCAAAGAGAACGATCGATTCTTGAGAGGATCGTGGAAGCAGAAGCAACCGATAAAGATGAAAAAAGCAAGATACTTGTAGCAAATGTAATTTTAAACCGTGTAAGAAGTAAAGAATTTCCAAACTCGATTGAAGCCGTTGTGTTTCAGAGAGCTTATGGGAAAGTCCAGTTTTCACCGACAGCGGATGGAAGATATGAATCCGTCCATATCACAAAGAGTACAAAAAGAAGCGTAAAAAAAGCATTAGAAGATGGAATCGACTATTCCGAAGGAGCATTATATTTCGTAGAAAAAACGATGGCAAATCCCAAAAATGTTTCATGGTTTGATGAGGCACTTACCAGATTGTTTACCTATCAAGGACATTCTTTTTACAAATAATGCTTGACAAGGAAAGATAAAAGTATTATGATTTTAAACAAATAGAAAAGAAACCGTTGAGAAAGAGTAGTAAGCAGGATTAGAATGATTCAAAGAGAGCTGCAGGTGGTGAGATTGCAGTATGATTTCCCTGGTGAATGGACTTTCGAGGGTGATTTTGAAAGTAACAAGTAGGAATCGCCGGGCACCCGACCCGTTACCAGAGTGGGCATATATGATAGTATATGATTTAAGTGGACACACCTAGTGTCAATTTGAGTGGTACCGCGGATAATTCGCCTCAAGCTATTTGCTTGGGGCTTTTCTTTTTTTCTATTTGAAGAAACGTACAACTTAAATAAAAAGGAGAAGAAATTATGAGAACAATGAAAAAAATATTAGCAGCGGGATTAACAGCAGTTATGGCAATGTCATTAATGGTTGGATGTGGAAGCAAGAAAGATGACAGTTCATCTAAAACATATAACTTAGGAATCATCCAGTTTGCAGAACATGGTTCTCTTGATAACTGCCGCAAAGGATTTTTAAAAGGTTTAGAATCTGAAGGTATCAAAGAAGGAGAAAACTTAAAGATTACATACAAAAACTCACAGGCAGATACAGCCACAGATAACCAGATCGCATCAAATTTTGCATCAAAGAAATTAGATATGATCTGTGCGATTGCAACACCAAGTGCACAGAGTGCATACAATGCAACAAAAGACAGTGATATCCCAGTTGTTTATACAGCTGTTACATCACCAAAAGCTGCAGGATTTGTAGATAAAGAAGGAAAGAATGTTGGAAATATCACAGGAACTTCCGATCTTGTACTTGCAGATAAACAGTTAAAACTGATTCGTCAGATGATGCCAAAAGCAAAGAATGTCGGAATCTTCTACAGCACAAACGAAGCAAACTCCAAAGCAGGAATCGAAGCTTATGAAAAAGTAGCTGATAAATATGGATTCAAGATCATCACACAGGGAATCACAGCTTCCGCAGATATGCCAATGGCAGCAGACAGTTTACTGAAGAAAGTAGACTGCATCACAAACTTAACAGACAATTTAGTAGTCAGCAACATGCAGACATACCTTCAGAAAGCAAACAAATTAAATATTCCAGTTTTCGGATCTGAAGTAGAACAGGTAAAATTAGGATGTGTAGCTTGTGTCGGAATTGACTTCGTAAAATTAGGAAAACAGACAGGTAAGATGGCAGCTAAAATCTTAAAAGGCGAAGAAAAAGCAAAAAATATGAAATTCGAAACATTTAACAATGGAGATGTCATCATTAATACAGCAGCAGCTAAGAAGATTAACATGACAATCAGCAAAGATGTGCAGAAACAGGCAAAACAGACATTTGACAAGATCAGCGCACCAGAAAAATAATCAGGAGATGTAAATATTATGGAACAATTGATCATAGGCGTATTTGAGCAGGGATTTATCTATGCGATCATGGCGCTTGGCGTATATATCACATACAAAATATTAGACTTTCCGGATCTGTCCGTAGACAGTACTTTCCCATTAGGAGCAGCAGTGACAACCGTCATGCTCTCCTCAGGAAAGAACCCACTGCTTGCATTAATTGCAGCAACAGCAGCCGGAGCAATTGCAGGAATGGTCACAGGAATCATACATGTAAAATTCAAAGTCAGAGACTTATTATCCGGAATTATCGTTATGACAGGTCTTTATACCTTAAACTTAAGAATTGTAGGAGGAAGCGCAAATGTTCCATTATTTAACTACAAATCCGTATTTGATAATGACTTCATCAACGGAATCTTCCCAGAAGCATTAGCACCATATAAGACGGTGATCATTATTTTTATCATCATGATCATTGCCAAAATATTATTAGACTTATATTTAAAAACAAAATCAGGATACCTGTTAAGAGCCGTTGGAGATAACGAGACAATCGTAACATCTCTTGCAAAAGACAGTGGATTTGTGAAGATCGTAGGACTTGCGATCTCAAACGGATTAGTTGCATTAGCTGGAAGTGTTATGTGTCAGCAGCAGAGATTCTTTGAAATCTCTATGGGAACTGGAACGATCGTTATCGGACTTGCCAGTGTTATCATTGGAACAAACGTATTTAAAGGAAATCTTATCAAAGCAACAACTGCAGTTGTCATCGGTTCTGTGATCTACAAAGCATGTGTAGCGATCGCGATCGAAGTAGGATTACCAGCAACAGACTTAAAATTGATCACAGCAGTCTTATTTCTGATCATTCTGATCATCAGTATGGACCGTAAGAAGAAGGTGAAAAAGGCATGATTGAATTAAAACATATCGACAAATATTATAATATCGGAACAGTCAATGAAGTCTGCCTGTTCAAAGACTTCAATCTGACGGTAGATGACGGAGATTTCATTTCTGTGATCGGAAGTAATGGTTCAGGAAAGACATCCATGTTAAACCTGATCTGCGGAAGCTTAGAAGCGGAAGCAGGAAATATTATTTTAAATGGAGAAGATATTTCTCATCAAAAAGAGTATATCAGACAGAGAAAAATTGGACGTGTTTATCAAAATCCAGCAATGGGAACCTGCCCATCTATGACAATCCTTGAAAATATGTCTCTTGCAGACAATAAAGGAAAGAAATTTGGACTTGGATTTGGTACAAATAAGAAGAGAGTTGACTATTACAGAGAATTATTAAGCCAATTAGGACTTGGACTGGAAGACATGATGGGAAGTAAAGTAGGTTCCTTATCAGGAGGACAGAGACAGGCAATGGCACTTCTTATGACAACGATGGCACCAATTGAGATCTTAATACTTGATGAACATACTGCTGCACTTGATCCAAAGACAGCAGAACTGATCATGGAGTTGACAGGAAAAGTTGTCAAAGAAAAGAAACTGACAACGATCATGGTTACACATAACCTGCGTTATGCCGTAGAATATGGAAATCGTATTCTTATGATGCATCAGGGACATGCGGTACTTGATAAAGCTGGAGAAGAGAAAGCAAAATTAGTTGTTGATGATCTTCTGGATCAGTTTAATCAGATTAGTATTGAGTGTGGAAATTAAATTTTTAAATTGTATAACGGAAATGTATCGAGTATTCATAAAAACATAAAAAAAAGATAGAAGTACGAAAAACGAATTCCATTGACGGATTTTTTGCAAAACGCTGATCCGCCAACACTCCTGCACAACTCACTGCGTTCAAACAGTGCCCGTGTTGGCTGCGATTTTGCATTCTATGGAATCCTATCATTTCGTACCTCTATCTTTTATGTTTATGAATACCTGAAGACATTCTCGTATAAAATTAAAGAATTTTCAAGCGGAAGGGTGTGTATGTTAGACGTTATAATATTCCACCAATAATTTCCGTCATTCAAAGCACAATCTTGTGAAGTCTGTAGACTTTTGTTATAATGATGTTAGATGATACTAACTATACGTTAGAGAAGACTAACTTCTAGAAGCGAAAGGAACTATATATGTATTTAGAAATAAAAGATATGAAAAAAAGCTTCGGATCAGGCGAAAGCTATAATCAAGTACTAAAAGGAATCACAACCAACATCGAACAAGGGCAGATGTGTGTTATCCAAGGAAACAGTGGTTCAGGAAAATCTACAATGCTAAACTGCATCGGCGGATTAGATACTATGGATTCTGGTTCAGTCAAAGTCGATGGCAATGAAATATCAGGATTAAATGCAGATGAGCTCTCCGAATACCGCAGAGCTAATCTAGGGTTTATCTTCCAGTTTTATAATCTGGTACCAAATCTTACAGTCAAAGAAAATATAGAGATCTGTCAATTTTTAACGGAAGATCCATTGGATATGGAAGAACTGCTAGATACGCTCGGACTAACAGAACATCAAGATAAATTTCCTGCACAATTATCCGGTGGACAGCAGCAGCGATGTGCAATTGCAAGGGCGTTGATCAAGAATCCAAAGCTGCTTCTTTGCGACGAACCGACAGGAGCTCTTGATTCGAAAACATCCAAAGATATCTTGATCTTATTAGAGAAGATCAATCAGCAATATGGCACAACCATGCTGATCGTAACGCATAATAATGCAATCCGCAATATGGTACATAAGGTTATTATCATCAAAGATGGTCAGATCAGTGAAGATTACGAAAATGAAACAAGATTACCAGCAAAATCACTGGAGGATCTTTAGATGGAAAAAGTATTGAGAAAAAGAGCATGGAGAGATTTAAAAGAAAATAAATTCCGCTATTTTGCACTTGCTTTTTTGATTATTATCAGTATGTATTTGGTCATCAGTCTGGTAGGTGCAGCGGATACGATTGTTGATGGAACTACAAAGCAGGCAAAGAAACATAAGCTGGAAGATGGACAGTTTCAGGTATTTGTGCCACTAACGACAAAACAAAAAGAAAACTTTACAAAGAAAGGGCTTACAGTAGAAGAGACATTTTATCTTGATTTTAGACAAAAAGATGGAAGTAAGTTAAGAATCTTTAAGAATCGTAAAAAAGTCAATAAAATTAATCTGGATGAAGGTCGATTAGCAAAAAACAAAAGTGAAGTTGTTGTAGAAAAACGATATGCACAAGAACACAACTTAAAAACAGGATCAAAGATCACGATTGACGGCAACTTCTATAAAATAACAGGAATCGGATCAGTTCCAGACTACGATGCATGTTATGAAAAGTTATCAGACAGTACTGTAGACAGCAAACAGTTTGGACTTGCATTTGTGACAGAAGATGCTTATGAAAATCTAAAAGACAATGAAAATAGTATTCAGTCTGAGGAATATATCTATGCATACCGATTAAATGGTGCAATGACTCAGAAACAGTTGAAAAATAAATTAAAGAAGATCACATTTAACCCGGATGATGTCGATGATCCATATTTTAAAGATTACTGGGAAGAAACTGCAGGAAAGAAAGATGACATCAAAGACGGAATCAAAAAACTTACAGATGCAAGTACCCAGATGTCAGACGGATTAAACAAACTAAGTGAAAACAACGAAACATTGCAAAAAGGTGCCAATCAGATTTTTCAGGCATACTTAAAAACAGCAGAAAGCCAGTTGACCTCCTTTGGTGTAACATCATTGACAGAAAATAATTATGCGAATATTCTAAAAAGTTTGATCGCAAAGTCAAGTGATGGGTTGACAAGATTATCCTTAGAATCAGCAAAAGAACAGCTGGATGCCTTAAAAACATATAGAGATGGAATCAAGGCTTATACAAATGGTGTTAAAAAAGCATCAGATGGAAGTAGTAAGTTAAAAGAAGGAACTGATCAATTGGAAGAAGGAACAAAAGAACTGATGAAAGCATTTGATATGGAAACATCGAATCTGACTCAGTTTTTAAAGGCAGATGACAACATAAGAATTGGAGCAGCGGCAGGTGATCAGGTCATTAGTAAACTTGCTGGAATGGTAGCAGGTGTCATCATTATGATCTTATTTACCTATGTAATATCTGTTTTTGTCATTCATGAAATTGAGAAAGAAAATAGTATTATTGGAACATTGTATGCGCTTGGAGTGATAAAGAAGCAGCTTCTAAAATATTATTTAACAGTTCCTGTGATCGTAACATTTCTGGCTGGATTAGCAGGAACGATCATTGGATATAGTCCGATAGGAATTCCAACACAGATGCAGGATTGTTATGATTATTTTTCTATACCAGATTTGAGTCCAGAACTTTTAATCTATCTATTGGTGTATGGAATTGTTATGCCGCCACTTGTTGCAGTGATCGTAAACTATTTTGTTATAAGAAAGAAACTGTCAAGGCCAGCACTTTCTATGATAAGAAATGAGCAAAAGAAGAGTCATATTTCAAAAGTCAAATTAGGCAATATGCCATTTCTTACAAAATTCAGGATCAGGCAGTCACTGCGTGAGGCAAGAGCCGGATTTACGGTAGTATTTGGAATGTTTATTGCACTGTTGGTTATGATGATCGGTCTGGACTGTTATGTGATGTGTGATCATATCAGCAAAGAAAATAAGAAAGACACAAAATTTGAATATATGTATACATAATAAA
>ENA-OQCS01000385-OQCS01000385.1-human-gut-metagenome-genome-assembly--contig:-NODE-385-length-24531-cov-2.664604_pt1 | contig 24531 bp, 34 predicted proteins | sample MGYA00242757_ERZ504575 | MGnify/ENA primary metagenome ERZ504575 (study PRJEB26092, sample SAMD00036297) | human gut metagenome | host: Homo sapiens | study: EMG produced TPA metagenomics assembly of... | reverse complement strand
GCATTCTTTCTTCCTTTTTGCTCAGGCCTCTGCAGCAGCTTCCTCTGCTTCCGCTTCTGCCATCGCCTGTTCGTACTGTTTCAGGATAATGGTCTGAATTTTTTCTCTGGTTCCGGAGTTGATCGGATGTGCGATATCGCGGTACTCCCCGTCCGTAGCCTTACGGCTCGGCATTGCGATGAACAGTCCTTTTTCTCCTTCAATCACCTTGATATCATGTACAACAAATTCGTCATCGATTGTGATAGACACAACCGCCTTCATTTTTCCTTCTTTTGTTACCTTGCGTACTCTCACGTCTGTAATGTTCATAAACTTTTATGCCCCTTTCACCCCATAATCAGATGGCGTATCTTTCGTTTTTTCGACAACAATTTTGATGCCGTCCTCCCCACAGTGATAGGAGTTTGCACGGATGGTGTCCCTGCTCTCCACAATACAGTTTTCAATGTGAGTGTTGTCTCCGAGATATACATCATTTAAGATGATAGAATTTTTAATCACACAGTTGTTTCCAACATATACCTTCTTGAACAAAACAGAGTTCTCAACCTGTCCGTTGATGATACAGCCGCTGGATACAAGAGAATTTTTCACTGTGCAGCCAGGATTGTATTTTGCCGGCGGAAGATCGTCGATCTTGGAGTAGATGCCCGGATACTGTCCGAAGAAGTAATCTCTTACCTCCGGTTTGAGGAAATCCATGTTGGTTCTGTAATAGGAATCTACGGTAGCAATGTTGCTCCAGTAGGTATTGATCTTGTATCCGTAAATCCGTTTCAGGTTTTGTAACGGATTAAAATATCCTTTACAAAGTCGTAGCGGTCTTCCTGTGCGCTGCGCTCAATCATTTCGATCAGCTGGCGACGGCGGATGACATAGATACCGGTAGAGATCACGTTGGAGCTCGAAACCATCGGTTTTTCCTCGAACTCCTCGATGCGGCAGTCCTCATTCATCTTCAGGACGCCGAAGCGGCTGGTATCTGCTTCCTTGGAATCCGTGCATACCACGGTAACATCCGCACGTTTTGCAATATGGTATTCCAGTACCTTATTGAAATCCAGTTTGTATACGCCATCTCCCGATGCGATGACTACGTACGGTTCATGGCTGTTTTTCAGCATGTCAGGTTCTGACTGATCGCGTCTGCCGTTCCACGGTACCACCAGCTGTTATCTGATGTAACGGTTGGAGAAAATACAAACAGACCGCCATGTTTTCTTCCGAAATCCCACCATTTGGAAGAGCTCAAATGTTCATTTAAGGATCTGGCGTTGTACTGTGTCAGGACAGCACCTTCTGAATATGAGAGTTTGCCATGCTTGACAGCGCAAAATCGATGCTGCGGAAGCTGCCTGCGACCGGCATAGCTGCAACGGCTCTTTTATTGGACAGCTCTCTCATTTTGTTGTTGTTACCGCCTGCAAGAATAATTCCCAATGCTCTCATATTACTCACCGTCCTTTTCTACAATTGCTCCGCCGGACGGAAGTGTGCCATCCGGGTAATCCTCAGGGGAAGTTTCGCCGGAAATGCAGACATTCTTTCCAATGGTTACGCCATCCGGAATGACTGCCTTTTCTCCAACGGTCACAAGTCCGAATCCGTAAATATTCGGTTTTAAGACGTTCGGCGCTTCCTCGCCAACGCCCATCACAACATGTTTGCCGACATGTACGTTTTCTGCAATAATGGCCTTATTGACCTGGGTTCCCTCGCCGATTGTGCTGTGGCGCATAATAATAGAATCTCTTACAACAACACCCTTTTCAATGCGCACATCCGCACCGATGACGGAATTATGTACCTCTCCGTAGATTTCAGCGCCCTCGCCGATAATACAGCGGTCGATGACAGCGTCCCCGGAAACATACTGCGGACGGATGATATCACCTTTGGTATAGATCTTCCAGAACTCCTCATATAAATTGAATTCCGGAATAATATCGATCAGCTCCATATTTGCTTCCCAGTATGAGCCAAGCGTTCCGACATCTTTCCAGTAGCCGTTGAACTCATACGCAAACAGGCGTTTTCCGTTGTCGCGGCAGTACGGCAGAATATGTTTTCCGAAGTCACAGCTCGCTGATCCTTCAGGGCTGTCAGAGATTCCTTTAATGCTTTCCAGCTGAAAATATAGATGCCCATAGAAGCGAGGTTGCTTCTCGGGTGCTCCGGTTTTTCTTCAAATTCGGTAATTCTTCCGTTTCCGTCTGTGATCATGACACCGAAACGGCTTGCTTCTTCAATCGGTACCGGCATACATGCGATGGTCACATCTGCGTGGTTTGCTTTGTGATAGTCAAGCATCACCTCGTAATCCATTTTGTAAATGTGGTCGCCGGAAAGAATCAGAACATATTCTGGATTGTATGTTTCCATATAAGCCATGTTCTGGTAAATTGCATTTGCAGTTCCTGTATACCATTCGCTGTTTGTACTTTTTTCGTATGGCGGCAGAACGGTTACGCCGCCTTCGTTTTTATCGAGATCCCACGGAATACCGATTCCGATATGGGTATTCAGCCGCAGCGGCTGATACTGGGTCAGTACGCCTACCGTATCAATTCCTGAATTGATACAATTACTGAGCGGGAAGTCGATGATTCGATACTTTCCGCCAAATGCTACTGCCGGTTTTGCCACTTTCTCCGTGAGCACACCGAGACGGCTTCCCTGGCCGCCTGCCAGCAGCATTGCTATCATCTCTTTCTTAATCATGCAATCACCTCTTGTCGTATCTAAAGATTTGCAGTAACTGTAAGAATGTACGGCATACTTCCTGTCTGCCTTCAGAAATGATCCCCTGTCGGTCCTGGCTTTTCATATCCACGCACTTCTTTGATAACTACAAGGTAAATTATACCACACTTCCGTCACATTGTGAACGTTTTTTATAATTTTTCTTTATTTTTTTCTTATATTTTATTACTTTTGACTATGCATTTTTCAACCTGTCAGAACCGCATCATGATTTTCAACAATTTTCGACAAACCGTTTATTATTTTTTTACCAGTTTTTGTCATTTCCCGTCGTTTTCATTTTGCAACATTGCATTTTGCACATGATCTGCTCCATAATGTTTATCTATTATTTTTTATTTCATTTTCATTTTCCTGTGCTTTTTTTTCTTTTACTTTTCCGGCAAATACGTGTATACTATTAGCCAGAACAGTTCCGGCCGGATTCCGGGGAAACGGCTTTGGATTTTACTCTGTTCTTTCCTATGATTAATTGAGAAAATTTCCCCAATTCAGTGAAAAGACACATTGAAGGAGATACTATGTACGAAGTAGATTTCAGTAAACCAATCCATATACATTTTATCGGCATCGGCGGCATCAGCATGAGCGGCCTTGCTGAAATTCTTTTAAAAGAAAATTTTACGATTTCCGGTTCCGATGCAAAGGAAAGTGACCTGACCCGCCACCTGACTTCTCTTGGCGCGCAGGTTTTCTACGGCCAGAAGGCGGAAAATATCATTCCTGGCATCGACCTTGTCGTTTACACCGCAGCGATCCACCCGGACAACCCGGAATTTGCCGCCGCCAAAGCTGCCGGCATTCCGATGCTGACCCGTGCTGAACTGCTTGGACAGATCATGCGCAACTACAATACGCCGATCGCCGTTTCCGGTACCCACGGAAAGACGACGACAACCTCCATGCTCTCCCACATTCTGATGGCAGCCGACTGTGACCCAACGATTTCTGTCGGCGGTATTCTTCCGTCCATCGGCGGAAATATCCGTGTCGGCCATTCCGAAACTTTCCTGACCGAAGCATGTGAGTACACCAACAGTTTCTTAAGTTTCTTCCCGAAAATCGGCATCATCCTCAATATGGATGCGGATCATCTTGACTTTTTTAAGGATATTGATGATATCCGCCATTCCTTCCGCGAATTTGCCCGTCTGCTCCCGGCCGACGGCATGCTGATCATCAACGCCGATACGCCGAAATACGATTACGTAACCGAGGCCTTGGCTGCAAAATTGTCACCTACGCGCTGGAGAATCAGGCTGTCGCTGATTATACCGCTGCCAACATCACCTACGATGAGTTCGATCACCCGTCCTTCGACTGCATCTGCCGTGGCGAGCTGCGCGGTCGCTACACGCTGATGGTTCCGGGACTTCACAACGTTTCCAATGCGCTGGCCGCTATTGCACTGGCGGATGAACTGCAGCTGCCGGAAAACGCCATCCACGAAGGCTTTGCCACCTTCCGCGGAACCGACCGCCGTTTCCAGTATAAGGTACATACCACGGAGCAAAGGTGATCGACGATTATGCGCATCATCCAACCGAATCCGTGCAACGATGGAAGCCGCTGAAAACTGTGCGCACAGAACACTGTGGTGCGTCTTCCAGCCGCATACCTACACCAGAACGAAAGCGCTGCTCGATGATTTCGCTGCCGCTCTTTCCCTGGCAGACCATGTGGTTCTCGCCGATATTTACGCAGCCAGAGAAACCGATACGCTCGGCATCTCCTCCAAAGATATCCAGGAGCGCATTGTAAAACTCGGCACTGCCTGCGAATATTTCCCATCCTTTGCGGAAATCGAAAACTATCTGAACGAAAATCTTGCCGAGGGCGACATGCTGATCACCATGGGCGCCGGAGACGTGTAAAAATCGGCGAGGAGCTTCTTGCTTCCGAAAAATAAATCATTCTTTCGCTTCACCTGCTCCCTGTGGAAAATGGAGTTTTCCTTTTTTCCACAGGGTCTTTTTTTGCTCCGAATCCACACAATCTGCCTTTTCGCCAAATAGTTACGCACATTTTTATTCACAGCTATTTTCCTGTATTTTCGCCTGTTTTCAGAGTTATCCACATTGTCCACAATTTTATACACATTTTTACGATCCACACAATGTGGATTTCCTGTGTATAACTTTGTTTACATAACGATATCACCAGAAAGTCCTATACTTCCCTGTTTTCCTCCATTTTTCAACATTTTTGGTAGATGATAATATTTCACAAAACGGATTTCTCCACATTATCCACATTGTCCACAGTCCTTTTTCATCCACCGTGCCTTTTTCCCGGAATGTTTTTTCCGCAAAACACCTATTCACTTGTCGAAAATACTGTGTTATACTTGATTGTGTATGAGAAGGCAAGACGTATAATAAAAAACAGATCGCTAAAAGTAAAAATCTGCCGCACGATAAGAACAGGATGGTGTAATTTTGAGTATGCTGACATTAAACAATGACTGCCTGGCCAGTGTGACTGCTGTGCGGATCTTTTTCTGGAACAATATATGCCCGCAGCCAACGGAGAATTTGTAAAAGTGTACCTTTATCTGCTGAAGCTGGTCAAAGACCATCAGCAGGATTCCACTCTGTCATCGATGGCAGATTTTTTCCTGCACGGAAACGATATCGTCCGGGCGCTGAAATACTGGGAGAAGCAGGGACTCCTCTCGCTCTCCTACACCTCCGGGGAAAGCGTTCCGACCGGAATCGCCTTTCTGCCGTTTGTCCGGAAGGAAGAAAGCGGAATCCTTCCAACACCGGAATCCTCGATTTCCGGCCCGATTGCGGCTGCACCGGCTGTTTCTGCTGTATCCGTTGAAATCCCGCAGACGGAACAGACCCCGGCTCCATCACCACAGCCGGCCGTTTCTGCCCCATCTGCCTCTTCTCCGGCAGATGATCTTTCCAGTTCCGGTATTTCCGGACAGTCAGCAGAAAAAAACACGCTCCCGGCAGCCGCGAAGAACTGCAGCACGTTCTTTACGTTGCGCAGACGTATTTCGGTCATCTTCTGTCGCCAACGGAAATCGAATGCATCATGTTTTTCTATGATGATCTCCACTTTTCCGCGGATCTTCTGGAATACCTGGTGGAATACTGTGTTTCGAAGGGAAGCACCAGCATCCACTACCTGAAAAAGGTAGGACTCGCCTGGCAGGAAAGCGGAATCCGCGATGTTGCCTCTGCCAAACAGGAGACCACGACATTCAACAAACATTACTACACAATTTTGAAAGCATTCGGCATCCGCAACCGCGCACCGGTGGAAAAAGAAGCGAGATGATGGACCGCTGGCTGAATACCTACGGTTTTACGATTGATCTTATCACCGAAGCCTGTCAGCGCACCGTTTCCAAGATCGGCCAGCCGAGCTTCCAGTACGCGGAAGGCATTCTCTCCAAATGGAAGGAACAGGCGTCCGCTCCATGCAGACGTCGAACAGCGCGATGCGGAGCACCAGAAAGGAAGAAAACCGCTTCTGATCAAAATGCGGCACGAAAAACCGCTCCTGCTGCTTCAAGTAACCGCTTCAACAATTTCCATCAGAGAGAATACGACTACCAGAAGTTAGAAGAACAGCTTCTGAAATAACGCCCGGAGGACGAAACAACTATGGCACTGACAAACCCGCAATACGATGCGATTATGCGCATGTACAACGAACGCAGCTCCGCCACCAGAGAGAACAGCAGGGGCACATCCGCATTGCTTATGAAAAGATTCCGCGCCTTGCGGAAATCGACGCCGAGATTGCATCCCTCTCGGTCCGGAAAGCAAAAGCGATGCTGAACGGAGACGCTTCCATGGATCTCGACCTGAATGCTGCCATCCGTGACCGTTCCCAGGAACGCGCGGCGCTCCTTTCCATGCACGGCTACCCGGCAGACTATCTCGAGCTGACGTATGACTGCCCGCTCTGCCGCGACACCGGCTACATCAACGGCACGCAGAAATGCGCCTGCTTCAAAAAAGCTGCCATCGATCTTCTGTACCGGCAGTCCAACGTGGAGGAGCTTCTGAAAACCGAAAATTTCAGCCAATTCTCCCTGGATTACTACTCGGACAGCCTGACCAGTACCGGAACACCGCTCACTTCCCGCGAGGCCGCTGCTGCCGCGTTCGAAAAAAGCCAGGCGTTCGTCCGCAATTTCGGCTCGTCGTTTGAAAATCTCTTCTTTTACGGCGACACTGGTGTCGGAAAAACGTTTCTTTCGCACTGTATTGCCCGCGAGCTGATCGAGCAGTCGTTCTGTGTGATTTATTTTACTGCATTTGATCTGTTTGACCTGTTTGCACGCTACACCTTTTCCAGTTCAGAAGAAGCAAAAGACGCTCACGCCAATATCTTTGACTGCGATCTTCTGATCATCGATGATTTAGGTACGGAACTGACCAACAGCTTCGTCTCTTCCCAGCTCTTTCTCTGCATCAACGAACGCATCCTGCGGAAGAAATCGACGATCATCTCCACGAACCTGCCCCTTGACCGCTTCATGGAGACGTACTCGGAACGTACCTTTTCACGAATTTCAAGTAACTACACCATCATTAAACTTTTTGGAAACGATATTCGGATCCAGAAAAAACTTTTGGGAGGAACCAAAGCATGAGTAAGGGAACTGAAGGACATTTTGACACACTGCCAATCGGAAGACTGGGACTGATCCCGCTGAACAGCAGCGCCGCACTTGGAAAAAGGTCGACGATTATCTGGTCAGCTGGAGAAAGGGAGCGGCAATGAATTTGCGGAAAAATATGTCGCTGCCTATGAAGGATATGAGCGTGACAGCTACATTATCCAGTCTCAGGTTCCGCGTTTCGGTTCAGGCGAGGCAAAGGTATCATCAACGAATCTGTCCGCGGTGACGATATCTACATTCTGCTCGATGTCTGCAACTACAGCCTGACCTATTCTCTGTGCGGCTACACCAACCACATGTCTCCGGACGACCACTTCCAGGATCTGAAGCGTGTCATCGCAGCCATCGGTGGAAAAGCCCGCAGAATCAATGTCATTATGCCATTCCTGTATGAGAGCCGCCAGCACAAGAGGTCTGGAAGAGAGTCTCTCGACTGCGCACTTGGTCTGCAGGAGCTGACTGCTATGGGCGTAGAAAACATCATCACCTTCGACGCTCACGACCCGCGTGTCCAGAACGCGATTCCGCTGCATGGATTTGAAACCATCCAGCCGGCTTACCAGTTCATCAAAAACATCCTGCGCAATGCACCGGATATGAAGCTCGACAAGGATCATCTGATGGTCATCAGCCCGGATGAGGGCGGTATGGGCCGTGCTATCTACATGGCAAACAACCTCGGTGTTGACATGGGTATGTTCTACAAACGCCGCGACTACTCTACCATCATTGATGGACGCAACCCGATCGTTGCCCATGAGTTTCTCGGTGCTGATGTCAAAGGTAAGGATATGATCATCATCGACGATATGATCTCCTCCGGCGAGAGTATGCTGGAAGTTGCCAAACTCTTAAAGGATCGTGAGGCACGCAACATCTACATGTGCTCGACCTTCGGACTGTTCACCAGCGGACTGGAGAAATTCGACAAGGCTTATGAGGAAGGACTCTTCACAAAAGTTCTGACCACCAACGTCGTATACCAGACACCGGAGCTTCTCTCCCGCGAATATTACATCAGCTGCGACCTGAGCAAATATATCGCTCTCATCATCGACAAGCTGAATCACGACGCCTCCATCAGCGGACTGCTGGATCCGGCGGATCGTATTCAGAAAGTTATTAAGAAATTTAAGAATCACGAGAAGATCTGATATTCCAGGGTTCGAATTTGGAACCCGCCAAACATGAGGAAGTAGCGCCAGCGGATTCCGAATATTTGCAGAATCGCGGAACAATTCGTGAATATCCACAAACGCCGAAACTGTCACGAAAACGGTTTCGCGTTTTTATATTTTTAGCAAATTCTTGCTAGTTTTTTCTTTTTTCGGCTGTATAATGAAATTACATTGTACGACGAAGGAGGTATCACACATGCAATTTGGACATTTTGATGATGCGAAAAAAAAGAGTATGTCATCACAAGCCCGAAGACTCCGCTTCCGTGGATCAACTATCTGGGATCTGAGAACTTCTTTTCTCTGATTTCCAATACCTGTGGCGGATACAGCTTCTACAAGGACGCAAAAACTTCTGCGTCTGACCCGTTACCGTTATAACGATACGCCGCTCGATCAGAACGGACGCTACTACTACATCAAGGACGGCGATACCGTCTGGAACCCGGGCTGGCAGCGACACAGACGCCGCTCGATTCCTACGAGTGCCATCATGGCCTTGGCTACAGCCGCTTTGTTTCTTCCAAAAACTTAGTTGCCGCTGAACTGACCGCTTTTGTTCCGCTGGCAGATTCCTGCGAAGTAAACCGTCTCATGCTGACCAACAACGGCACCGAAGAAAAAACACTGGCTCTGACTTCTTTTGTAGAGTTCTGCTTCTGGAACGCCGTGGACGATATGACCAACTTCCAGAGAAACTTCAGCATCGGCGAAGTTGAGATCCAGGGTTCTGAGATTTACCACAAAACTGAGTACCGCGAGCGCCGCAGACATTACGCTGTTTATGCAGTCAACTGCCCGATCGACGGATACGATACCGACCGCGACGCTTTCCTTGGCGCTTACCGCGGAAATGACCGCCCGGAGACCGTTCTGCGCGGCACTGCAGGCAACACCGTTGCCAGCGGATGGGGTGTGATCGGTTCCCACCACATCGACGTTACCTTAAAACCAGGCGAGTCCCGCTCCTTTATCTTCGTTCTCGGCTACTGTGAGAATGCAGCGGATGACAAATGGGAAGCTCCTGGCGTGATCAACAAAAAGCCGGCAAAAGAGATGCTCTCCCACTATCAGACCGACGAGCAGGTTGACGCAGCACTTGCAGAGCTTGCTTCCTACTGGGAAGGCCTGCTGGCAAAATATGCGCTCTCCTGTGCAGATGAAAAACTGGGACGCATGGTCAACATCTGGAACCAGTATCAGTGTATGGTTACCTTCAACATGTCCCGTTCCGCATCCTACTTTGAGTCCGGCACCGGCCGCGGCATGGGCTTCCGTGACTCCTGCCAGGATCTGCTCGGCTTCGTTCATCTGATCCCGGATCGCGCAAGAGAGCGTCTGCTCGATATCGCCGCTACCCAGTTTGAAGACGGAAGCGCATACCATCAGTACCAGCCACTGACGAAGAAAGGAAACATGGATATCGGAAGCGGCTTCAACGATGACCCGCTCTGGCTGATCGCCGGATGCGCCGCCTACCTCAAAGAGACCGGAGATTTCTCCATTCTCGATGAGCAGGTTGATTTCGACAACGATTCCACCAAGGCTCAGCCTCTGATGGAGCACCTGAAACGTTCCTTCGACTTTACCGTAACCCATCTCGGACCGCACAAACTGCCGCTCATCGGCCGTGCAGACTGGAATGACTGTCTGAACCTGAACTGCTTCTCTGCAGAGCCGGGCGACCGTTCCAGACGACAGGACCTTCCGAGGGACCGGTTGCTGAGTCCATTTTCATCGCCGCTATGTTCGTGAAATACGGCAAAGAGTACGCAGCCATCTGCCGCCGCAGAGGCAATGAGGAAGAAGCTGTTTACGCAGAAAAAGAAGTCGAAAAAGTTTACCAGGCAGTCCTTGATGCAGGCTGGGACGGCGAATGTTCCTGCGTGCTTATGATGCAGCAGGCGAAAAAGTCGGCTCCAAGGAGTGTGAGGAAGGTAAGATCTACATCGAGCCGCAGGGCTTCTGTGTTCTTGCTGAAATCGGTGTCAAAGAGGGACTGGCTGAAAAAGCACTGACTTCTGTCAAAAATATTCTGGAAACCAAATATGGCGTTGTTCTTCTGCAGCCGGCTTACACCAAGTATTACCTGAATCTTGGTGAGGTTTCCTCCTATCCGCCGGGATACAAAGAGAATGCTGGTATCTTCTGCCACAACAACCCATGGATCTCCATCGCTGAGACCGTTGTCGGCCACGGAAACCGCGCATTTGATCTGTACCGCAAGATCTGCCCGGCTTACATTGAGGACATCAGCGAGATCCACCGCACCGAGCCGTACGTCTACTCTCAGATGATCGCCGGAAAAGACGCTGCCCACTTCGGTGAGGCAAAGAACTCCTGGCTGACCGGTACTGCCGCATGGACTTTTGTCAATGTTTCCCAATACATACTCGGCATTCAGCCGGATTACGACGGACTTTCCTTAAATCCGTGTATTCCGTCCGATATGGAAGAGTTCAAGATCCGCAGATACTTCCGCGGTGCATGGTATAACATCACCTTCCAGAATCCGGAGCACAGGGAGAAAGGTATTTCTTCCCTCACGGTAAACGGAACCGCAGTAGAAGGAAATCTGATTCCGCTCACCGAAGCTGCACCGAATATGATGTTGTTGCCGTAATGTAATTTTTCAAATTTCAAATCTCCATAAACACAAGGCGAGCCCCGGAAAGCACAACTGCTTTTCCGGGGCTCGTCCCTTTTATTCTTATTTTTTACTGCAGCTGCCGTCTCTCTCTGACACCGGAAAGATCTTTGATGACCTCTCCCGCCAGAATCAGTCCTGCTACGGACGGCACAAACGCTACGCTGCCCGGGATATCACGCCGCTCCGTGCATTTTCTTGCAGCTCCCGGAGACAAATACAATTTGTCCGGCAGCTGATGCTCATATCCTCAAGCGGACGGAGGGATTTTTCCTCTGAATAGACCACTTTCAGTTTCTTCACGCCGCGTTTTTTCATCTCACGCCGCATGACCTTTGCCAGCGGACACATGTTCGTTTTATAGATATCCGCCACGCGGAACTTCGTCGGGTCCAGCTTGTTTCCAGCTCCCATGCAGCTGATGACCGGCACATTGCACGCTTTGGCGCGCATGATAATCTCAATCTTCGCTGTCACGGTATCAACAGCATCCACCACGTATGAATACTTCGAAAAATCAAAATCGTCCGCATTTTCCGGCAGATAAAAGCATTTGTATACCTCTACCTCGCTTTCGGATTGATATCCAGAATGCGTTCTTTCATTACGTCTACTTTATATTTTCCGACACTGCTTCTCGTCGCAATAATCTGACGGTTGATGTTGGTGAGGCAGACCTTATCATCGTCTACCAGCACAAAATGGCCGACACCGCTTCTTGCCAGTGCCTCCACGGTATAGCCGCCCACGCCGCCGATACCGAAAACGGCAACGGTTGCATTCGCCAGAAGATCCATGCTCTCCTGTCCGAGCAGAAGCTGTGTTCTGGAAAACTGATTCAATGCCATTTGTTTTCCTTCCTCCTTGTTTATAATCTCTACTACAATAATAGGTTATTTGTTTTTGTCTGTCAACACCTTACGGAACCAGCTCTGCGGAAACTCAAAAACAAAGAGAATGCCAAGCACAATCGCAACTGCATCCTTCAGTGTCAGAAATCCTCTTGCACCGGCGCGCTCCAGATCATTGGTTACCACGTAAAAAGCAGTCCAGTAGATGCCGCTTCCCGGCACCAGCGGGAAAATACCCGCAATCAGAAATACCGTTACCGGGCAGCGCTTGTACACCGCAAAGCTGCGCGACAGAAGGATGACGAGCACCGTTGCAAAAAGATGGACACCGGCTCTGTCGTATGCGGGAGGATCAGTTTATAGCAGATCCAGCGCAGGCACCTGCCAGTCCGCAGTACAGGTAGTATTTCCGCGGCACCTGGAACAGCAGCGCAAACGCAATCGTTCCGACGCAGGCTGCAAAAAATTCCGCAATTAAACGAATGGTATCACTCATAGCTGCAGCCCTCCCGCCAGTTGATGATATCCTGTGATAATCAGTCCGACGCCAAGCGCAATACAGAATGTCACAAGCAGCGCATCGAGCATCCGCACGGAACCAGCGATGTAGTCCTGATCCGCAATATCACGGATGGCGTTCGTGAAATTGACACCGGGCACCAGCGAATAATCGAACCGATGATAACCTTGTCCAGATGATGGCCGATCCCCGCCTGATACAGAAAACGGCAATCAGCGTGACAAGCGCGCCGCCGGAAATATTCGTCGCAATCTTTGACATTCTGCCACGCAGCAGGTACAGCAGATAGAAATACAGAACAAAGCCCGACAGAAACGCTACCATGCTGTCCACCACATCGCCGCCGAACAGAAAACAGAAGCAGGCGCTTCCGACACCGGATGCAAGCACCTGGTGCCATCTTGGTTTGTCCGGCATCCGCTGAATATCGAGCAGCCAGGCCTTCGCCTCCTTCGGCATGTGCAGACCCTCCTCGATTTCACGGGAGAGCTGGTTGACTGCCGTTACCTTGTCGAGCCGCGCCGCCGACAGCGGAATGTGACGCACGCGGGCAAATTCCTGCTTTTTTCCACTCTCAGCAGTCAGGAAAATACCACTGCTCAACACAAACGCATCGCTGGAGTTGACGCCATACGCCCGCGCAATGCGGTCGATCGTCTCCTCCACACGAAAGATTTCCGCGCCGCTCGCCAGCAGGATGTCTCCCGCCAGCGATGCCACATCAAGTGCTTCTCTCGTCGATTCTGCGTTCATCCTTGTTTTCCTCCTTTTTCAAAGCCGTATACCCATTTCCTTTCAAAAACAGATACAGGAAAATGACAGAACTGATACTCCAGTCAGCGGGTAAGCCCAGAAAATCACGCGGATATCCGGGATCAGCCGGACCGTCACGGTAATGTAGCTGACGCGGAACAGGCACCAGACGCAGAGCATGACAACCATGGGAACCGAAGCGTGCCCGGAACCGCGGAGCACAGCCGCGATGCAATGAGAAAATGCCAGCAGAAAATAAAACAGTGCAATCGTTCTCGCCTGCATCACGCCGCAATGGACAACGGCCGGATCGCTGTTAAACGCCGCAATCAAGTCGGTGCGGTGCATAGATCACAAACCCGATCAGCTCGGCGATGGTAATGGAACAGAGAATGCAAACCGCGCTCCTTTTTTCGCCCGGTCATACTGTTTTGCACCAAGATTCTGGCTGACAAACGTCGTCAATGCATCGTAAAGCATGTAACCGGAAGGAATGCAAAACCCTCGATTTTTGCATATGAACCGCAGCTGCCATCGCCATTTTCCCGAATGCATTGATGTTCGTCTGCACGAAAACGTTTGCGATCGAAATAACCGAGTTCTGGAAACCGGACGGCACACCGTGCGATGATTTTCACCGAGCGCTCTGCCATCGAAGCGGATTTTGCGGATGGAAAGACGATACTCTTCCTTCGTCCGCAGCAGATGGATCATACAGAGAATCGCACTTGTAAACTGGGAAATTACCGTTGCAAGCGCTGCGCACCGACCCCAAGGCCAAGGCGCCGATAAAAAGCAGATCGAGCGCAACATTGATGCACGATGACACGATCAGATAGATCAGCGGGTGACGGCTGTCGCCGACGGACTGCAGGATGCCGACGAAAATGTTATACATGATAAAACCAAGAGATCCTGCAAAATAGGTACGGAAATATTCGACGGACTGCGGCAGGACATCGGACGGTGTTCCCATCAGCACAAGGATTTTCGGCGCCAGATACATGCCAAGCACAGTCAGCGCTGCACCGGCCGCCAGGCCGAACGCCACGGTCGTATGGATCGCTTTCTGCAGATCTTCCCGGTTTTTCGCTCCGTAATACCTTGCAATCACGACACCGGCGCCCATTGCGATACCGTTAATAAAACCAACCATCAGAAAGATCAGATTGCCCGAAGAGCTGACCGCTGCCAGCGCATTGCTTCCCAGAAAATTTCCTACGATCAGCGAGTCGGCCGTGTTGTACAACTGCTGGAACAGATTGCCAAGAAACAGCGGATCGCAAACAGAATCATCTTTTTCGAAATGCTGCCCTCCGTCATTCTTGTCTTACTTTCTGCACTCATTCGTAAAAACCCCCATTTCTTTTTCGTACAGTCAAAACCGGTCATCCACAGGTTTCCGCCCGGTGTGTGTCCAGCCTTCTTTCAGCAGACACACACCGGAACTCACCCGAGATGACCGGTTTGGAAATATCCTTTTTTCTATTATATCGAACCTTCTCTGGAATGACAAGCCACAAATTCATGCAGAATGGCTTCGACACGTTCCAGCATCTCCTCTTCCGTGCAGAGTTCTTCCGGTTTCATGGATTCCAGGTAATCGTAGAATGCCATAAGAATGCTCGGTTCCCGGATGCTGAGGTAAATCAGCCGCTCTGTCCGCGTCTGGAACAGAAGATAGCCCTCGTTTGCATTGACCGAAATATTCAGCGCATGCTCTGCTCTCTCTTTCGTTTCCCGGATCATACGAAGATTTGCGCGATCCCGCAGCGCCAGAAAGCGGCGGATCAGGGCGATACGCTCGTCAAAGTCCAGCGGAGAATAGCATTCTTTTGGATACTCATCCACGCGCCCCGTTTCCAGGAAACTTTTGATGCCATCCTCTGAGAAAAACATCGTCGTTTTTTTATCCAGTACCTGTGTCTGCATCACCTTTGCGTACTGCGCAACCGCCTGTATCATCTGATCTCGCTCCGGCATTTCTTTTACAAGATGGTGTTTCAGCATTCCGGTGTCAGAAGTCCGGAAAGACACGGCATTCTCTGGAAGAAATACCGCGGGGAATCTGATGCGATAAAGCGACGAATCAGTGTTTCCGTATAGCCAAGCTGGGACTGTACCGTGTCAAGACGTTCAAACAACGGCTCCGACTGTTTTAAATAGCCTTCAAACATCTCGCGCATCATCCGCAGTGTCGTCTCCTCCCGGAACAGAATTGCATTCTGGTAATCGGCGCTGAAAGCAAGCGCACAGTGCTCCGTCAGGATGAGGTACGGGAAAAGGCGGAACTCATTCAGCCGTGCCGTCACATTGTCGTAGTAGTACCGCGCACGGTAATCGCAGCCGCAGGCACAGATCGGGAGAATTTTCTGCAGACAACTCAGGTTGTAATTTTTCCGCATCGAAACCATCTTCTCGTTGTTGTTCATGCAGAACAGATGTTGAATCGTCAAATTCGGGTTCTGTTCCCCGAATACCTGCAGAAGTTCCATGGCAAAATCGAAGTCCGGCTGGACCAGAACGGAAATTTTTCCGTCTTCTTTTACAGCTTCACCGAAAAACAGCTGCAAAATTGCATGCCGCACATGCACTGTGCCCCGAAGGGAATCTCTCCGCTACCCCCCCCCCCGTTCAATTCCAGTTTTGCAATCTCCGCCTCATGGAAGATATATTCCTTTTTCCCCTCGCGGTGCTGAACGTTTCAATCAGTTCTCCGACCGATTTGCGCCGGTAATAAACCTCTTCACCCATCTGGGTAATGTAAAATGCATCCATGAAATCTGTTTTTTCCCGTGGCGTCAGCTGCATGAACTGTGCCATCTTCCGCACAACATCCTCCCCGGACGGATTTCGTTTTCCATTGATGATCTTATACATGAAAGAACGATCGAGTCCGCAGAACTGTGAAAGCGGGTAAACCCCGACATCCTTCATGGTGATATATTCGGATAATAAATCTGAAAAAACTGACATAGAGCCTCCTGTATCTCGATATTTTGTGTCGATTCTTTTCCAATATAGGTAAAAGTTTACCATGTTCAGAGAGACTTGGCAATTCTTCCGTTCGGCTTTGCATATCGTTTTTCTTTTTTTTACAGGATTTTCACACTGTTATGGAAAAAACCGACGGAAAATTCCGCCGGTTTTTCTCTCTTTCGACCTGTTTAATCTTTTTTTTATTCCAAATACAGTCAGTGCCTGACGTGGTGAAATACCGAGTCCACCGACACTAATCAGCGTATCCTCTGCCTCCAGCAGAAGATTTTCCTTCTGGAATCTGACGATCATGCGGCCACCGCTCAAACCGTCCATTCGCCGAAGCTCCATCTCGAGCGTATTGAGTGTACGCCATGCAGCAGATCCAGCATAAATATGGCCATCCGCCTCACTATAGGCGAAACCCCGGCGCATGGAGAGGACAAATTCCTTTTCTTTCCCGCCTTCTTGTACTTCCAGTACATCTTATCGCAGCCAAAAGCGAATCGCATCTCCTGAATCGGGCTTGTCTCCAGCGAAAACAGACCGCTTCCGCCGATCAGAATTTCTGCAGAATCCGGCAGCTGCTGGTTGTCCATCAGCGGAACAGATACATAAACATGCTTACTTACCTTTTCTTCCATAAACGGATTTCTCGTTCCTCTGCGCGGCTGCAGTGCCAGCTGCGCGGTACGCTCTTTTACCGCACCGGCAAGCGGGGACGGCGGCAGCTCTCCTGCCTCTTTCTTCACATACGGGATCAGTTCCTCCTGCAGTGCACTCAGCTCCTCCTGCGTCTGTTCTGTTGCTGTTGTCAGGATCACAATCAGATCGAGATCCGGGAACACAACGCCGAACTGACCGTACGCGCCATCTGCGCGGAAGGAGTCCGGATAACGGCACATCCAGCACTGATAGCCGTAGCCCTGCGCCCAGTCTTTTACGTGGTCTTCCGAATCGCCCTCCGTCTCAATCTGCTTGCGGCAGGCGCGTTCAAACCAGTCTTTTCGAAGCAGCTGTTTTCCTTCCCACTCGCCCTGTCTGGACAGAAAATACGTGAATTTTGCCATATCCTCCGTTACCATCTTCATACCGCCTCCACCGAGCTCCGTTCCGTCTCCGAGCAATGCACAGGTAAGGGATGTGATGCCAAGCGGCTCCAGCAGACGGGATTTCAGAAACTCTGTAACATTCTGTCCCGTTTTTTTCCGCAGAACGGCAGCCAGCATGTTGGTTCCGGCTGTATTGTATTTATAAAACGTTCCCGGCTCATGGAGCACCGGATGATGAAGAAAGGTAGAAATCCAGTTTTCGGAATTGTCCATAATCTCCGTCTCATGGCCGCAGCCCATAATCAGCAGGTGATGCAGTGTGATCTTTTTGAGATTTTCAGATGGGTTTTCCGGCAGCAGATCCGGAAAGATATCGACAATTTTCTCATCCAGCGATAAGATTCCCTCCTGCTCTGCAAAACCAATCGCCGTTGCTGTCAACGATTTGCTGAACGAATACAGTGGATGACGGAATTTTTCATCATACGGCTTCCACCAGCCCTTCGCTGCACACTGTCCATGGCGGATCACCATAAAGCTGTGCAGCTCAATCTGACTTTCTTCCATCCGGTCGAGAAAATTCAAAATTCCTTTGGAGCTGATTCCAGCTGATTCCGGTGTCACATCTTTAAAGTATCCCATTTTGCTTTTCCCCTTTCTCTCAGCCTTATGCATCAATTTCGTAAAGTTCAACGGAAAGATCGCCCTTCCAGCTTACGCGGTCGTACGGTGTCTCCGGATAAACCACTGTAGAGATAGCATCTACGCCGTCCTCAGCAAACAGTTCCAGAATGGAAACATCAAAACAAGCTCCAGATTCCATGCTCCGTCTTTCTTTCTCGCTGCGGTGCTGATGGAATATTTTCCGTCATGAAGTGCTCACTGAATTCTTTGTAGCCCGCCATGGTACGGTCAACCGTGATTTTGGTGTCAGTTACATAAATCTTCAATTTCTGTCCCACTGAGTTTTTCAGACAGATTTTCGCATCTCCTTTCCGAAACCTTCAGTCCAAAGGTCTCTGTGCGGATCGTTGTATGATTCTCGATCGGATAGCTGCTGTGACGGAATTTTTCCAGTCCGGCCGGAGCAGCCACGAGGGTCAGCGCACCATCTACTTCTGTCAGGGACAGCTTTCTCGCCAGGGTTGCCTGGCCACAGTACTCTTCTGTCGGAGTCTGTGCTGCATACTGCCAGTTCATACCCCATCCCATCAGCAGAACATCTTTCGCATTCTGGAATGTAACGGCTGCATAGTTGTCGAAGCCTTCATCCAGCCATCTCGGCTCATCGGATGGTAGGTGCAGAGGAATTTTTCTCCATCGAAATCGCCCAGGAAATACTGCATTTTGCAGTGGTCATCTTCGGAAGCTTTCGTCATGCTGACAACAAGAACCCATACATTTTTTCCTTTATACTCAATCGGGAACAGATCCGGGCATTCCCATACACCCTTCACATGGTTTCCTTCCGGTCCGAATTCTCCTGTTTTCTCCCAGTTTTTCATATCCTGGGATGCATAGAAGAAGACACGGTCCTGCGCTGCAAGGACAAGACTCCAGCATCTTCTGACCGATTCCAGAACGCTTTCGGGTCACGGAAATCGGAAATTCCCGGGTTTTTGATGACCGGATTCAGATATGACTTTTCAAAATGCCGGCCCTTATCATTGCTGTATGCAATACTCTGCTGTTCCAGGCCGTCCTTATGATGACTCGTGTAAATAGCAATGATTGGCGGATTTTCATTGGTGCCATACTCAGAAGAATTCTGCGTATCATACACAGCACTTCCCGAGAAGATAAATCCAAGTTCATCCGGATAAAGTGCGATTGGCTGATGCTCCCAGTGAATCAGGTCGCGGGATGTTGCATGGCCCCAGTGCATCGGTCCCCAGCTGGTATCATACGGGTACTTCTGATAAAAGAAGTGGTACACGCCATCTACATAAACCATGCCATTCGGATCATTCATCCAGCCTTTTTCCGGCGAAAAATGGATTTTCGGTCTGTAATCTCTTTTTTTCATCATTTTTGTAAAACCTCCCAAAATAAACATATCCCCTATTTTTTAATGGTGTACATTTTCACTTCCAGATCTCCGTCTGTGGAAACCACCTGATACGGAGCATCCGGGTAAACACATACAGAAGCGGTCTCCAGACCACCATCTGCATAAATCTCCAGATAGGAAACATCAAAAATAATCTCCATGTTGACATTTCCGCGCATGTAACGTTTTGTTGTGGATATCAGCAGATCCTCTTTTTTGAAGAGCTTCGGATCTACATCATCAAAGTAACTAAGGTCGCCGCTCTTAGAGCGGTCCACCGTGATGCTGTCCACCGTTACCTCGATGACTACTTCCTCACCTCTGCTGTTTTTCAGCGCAATTCTTCCGAAATTGCCCTGCACGAGAAGTCCAAAGCTCTCGGTCAGCAGCGGTTTCTGATTTCCGATCGGGAAGGCGCCCGCACGGTACTCGTCGATCCCGAACGGTTTTGTTTTCAGGCGGTAGCCCTCCTCGGTCTCGCAGAGTGAAAGTTCTCTTGGCAGTGTCATCAGGCCGGAATACTCACCGGTCGGAACAAAGTTCGCGTAGAGCGGATTAACGCCCCATCCAAGGTAAACCGGGCGGTCATAGTTTCCATACGTTACGCCGGCATAGTTGTCGAATCCGAAGTCAATCCACAGCGGCTCTTCTGTGATCTCGGTGCACTGGAAGGTATCTCCGTCAAAATCGCCGACAAAATACTGTATATTGGCACGACCTTCGCTTCCCGGATGAATCATGCTGACTATCAGAATCCATTTGAATCCGTCAAATTCATTTCCTGTTTTAACACGGATCAGATCGGTGCATTCCCATACGGTCGGCACTTTATTGACACCGACACCGAACTCGCCCGTTTTCTTCCAGTTTTTCAGATCCTGGGATGCGTAAAACTCTGCATGGTCGCCAGATGCCAGAACAAGGCTCCAGCAGTCCTTTTTGTCATTCCAGAAGACGCGTGGATCACGGAAATCCGGTGTGCCCGGGTTTTTGATCACCGGGTTGCCATAATATTTTTCAAAATGCTTTCCCTGATCCAGACTGTATGCAATACACTGCTGCTCCAGGCCTGTTTCCATATTGTGCGCCGTGTAGACAGCCACCATCGGCTTCTCACCGTATTTCGCAAATCCGCTTGTGTTATTTTCATCGTATGCCATACTTCCGGAGTACATCGTTCCGATCTCATCCGGGTACAATGCGATCGGCAGATGCTCCCAGTGAATCAGGTCTTTCGATACTGCATGACCCAGTGCATCGGTCCCCATACAACGTCATTTGGATTGTGCTGATAATACAGGTGCCAGATACCATCGATATAAATCAGTCCATTTGGATCGTTGTTCCAGTTTTTCTCCGGTGTAAAATGAATGTTCGGTCTAAAATCTCTTTTTCCCTGTTTACTCATGTAATCCCTCTTTTCCTATTTATCTTTTTCCATTTGAAACTTCAACAAAAAGAAATAAGAACGAAATAGTCTTCTTTTTAAATATGGCCATGTTATATGGGATACAACATGGCCACCTTTAGAATTTCTTTAGTTGTAGAACATCAATTGCAAATCGTTTACGTTACTGTTTTTTTCGTAATCGCTTTTCGCCCGATTTTTAGTTTGCTGCAGAAGCTGCTCGATCTACTGCGCCTGGTAAATCTCAACCAGTTCATTCAAGCCAGCGCCTTCCAGCTCTGTTTTATAGGAATCCCAGCTTGCATCATCAACGCCGCCGGTTACCCATGTGGTGATATAACGATCAACGATATCGGAGATGGTCGGCTGAATCTGTGCCAGACGCTGAAGCTCTTCCTGGGTCATCAGAACACGCGGAATAGTGTCATACTCTTCCATGATGTCATCTTTACCGTTTTCTTTCTGCATCTCGAGAAGCTTTACAGCATCAAAGGTGTATCCGCAAACAGTATCATAGTACTCATTCTGAACGATCATAGAACCACGGCAGGTTGTAGAGTTTATACGAGCCTCACCAAAATTCTTATACTCCGGATTCAGAGGTTTGTAGTTTCCGTTTTCATCAAGTGGTGTACGAAGAATGCCGTCCTCGTCTTTCTCATAGTTGTATCCGATTGCACCCCAGTTAGATGTAACAGAAATTTCCGGATCGCCTACCATGTAATCTACAAATCTTGCAACAACGTGCGGGAATTTGCAGGTTGTTGTGATTGCTGTATCGGAAGAATCCTGCAGCTCAGAGTAGTTACACTCGAAACCGGTCATACCGTCTTCGCCCTGCAGTCTTGGAACTGCTACGTACTGATCATGTACTTCCTGGTTTGTAATTTCCTGATCGCCCCAAACACCGAAGGAACCGATCTTTGCAACGTTCTCTTTGATCAGGGAAGCGTTGAATGCCATACTGGAGTCTGCCTCGAAGGAGCCGTTCCAGATCAGTCCTTCTTCATACAGCATATTGAAGAATTCTGCTGTTTTCTTGAATGCTTCGTCTGTTGCAGTGAAGGTAACTTTTCCATCAACCAGTCTTAAGTGATCCGCATATGCATTTCCTCCGCAGTAGGAGTCAGCGCATCCGAATGCACCTGTGAAACGATAGAACAGGTTGTAGGAACCAAAGGTATCGGTTGCACCGAACCAGGTTGCCATTGGTGTACAGATTATTCTCGACATGTTTAACCAGAGATGCCATAAACGGATGTGAAAGATTCTTAACAACAATTCCGATAAAACCGGACTTGTTGCGGAACAGGTTCTGGGCAAGCTCATTTGGTTTATAGTTCAGTTCCTCCACTGCCTGCATGATCTTCTGTTTTGTTTCATCGGAAATATACCCGCTCCCATTGAGTGCACGGGATACCGTTCCGATTCCTACTCCCGCTTTGATCGCGACATCTCTAATACTTGCCATAGTTTCTCCTAACTCCTATTCTGACACTGGGCTGTTTTCTCTGACTCGTTCCGGCTTTTCCCCCGCTGCCGGTCTGTGGAGCCCGTTCCACAATGCTTGATTACTTTTATTTTAAAGCACCGCAATCTACAAATCAAGTTAAAAGCTGAAAATTTAAGTACAAAAAACAAGCGACTGTTTGGATCATTTCCCTTTTTCTGGTGAAACCATCCAAACAGCCTCCTGTGTTTTTGTCACTTTTGTCTTATTTTCCAAAAACGCTCATTCATGCGGGCATGCTTTGCGATTTTTCTGGAATTTCATATGTCCCTGAACATTCAGAAACGCTTAATCGTTTTCCAACGAGATATCACCATCCTTTGTCATCAGTGTGATTCTGCCCGCTGGCTGATCCGGTACATAAGAAAAGCTCTGCTCGTCCTCCTCTTTCTGCATCAGATTCTCCATGGTATCCGGTACATCGATCTCCCCAAAATCTGTCTTTGCCGTAATTTCCAGCCGTTCCAGATCTTTTTTACCCAGTTCAAGTTCAATATCGCCGTAGGAGTTTTCCACCGACACGTCTCCGGAAAGCTTCGTATTTTGGATTTTCGCATCGCCATCCTCCAGCGTGATCGACCCATTCTCCCACGTTCCGCTCTTCAGTTCCACATCACCGTAATCTGCTTTGCATTTGATATTCTGCATGTCACATCCGAAAAGTGTGATATCTCCATCCGCATTTTGCAGTCTTCCGCTTTCCGCCTGGATGCCATTCATCTGCACATCACCGAATCCCATCGTTACCTCTATTTTTTTCAGTACCTTCTTTTCCGGTACATACAGAATCACTCCTGTTTCCGACTGTTTACCGCCACTTAAGATTTCTTCCGTAAGTCAATATTAATGTAAATCGTATCGGACACTGCGCTTGTCTCTTCGATGCTCAGAACACCGTCCCGCACGCGATATTCCACTGCAGTCTCTCCTTTTTTCGACGGAATCCGCCAGGCGAGATAACAGGAATCGTCACCGGACGGAAGGATGTTCAGGTCGCCGATCGTAAGGTCTGCCTGCAGTTCATCAAAATCATCAAGTTTTATCTTTTCCTGTGTGGAAATGCCGTCTTCCTTCTTCGCAGAACCGCTCATCGCATTCAGATCATACGTTTCCGCGTATGCTTTTCCGCCGCTTGCCCATCCGCTGAACATCAGCACTGCACCGGCAATACAGCAGGCACATCCTGTCAGTAATGCTGTTTTTGTCCATTTTTTCATGATCTGCTTCCTCCTTTTTCGTTACCTTACGTGTACACCACACGAACAGCCGTCCCATCCATTTTGCAAAGTATACGCCGAACACCGCGCACAGAATACTGATTCCCAGCATGAAAACGCCCATTCCGGTAATAAAGCAGAATCCGCCGAAGGAAACCGAGACTGCCAGAATGCCGCGCAGCAGCATCTTAATTCCGGCGGCCACGCCGACAACTGCAATCAGAAAGACGCTCATATCAAGCAGTGCCGCACAGAGGGCCGCGCAGAGCAGAACGATGAGAATGCTGATCAGAATCGGGGCTCCGATCGGGGCTGCAAACAGGGCGAGAATCGCGATCCAGACGACGTTGGCGCCTGTCGTTTTTTCTTCTCTTTCTGTTTTTCTTCCTTTTCCATTGCCTCGCGTTCATCTACTTTTTTGTCCAGAAGATTCCGCATCAGCTCGGCGGCTGCCTGTTTCGGTGTTCCGAGTTCTTTGATCACGGCCTGCTCATTTTCCGGACCGGCATCTGCAAAATACTCGGTGAAGTATTCCATCGCATCTTCATAGTCGCTCTGCGGAAGCTTCCTCAGATACTTTTCCAATTGTTTCAGATATTCCCCACTCGTCATTCTTTTTTCCTCCACTCGATGATGTTGTCAATGGTGTCACGATAGGACTTCCATTCGCCCTGCAGGTACGCCATCTGTGTTTTTCCTGCTTCTGTGATCGAATAATACTTCCGTTTTCTGCCCTGGTACTCTGCGGAATACGTCGTCACGTAGCCCGCCTTTTCCAGTTTTTTCAGGATCGGGTACAGTGTCGACTCTTTGATGTCTGCAACCAGTTTGATCGTCTGGCTGATTTCATATCCATAAGAATCTTCCCGATTCACAATCGACAGGATCATAAATTCGATCAGCAGTGCTGATACCGGAAAATACATAAAAAACCACCTCCGTTAGTTTCTGA
>ENA-OQCS01000384-OQCS01000384.1-human-gut-metagenome-genome-assembly--contig:-NODE-384-length-24538-cov-4.312113_pt1 | contig 24538 bp, 24 predicted proteins | sample MGYA00242757_ERZ504575 | MGnify/ENA primary metagenome ERZ504575 (study PRJEB26092, sample SAMD00036297) | human gut metagenome | host: Homo sapiens | study: EMG produced TPA metagenomics assembly of... | reverse complement strand
AAAACGCCTATGAGAAATTAAAGAAGCCTTCGGAAATAGTCTGACTAATCCGAACTATATGATTCCCTTACCCTAATTTTGAAAAACTGGTTTAATTAACAAAATCATCAATCACTTATGAATGAAGATCGCAAAAAACGAGGACTTGCCAATGGTAAGTTCTTTACGGCGGTGGCAATCTGTGCTCTGTTTTTAGGCAGTGGCAACGTGATGGCTGCCCAAACAGCATCCAACGACTCACAAGGAGTACAAGAACAGATGCAATCTATCTCTGTGACTGTCACAGTTGTAGATACAAAAGGTGAACCTATTATTGGCGCCAATGTCATTGAGAAAGGTACGACCAATGGTGGTATTACGGATTTGGATGGAGTTTCCAAATTAAATGTAAAGCCCGGTGCTATTCTGCAAGTATCATTTGTGGGATATACTACTCAAGAAGTCAAGGCAACTTCGGTAATGAAGGTTGTTTTGAAAGATGATACGGAATTGTTGGATGAAGTTGTCGTAGTAGGTTATGGTGCACAGAAAAAGGTGAACCTGACCGGTGCGGTGGCTTCCGTGGATGTGAACAAAACAATTGATAGCCGTCCTATCACGGATATAGGCCGTGCCTTGCAGGGGGCGGTACCGGGATTGACCATTACTACTAACTCCGGTGAGATAGGTGGTGCGCCTACTATCAAGATTCGTGGTAGTATCGGTTCTCCGAATGGTGACTCCAAACCGTTGATTCTGGTAGATAATGTGGAAGTAACGGATATTTCTATGGTGAATCCGGACGATATTGAAAGTATTTCTGTATTGAAAGACGCCGCTTCTGCTTCTATTTACGGTGCCCGTGGTGCATTTGGCGTATTGCTGATTACCACAAAATCAAGAAGTAAACATGAACGTCTCTCTGTAAAATATACCAATAACTTTGCATGCGTACGCCGACCAAGACACCCGAACAACTTCCGGGATGGCAGCAGGCTGATATTAACTTGCAAGGTGTAATCAATCAGACTAAGGGGTCTACCGCATTTTATAACGTAGTGGGTAATATGCGTGTGGATGCTACACATGTGCAGAAAATGAAGGATTACTGGGACAAATATGGCTATGGTGACCAGTTTGGTCGTGAGATGGAATTGGGTCGTGACTTTGAGTTCCGCGATGGCGGTATGTTCTTTATCCGTACTTGGGACTGGTATGATGAATACATCAAGGACTGGGCTCCGCAGCAGAACCATAGCCTTTCTATCAACGGTGGCAACGGAAAGACTAATTACAATATCGCTTTGGGATATCTGAGCCAGGATGGTATGATGAAAGTCAATTCGGACAACTATAAGCGTTACAATGCCAATATCTCTTTGAACTCTGAATTAAACAAATATGTGTCTATCCGTACAGGTGTCATGTTCACCCGTTCTGACTACGACAAGCCATTCAACTATAATACTGATCTTTACGACCCGATGTACTATCTGTATCGTTGGCAGCCGATGATGCCTTACGGTACTTTTGAAGGCAAGGAGTTCCGTAACGCCTTGACCGAACAGAAAAGTGCTCCTATTACCACAAAAGAACGTGAGTATCTGCGTTTGACAGGTGGTGCAACTATCAAGCCTATCAAAGATTTAACACTGGATATAGATGTTGCTTATAGCAGCGTGGAAAATCGCTATAAGAAGTATGGTACACCGAGCTTGACCAGTGGTTATGAAATCTTCACTGCCCGTCCGTCTGTTGAGGCATTACGTGATTCTTATGGCAGTTATCTATCTGCTGCTACTTATGATTATGTATATCAGGAAACCGGACGCACGGAGAATCTGACAGCCAATTTCGTGGCAACTTATGCCAAACGCTGGGAGATCATGATTTTAAGGCAATGGCAGGTTCCAGCTTGAAAAGAGCGAATATGAATATTACTGGGCGCAACGCAAAGGTCTGCTCGACCCCGCAAAACCGGAATTGAATCTGGCTACAGGTGACCAGACTACAAGCTCCTCGCATACTTGGTGGTCTGTAGCAGGCTTCTTCGGACGTCTTAATTATTCTTATAAAGACCGATATATGTTGGAACTGAACGGCCGTTATGACGGTTCTCCCGTTTCCCCTCTGGGAATCGTTTCGGTTTCTTCCCATCCATGTCTGCCGGTTACCGTATTTCTGAAGAACCGTTCATGCAGTCACTGAACCTTATCTGAGTACGTTGAAGATTCGCGGCTCTTGGGGTATGATTGGTAACCAGGATGTAGGTACCGACCGTTATATCTCCACTCTGTCCACTTCTGTAGACAGTTGGATTATCGATGGAAAGAAAGTACAGTCAACACAAAAACCGACTATTGTGTCTTCAACCCTTACTTGGGAGAAGGTTACTACACTTGACCTTGGCTTGGATGCCCGTTTCTTCAATGACGCTTTGGGAGTAACGTTTGATTGGTATAACCGTACTACCAGTGATATTTTGACTACTGCCAACCTACCTGCCACATTGGTGCTGACGCTCCATATGAAAATATGGGTACTATCCAGACCAAAGGATGGGAACTTGCCATTGACTATCGCCATACCTTCAAGAATGGTCTGCACTTTGGCGTGACGGCTTCTGTTGCCGATGACAAGACTGAAGTAACCAAGTGGACGTATAATACAAAGATTCCTTCTTATGGAGCTACCGGCTGGTGGGATAAGAGTGCTTATAAAGAAGGTATGGTTTTGGGAGATATCTGGGGCTTGCAGTTCGACCGTTTCTTGACGGAAGATGACTTTAATGCTGACGGTTCTTTGAAAGCCGGTTTGCCCGACCAGACTAAAGTATTCCCTGCCGGTTATCAATTTGCTCCCGGTGATGTGCTTTATAAAGACCTCGACAACAACGGTGAAATCGTAAAACAGACCAATACAAATGACAAGGGTGACCTTAGTGTTATAGGTAACGCCCTGCCGCGTTTACAGTTTGGTTTGAATCTGGATGCTGCTTGGAAAGGCTTTGATATAAGCATGTTCTTCCAGGGGGTAGCCAAAAGAAAACTTTGGGCGGCAGGTAACCAGGTATTACCAGGCTTTACTACCGGTGAACCCTTCTACAAAGGTGCTGAGGATTATTGGACTCCCGAAAACACAGATGCTTTCTATCCCCGTCCGATGGATTACAAGCAGTCTGCTTCGGGTAACTATAGCGTGAATGACCGCTATTTGCTGAATATGGCTTATCTGCGTCTGAAGACGTTTACTGTAGGATATTCTCTTCCTAAGGTTTGGTTGAGTAAATTCAAAGTGCAAGGTTTGCGTGTTTATTTCACTGGTGAAAACCTTTTCACCATCGACGGTGTGAAACCTGCTATCGATCCGGAAATAGGAATACGTACGGCCAGTGGTAAGAGTGACCAGCGTAACTTTGGCCGTAGCTATCCATACCAGAAGACAGTGTCGTTCGGTATTCAGCTTAGTTTATAATCTAATAGTAATTGCAGTTATGAAAAAGAAAAATTTATTATACATCGTTTGTGCGTTGGCAATGGGCTCGCTCTGCGGTTGCGACGATTTTTTGAATAAAGACCCGCAGGACAAGCAGACCAATGACACTTATTGGCAGACTGAAACTTCTTTGCGTACTTATGCGCAAGACTTCTATTCTTCCTACTTACAGGATATGGTACCGACTATACTGTTTTTGCCGGTTATTTCTCTGGAGATGACTATACGGATGATTTTATCAATCTGAATAATGCAAATACAAACGGTTCAGGATATATTTATTTCTCCACTTCTGCCACTACGGACTGGAATAGCCAGACAGGAACTTGGTCGGGCAATTATAGTGTTATTTATAAAGCCAATGTCATGCTTGAGAAGATTCCCGGAATGAATATTTCGGACGAAGCCAAGAGACACTGGGAAGGTATTGCACGCTATTTCCGTGCAATGGCCTATAGTACGCTGGCAAAGTATTATGGCGGTGTTCCTTACTACGATAAGGTGACAGACCCGGCAGACCCGGCTCTTTATAAAGACCGTGATTCTTATTTGTATGTAGCGCAGAAGATACAAGAGGATTTTCAATATGCATTGGATAATGTACGTACGGATGATACGAAGCGCCAAGTCAACAAATATGTGTTGGTGCGTATATGTCACGCGAAATGCTGTATCATGCCACATGGCTGAAGTATCACGGTACTACTGTAGGTCCTACTTCAGAGAAGGTGGCGGATGGTGATATTAAGAACTTGCTGCAAGGAGCCATTAATGGTGCAGAGGTAGTGATGAACTCTGGTATCTATTCAATAGGCAATACCTATAATGCTTTGTTTACTACGGACGATTTGGCTAACAATCCGGAAGTCATCTGGTATCGTGAATATACAAGCGGTTTGCAGTGTAATGCTTTGATGTCCTACAATGGTCCGGAAGATCAGACTCAGGGTGGTGTGACGCAAGATGTAATCAACACTTATCTTTGTAGTGACGGTTTGCCGATAGGTCAGTCTCCGCTGTATCAAGGTAAGGAAGACCCGAGTATTCAGAAGTCATTTCAAGACCGTGACCCGCGTTTGTATCAAACAGTTGCCGACAGTCTTCGTATCATGAGCGCCATGGGGACAAATTATACCGAAGGTACATCACCAACGGGATATCCTACCAAAAGTTCTTGAACGACGAGTGGTGGGTGGCTGGTCTGGATTATTGTACCGGTAGATTAAGTCCGCTGATGCGCCGTGCATCCGCTATGCGGAAGTATTGCTGAACTATGTAGAGGCGCGTTATGAGATTGCCCAAGTGGGTGGTAACGCTTTCACTCAGAGTGACCTTGACAAGTCTATCAATGAACTCCGTGACCGTCAGCTGAGAAGTGGGGAGATACTGAAGCCAAGACAATGCCGAAAGTTCAACTGAATGGCGGCAACTTGAGTGTGAATGGAGTTGTTATCAATGACCCTGCCCGTGACCCTGATGTCAATCCGGTTTTGTGGGAAATCCGTCGTGAGCGTCGTATTGAGTTGATTATGGAAGGCCGTCGTGGTGAAGACCTCCGTCGTTGGGCCAAGTTTGAATACTTAAACTCAGAAGATGCAAATGGTTATCCTGCCATGTCTTTCCTGGGTGCTTATGTCAATATGGCCGATTATCCGGAAATATCTTCAAAAGATGATTCCGGCAAGAGAGTGCTCTATCTGTTCGACCGGAGAATCCGGGTAATGAGGATACTGAAAAAGGGTATATTTATTATCTTCGTGAAAAGGAACTTCGTATATTCAAGGCTGGTGAATTGAATTCGGAACGCTACTATTTGCGTGCCATACCGGCTGCACAGTTGACTATTTATGAGAATAAAGGTCAGGTATTGACTCAGAATCCAGGTTGGTGACAAAGTTATTTTAATTGTTGAATAAACGAGGGTGTGTCTTCATTTGAGGTACACCCTTTTGTTCTAATTATAAAAAAATAGTCAGAAATGCGATTAAAAGGATCCTTTTATTTGGGGGCGTTTGTCTTTTCGTTTTATCCATACAAGCGCAGTCACTTTCCTCATCTTTACATCCTAAGCGTGAATTTAGGGCAGCATGGATACAAACAGTACATGGGCATTTTCGTGATATGCCTACGAGGCAGTTGCAGGATACTTTGCTTGTTATGTTGGATTCTCTGCGGCAGGTTGGCATGAATGCTGTTATTTTTCAGGTTCGCCCGGAAGCGGATACATTTTATTCTTCGGAGTTAGAGCCATGGAGCCGTTTCCTCACTGGGGAGCAAGGGAAAAAGCCGGAACCGGAATGGGATCCTATGCGCTTTATGATCGAGGAATGTCATCGGAGGGCTATGGAGTTTCATGCCTGGATTAATCCTTATCGGGTAAAGAATAAGTTGGATGATGAATTGGCATCTACACACATCTATAATCGGCATCCAGAGTGGTTTGTTGTTTACGGTGACCAACTTTTTTTTTGATCCAGCGTTGCCTGAAAGTCGCGAGCATATATGTAGGGTTGTGGGTGATATTGTGAGGCGTTATGATATAGATGCTATCCACATGGATGATTATTTTTATCCTTATCCGATTAAGGGACAAGATTTCCCAGATAATGAGAGCTTTATTCGTTATGGTGAGAATTTTACCGATAAAGGAGATTGGAGGCGTAATAATGTAAATTTGCTGATTGAAAAAGTACATAAAACTATACGGGAGATTAAACCGTGGGTGAAGTTTGGTATCTCTCCGTTTGCCATTTATCGGAATGCTACTACTGATCCACTCGGTAGTAGGACGGGTAGTCTTCAAAACTATGATGATTTGTATGCTGATGTGCTTTTATGGCTTCGTGAGGTTGGGTGGATTATAATATTCCTCAGCTTTACTGGGAAATAGGGCATCCGCGGGCAGATTATAAAGAACTCGTAGAATGGTGGGCGAGACATGCAGAAGAGCGTCCTTTGTTCATAGGGCAATCGGTGGAAAATTCAGTACGAAATGTTGACCCCAATAATCCGGCCTTTAGTCAGCTGGGGTGTAAGATGATGTTACAGCGTTCTTTTCCCGAGATAGGAGGTAGTTGTCAATGGTCGGCTTTTACTTTACTGGCAGATACAGCTGGGTATCGTGAACGTTTGAAACGGGAGTATCATAAGTATCCTGCATTGCCACCCGTGTTTACTTTTATAGATAACCAAGCACCGGGAAAAGTGCGCAAACTCACAGCTTTGTGGGTGAACGGTGAATATATGCTTCAGTGGCATGAGCCGAAGTATAAGAGTGAAATGGATCGCGCTGTGCAATATGTGGTTTATCGTTTTACTTCCAATGAAAAAATAGATCTTGATGATCCTTTAAATATTGTATCCATCGTATGCGACAACTTTTATAGATTGCCTTATAAAGATGGGGAAACGGAATATCGTTATGTAGTGACAGCTCTTGACCGTTTACATAATGAATCCGCTCCCATGATGAGCCTTGTGAAATTATAGACGGAGATTGCTCAAGTAGTGAGAAATTTTTGAGGGTACTGAAAATATGAATAATTTATACTTTCAGTACCCTCAAATAATTTTATGTGGTAATCCTCGAACTTACAGTGCCTTTTCCTTAATCAGGTATTCTGCAATCTGCACGGCATTCAGTGCAGCGCCTTTCTTAATCTGGTCGCCCACAATCCAGAACGTCAATCCGTTTTCGTTGCTGAGGTCCTTACGGATACGACCTACGTAAACCGGGTCTTTGCCCGCGAGGAACAACGGCATGGGGTATTCCTTTTCTGCCGGGTTGTCCATCAACACTAGTCCGTCGCCTTTGGCAAATGCTTCACGGGCTTCTTCGATGGAGATAGGACGCTCGGTCTCTACCCAGATACTTTCGGAGTGGGAGCGGAGAGCGGGAACACGTACGCAGGTAGCGCTGACTTTTACATCAGAGTGCATAATCTTGCGGGTCTCGTTGAACATCTTCATCTCCTCTTTGGTATAACCGTTGTCGGTGAATATGTCGATTTGCGGAATGAGGTTGAATGCCAGCTGGTAAGCGAATTTCTCAACGGTTACGGGTTCGCCTGCCAATACCTGGCGGTACTGCTCGTACAACTCATCCATGGCAGCGGCGCCCGCACCACTGGCAGCCTGATAGGTAGAAACGTGTACGGTCTTTATATGGGAAAGCTGTTCGATGGCTTTCAGTGCCACTACCATTTGGATAGTCGTACAGTTAGGGTTGGCAATGATACCGAGAGGACGTTCTTTGGCGTCGGCGGCATTCACTTCGGGCACTACCAAAGGTACATTGTCGTTCATACGGTAAGCGCTGGAATTGTCAATCATCACTGCTCCGTACTTGGTAATGGTTTCGGCAAATTCTTTGGAGGTGCCTGCGCCTGCGGAAGTGAAAGCGATATCAACCCCTTTAAAGTCATCATTGTGTTGCAAGAGTTTCACCTCGATCTGTTTACCGCGGAAGGTATATTTGGTTCCGGCACTGCGTTTAGAACCGAACAATACTAACTCGTCCAACGGGAAATTTCTTTCATCGAGCACTCGCAGGAACTCTTGTCCCACGGCTCCGCTTGCTCCAACAATAGCTACTTTCATTTTTCTTTTGTTTTAAATTAAGTTTATAAAAAAGTGAAATACTATCTCTAAAAAGATAGAATTGGTCGCAAATTTATAACAAAATGCTGTATAACACCGCATAAAGTGAAAAGTTTTTCGTTATTTTGCATTCAAAACCTAAAACTTATAGCCTATGGATTGGTTTGACTTCAGCTTGAAACTTCCCATCACCGACCCTACATGGATATTCCTCCTTGTACTCCTCATTATATTGTTTGCTCCCATATTGTTGAATAAGCTTCGTATTCCGCACATTATCGGAATGATACTGGCGGGGCTTGTCATTGGGGAGCATGGTTTCAATATCTTGGTGCGTGATAGCAGTTTTGAGCTTTTCGGCAAAGTAGGCTTGTATTACATTATGTTCCTTGCCGGTCTGGAAATGAATATGGGAGACTTCAAACAGAACCGGGGCAAAGCGCTTGTTCTGGGGCTCTTGGCTTTTATTGTGCCCATAGGCATAGGCTTGGTAACGAATATAGCTTTGTTGAAGTACGGGGTGCTGACCTCTGTCCTACTGGCAAGTATGTATGCGTCACATACGCTGGTGGCCTATCCCATCGTGATTCGTTACGGTGTGTCGCGGCATCGCAGTGTGAGTATTGCAGTGGGGGGACGGCGGTTACGGATACACTCACTTTGCTGGTCCTGGCCGTTGTGGGTGGTATGTTCAAGGGGGAGTCGGACGGCTTCTTCTGGGTATGGCTTGTCATAAAGGTTATCTTCCTGGGTATTTTGATTGTATATCTGTTTCCACGCATAGGCCGTTGGTTCTTCCGGAGGTACGATGACAACGTGATGCAGTTCATATTCGTGCTTGCCATGGTTTTTCTCGGAGCCGGATTGATGGAGTTTGTGGGGATGGAAGGTATCCTGGGTGCTTTCCTTGCAGGTTTGGTATTGAACCGGCTGATTCCGCATGTCTCTCCGCTGATGAACCATCTGGAGTTTGTGGGCAACGCCTTGTTTATTCCCTATTTCCTGATAGGCGTGGGTATGCTGATTGATGTGCATGTGATTTTCGGTCATGGCGATGCTCTGAAAGTAGCGGCTGTAATGATTGTGGTGGCATTGGCAGGTAAATGGATTGCCTGCTGGCTGACGCAGAAAATATATAAGATGGGAGGGATTGAACGGGAGCTGATGTACGGATTGAGCAATGCACAAGCAGCGGCAACGCTGGCGGCTGTGTTGGTGGGGTACAACATCATTCTGCAATGGGGAACGCTTGCTGAACGATGATGTTTTGAATGGTACCGTCCTGCTGATTCTTGTAACTTGCATTGTGAGCTCGTTCATTACGGAGCGTGCCGCACGGAAGATTGCCATGGAGGAGGCGCATCTGGAAGAAAACCGCTCCGTGGAAGCGGAGAAGATATTGATTCCGATAGCCAACCCCGATACGATTGAAGACCTGATAAATCTTTCTTTGGTGATACGCGACCCGAAACAACGGGATAATCTGTTGGCACTGAATGTCATCAACGACGATAGCAGTTCTGAAAGTGCCGAATTGCGTGGGAAACGCTATCTGGAAAAGGCTGCCATGATAACGGCCTCGGCAGATGTGCCGTTGAGGCAAATCACGCGTTACGACTTGAATATCGCTTCGGGCATTATCCATACAGCAAAAGAATATGCGGCAACGGATGTCATTATAGTCTGCACCGTAAAGTCAATATTGTGGATTCATTCTTCGGTATGCTGACGGAGAATCTGCTGAAGGGCTTGCATCGCGAGGTGATGGTTTCCAAGTTCCTGATGCCCATTAACACAATTAGGCGGGTGATTGTGGCGGTACCTCCGAAAGCCGAGTATGAGGCGGGATTCCTGAAGTGGGTGGAACATTTCTGCCGGTTGGGGAGTACTTTGGGCTGTCGGGTGCATTTTTATGCCAATGAAGAGACTACCGCCCATCTTCAAGGGCTGGTGAAAGCCAAATATGGACAGACATTGACAGACTTTTCCCGCCTGGACGACTGGGGAGACCTGCTGATACTGACCGGACAAGTGAATTTCGACCATCTGCTGGTCATCATCAGCGCCCGCCGCGGCTCCATCTCCTATGACAGCTCCTTCGAGAAGCTACCGGCACAAATCAGCAAGTACTTTGCAAATAACAGCCTGATAGTACTCTATCCCGACCAACTGGGCGAGCCGCAGGATGCGGTATCCTTCTCCAACCCGCGTGGCAACAACGAGTCGCAGCACTACGAGAAGGTAGGCAAATGGTTCTATAAATGGTTCAAGAAGAATTGACGATTGACAATTGATAATTGACAAAAATCTGTGTAAATCCGTGTAATCTGTGGTGAAAATGGAAGATTGGCAACAACGAACGCAACTTTTATTAGGAGATGAAAAATGGAACGCCTGCGCCGGGCACATGTACTTGTCGTAGGACTGGGTGGTGTAGGTGCTTATGCGGCCGAGATGATATGCCGTGCCGGAGTGGGGCGGATGACGATTGTCGATGCCGATACCGTGCAGCCTACGAATATAAACCGTCAGTTGCCGGCTCTGCATTCTACCCTGGGGCAAAAGAAGGCGGAGATATTGGCATCACGTTTCAGGGACATTAATCCGGCTCTGGAACTGAGAGTGTTGCCCGTATTCTTGAAAGATGAGAACATACCGGAACTGCTGGATGATGCGGCTTATGACTTTGTGGTGGATGCCATCGATACGCTTGCTCCAAAATGCCACTTGATAGCGGAAAGCATGAAGCGGCATATCAAGATAGTGTCCAGCATGGGGGCAGGAGCAAAGAGTGACATTTCGCAAGTGCGCTTTGCCGATATCTGGGATACCTATCATTGCGGGTTGAGCAAGGCTGTGCGTAAGCGTCTGCAAAAAATGGGCATAAAGCGGAAACTTCCAGTTGTTTTCAGCACCGAACAGGCTGATCCGAATGCCGTTTTGCTGACGGACGACGAGATGAACAAGAAGTCCACCTGTGGAACAGTGAGCTACATGCCCGCAGTTTTTGGCTGCTATTTGGCCGAATATGTAATTAAAAGACTATAGTAATAGCACTTGAAAGAAAACTATCAAATAGTAAATAGTAAATTGTCAAATTGTAAATAGCCTAGTGATTCATTTAGAGAATATAACGAAGAGTTTCGGTAACCTGCAAGTGTTGCGGGGTATTGACCTGGAGATAGAGAAAGGGGAGATTGTCAGCATTGTAGGCCCCAGTGGAGCGGGTAAAACTACCTTGCTGCAAATCATGGGTACGTTGGATATGCCGGATGGCGGTTCGGTGGTTATTGACGGTACACAAGTCAACCGTATGAGGGAGAAGGAACTTTCCGCATTCCGCAACCGCCATATCGGCTTTGTGTTCCAGTTCCATCAACTGCTGCCGGAGTTTACGGCTTTGGAGAATGTAATGATACCAGCCTTCATTGCCGGAAGAGGACAGCAGGAAGCCAAGGAGGCGGCTACGGAAATTCTTGAATTCATGGGGCTTGCCGAACGGGCCTCCCACAAGCCGAATGAGTTGTCGGGAGGTGAGAAGCAGCGTGTGGCGGTGGCCCGTGCTCTCATCAATCATCCAGCAGTGGTGCTGGCAGATGAACCTTCCGGCAGCTTGGATACCCATAATAAGGAAGAACTGCACCAGCTCTTTTTTGATTTACGTAACCGTTTCGGACAAACGTTTGTTATCGTAACCCATGATGAAGGACTGGCGCAGCTCACCGACCGGACGATACATCTGATTGACGGGGAAATCAATAAAATGGTCTGAGCCTATTTCCCCGTGCCCATTACTCCCGAGTCATTGTCACTGTTGTTTACCTTCCGCTGTGCTGTCTTGAAACTGCGGCCGAACGAGAAGTTGTAGGAAAAGTTCACCAGGAACATGCGGGAGCTTTCTTTTATATAATTATTTGTCTTGTAGGATGCGAATTTATTCCAGTTTTCGCTTTGTACTTTATAGTTGTCGGTGAAAGGATTGAATGCACCGACTCCTACCCGAAGATTCTTATGCTTGTAATATACAGCTAACATCTGGATGTTTTCTCCTCCCGAGAGGGTTTCTCCCCAGAATTGTTCCAATTGGTGTTTATCTGCCAGAACAGAGAGAACTGTTTGTAGTTTAATGAGGCTTCTGCCTCACAAAACCAGTTGGTGTAGGTATGTGAGTAGTGATTGCCATGGCTCATGTAATGGTTGACACCGCCCGTAAAAGAAAATTGCAGAATGTCGCGGATGGGTCCTACGCGGAGCATGGCACGTCCGGAGAGTTTCTGCCAATCCTTCTGATTGTCCCAAGTCTGCACTATTTTGTTGCCTTCTTGAATCTTTTCGTCCATAATGGCATTGGGACGATAGTCATAGGCTCCCCATAGATTGGTATAAAAGATGCCTTTTTTCCATTCGTAAGTCAGTTCCGTATGATAGCACATATATGATTTCAGATGCGGGTTGCCACGACGTATCTGGAATGAGTCCACTGCTTGCTCCACATCGCTGAGGTCGCCCAATGAAGGAGAAGCGTTATAGATGTTTCCCTTCCAGCGGAGGTAGGAGTTGTCTGACATGGCATAGTGCAGAACGATACTCGGGTTGAAACTGTAGTTCTCGGTAGATTTGTTCTTGCCGCTCTGATTATAGTAGAAACGAGTCATGGCCACTCCCAGCCGGTAGTTTAGTTTGTCTATCTTTCCACGGTATTCTCCGAATATGTATGTGTTTCCTTGGTGCATATTGGTTTCATAATAATGCCCGTTTCTGTATTCATTGTTAGAGTAGGACTGTGTATGGCTCAGACCGAAGCTCAATGCGTTCCCCTTGGAATATTGCTTCTCATAAATGGCCTCGGCAATCAGGGAGTATTTGTTGCCTCGGATATTGTTGTCAATATCGGTCAATATGTTCCCCGGGGTGCTTTCTTGGTAGAGCCGCTGCGATTTTTCCCGATTGTAGGTGCCTACTACATTGAATACCAGGGTTTGCTTGTTTTTCAGATTCTGTTGGTAGTACAAATCCAGTGAGGGACGTGTCCAGCTCTGGTCGGTACGGTCGGTCATGTCTACCACGTCCGTTTCATCATTGGCATTATAGAGAGTTCCTTTATAATCCAGTGTGGCTGATTGTTTCCTCGAAGGCGGAAGGTGGCGCTGAAAAGGGAATTCTCAGAACCTGCAAACTATAATTTACGTTTAGGTTGTGCTGGCACATGGTTGCCTTGCTGGGCTCTCCTTTCTCCAGGCGTCTGAGTGTAGTGCCGTCTGCCAGGTGGAATTCTTCTTCATTGTCGCGGTACATGCCGTTAAAATCCCGCGGTCCCATGTAATAGGAGAAGCCGAATTCTGATTTTTTGTGGTTTACTTTGCCGTACAGATTATAGTTTCCCCACATCGTGTTCAACCCTTGGGAAATGTCGGCACCGAAGTTTCCGCCCGTTTTAGGTCGGCGCACTATGTAGTCCAAAACGACTTCGGCATTACCGTAGCGCAGTCCCGGATTGTCATGGTACTCTATACGTATAATGTCGGCAGGGCGAATGGCTTTTATCTCGTCTATTTCGGCTTTGACTCCATTGATGCGTAATTGCAGTTCTCCACCGCCGGACAATCCAATCTCATTGTTCATGGGGTTGACCAGAATACGTGGCAGCATCAGTTCCTGCAACAGATTCACTCCGTTTGTGGAAGTTTTCATTTGTCTTTCGGATGGGAAAACCAGTTTGCGGTCTGCACGGCTGATTTGGCTGGAGCCGGTGATAGTCACTCCTTCCAGTGCGATAGAAGCACTGTCTAATACGATTGGTCCAAGGTCGGTATGGCGCTTTACTCCATTGAGGGTGATGTATCCGGTATTATACCCGATGCTGGAAAGAACAAGTCTGTAATCTCCGGCAGCCGTGTTCTTGAAGATGAATTCTCCTTCTGACTTGTGGTCACACCGGCGACAAAAGTAGAGTCGATGGTCTGTAATACCACATTGACATACTCTATACTCTTGTCGGAAGCATCGCGGACGGTTCCTTTTATTTCTATTTTTTGAGCAAAAGCATTCTGTGCCATACTGCCCAGCAGCATGGTTGTAATCATTAATTTTTTCATATTGATACGATGGTTCTAATCCTTATTGCAGTAGGCCTTCCTGTTTTTAGGGTGTTTCTGCTTGTTAGACGAAATGACTGGTGAAAAGGTTGCATCAGACATTGAAAAATGTTGCATGATGCTGTTATTCAAAGCAAACGTAGTGACTGATTTTCTCCAAATCGGTATCGGAGAATTCCTCGTAAAGTGCAAAAGGTTTCAGACTATGAAGGTCGCCTTTCTTCTTCCGGTATTCTACAAAGGCCTTTGCCTGGTAGAAGTTGATGTAAGGATGGTGGCGCAGCCTCTCTATGCTACTACGGTTCAGGTTGATGAGGTGGATGGCCCGGGTGTCGATGGAAAACCAGGACTGCAATTGGGTGGTGTCCAAATGGATTTCTTGTAATTGCGTGATGTTGTAGAATCCTCCCAAGCGTTGCCGATAACCGATGATTAGACGGGCAATGCCACTACCGATGCCTGGTATTTTCTTCAGTTCTGTGGTGTCGGCGCGGTTCAGGTCGACAAGGGTCCCAGACGGATATTTTTCCGGTGCAATTCGGAAAGTAACGGCGCTGTCATTGCTTGCAGGAGAGCTGTATAACTGGACGGTTCTTGTTTCTGTGTCTTCCGGAGTGATGTGGATATAGGGTAGGAGTGTCTGATATTGTTTTTCTGTCATTCCATATATTTTCCGGAAATCTTCTGCCTTATGGAACTTCCCTCCTTTACTACGGTAGCGGAGTATGTTCCGCGCCATCCATCCGGCAGTCCCAGTCGGCAAAAAATGACGGAGTCGGCGATATTGGGATTGAAACGGGCCAAGGAGACGGTTGTCGGTTGTTTTTGGGAGGAAGGTTTAAGTCTGTTGTCCCATTTTTGTTCCTTTTCTTGTATGGATGCGATGAACGATTCGTATTCTGCCATGGCAGTGGCCTGCCGCCGGATTACTTCATCGGAGAGGGGGCGGTTCTCTCTTTGGTATATATAAATATACCCGGAGAGAAAGACGAGAATAATGCCGGTAATCAAAACCAGTATTCCGCGCCTTTCTCCCCCGGGAGAAATAAAGGAATTCTTTAAAGGGGTTCTGCATGATGGCCTATTTCAGAAAACCCAGTTCATTGATAAAAATCAGTGCAATTCCTATCGGAGCAATATATTTCAGGATGAATATCAATAGCTTGTAGACGGATACTTTCAGAGTGCCATTGTTGCTGACTTCTTCCCATACGATTTTCTTGTCCAGATACCAGCCTATGAAGATGGAAATGAAGAAACCGCCTAACGGTAGCATTAGCTTGGCCGTTACAAGTCGAACAAATCGAATAGGTTTAGCCCGAATACGGTATAGCTTTTGCCGATACCGAGAGACAGTGAGCAGAATACTCCTAAGAAAATACAGCCCGCTGTCACGTATCTGGCTGCCTTGCTGCGTGAGAACTTGAACTCTTCATGTAGATAGGCAGTTACCACTTCGTGCAGGGAAATGGTGGAAGTAAGTGCTGCCAATGCCAGTAGGATATAGAACATCAGAGACAGCAGTATCGCCAGCCAGGGAATATTGCCGAACGCTTGCTGAAAGACATTAGGTAAGGTGATGAATAGCAGACTAGGACCCGCATCCGGTTTGATGCCTACAGAGAAGGCGGCAGGGAAGATGATGAATCCTGCCAAAATGGCTACCATGGTGTCGATAGCCGCCACGTTGAGTGCCGTTTTGGGCAGGTTCGTATCATTGCGGAAGTAAGAAGCGTATGTACAGAGACATCCCATCCCCAAGCTCAAGGAGAAAAATGCCTGGCCCATGGCTCCAAGGAACACATTGCCGTCCACTTTGCTGAAGTCCGGTTTCAACAGGAATTCAATGCCTGCTCCTGCTCCGGGCAGGGATATGGAGCAGATGGCAAGGATTATCAATAGGACAAATAGCATTGGCATCATGATTTTGGCTGATTTTTCAATACCTTTTTCCACTCCTTTGACAATGATGAGATGGGTGGCCAGCAGGAACAGCACCAGCCAGATGACCGGACGCCAGGGGTTGCTGACAAAGCTGTTGAAGGATGCGATGAAATCGGCTGCCGACTTCCCGGCAAAACTGTTGGTAGCCGCTTCGCCGATAAACTCAAGCGTCCATCCTGCCACAACGGAGTAATATCCCAGAATAAGGAATCCGGCCAGTACGCCCATACGTCCTACCCAGCGCCAATGCGTGCCGGGTGCCAATTTCTGATAAGCCCTTGCCGTATTGGCACGCGAGCGCCTGCCGATGAGGAATTCTGCAATCATGATGGGGATGCCGAGAATGAGCACGCAAACCAAGTATACAAGGATAAATGCCGCACCTCCGTGATTCCCGGTCTCAAACGGGAAACGCCAGATATTGCCTAAACCGACTGCGGAGCCTGCCGAGGCAAGTATGACGCCTAATTTGCTTCCGAAGTTGGCTCTGTCACTTTTTGTCATAAAACGTAGATTTTTCTTTCAATTCGTTATTAATACCAGCTAAAACATGCAAATATAGAAAATGTTCTGTACTTTTGCGCACAGTTCGTTGATAATTTGGTATATGCTATATTATATTAAGAAATATCCGGTGTCGCTTTTTATTATTCTGACGGTGATTTATCTTTCATTCTTTAAACCGCCTTCTACAGAAATAAGCAAGATTCCCAATATAGACAAGGTGGTGCATATCTGTATGTATTTCGGCATGTCAGGAATGCTGTGGCTGGAGTTTCTTCGCGCTCACCGGAGAGACAACGCCCCTTTATGGCATGCATGGGCAGGGGCGTTTGTCTGTCCCGTTTTGTTCAGCGGAATGGTGGAGTTGCTGCAAGAATACTGCACGACATACCGTGGTGGAGACTGGCTGGATTTTGCGGCCAATACCACGGGAGCGGTGCTTGCATCAATGGTCGGCTATTTCATTTTAAGGCCAAGGATGAAATAGGATTATAAGTATTCAACTACGGAACTTAGCTTGATGCCGTTCGACCCTTTTATCAGAATTGTTTTCCCGCAAGGTTTCTCTCTTTGCAGCTCTGCGATGAGTGCGGTTACATCGGGATAACTCTGATAAGAGTGGCGTGTGGCGGCAAACAATTCCCCTACAAGAACTACATCCTTGAATCCGCATTCTTCCAGATAGTCTGCAATCTTCTGGTGCTCGTCGGCACTGTCTTTACCCAACTCCCGCATATCTCCCAATATCAACATTTTGTTTTCGGCCTGCATGTTCCGAAAGTTACTAATGGAAGCCATCATGCTTGTGGGATTGGCATTATAGGCATCGATAATCAGAGTGTTGTCCGCTGTTTTTTTCAGTTGTGAACGGTTGTTTTGCGGGGTATATCCGGCCAGTGCCTTGTCTATTTTCTCCGGTTCCACACCAAAAAATGTCCGATGGTGACAGCTGCCAGAGCATTGGGGAAGTTATATTCACCGATAAGCCGGGTTTGTACTTCGTGATATTTGCTTTCGTTGTCCGTTTTCCACTCGAAGGTGAGGTAAGGAGAATTGCCGGTGACGTGTCCGTTGATGTACAGCCCGTCCTCACTGCCGTAGGCAATCTGGTGGAGTCCGTAGGCTATCTTTTTCAAGTAGGGGTTGTCGTTATGGATAAAGATGGTAGCTTCTTTCCGCGTCCGCAGATAGTCGTACATCTCTCCTTTGGTCTTGATGATTCCTTCAAAAGAGCCGAATCCCTCCAGATGGGCTTTTCCTACGTTGGTAATGATCCCGTAGTCAGGTTCGGCTATCTCTACCAGCTCCTTGATGTCTCCCGGGTGGCTGGCACCCATTTCCACCACGGCAAGGTCGTGTTCAGGGCGCAGGCGAAGCAAGGTGAGGGGAACACCGATGTGATTGTTCAAATTTCCCAAGGTATAGAGCACGTTGTGAGTTTGCGAAAGTACGGTGGACATCAGTTCCTTGGTAGTAGTCTTTCCGTTTGTACCCGTAATGCCGATGATGGGTGTACGCATCTGCCGACGGTGGTAATTGGCAAGTTGTTGCAAGGTCTTCAAGCTGTTTTCCACCACGATGTATCGTGTATCGCCTTCAGGGGCATAGCTTCTTCGTCCACTATGGCATAAGCACTTCCGCTTTCCAGCGCCCGGGCGGCAAAGGCATTTCCGTTGAACGACTCGCCTTTCAGCGCAATGAATAAAGAGCCTTGGGGGCAGTTACGGCTGTCAGTAGTGACACTGGTGCATGTTAGGAATATCTGATGTATAGCTGTTATATCCATGACTTTATAATTAAATCAATCTGTGTGAATCTGTGTAATCTGTGGTAAACCATCGTGCAAAGATATAGTTTTAATCCTCTCCCTTCCCGGGTACAAGCAAAAACTTATCAGTTTTATGAGTTTATGTATTTTGAAACCACTTTTTTGTTTACATTTGCAGGTACTATATAGAACAGACTGCCTATGGAAATTACAACTGCCCGATATATAAATGTCAACGGTTCGCTGCTCGACCTCTCTCAACCCCGTGTCATGGGCATACTGAACGTTACTCCCGATTCCTTTTATGCCGGTAGCCGTACACAGACAGAGGCGGAAATAGTACGCCGGGTGAAACAGATAGTTTCGGAGGGAGCGGCCATTATTGACATAGGCGCTTACTCTTCCCGTTCTAATGCCGACAATGTCTCTGCCAGGGAGGAGATGGAACGGTTGCGTATGGGCCTGAAAATACTTTTTGAGATACAGCCGGATGCTGTGGTGTCAGTAGACACTTTTAGGGCGGATGTGGCAAGAATGTGTGTGGAGGAGTATGGTGTTGCCATCATCAATGATATTGCGGCCGGTGAGATGGATGCGAATATGTTCCATACCGTTGCGGCATTGAACGTACCTTATATTATGATGCACATGCAAGGCACTCCGCAAAGTATGCAGCAGCATCCTCATTACGACAATCTTCTGAAAGAGGTTTTCTTGTATTTTGCGCGCAAGGTGCAGCAATTACGTGACTTAGGTGTAAAAGACATCATTCTGGACCCCGGTTTCGGCTTTGGAAAGACAATGGAGCATAACTATGAATTGCTGTCCCATCTGGAAGAGTTCCGTATTTTTGAGTTGCCTTTGCTGGTAGGCGTTTCACGTAAATCGATGATATACCGCTTGTTGGACATTACTCCTCAGGAGGCGCTGAATGGTACTACGGTGCTCGATACCATCTGTTTGCTGAAAGGTGCTGACATCCTCCGCGTACACGACGTGAAAGAAGCCGTGGAAACCGTACGGATTGTGCAAGCCATGCGAAATAATTCCTAATCCCTAACCCCTAATCATTCAATATCGTGTTTTTTGAATTTGGAATAAAAGATTTTATAGATATTCTGTTAGTGGCTTTCTTGCTGTACTATACGTATAAGCTGATGAAAGCTCCGGCTCTATCAATGTGTTTACGGGTATTCTGGTGTTTATCCTGATATGGCTGGTGGTGTCGCAGGTGCTGGAGATGAAATTGCTCGGCTCCATCTTCGACAAGCTGGTCAGTGTGGGCGTGCTGGCGCTTATCATTTTGTTTCAGGACGAGATACGGCGCTTCTTGCTGACACTCGGCTCGCATCAGCATGCCAGTGCGCTGGTGCGCTTCTTCACCGGTAACAAGAAAGAGAAGCTGGAACATGACGACATCATGCCGGTGGTAATGGCATGTATCAGTATGGGGAAGCAGAAGGTTGGTGCCCTGATTGTCATTGAACATAATCTGCCTTTGGATGATGTGGTGCGTACGGGAGAGATTATCAATGCCGATATAAACCAGCGTCTGATTGAGAATATTTTCTTTAAGAACAGTCCGTTGCACGATGGAGCGATGGTTATCAGTAAGAAACGTATCAAAGCGGCGGGATGTATCCTGCCTGTTTCCCATAATCTGGACATTCCTAAGGAACTGGGCTGAGGCATCGTGCTGCCATGGGAATTTCCCAGGTGTCTGATGCGCATGCCATCATTGTATCGGAGGAGACCGGAGGTATTTCAGTGGCTTACAAAGGACAATTCTATCTGCGTCTGAATGCAGAGGAATTGGAAGTTTGTTAACAAAGGAAAGCTAAGGTGTGACAAAATCTCCTATTTTTACGTCATATAACTATGATATAAAAAACAATATCTTATAACTAATAACTGAAAAGGATGGATAGACGAAATTTCTTACGGACGGGAAGTCTGGCGATGTTAGGTTGCTGGCAGTACCCTCGTTGGCTATGCCTGCGTCAGTACGCGGAGCTTTAGGAGGAGCAGATAATCAGTCTGCCGTAGCTTCGGCAATGGTTCACTTCGGTGTGACGGAGGCTGACTTGAAGAAAGTGATGGCTGCCGCTCTGGAAAAAGGCGGCGATTATGCCGACCTTTATTTTGAACACACATTCAACAACAGTGTGGTTCTGATGGACGGCAAAGTAAACAACTGTGAGCTAACATTGACTTCGGTATGGGCGTACGCGTATTGGCAGGCGACCAGAGGGGTATGCTTATGTGGAAGGGGTAACTATGGAAGAAATGCTGCGTGCTGCACGTACTGCTGCCCGTATCGCCTCTTCGGGCAAGGCCGGAAAATCTGTAGGACTGACGGAAAAGACAATTACCAAAAGCCGCTATGCCGTCACTGAACCTTGGGAGGACGTGAGTGTCAAGGCAAAAATACCTTATTTAGAAAAGCTGAACGAAAAGATTTTCTCTTTGGACAATCGTGTACGTAAGGTGCAGGCTTCTCTTTCTGACAGTACATCGCACGTGCTGTTCTGTAATTCCGAGGGCGTGAGCTACTACGACTACCGTCCGATGGTTTCTTTTATGGCAGTCTGCATCATGGAAGAGAATGGAAAGATGGAGAACGGTTATGCCGGTCGTTCTTACCGCAAGGGTTTTGAATTCATGACGGATGACATCGTGGATATTATTGCACGTGAGGCGGTGGATAAGACTGCTATCTTGTTCAAGGCTGTGAAACCCAAAGGTGGCGAAATGCCCGTCGTGATGGGGGCTGGCGGTTCGGGTATCTTGTTGCACGAAGCCATAGGACATGCTTTTGAGGCTGACTTCAACCGTAAACGTACTTCCATTTTCTGCGACCTTTTGGGAAAGAAGGTGTGCGATGAGCATATCAACGTGGTGGATGACGGTACCATCGCTTTCAATCGTGGAGCCGTGAATTTCGACGATGAGGGTGTGGAAGGCCAGAAAACCTATATCGTGAAGGAAGGTATCCTGACCAGTTATCTGCACGACCGCATCAGTGCCAAGCATTATGGGGTGGCTCCTACTGGAAACGGACGTCGCGATACTTTCCGTAATACTCCTATCCCCCGTATGCGTGCCACTTATATGGAAGCCGGCAATATGAAGGAAGCGGACATTATCTCCACCGTGAAGAAAGGTATCTATTGTGACCAGTTTACCAATGGCCAGGTGCAAATCGGTGCCGGAGACTTTACCTTCTTTGTGAAGTCGGGTTACTTGATTGAGGATGGCAAGTTGACGCAGCCGTCAAGGATATAAATATCATCGGTAATGGTCCGAAAGCATTGGCTGACATCACGATGGTGGCAAATAACGATAAGATTGACAACGGTACTTGGACCTGTGGTAAAGACGGTCAGTCTTGTCCCGTTACCTGCGGTATGCCATCGGCACTAGTCAGCAAGCTGACTGTAGGAGGAGAAAGTTAATTATCAACTATCAATTAAAGACATGATTACAGACGACAATAAGAAATTGGCACAATGGGCAATGGAATATGCCTTGAAGAACGGTTGCCAGGCAGCCAAACTGGTGCTATATACAAATTCTAATTCTTCTTTTGAACTGCGTGACGGCAAAATGGACCGTTTGCAGCAGTCTACGGAGAATGGTTTGGGATTGAATCTTTATGTGGACGGACGTTTCGGCTCTTTTTCCACCAATCGGCTGGATAAGAAAGAATTGGAAACTCTTATCACGAATGGTATAGAGTCTACCCGCTATCTGGCGGTGGATGAGTCGCGTATGCTGGCCGACCCTGCACGCTACTATAAAGGAGGCAAGCCTGACTTGCAGCTTTTTGACAAGAAACTCTATGAAGTCAACCCGGATGATAAAGTGGCGATTGCACGTGCTGCTGCAGAGGAGGTATTGGGCAAGGATGAGCGTATCATTTCGGTTGATTCTTCTTATAGTGATGGCGAGGGTTCTTCCTATCGTTTGATAAGCAACGGATTTGAAGGCGAGTCGAAGAGTACCTGGTTCTCTGTCTCAGCCAGTGTATCCATTAAGGGAGAAGGCGAAGCTCGCCCTCAGGATTACTGGTACGACTCGGCTCTGTTCTATGATAAATTGACGAAGACGGGAATCGGTGCAAGGCATTGGAACGCGTATTGCGCAAGCTGGGACAGAAGAAAGCAAAGTCGGGTAAATATACAATGGTGGTTGACCCTATGAATGTGGGAAACCTGCTCAGTCCGATGCTAAGTGCATTGTATGGCAGTGCTTTGCAACAAAAGAACTCCTTCCTGATGGATAAGCTGGATACGAAAGTGGCTTCCGACCTCTTCACGTTGCGTGACGAGCCGCATGCTATCGGTGCAAACGGTTCACGCTATTTCGATAATGAGGGTGTGGCTACCGAACCCCGCACTGTTTTTGACAAAGGCGTGCTGAAAACTTATTTCATCGATACCTACAATGGTAAGAAGATGGATATAGCTCCTACTATCAGTGCACCTTCACGTCTAATTCTGACACCGGGCGATAAGGACCTGAACGGATTGGTTGCAGATATTAAACAAGGCATCTTGGTTACGGGCTTCAATGGCGGTAACAGCAATAGCAGTACCGGTGACTTCTCTTATGGTATAGAGGGTTTCCTTATTGAAGACGGCAAGCTGACACAGCCCGTCAACGAAATGAATGTGACGGGTAACATGGTTACTTTATGGAATTCCTTGGTTGCTGTGGGCAATGACCCTCAACCGAACCGTTCATGGCAGATTCCTTCGCTGGTATTTGAGGGAGTCGACTTCAGCGGATTATAATGCTAGTTCAACATCAGGCTCATATATGGGCTTGATGTTGCAAATATTTTTTCGGTGAGTTCACCGATTGTAAGTGCCAAGTGGCTGCCCGGCAGACGCTTGGCACTATTCATATATTTACCATTGTTCAGGTAGTAGTAGCCGTTATTGGCACTGACCTGCTCATCGGTGAGATGAATGCTGAGTTCCAGTTCCGGATGGGCCGTAGCATAGAGTTGCAGCATGGTTTTGGCATTGATGATGCGTGCCATGCCCAAAAGTTGGCTTTCACCGGTAGCGGGAGGAGTGAGAACCGGATGGACGGGAGATTCAAGCTTTGGCAGATATGTTGAAGCAGTAAAGTTTTTGTTGCGGGAGTATCCGACACGATTTCTCCAATGCGCCAGTTGGCTTTCCCTATCGGATAGGTAATGGCCAAAGCCGTGATTTCCTCCCCATTGCTCAATGTGCAAACGAAGCCCTGCCCCAGTTGTAAATCGGCAATAATAACCTGGAAATCCTCTTCCGTATGCTGGATGCAGCAAGGGCGCTCCCGCAATTTCCGGTCGAGATATTCATATCTTTTTTCAGTATATTCGGCAGACATTTCCAAAGTAAGGCCCGTATCGGCTGTCGGTGTACCGGAAGCGATAAAGGTCTCTTCGGCATAGCGGAATACGGGGGCATAACCGCTGCGGCCATAGTAGTCGAACAGCCACGGTTCTGCCGGTATCAGGGTGGATAAGGCGACATTATTGTGTAGCATCCGTGCAAAGGCTTGTGATAACAGCTCGTGCATTACGCCCCGGTTACGGTAATCAGGGTGTGTGCAGGCGCCGGATATATAGGCCGTATGAATATCTTCTCCTTCGAACGTCATAGGATAAGGCAACATCTGTAGGGCGGCAATCACTTCTTCGCCGCTTTGGATGGCAATATTGATATCATTGTTGTAGCGGAGCCGAAAATACAGTTCAGTAAATTCCTCGCTATCATTGAAACAGAGCTTCCATAAGTTCTTTACCTTTTCCCGTATCATCAATCCCTTATCCTTTTAATCCTTAATCTCTAATCCTTACTCTCACCATTTGATAGCTTCCACCGGTTCATCTTTCAGGCATGCCATGTATTTTTCCAGAATAATGGCAGGCTGGTACGAAAGTTTGGCCTTGCGTAATCCTTCAATACCCAAATCCTCTTCACGGTTGAGGTAGACATATTGTTCGGGGATATGGTTGGCAAATTCATAGTTAATCATTGCGTACGCTCCGTCTATGCTGGTGTCGGCCTTTTCCACATGTACTCCGAAGGTATCTTGGTTGATGGGCATTCCGAAAGTGAAGGCGGCAATTTTGCCGTCTACATGCAGGATGCTCCGG